>Ga0335072_10011317_pt1 | contig 12786 bp, 9 predicted proteins | sample Lox_Sample_21_FD_206725 | JGI IMG/M metagenome (GOLD analysis project Ga0335072, IMG submission 206725) | Soil microbial communities from Loxahatchee National Wildlife Refuge, Florida, United States - Lox_Sample_2.1 | ecosystem: Environmental > Terrestrial > Soil > Wetlands | place: USA: Florida...
CGGCGAATCGGCGATAGACCGAACTGCCCGCATCACAATGGAAGTGCTTAACCAGTCACGCGAGGAAAGCTAACTCGATTGTCATGACCACATCCCGATTCGCACATCGGCCTGCCCAGCTCCTGCGTATCGCATTCGTATTTGCCGCGGTTGTTTTAGTTGCCGGGCTGAGCGCCCGCGCCGCCGACAGAGTGTCGATTCAGATCACGGCGTACAACATCGATGCGGAGCTGAAGCCGGACACTCACATGCTTACCTGCGTGACCAGGGTGACGTTTACAGCACTCGATCCTGTGCAGACGGCGGTGTTCGATCTGCATGGTGCGCTCAAGGTGGATAAGGTCACGGATTCGAAGAACATATCCCTGAGCGGCGAGCGCGGTGCTGAGGCTACGCTGCGGATTACTCCGCAGACGCCGCTGAGCAAGGGCCAGACATACACGTGGACCTTCTATTATTCGGGCGCGCTGGAGAGCGACGCGGGAGGGCCGGTCGACGGGTTGAAGCTGGCGTATGTGGGCGACCCCTCGTCGTATCTGCTGTACGCCGGGCGGTGGTTTCCGATGGTCGGCTACGAGACGGACCGGTTTACGGCGGACATCCATGTGAAGGTGCCGACGGGCTATACGGTGATTGGCAGTGGGGCGCAGGGCGGCGCGAAACCGGCTGCCGGCGGCGAGAACGAGTACGACTTCAGCTGGAAGAAGCCGGGGTTTCCGGGAACGATCATTGCCGGGAAGTTCAGCCCCGTGGTCTCGCCGGCGGCGAATATCCACGTTTACACTACCGACGCGCACAAGGCTGCGGCGAGGGATTATGGACAGAGTGCGCTGCGCATCCTTGCCTACTTCACGTCGACTTTCGGACTGCCGGAGTCGAGCACGCTGAATGTCGTCGAGTTGCCAGATGATACGGTGCCCGCGTACTGGGCTCCGGAGATAGCGGCGGTGGCGGGCAGCAGGATCGGCGGCAAGACGGATTTCCGGCTGCTGTCAAATACGATTGCGCATCAGTGGTGGGGGAGCGAGGTGAGCCCGGCGTCGATGAACGACGAGTGGATTACCAACGGCATGGCCCGCTACGGCGAGTTGATGTACCTCGAAGACGCGGCTGGGAGGTCGGCGCTGGACACGGCTATTCTGGATGTCTCGGCGGGCGCGCTGGCGTACGACACGATTCCTCTTTCCAGCGCAGGCAGGCTGAGTCCGTTTTCTCCGGAGTTTCAGTCGATGACGCTGGAGAAAGGGGCGCTGGTCTTCCACATGCTGCGGTGGGAGGTGGGCGACGACAGCTTTATCAAGATACTGCGGGCGACGCTTTCGCAGTTTACCGACAAGGGCATCAAGAACAGCGATTTCGAGAAGCTTGCCGAGGCGCAGTCACAGCAACAGCTGACGCCGTTCTTTGCGCAGTGGCTGGATGGGACTGGGGCGCCGGCGTTCACCAACAAGTACGCCGTTTACCGGCTGGGGAATAACAAGGGGTTCCGGACGATCGGAGAGATTCAGCAGGATCTGGACCTGTTCAACATGCCGGTCGATCTGCGCATCGAGACGGACGGCAAGACGGAGAACAGGCGGATTTCGGTGGTGGGCACGGATTCGCAATACGTGGTGGATACCTTCGGGCGGCCGCGGCATGTGCTGATCGATCCGGATAACTGGGTGCTGAAGAACACTCCGGGGATGCAGGTGCGGGTTTCGATACTGAAGGGTCAGCAGCTGGTAGCGCAGGGAGATATCAGCGGAGCCCTGGCGGAGTATCAGAAGGCGCTGCAGGCGAATCCCCAGAGCTCGCTGGCGAGTTATCGGATTGCAGAGATTTTCTTCAACCAGCGGAATTACCAGTCGGCGGTGAATTCGTATCGCGACTGCCTGCGCGGGGACGACGATCCGAGGTGGACCGAAGTGTGGAGTCATGTGCAGATCGGGAAGATCTTTGACGTGACGGGGCAGCGGGATCGCGCGGTAACGGAGTACCGTCAGGCTATCCAGACGAACGACAATACGGGCGGAGCACTGAACGAGGCGAGACATTACCTTCAGGTGCCTTACAAGCGCCCGGATACGGATTAAGCGCGCGAAAAGGCTTTAGAATCCGGCTGTGGCTCCCCAAATTCTTAAGAAGACTTCGGCCGATTTTGCTCTTGAGTTTGTCGATTGCATCAACTGCCACGACCTATCCGGGCTGGCCCAGATGATGGCCGAGGATTTTCTCTTTATCGACGGGCTGGGCCAGGAGATGCGCGGCCGGCGCGAGGTAGAGAAGGGCTGGCGCGCTTATTTCAGCTGGTTTCCGGATTACTCGATCCAGGTGGACGAGTCATTCAGCAGCGGGCCGTATGCCGGGCTCTTCGGATATGCGCAGGGGACTTACCGGCTGGACGGAAAGCTGGAAGTTGAGAACCGGTGGCGGATTCCGGCGGCGTGGAAGGCGCGGGTACGTGACGGCTGCATTTCGGAATGGAGAGTGTATGCCGATAACGAGCCGGTGTGGAAGATCATGCGCGTGAAGCGATATTAGGGCATTGAATCGTTTCGCTACGTAGTTCTCATGCAGTAGAATCGGCGCAGTTGAGAACATGAGCGCTCCCAGTACAGCAACCTCTCTTCCTGCAACGGGTATTCGGACCAAGCCGGCACGCATGCTTTCGCTCGATGTGCTGCGCGGGCTGGATATCGGGTTCATGATCCTGGTGAATAACAACGGCGATGGTTCGCGCGCCTACTGGGCGCTGAAGCATGCGGACTGGAACGGGTTCACGCCGACCGACCTGGTCTTTCCCACGTTTCTGTTTCTGGTGGGGATCTCGACGGTGCTCTCGACCGAGGCGCGGCTGGCGCAGGGGGCGACGAAACAGTCGATCTTCTGGCACACGGTGCGGCGGACGGTGATCATCTTTCTGCTGGGGCTGCTAGTGAACAGCTTCCCCCACTTCAACCTGCATACGCTGCGGTTTTACGGAGTGCTGCCGCGGATCGCGATCTGCTACTTCATCGTGGCGTCGCTGTACCTGATCAGTCCGGGGTGGAAGAGCAAGCTGGTGCTGGCGGTGGCGGCGCTGGGGACATACTGGGTGCTGATGCGCTATGTTCCGGTGCCGGGATATGGGATGCCGGGGCGGGATATTCCCTTCCTCGACCGCGACGCCAACCTGGTGGCGTGGCTCGACCGCCATATCTTCGCGGCATCGCATCTTTACGAGCGCACGCGCGATCCTGAGGGCCTGCTGAGCACGATTCCCGCGGTAGCAACGGCGCTGATCGGGATGCTGACCGGGATCTGGCTGCGGACGGGCAGGACCGTTGCCGAGAAGGCGCGCGGGATTGCTGTCTCGGGGATGGCGTGCGTGCTGGCGGGCGGGATCTGGAATATGTGGTTCCCGCTGAACAAGAAGCTGTGGACGAGCTCGTTTGTGCTGTTTGCCGGCGGGTTGAGCCTGCTGCTGCTGGCGCTTTCGATGTGGGTGGTGGATATCGTGCGGGCTCCCAAGACTGCTGAGGACAGGGCGCGGAAGTCGCGGACGTTCATGCCGCTGCTGGTCTTTGGAATGAACGCGATTGTGGCGTATGTATTCTCCGAACTGCTGGCCGGTGGGATCGACAGCATTCACATGAGCTCGGGTGGGAATTTGCAACAGTGGCTGTATCATTCGGTATTGGCAGTTGTGCCCGATCCGGCGTTTGCCTCGCTGCTCTACTCTCTGGGGTTTGTCGCCGTCTGCTGGCTGCCGGTTTACGTGCTGTATCGGCGGCGGATTTTTATCAAGATCTGATGCGGTCAAGTACCTAAGCCCGAGGGGGAACAGGGTCGAGTGGACGAAGGTTCGGAAGCCAGGCCGTCGCGTTCGGGAGGCGCCTGGCAGAGTCTCTTCCAGAGCGTTCGGCCTTTGTCCCTGTCAGGAGTGATCCGCGATGCGGCCGCCGGGGTGCAGCTGGCGGCGGTGAATATTCCGCAGGCGCTCGGCTACACAAAGATCGCCGGAACACCGGTGGTTACGGGGCTATACACGCTGCTGCTCCCGCTGATCGCGTTCGCGACATTCGGATCTTCGCGCTACCTGGTGGTGGCTGCGGACTCAGCGACGGCAGCGATTCTTGCTGGAACTCTTTCCCAGATGGCGCCAACGGAGAGCGCGCGATATGTTGCGCTGGCGTCGACGGTGGCGCTGCTGACAGCGGTCTGGCTGTTGCTGGCCAGGCTATTGAAGCTGGGTTTCATCGCCGATTTCCTGTCACAGACGGTGCTGATGGGGTTTCTGACCGGCGTGGGCTTTCAGGTCGGCTTCTCGGTGCTGGGACAGATGCTGGGGGTTCCGGTACATTCGCGGCGGGCGGTTGTTCAGCTGAGCGAGGTTGTCCGGGGGCTGCCGCATGTGCACCTGCCGACACTGGCGCTCTCGCTTGCGGTGCTCGCGGTGATCGTTGGCTCGCGGCGTCTTTCGCCGAAGGCGCCCGGGGCGTTGATAGCCGTGGCCGGGGCGATTGCGGCAAGCGCATGGTGGCATTTTTCGGCTCATGGGATTGCAGTAATCGGGGCGGTGGCGGGCGGATTGCCGCACTTCGGCTTTCCGTGGCCGGGACTGAGAGAAGCGGAATCGCTGGCTGGAGTTTCGGCGGCGTGCGCGGTGATGATCCTGACGCAGAGCGCGGCAACGGCGCGGATCTACGCGGAGCGGCATGAGCAACAGTTGGACGAGAACATGGACCTGGTCGGGCTGTCGGCCGCCAATGCGGCGGCGGCGCTAAGCGGGACCTTCGTGGTGAACGGGAGCCCGACGCAGACGGCGATGGTGGAGGGCGCGGGCGGCCGGAGCCAGATGGCACAGGTTTCGACGGCGGCGGTGGTGGCGCTGGTGCTGCTGTTCGCGACGAAGCCGCTCGAATATCTGCCGCACTGCGTGCTGGGGGCGATTGTGTTTCTTATCGCCGTGCGGCTGATCGACCTGCGCGGGCTGTGGTCGATCCGGCAGGAGAGTCCCCAGGAATTCGCACTGGCGATTGCCACTGCCGCCATTGTGGTTGTGCTGGGGGTAGAGCAAGGCATCGTGCTGGCGATGCTGATTTCGCTGCTGAGGATTGTGCACCACAGTTACCATCCGGACACGGGCGTGCTGATCTTAAATGACCTGAAAACCTGGGATGCTATTCCGCCGGTCGCGGGCACAGTGACGCAGCCGGGGCTGGTGATTTACCGGTTCGGTGCCGCACTCTTCTATGCGAATGCAGCTCGGTTCGCACAAGAGGTGCGAGAGCTGGCCACGTCGGATGTGCGATGGGTGGTGATCGACGCCGAGGCGATTACGCACGTTGACTACAGCGCTTCGCGCGTGGTTCGAGACGTGTGCCGCGAACTTTCCTCTCGCGGCGTGGTGATGGCATTTGCGCGGGTTCAGTCAGAGCTGAAGGCGGATATGGACCGGCATCATCTTACGGAGGAGATTGGGGAGGACCGGATCTTCCGGCGCCTGCACCAGGCAAGGTCCGCGTTTGCGAAGGAGAGCGCAGCGCGGTAGTCTGTGAACTTGGGAATTTTGCATGAAAACGCCGGTCCGTTTCGCCTCCGTTCTGATGTTTCTGCTCGCCGTTGTTCAAGCCGGCTTCGCGCAGCAGGCCACCCCTCCAGCTTCCAGCCCTCCCGCTTCCAGCCCTGCCGCAAGTCAGGAGCTGCCCGACTCGCCGGACATGCACGCGCAGGTCAGTCCGCAGCCGACCGGGCCGACAGCGGTGCTCGATACATCGATGGGGCGGATCACCTGCAAGCTGTTCGCGAAGGAAGCGCCGGAGACGGTGGCAAATTTTATCGGGCTGGCTGAGGGCACAAAGGACTGGACCAATCCTGAGACCAAGCAGAAGATGCATGGGAAGTCACTGTACAACGGAACGACCTTCCACCGCGTGATTCCGGAGTTCATGATCCAGGGCGGAGATCCTCTGGGAACGGGGATGGGCGATCCGGGGTATTACTTCAAGGACGAGTTCGATCCGAACCTGAATTTTGATGTGCCGGGACGGCTGGCCATGGCGAACTCGGGTCCGAATACAAACGGATCGCAGTTCTTTATCACCGAAGTGCCGACGGAGTATCTGAACCAGAAGCACACGATCTTCGGGCAGTGCGACGAGTCGAGCGTGCTGGTGGTGAAGTCGATTGCGCGGGTGGAGCGCGACGGGCAGGACAAGCCGATCGACCCGGTCATTCTGAAGAAGATAACCATCGTGCGCGAAGGTCAGCCTATGCCACCGCCTGTTTCCGCTGCTTCGGCCTCACAAGGCGCCTCGCCTTCATCTGCCAGCAGCACCTCTTCATCTGCGAACGGCGCTGCGCAGGCGGCGAAACCTCAATAAGTTCAACCCCACTGAAGGAGTTCATCATGTCGCGTAAACCCGGAACCTATGCCGTGTTCAAGACCAGCGAAGGGCAGATCGTATGCCAGTTGTTTCCAGAGCAAGCGCCGAATACGGTCGCCAACTTTATAGAACTCGCCGAGGGAACACGAGAGTGGACGCATCCGGTGACGACCAAAAAGGGCAAAGAAAGGCTCTACGATGGAACGGTCTTTCACCGCGTGATCCCCGACTTCATGATTCAGGGCGGCGATCCGGCGGGAAACGGGATGGGCGGACCTGGTTATAAGTTTGCGGACGAAACGAAGGGATCGCCGCACAAGTTCAACGTGCCGGGCAAGCTGGCGATGGCGAATGCCGGACCAAACACGAATGGCTCGCAGTTCTTTATCACGGTCGCGCCCACGGACTGGCTGACCGGCAAGCACACCATCTTCGGCGAAGTGGCGGAAGGCCAGGATGTGGTGGAAAAGATCTCGCGGGTGCCGCGGAATTCCCAGGATAAGCCAAATAAGCCGGTGGTGATCGAGTCGCTGACGATCGAGAGAGTGGTGTAGCTTCGCTGAGTTTGAAAAACGAAAAAAGGCCCGCTTGACAGCCGGCCTTTTCGCGTTGAGGCGATTACTAGAAGCTGGAGCCGGGATTCGACAGCTGATTCAGCTTGTCCTCGGCGCTGGGTTTGCTTCCAAACGGATTGCCGAAGGCACTCGGAGTGCGACTCTTCTCTGTCGTGAAGCTTTTCTTCGGGGTTTCTGCTTCCCGGTACTCGGTCAGACGGCGCTGGATCTGCCGATACAGGTCTTCCTTTTGCTGTCTGCCGCGAGCAGCACCGGGACCTACGTGAAGGGTTGGCCGGAGAAACTGATAGTCGGCCAGATCCGGGAATTCATCAGAAAGGGAGGGATCGAAAGGAAAAGGGTCATTGTTCCCTATGCTCGGCGGACTGATTACGGCTGTATTCCTGGTGCTATCGGGGAAATCGCTGGTGTACCTGCCGCCTCTCGATCCTGATCCTGATCCCGAACCGGAGGATGCAGCGTCGTCCTGATTTGATTGAGCCTTTTCCTGTGCAGTGGACAGCCCCGCTTCAGCCAGCGAGGATTCCAAGGCGTGCCCGGTCAGGCTCGATTCCATCGCAGCAATATTCCGGCCGCTGTGCAGTGACCGGCTTGCGCCTGACGCGCTCAATGAAGCGGATGCATGCAGGGTATTCATCGAAGTGCTGCGTGAGGCCGCAGATCGCGAAGAGCCGCTTGCGGATGTCGACGAAGATGGATTCCCACCATTCAGGGACATACCCATGCGACTGGCAGATCCATAAGAAGCCGCAGACCTCCCTCCGCCCTTACTACCGGACAAATCGCTCGTGAGGACAGCGAGCGGGGTCGCATTCACGACGACGTTTTGAACAGAGGAGCCGGCGCTGACGTCCGGCAGGCTGCCTGAAACCGAATAGTTCACGGCACCGAACCCGCCTGAACCCGCCGCAGAAGATGTGGAAGCAGCTCCACCTGGAAGAGAAGCAGAACCATTCTGACCAGAGGCGATCCCGGCGCAGGTCAAAACCGAGCCTAGCGCGATCCGTACGGCTAAAGTGAGTTTCGGACCCATAGCTTATTTTATCGCGGTCATCGGAGATCTAATTTTTCTGAAGCGCGAACTTCGGCAAGCGTGTGTAGATAAAAAGGATGACCGCGAAAATGATCTCGTTCCTGATCGAAACCAAGTAATTGGAGGTGGAGGTTTCGGTCTGTAACATGGTGAAAATTGCACCCAGCGTGATGATCGACATGGGGAGTGCCGGCAGAAAGCCGGAGAATGCCTTAATGCAAATTCGCATGATCGCCACAATGAGCAGCGGGTAGATAATCACTCCGAGGAGACCGAAATCAACGGCACCGTTGGTGATAATGGAATTCGCCGCATCGGCGTAGGTCAGACCAAACTGTTCGTCAGCGACTGCTTCTTCACCGAAGGTGAGATCCTTGTCGGGATTGAAAACTCTGGGAATGGCCTCTGAGGTATATCCTGCGAGATCACGCCCGAGAGCCGGCGTCCGCCGTGAGCTTCCCTCCAGAACGTCGGCGAAGAAGCCCAGCACGAAGGTTCTCTTTTCGGCATTCCTTTCATTGGCTTCGGTCGCCCGAGACAAAGCACTGCCGTCTTTGACCCAGTTCCATGCTGTTTCCGCGCGATGAGGAAGTGACAGCGTGCTGGGGTCATTGGGGTTTTCGTAACCCGCCAGACGAACCAGCATGAATACCGTTACTCCAACCGCAACAAATCCAGTCAACATCAACAAAATGAGAGCTTTCTTGAAGAATGTCCCCTTTATCCGATACCCGGCAAGGCGCAGAGAGAATAGCGCCACCATGGCGGTATAGATCACATTCCTCCTGCCTATCGCCATTACGAAAACCAGCAGGACCAGCATGCAGGCCCCGCTAAACAGCTTAGCCGGGCCACGCGGGGTGGCGATAAAGATCGCTATCGTGAGCGCGGTGAAAGGAGGAAAAAGCCAGGACAGGAGGGCAGCCGAGACGCTCAACTGTTGTCCATAGACACCCTGCGCGCCCATGTAGCCCAGCGAACCGGTCATAAATCCAATGCCGGTCGCCAAAGTACCCAATCCAATAAGGACGTAGGTGTGCTGGTCGAGCGGGAGTCGAAATCCGCGACCAAAGAGCGGACGCTCGTACAATTCACCGAAAAAGCAGAGTGGCACGGTTGAAAGGAGCACTCCAGCCATGCCCCGGGCGAGCACGCCCTCATCGGTGCCCAGAAAGTCGGCTAAAGACAGGTTACCTCTGGGGAGCGTCAGCCATGTATTCAGGGCTCCGAGCCCATAACCAAGAAGAAGCGTGATCGCCAGAAGAGTGGAAAAACGCGTAGGGCCTTCGCGCACCAACCAGTCCCAAAGCATGTAGAGCGCAGCGACAGATGCCACGGCAGAGGCAGCAACCATGGCAAGTTCCGTACTCGCAATCCAACTGACAAGCGCCGTAAAAGTGAGAATCGCCGGAATGTGAATAAGATAAAGCGTGCGAGGGAGTACATTGTCGTCGCCCAGCCGACGGGAAGAGGGCGAGTCATACATCGCCGGCGACGCTGTTCCTATTGCGTTCAATGCTGCGCTTTCTCTCCCGAAATACGCGCGGATCCCATCAATGCAAAGAAGCGCGCGGCCTACTACTTATAAACTGCACCGTACACGACGGCCTGCTCGGCTCCCTGGATGACTGCAGTGATTCCCTGATAGGCAAAGAGCTTGCCGATACTGGAGGGCACGTAAAGGATATCGCCGTTGGCGACTTTAATGTCCGCCTGCTGCCCACGGACCACGTGGGCGAGATCGAGCTTGATTTCTTCCCTGCCCTGCGGGACTTTGCGAATCAGGATGACCTTGCTCTGAGCTGACGTTCTTGTCCAGCCGCCGGCAAGAGTGAGCGCCTGGAGGAGCGAAAGATGCTCATTGTTGTCGATCAGGTATCCGCCCGCTTTGCCGACGTCGCCCATGATGTAGATGATTCCCGCTTTGTCGATTACCACTGTGTCGCCCGGATAAATGACGGGGTTTTCCTGGGCACTCAGCCTGTTGTTGTTGGCAACCAGGAGGACATCGTGGGGATGCTGCGGGTCATCCCTGTGGATGATCGTTGCGGTGCGGCCTGCGGAAGGGGCTACTCCACCGGCGAGAGCGATCATGTCGAGAAGCCTGCGGTTTCCGAGGGTTGGATACACACCCGGAGCGTGCACTTCGCCGGTCACAGTAGCTCCCTGGGAAGCGTACTCGGATATGGTTACGGTGACATGCGGATCGAGCAAAATACCGTGGGACTTCAACTCGGCTTCGATCTTGCGGGCAGCCTCATTGGCGGTAAGGCCAGCAACACGAACGTTGCCCAACACCGTGATGTTGATCTCGCCTGACTGGCTGACCCGCGTGGTTCCAGAAAGTTCCGGCGTATCGAATACCTCGACATCCAACTGATCGCCCGCGCCGATGGTGATGGTCGGCGGACGGCTGCTCTGCTGATCCGGGCTGGCGGCCTGAGCAACACCGATCCGGGAAGAATCAGGTTGTGCCGACGCGGAAGCAGCGGGATCGCTCTGGCCCCATCCCGCAAGGGCAATGCCGATGCAGAGAAAGAAGACCAGAAGGTCACGGATGCCGTTGCTCCGATAATTATTTCCCGCCGGATTATTTTTCGTCATCGGTGACTCCATATCCGGCTCCGTAAGTGCTCTTGTATCCGTAATCGTAGCGCTTCGAGTAGGTGTAGTAGTTCTCCATGCGCAGGTCGACATCGTTGATCACCGTGCCGAGCACGCGCGCGCTGGCTCGGCGCAATTGTTCACGGACTCGGATCAGGGCTCGTTTGCGTGTCACGCCGGAACGCACCAAGATGAAGGCGGCATCGACCTGAGGCGCCAGGCTCAAGGTGTCGGCTACGGCGAGGATCGGCGAAGAATCCAGAATGATGTGTTCATATTCCGAGCGCCATTGCATCATCAACTCTTCCATAGCTCGCGAGGCCAGCATCTCGCCGGGATTCGGTGCGATCGGACCGCGGGAGAGCACGGTAAGGTTGGGAAGCTCGGGCAGGGGATGCTCGTAGGCCTCTGCTCCAGACTCGCGAGACAGAAGCGTGGAGAGGCCGGCACGGTTTGAGAGCCGGAATTTCATGTGCAGGGTGCCTTTGCGCAGATCGGTGTCAACCAGGAGGACACGCGCCGACCGCTGAGCAAAGGAAATTGCGAGGTTAGCCGCACAGGTGGATTTGCCCTCAGCCGCGAAGCTACTGGTGATCAACAAAAGCCTGGGCTCGTGATCGACGGCAGACAGCAGGATCGAAGACCGGAAGGTGCGAAAACCCTCAGCGGCGATCGACTGCGGATCGACGTAGGAAACCAGATCAGGCGACACCTTGAGGAGACGTTGCTGTTCGGCCTTGGCGCTCGGTGTGGTGGGAGCGCCCTTGCGTCCGGTTACGACAAAATGCGGGATAACGGCAAGGGTGGGCAGTTGAGATATCGCCTCGGCGTCATCCGAGGTGCGGAGGGTGTCGTCGAGACTTTCGAATAGGAAAGCCAGGGCAATGCCGCCGACAAGTCCCCCCAGGAACCCGAAAATGAGAGCGGAGCGCTTTTTGGGAAGGACGGGATAAGGAGGAATGCTTGCCCGGTCAATGATATCGACGTTGTTGGAGTTCAGTCCGGCAGTGATGCCGGCTTCCTTCAGCTTCATCTGCAGGCCGTCATAGAGTTCGGAGGCAGATTCAGCGCCGTGCTTCAGGATCTCGAATTGAGCGGCCGACTCGTTCTCCTTGAAGGCCTCCTGCTTGGTGGTGTTCAGGCGGTCCTGCAGCAGCGACTCAGTCTTAACAGCGGCGTTGTATTCCTCCTGGAAGCGCTTGGTAAGGTCGTTGATTTCCGAGTCGATGTCGGCTTGCACGCTTTTTAACTGCTTGTCGAGTTCGCGCACCTTGGGATAATCGGGACCGAACTTGGATTTCAATTGTGCAGCCTGCACCAGGAGGTCGGCCTGCTGCGCGCGAAGGCCGCCAAGCACGGTGCCGGGCGCGACCGAGATGAGCAGGTCGGGATTGCGGGTTTGCGCCATCTTGTAGCGCGCTTCCTTCACAATCCGGTCGGCTTCAGCTTCGGCGAGCTGCTGATTTACCGTGCGCAGGCTGTCGGTAAGCAGGTTTCCGCCTTGAGCGTCCAGGGTGAGGAGGTTGTTCTGGCGCTGATAGTCGGTCAAAGATTTCTGCGAATTCTCGACCTGCTTCTTGACAGTCGTCAACTGGTTGGTGAGCCAGGCTGACACGCGCGTAGTGCCTTCAAATCTCGACCGCAAATCCCGGTCGAGGTAGGAATCGACGATAGAGTTGGCGACGTTTGCGGCCACCGCGGGGTCGGAATTCTCGAAGTGGACTTCCACGATTTCCGTGTTGGGCAGGACCTCCACCTTGGTTGCGCCCTGGAAGGCGCTTATGAGCCTGTAGCGCTGGGCGGGAGTAAGTGTGCCGTCATAGGGATGCTGCTTGAATAAAGCGGAGAACGGGGGCTTGTGATAGAGATCGAGCGAATTGATCACTTCCATGACCACCGACTCGCTCTGCATGATGCGGATTTCCGTCTGCAGCTTTTCAGAGCTGTTCTCGCCGCCGCTGAGCTTCTGCTCAATCAGATCCTCGATACCGATGTTGGTGGATCGGCTCAGATCTATGTGAACGCGGGCCGTAGCTTCATACTGAGGCACGGTGGTGAGAATGTAGAACGTGGCGTAGGCAATGCCGACGGCAAGCCCGATGAGGATGACCCACTTGCGCTTGATGAGAATCTTGCGGAAGTCGGCGGGCGTGATAACAGAATGATCGATGTTCGGTGTCGTGCTGCCGGTTACACCTTGCTGTTGTCCCTGGGGGGGAACTGC
>Ga0335072_10011318_pt1 | contig 12785 bp, 8 predicted proteins | sample Lox_Sample_21_FD_206725 | JGI IMG/M metagenome (GOLD analysis project Ga0335072, IMG submission 206725) | Soil microbial communities from Loxahatchee National Wildlife Refuge, Florida, United States - Lox_Sample_2.1 | ecosystem: Environmental > Terrestrial > Soil > Wetlands | place: USA: Florida...
CTGAGGATTGGCGAGCGAAACCGCTACCGATTCCGGCGCCCGCAGCGCGTCGCTCGTGGGCCTCGCTTTGCAGCCGCAGAACAGGCAGCCGGCGCAGAACGCAACAACAGCGCTGGCGCGGCCGATTGCATTTCGAGGAGCTTTCATCGTTCTTCCCATCATAGGACCGGGAACGCCCGGCACGCCGCGCGGCACGCGCTTCTGCCCAGGCTCCTCAACGCCGGAGCCAGCCCCCTCTTGGGCGCAGACGCCCTTGCAATCCGCCATATCCGCTGCGCTCGATCGTCTTCGCGGCTTCGATCGCCGCTGCGTCATGCCTGCCCTCAGCCGGTTCCCCGCGCGGGTCGCCGCAGCGATCAAGATCGTGGCGAACCCACCGGCATCAGCGCCACTGCCGCAACTTCGCCAATGCGGCTTGCCCTGCCTCGCCGGCGCGCTCGGCTTACACCATCCGTCCGGGCAGATACTGTCCCAGAAAACGCCGCGCCAGGATGAATCCGTCCTTGCGCTGCTGCGGGAAGTCGGGAAGCTCGCCGCTATGCGGCGCATCCCAGAACTCGTCTTCGTGCTCCACCGCGATTCCGCCCTTGAACTGGATCTGCAGCAGCACCGTGAGAAACTCCGGCCAGTTTATGATGCCCTGTCCGGGGATGCGGTAACGCCACCACCCATGCCCGGCAATGCCCACTTGCTGCAGCACCGGCTCAATGATCTCCGTATCCTTGGCATGCACCGCGAGGATGCGGTCTTTGAACTGCCACGCCACGCGAATGGGGTCAATGTACTGGCGCACGAAATGCGATGGATCGAATTCCAGCCCCAGCCGCTTGCTCGGCACCCGGTCGAATACGGCCTGCATCGCCGCCGGAACGGTGGCGAAATTCGCGCCGTTCGGGTAGTTCTCCCATCCCATGGTCACGTCGAGCTTTTCGCACACGGGCAGATATTTTTCGTTGAAGACATCGGCGTAGGCCTTGGCCTGATCGTCCATGCTCTTGCCTGCGATCCCGCCGCTGAAGGTTCCCACGAACTTGCATCCCAGGCGATGGCAGAATTCCAGCACGCGAATAAACTTGGCATGCTCAGCCGGACTCCTCAATGCATTGGCATCCGTGTGGTTGATATCGAAGTATTCAATGCTGACAATGCGAATGCTCGCATCGCGCGCCGTGGCCAGAATCTTGTCGATGGCGCTGTCGCTCAGGTCCGGGTTGAAGTCCGGGCCCGGCGTCACTACCACGCCTTCGTAGCCGGCCTGCGCGGCAAAGGCCAGCTTTTGGGGCGAGTACGGCGTAATGATCGAGAGCTTGGGATAGGGCGTGTCTGCCGGCAATGTCGCTTGACCGGCATGTTCCTGTGCTGCCTGCGCCGTCGCAGCCTCCGTTCCAGTCATGCCCAGTGCCGCCGCCGACGTGCCTCCCACCTTCAGGAAATCGCGCCGGTTCCAAAACGAGCCTTTACTGTCCATCGCCTTCGTCTCCTCAATGCGGTGCCATCGTCCGCTGCGGCTGCTTGCCCCGCCGAATTATATAAGCAGCGTCGAACCGTACGGAAAGCAGCCGGCTTCGGCATCTCCTGCAATGGGCCTCTGTTCGGCTTCGCTTTCTTGGGCTCGGAGCGTGGGTTGGGTGCTGCCTCGGCGCTCGATCCCCAGGCGCGCATCCACCGTTGCCATGTGCGGTGCCGGCTCGTATTTCTCCGTTGCCTGCGAGCTACCGCAGGCTTCGCAGTGCCGGATACAGCTTGCGCCACCTGGCATGACCTTCTCTGTAGGCGGCCACGTCCGCCGCGTCGGGTTCGATCGTCTCCGCCACTTCGATGGCCACGGCGCAGGCCTCGTTCAAATTCGCCCAGTGCCCCGCGCCCACGCCGGCCATTAGCGCCGAACCGAAGGCCCCGCCTTCTTCCGCGGTGAGGATTTCGACGGCATGGCCGTAGACCCCGGCCTGAATCTGCCGCCACAGCGCCCCCCGCGCACCGCCGCCGCCCAGCCGGATTCCGGTTACCGGAATGCCCAGCTCGGCGAACAGCGTGAACGTGTCCTGCAACGAGTACGCAACCCCCTCGAGCACCGCGCGAACGAAGTGCGCCGCCGTGTGCCCGGTGCCGATCCCGGCAAAGGCCGCGCGCACCTCGGGGTCAAGATGCGGCGTGCGCTCGCCGAGCAGGTACGGTGCCCACTCCAGGCCCTCGCTGCCGGCGGGAATCTGCGCCGCGCCATACGTCAGCGCGTCATATTGCATGCCGGCGAAGAACGTCGACCTGAGCCAGTGGAGGCTCAGCCCCGCCGACTGCGTCACTCCCATCACATGCCAAACGCCGGGCACTGCGTGGCAGAAAGTGTGCAGGCGCCCTTTGGGATCCTTGGTCGGCCGTGCCGTTGCCGCGAAGACGACGCCCGATGTGCCGATAGTCGCCGAGACCGAGCCCGGCTCCAGAATGCCCATTCCCACTGCCCCTGCCCCTTGGTCGCCCGCGCCGCCCACCACCGGCGTTCCCGCGCCCAGGCCGGTCAATCCCGCCGCGGCCTCGCTGATGCGGGCGCACACTTCGGGCGATTCCACGACCCTCGGCAGCCAGCTCTCGGGAATGCCCGCGGCCTCGGCCACTTCTCTTGACCAGCGCCGATGCGTCACATCCAGCAGCAACGTGCCGCTCGCTTCCTGCACGTCGATGGCGTATTCGCCCGTAAGCCGGTAGCGGACGTAGTCCTTGGGACACATCACGTGGCGAATCTTGGCGAAGATTTCGGGCTCGTGCGTCTTCACCCATAGCAGTTTGGTCAGCGTGAAGTTAGGCAGCGCGGGGTTGCAGGTGAGCTCGATCAGCCGCTCGTAGCCGATCTTCTCGTGCAGCCAGTCGCACTCCGGCTGCGTGCGCGTGTCGCACCAGATCAGCGAAGGGCGCAGCACCGCGCCGTTTTCGTCGAGCATCACCGCGCCGTGCATCTGGCCGGTGAGGCCGATGGCGCCAATCGGCTCCTGGGGCTCGGGCGCTGCGGCCAGCGCCAGCTGGATCGCCTCCTGCGCCGCGCGCCACCAGTCTTCCGGGTCCTGCTCCGCCCAGCCCGGATGCGGCGTGCGGAAAGGCGCGTGCTCGCTCTGCGCCCCGGCGATCAGCTTGCCTTCGCCATCCACAATGACGGCGCGCGTGCCGCCCGTCCCCACATCCATTCCCAGGAACCACATTGGCTTCATCTCCGTTTGTAAATCGGTTTTTTCCGGCGGAGAACAGCATAGCACCCCCGGGGATGGCCGGCTGGGAAAGCACAACAACACGCCAAACGCCGCCGCGGCGAGCGATCCGGATGGCAGGAATTGGGGGGACCCCTGACGCGAAGGTGTTACACCGACAACACTTATATGTTGATAACCTTCAATTCGATCTAACCCAATCGGGCCCCGGATCGATACGGACCAACGGCACGAACTGCAAGACGGGCTAAGCGCACGCAAGGTTCCCCAAAGCCGAAATCAGAAGCAATTCTGCAAGCGGAAGGTAAATCGATGTTAGTCGGCACGTACAATGGCTGGCTCGTGGCGGCGTCTCTGCTGATGGCGATGCTGGCCTCGTACACCGCGCTCGATATGGCTGGCCGCGTGGATTCTGCACAGGGCAGAGCGGCCCACTGGTGGCTGGGCGGCGGATCCACGGCCATGGGAATCGGCATCTGGTCGATGCATTTCCTCGGAATGCTTGCCTTTCGACTGCCGGTCCCGATGGGCTACAGCCCGGCAATCACCTTCCTTTCGCTCTTGATTGCAATTGCTTCATCGGCATTCGCCCTGTGGATGGTCTGTCAAAAGCAGCTTTCCTGGCCGCGTCTTTCGGTTGGCGCTGCATTGATGGGCGCGGGCGTTTGCACCATGCACTACACGGGCATGGCCGCTATGCGAATGAGTCCCCCGATTCGCTATAACCCGCCGATCTTCATTCTTTCGGTCGTGATCGCCGTCGCCGCGTCGGGAACTGCCCTGTGGATTGCTTTCCGCCTCCGTCTGCGCTCTTCGCGCCAGATGCTGTTGCGTTTCGGTGCAGCCATTCTGATGGGCTGCGCGATCGCGGGAATGCACTACACCGGCATGGCGGCTGCCCGCTTTTCAAAAAACAGCGTCTGCACCATGGACAACACCGGCATCACGACCGGCTCCCTGGCGCTGCTGATTCTTGTCTTCGGCGTGGGCGTTCTCTCCATTGCGCTGATCACTTCCATTCTCGATCTGCGCCTCGAGCTTCGCACCGCCGCGCTGGCCTCGTCGCTGGCCAACGCCAACCGCGAGCTCAAATTCCTCGCCCTCCACGACAGCCTCACGAAACTGCCCAATCGCGCGTTGCTCGAAGACCGGCTGGACCAGCAGGTGCAAAAGGCGCGGCGCGATGCGAGTCAGTTTGCCGTCCTCTTTCTGGATCTGGATGGTTTCAAGGCCGTCAACGATGCCTATGGGCATCAGGTCGGCGACCTCCTTTTAATCGAAGCTGCGGCTCGAATCCGGGCCTGCGTCCGCGCACGCGACACCCTGGCCCGCATTGGCGGAGATGAGTTCGTGCTGCTCATCGACTCCAACGAACCGGCCGACGCCGCCAACGTTGCTGACAAACTCGCAACCGCGATTCGCGAGCCGATCTACATCGATGGCCACGAGTTGCGCGTCTCGGCCAGCATCGGAATCGCTGTATTCGAAGGAACCAACGATCCGCAAAGCCTCCTGAAGAATGCGGATGCGGCCATGTACCACGCCAAGACCCTGGGCCGCGACGGTTTCTGCTTCTTCGAGTCGTCGATGCACGAAGATGCACAGAAACAAATGCAGATCGTTCAGGACCTTCGCTTGGCCGAAGCGCGTGGGCAACTTGCCCTGCACTATCAACCCAAATTCGATGCCGTCGACGGCCGGTTGATCGGCGCCGAGGCGCTTTTGCGGTGGCACCATCCCGTGCGCGGCCTCGTTCCGCCCGGCCAGTTCATTCCCCTCGCCGAAAAGACTGGGCTGATTGTTCCCATCGGCCGCTGGGTTCTGAACGAAGCCTGCCGGCAAATGAGCGAGTGGAAGGCAGCGGGCATAGGGCTTCCGGGCGTTTCCGTCAATCTATCTGCTCTGCAATTCAACCACCACGGGCTGGTCCAGGCGGTCAGCGAGACGCTGCGGAGGCACGCGCTCGATCCGCAGTTCCTTACGCTCGAGATCACTGAATCCACGGCAATGCGGCACGCCGATGCCAGCATCGCCATTCTCCAGCAACTTCACGCAATGGGCGTGCACATCTCGATCGACGACTTCGGCACCGGGTATTCGAGCCTGCTTTATCTCAAACGGCTGTCAGCGAGCGAGCTCAAGATAGACCACGGCTTCGTTCGCGATCTGGTCCATGACGCCGAGGACGCAGCCATTGTGGCCGCCATCGTCGCGCTCGGCCGCACACTCAACCTGAAAATCGTCGCCGAAGGCGTTGAAACCGTGGAGCAAAAGGAGTTCCTTACCCGGTTGGGCTGCGATTCTCTCCAGGGATTTCTGCTGGGGCGTCCAACTTCGGCCGAAAAGTTCTCTGAGTCGCTCCGCATGCACGGGACAAATCGCCAACACGAAGAGCGCGTGTTCTCCTCCGCGCAGAGTGCGTTCAGCACCGTCTGAAATGCAGGCTTCGGGACCGCCGCGCAGGCGTCTCAACCGGGTTCATTCGCAGCGCAGCGCCTCCGCCGGCTCAACCCGTGCCGCCCGCCGCGCCGGCAGCAGCCCCGCGCCCGCTGCAATCATCAGCACCAGCACAACCGCCGCCACCAGGCTTACCGGATCGCTGGGCTTGAGCCCGAACAGCATCTTCTCCACATACCGCCCGCCAATCAGCGCAATCGGCACTCCGGCGGCCAGCCCGGCAGTCACTAGCACTGCGATCTCGCGCATCACCAGCCACTGCACGTGGCCCCGCTCGGCGCCCAGCGCCATGCGGATGCCGATCTCATTGGCGCGCCGCGACACCAGGTACGACATCAGCCCGTAAATTCCAATGCCGGAAAGAAACGCGGCCAGCAGCCCGAAGAACCAGCACAGCTCGGCCACCAGGCTCTCGTCCACGGTTGTGTCGGCAATGCGCTCGTCCATCGTTTCAACGTGCGTCACCGGCAGGCCGGGATCGATTTCGTGGATGGTCTTGCGCACTGCCGATGTCACCGCGCCGGCATCGCCCGTGTAGCGCACCTCGAAGTCGCCGAGGTAATTCGAGCCCTGGGCGAGGGGATAGTAGTCAAGCCAATCCGTGGGCTCGTCCAGGCTGCCGAACTTCACATCTTTGGCTACGCCGACGACCTCGAATTCGCCCGCCTGCTTCCGGGTGTCGGGGCTGTAGTGCCGCCCGATCGGCGAGCCCGCGGGAAAGAGCGTCTTCGCCACGTGCTCGCTGATGATGGCCACCTTGGGCGAGGTTGGCGTGTCCTGGGAGCCGAAGGCGCGTCCCTCTACGATCGGGATGCCCATTGTGGCGAAGTAACCCTGGCCGACGATGTTGTGCTTTACATTGACTTCTCCGTTGTTGTCGAACCCCTGCACGAAGATGCCGCCGTTCCAGCTGCCCTCGTGAAAGGTGAAGTCGGAGAAGCTCGCGGCAACCACCCCCGGCAGCGCTGCAACGCGCTCCTGCGTCTGGCGATAAAGGTTGGGCAGCCGGGGATCCTCGCTTTGATATCCGGCCGAGCTTACATCGACTTGGAAAAGGAGGATGTTTTCGCGGTTGAACCCGGTGTCGACGTGGGTCAGGTTGACCAGGCTCCGCAAGAACAGCCACGCCGAGACCATGAGCACCAGCGAAATTGCGACCTGGCTCACGATCAGCGCCTTGGCCAGCACGCCCTTTGTCGCTGCGCCCGTGGCCCCGCGTCCGCTCTTAAGCGAATCGGTGAGTTGAAGCCTCGTGGCGCGGAACGCCGGGATGGCGCCGAACAGCAGGGCAGTGGCGACCGTGACCGCAAGCGTGAACGCAAGCAGCGGCGCATGGATCGAAACGTCCAGCGGCAGCGCATCGCCGCCGGTTGAAACCAGGCGGACCAGCAGCCGGCTGCCCGCGGCCGCCAGAACCACACCGAGCGCGCCGCCGGCGGCAGCCAGAACAAGACTCTCCGTGAGCAGTTGCCGCACGATGCGCGAGCGCCCCGCGCCCAGCGCCTGCCGCACCGCCAGCTCGCGGGCGCGCGCGGTCGACCGCGCCAACAGCAGGTTGGCGATGTTGGCGCAGGCAATGATCAGCACCAGCGCGACCACCGCCATCAGGAACCTCAGCGGATCCGAAAACTCGTGGCGCAGGTCTGAGATCCCCGTCGCCATGGGCGTGAGCAGAACGGTTGCATGTTTCAGCAGCTCCGTGTTCTTTTCAACCGAAGGATCGTAGGGAAAGTCGCCCACCATCGGCGCGAAGATCTGCCGGAACAGCAGCGTCATATTCGCCGCGGCCTGCGCCGCCGTCACGTCCGGCTTCAGCCGGCCGATCAGATAGAGCGACGCTACTTTCGCATCGCTATACGAGCCCCAGTGCGGAGGCACCGCCCGCATCATCGAAAGCGGGATCCAGATGTCGGGCGATTTGCCGACTTTCGTGCCGAAGAACTCCTTCGGCGCAACGCCTGCGATCGAAAAAACCGTCGAACCGATGCGCAGCGTCTTGCCCAGAACAGCGGGGTCGCGCTCCATGCGCCGCTTCCACCACGAATCGCTCACGACCGCCACGGGATGGTCGCCTTCGCTGTCGTCGTCGCCATCGCGGAGCAGGCGTCCCACCTGCGCTTGCACGCCCAACGTCTCGAAATAGGTGCCCGACACCAGCTGTACGTGCATCGGCTCCTGCTGGCCGCCTTCGTCCACATACCCGTACACGTCATTCGGCAAGCTGAAGATGGCCGCCATATCGCTGAAGACCTGGTTCTGCTTCTGCAATGCGCGATACACCGGGTACGAATAGAGATCGGTGCGGCCGAATTGGATGGTGATGCCGTTCGCTTGCGCATCGCCCAGCATCACCAGCCGTCCCGGATCCTTGACCGGCAGCGAGCGCAGCAGAACGGCGTCAATCAGCGAGAAAATCGCCGTATTCGCGCCGATGCCCAGCGCCAGCGACAGCAGCGCCACTGCGCTGATGCCGGGGCTGCGCTTCAGGCCCCGCACGCCGTAGACCATGTCCTGCATCAGGCTCTCCAGCCATCCCCAACCCCACATGCGCTGGCTCCTCTCCTTGATCGAATACATGCTCCCGAACCGGCGGTGCGCGGCGGCAAGTGCTTCGCTCTCGCCCAGCCCCCGCTCCATCTGCTGGCGCCGCCGCAGCTCCATGTGCAGCCGCATTTCGGCATCGAGATCGTCGCGAAAGCGCTGCCGGTCGAACAGCATCGCCATGCGCCGCCCCCACTCTCCCATCCACGACATCTGTTTCCTTCCTCACGCGGTTTGAATCACCCGCGTCACCGCGCCGATCACGCGCTCGAACTGCGACAGCTCAACGGCGAGCTGTTTCCGGCCCGCCGCGGTCAGCTGGTAGTAGCGCGCGCGCCGGTTGCCCGCCGTCACGCCCCACTTCGCCGTCACCCAGCCCTTGATCAGCATCCTCTGCAGCGCGGGATAGAGCGAGCCTTCTTCAACCTGCAGCACATTGTCGGAAGAATGCTCAATGAATTCCGCGATCTCGTAGCCGTGCAGTTCGCCGCGCAGCCCGAGCGCTTTGAGGACGAGCAGGTAAAGCGTCCCCGGAGGGATTTCGTCGCGGTTCATCGGGCCTCGCGCGCATTGAGTTGTGCTGCCATAGTTAAACTATGCCAGTCTCGCGCTGGCTGCGCACCGCGTCAACCTTCTTGTGACGAACGCATGGCCCGGTCCCTCACTTGGTGCTTGCAGACCGCGCCCCGGTCTGTTACATCCGGAGGTTATGAACCGACACCCTTCGAAGAATCTCTTTCTGTGGCTATGTGCGATTGCATGCCTCGCGTTGTTGCATCCCGGAGGCGGCGCCGCCGGGCAGAACGCACCGCTGTTTCACTTCACGCTGCCGCCGGGCCCCCACCCGGTGGGCCTCAAAGTGGTGGACCAGTATGACGAATCGCGCACCTGGTTGCCATTGACCGACGAGCTGGGCAAGCCGCGCACCGGCGATCGCGCGCGCCCGCTACAGACGCTCCTCTGGTACCCGGCACAGAAAAACAGCGGCAAGCCGATGACCGTTGGCGATTATGCCGGCCTGATGACCACCGAGACCAGCTTCGCCAAGCCCGATGCGAGCACCGGCGCCGACTGGCGCGCTGGAATGAAGCCCGTGCTGGGCGACGCAATGTGGGCGGTCCGTGATGCGCCCGCCGCCGCGGGGCGCTTCCCGGTATTCATCTACGCGCCCAGCTTCGGGGCCATGTCGTGGGAGAACGCCGACCTCTGCGAGTATCTGGCCAGTCAGGGCTATCTCGTCATTGGCAGCACCGCGTTGGGCGCCGACGGCCGCGACATGACCAGCGACGTCAAGGGAATCAATGCGCAGGCGCGCGACATCTCGTTCCTCATCGGATACGCGCAAACGCTGCCCGCGGCCGACCTGTCCGAGGTCGCCGTGGGCGGCTTCAGCTGGGGCGGTATCGCCAATCTCTTCGCCGCCGCGCGCGACAACCGCATCGATGCGCTGGTTTGTCTCGATGGCAGCTTGCGCTACTACCCCGGGCTGGTCAAAGAGGCGGGTTACGTGCATCCCGAGCAGATGACGATTCCGCTGCTCTTCTTCACCGAGGGCGAGTTCACCATCGAAGACCAGGCGCGCTATCTGAGCGGCCCGAAAAATGAAGGCCCCAGTGTCCTGAATGCTTGGACGCACGGCGATCTCGTGACGGTGCACATGCTGGGCATGATGCACGCGGAATTCAGCTCCATGTACCAGCGCAACGAGGAGGTCTGGAAAGAGTCCAAGGGCGCGTTCAAAGCCGATTTCGGCCGGGAAGATGGCGTGACCGGATACGCCTGGGAAGCCGCCTACACGCTGCATTTCCTCGATGCGTATTTGAAGCATGACCCCGCCGCGATGGCTTGGCTGAAGAAGACACCCGCCGAGAACGGCGTGCCCAGGCACTTCCTGTCCGTCGATTTCCGCGAGGCCAAGGGGCTGGCGCCCACGCTCGAGGTATTTCGCCGGCAGCTCGGCCGCGAGGGATTCGATCACGCGGCCGATATCTACGCCGCAATGCACAAGGAGAACGCGGACTTCAAGCCGGAGGAGGGCTTGCTGGAAGATTGGGGCGGCAAGCTGACACGGGACAATCATGCTCCCGATGCCATTGCGATTCTGGCGCTGAATCTGTCGCTGTATCCGGATTCGAGCGACGCGTATGCGCATCTCGGCGGCGCATATGCCAAAGCTGGCCAGAAGCAGCAGGCCATCGACAACTATAAGAAGGCGCTGGAGAAGAATCCGGAGAACCAGGAGGCGAAAACGCAGCTGGCCGATCTGGAGAAGCCGGCGCAATAAAGCGGCGGCGGAGCGCTGCACCGGCGGATGCGTCACGCCGCCGCACAGCGTTCCGCAACCTGGAACGGCTGCCCCCGCCTGTGATGTTCGGCACAGGGGCATGAGCGGGCGCAAGAGAAAATGGTTGCGTGAGGCCGGATTACGCCGCGAGTGTTCCGGTCAGGAGACTGTTGAACATGAGCGATCTTGCCCCCCTTGCCGAGGCAGTGGCTGTCGATCCGCTGGTCGGTCACCCCGCCGATTACCACGTTTTTCATAAATTCATCGAGCGCTGCAAAAGCCTGCCGGCCATCACCACCGCGGTGGTGTGGCCGCTCTCCGACGTGGCCCTGAAGGGCGCGGTTGAAGCGGCGACGGCCAGGCTGATTGAGCCGACCCTGATCGGCGACGAAGCTCAGATCAGAGCGCTGGCCAAGAAGACCGGCGTCGATATAACCGGTTTTCCCCTCCTCCATGCCGAGAGTGAAGAGAAAGCGGCCGAGCTGGGCGTGGCCATGTGCCGCAGCGGCAATGCACTGGCGCTGATGAAGGGCAGCCTGCATACCGACGAGTTGATGAAGGCCGCCATGCAGCGCGATACCGGGCTGCGCACCGCGCGCCGCATCTCCCACGTTTTCATCATGGATACGCCCGCCTACGAGCGCACGCTGCTCATCACCGACGCCGCGATCAACATTACTCCGGAGCTCGAAGACAAGGTGCACATCGTCCAGAACGCCATCGACCTGGCCCATGCGCTGGGCATTCCCGAACCCAAGGTCGCGTTGCTCTCCGCCGTGGAGACGGTGAATCCCAAGATCAAGTCCACGCTCGATGCCGCGGCGCTTTGCAAGATGGCCGATCGCGGGCAGATCACCGGCGGCGTGCTCGACGGGCCGCTGGCCTTCGATACCGCCGTGAGCGCCAAGGCGGCCACGATCAAGAAGCTGGTCTCGCCGGTCACCGGCCAGGCCGACATCCTGGTCGTCCCTGACCTCGAGAGCGGCAACATGCTGGCCAAGCAGCTCGAGTACCTCGGCGGGGCGCAGCTGGCGGGCATCGTGCTCGGCGCGCGCGTGCCGGCCATCCTCACCAGCCGCGCCGACTCGGCTGAGACGCGGCTGACCAGCTGCGCCGTCGCCGTGCTCCTGCACTATGCCGCCCATCCGGCGGTGAAGGTGTAGCGAAACCCGGGAGTCTGCCTCCGCAGGGCCGCTAAGAAAAGAACTGCGATCCCATTGGCGTCATCCAATACAGCGGATGGCGCCTTTGCCGTTCTGCGTGCTTTTTTCCATGCATCCCCCGCACCGAAATTCGCATCCAGACAATGATTGCCAAAGCCTGCAGCGCAGCTCCACTTCCATCCAACAACCGGCTTTCCCCATCAAGGAGGTTTCATGCCCAGCCACGCAAAAGATTCGAATGCCGCCCGGCTCCTCGTTCCCGATGGTTTTACGGCGGAGCAGATCAAAAACCTGTCCAGCGTGCTCAACGCCCTGCTGGCGGACTTTTACGCTCTCTACCTGAAAACGAAGAACTTCCACTGGCACATGACGGGTCCGCACTTCCGCGACTATCACCTGCTGCTCGACGAACATGCCACACAGATCTTCGCCGTCACCGACGACATTGCCGAACGCGTGCGCAAGATCGGCGGAACAACCGTGCGCTCGATCGGGCACATCGCCAGGCTCCAGCGGATTGCCGACAACGACCAGGAGTACGTCGGCCCTAAGGAGATGCTGCTCGAACTGCACGCCGACAATAAGTCGCTGGTGGAAAGCCTGCGGGCCGCGCACCAGGCGGCGAGCGACGCCAACGACTACGCCACCACCAGCCTCATCGAGGGGTGGATCGACGACGCGGAGCGGCGGGCGTGGTTCCTCTTCGAATCGTCTCGCTGAGCGGGGGTTTTCAGCCTTGGTTCCCACTCGTGCCGTCAATGGCCGGGCGGGAAACACCGTGAGACAATGGGCCGTCGATTGAGACGGGGGAAGATCGATGGCCCGGCAGATTCCGCGCTCCTGCGCGCCTTGGCAGTGGACTCCGATGCTTCGTATGCACCGGTTTGCCGTGGCTGGTTTCGCGTTTGCGTTCCTCGCCCAGGCCGGTTGCCACAGCGCGCCCTCGCCGGGCGACAATACACCTGTGCTTTCGCTCACCAGCGCGAGCTTCACCGGCGATTCGATCCCGGCAAAGTTCTCCTGCCATGGCAGCGATACTTCCCCCGCGCTCCAGTGGAGCGCACCCCCTGCCGCCACGCAGAGCTTTGCCCTCATTGTCGACGATCTCGACACACCGGAGAATTTCGTGCACTGGGTCCTTTACGA
>Ga0335072_10011319_pt1 | contig 12785 bp, 9 predicted proteins | sample Lox_Sample_21_FD_206725 | JGI IMG/M metagenome (GOLD analysis project Ga0335072, IMG submission 206725) | Soil microbial communities from Loxahatchee National Wildlife Refuge, Florida, United States - Lox_Sample_2.1 | ecosystem: Environmental > Terrestrial > Soil > Wetlands | place: USA: Florida...
CACGTTCCGGGTCGGCAACGTGCGATTCTGCGTCTGCTCGCCGTCAATGGCGCGCTGCTTCCTGGGCGAGTTGCACTCTCGAGCTGAGCCCGAGCTTGGAGTAGACGTGACCGAGATGAGCTTGCACGGTGCGAGTGGAGACGAACAGTCGGGCGGCGACGTCTTTGTTCGCCAGCCCTTCGCTGACGAGTTTCACTACATTGAGTTCCGCGGGTGTCAGAGATGACCAGCCGGTTGACGGTCGTTTACGCTCCCCACGGCCACGTTGTGCGTAATCGATGGCTTGGTCGACGGAAAGAGCCTCCCCCTCGCACCATGCATCCTCGAATTCTTTGTCGCCCATGGTCTCTCGCAGTATTGCCACCGACGCGTCGTGGGCGGTGTCGTAGACCGTGAGGCGCACCTCGCCCGTGCCGCAGCGAAGTGCCTGTGCGGCTCCGAAGCGACGGGCGGCTTCCTGATGGGAGCCCGCACCGACGGCGATTGTGGCCAGGCACTCAAGCGCGTCAGGCACGATCCGATGCCCCTTCAGGTTGGTGGCGAGGGAAAGGGCGTCGTAGCAGTCGCGTTCGGCCTGATCCGGATCGTTCTGCGCGATCGCGACGCGCGCCCGGGTGACGAGCGCTTGCGCCAAATGCAGGCCCGGAGCTACGGAGACTGAATCGTCGGCGTGCCGACGCGCCTTCGCTAAATCACCCCGGGCGAGGGCAACTTCGGCAAGGGGGATGACGTTGACAACCGCGAGCTCGGGCTGGGCTTCCATTAGTTGGCAGGCCGTCTCGGCGGCGTTGGCCGACGCCTCGACCTCGCCTGCGGCCAGGTGTGCAACGGCCAGCGCGGCGTACGCAAAACCTCGGTTCACCTCGCCGAAGTCCGCGGCGACTGTCACGGCCGCGGTTGCGGCGATTTTGGCCGCGTTCGTGTCGCCCGCGTGGGCGAGCAGGTGACCCAGGCTGACGAGGCTGGCCGATCGCCAGACCTCGTCGTGCGCTGCCTCCGACTCGGCGACCAGATCGCGGAACTCTGCAATGGCGTCGGCGAGATCCCCCTGCCACCATTGGGCCAACGCGACACACCAGCGGCACGTGCGGGAGTTGGTTCCGTCGCCGATCGTGTCGGCAATGTCGCGCCCTTCTTCGCCCGCGACAAGCGCTGCGACGAAGTCGCCCCTTCCGGTGATCGCGGCGTATGCCCTGAAAGCCAGGATCTGGCCCAGGCTCCAGTCGTCACCCAGCTCGCGGGCCAGGCCGAGCGCCTCATCCAGATACGCGTGCGCGGACTCGGCGTCATACGCGGTGAGGGTCGCGCAGCCGACGAGTGCGCGGACCCGCAAGGCTGGATCGTCCAGCTCGCGGGCGATCGCCAGGGCTTCGAGGGCGGTATCCATGTTGTCGTGGATGCTTTGCATACCCTCGAGCGTGGCCCGGTCGGCGAGCGCCCGGGCACGAACCGCCGGTGGCACCTCTACGTGGTGGACGGCAGCGTCAGCGAGTGCACTGTCGAACCAGGCCGCTCCTTCCAGGATGCGACCCCGCGTGACCCACACCGGCTGCAACGCTGATGCCAACTGCAATGCGGTTATCACTTGGGCGTTTTCGCGGCACCACGCGAACGCCGACCGCAAGTTGTCCATCTCGGCATCGGCCCGCTCGACTTCGCGCCGATGGCCGCCCCGCGTCGGAGTGTCGAGCAGGGTCGCCAGCTCCGTGTAGTGGTCCCGGTGGCGGTCGCGGACCGTGTCGGCCTCGCCGGACTCGCCGAGCTTTTCCAGCGCGTACTGGCGAACCGTCTCCAGCATTCGGTATCGCGTTCCAAACTGGTTGTCTTCAGCGACTACAAGCGATTTGTCGATGAGCAGGGTGAGCTGATCCAGAGTTTGGTAGCTCTCAACCTCACCGCCGCCACACACGGCCTGCGCCGCGTCGAGGTCGAAGCCGCCCAGGAACACCGCCGCCCGGCGAAACAGCACACGTTCGGGCTCGGTCAGCAGCGCATGCGACCAGTCGACTGAGGCCCGCAAAGTCTGCTGACGACGCACGGCCGTTCGAGCGCCTCCGGTCAGTAGTCGGAAGCGGTCGTGCAGGCTGTCGAGGATCTGTACTAACGACAGCGCCCGAACCCGTGCGGCGGCAAGCTCGATCGCCAGGGGTATGCCGTCCAGGCGTTGGCAGATCTCGGCTACTGTGGCCGAGTTCTCCTCGGTCACAACGAATTCGGGCCGGACGTGGCGGGCGCGGTCGGTGAACAACGTGAGCGCCTCGTCGGCCAGCGACAGGGACGGCACCGCCCAGGCGACCTCGCCTGCCGCTCGGATCGGCTCGCGGCTGGTGGCCAGGATGGTCAATCTCGGGCAAGCCGCCAACAGGGCAACGGTCAGTGCGGCGCACGCGTCGATCAGGTGCTCGCAATTGTCCAACACGATGAGCAGGTGCTGACCTGCGATGACCCGGGTCAGCGTGTCCATGGTGGATCGCCCCGCTCGGTCGGGCAGTCCCAACGCGCGCGTCGCGGCCACCGGCACGACGTCGGGGTCGGTGATGGGTGCCAGGTCCACGTACCACACCCCGTCGCCGAAATCGCTGTCGCTCTGGTCTGCGACTTGGACTGCGAGCCGCGTCTTGCCCACGCCGCCGGCGCCGGTCAGCGTCACCAACCGGTTGCCTGCGACGATCTGCCGCACCGTCTCGAGTTCGGCGCGGCGGCCGATGAAGCTGGTGAACTGTGGCGGAAGATGCAGTCTCCCGGTGGTTTTCGCTGACCGAAGCGGGGGGAAGTCGTTGCGGAGATCGGCATGGCACAGCTGCGCGACCCGTTCGGATCTGGGCAGATCCCGCAACGGGTGAGTGCCGAGTTCAAGCAGCCATGCATCCGCTGGCAGACCGTCGGCGAGTAGGTCGGCCGTCGTCGCCGACAGCACCGTCTGGCCGCCGTGCGCCAGATCGCGCAGCCGGGCGGCCCGGTTGATCGTCGGCCCGACGTAGTTTGCTTCGTCGCGGAGTTGCACTTCGCCGGTATGCACGCCGATCCGCAAGCTGATCGGCGAAAGCGGCGTCTGCTGTAGCCGAAGAGCAAACGCAACGGCATCGGTTGCCCGACCGAAGGCGACAACGAAGCTGTCACCTTCACCCTGTTCGACGGGGCGCACCCCGTTGTGAGCGGCCACCAGGTCTGACAACGTGCGGTCCAGCCGCGCCACGGCCGCGCTCATTTCGTCGGGCCGGGTCTGCCATAACCGCGTCGAGCCCTCGACGTCGGCAAGTAACAACGTCACGGTTCCTGTCGGGAGCTCGCTCACGCCCAAGTCGCTCCAACTCAAAGGCGGCGCGTCCGCCCACCGCTCGATCTCAGGGTCGGTCTCAGTCATGTTAGCCACCATCGCCCAGTTGCGGACCGCAAACATCGGTTGAAACACCTAGAGGTCGGTTCGGCTGTGCTCATCGCATCTAGGTCGTTTGACGGATGTTCTTCGAGTCCGGGTGTCCCACAGTGAACTCACTGGACTTAGAGAGGTCACTGATGAACAGTCAAACTGGTTTCGCCGACAGCCGGGTCTCGATCGATGCCCACTTCACGACCGGTGTCTTGCACGGACACTACGACCCTCGCTTCGAGGACCTCGTCGCTGCGCTGGCGGATGAGGTCACCAGCGGCGGCGAACTCGGTGCCGCCATCGCCATCGATATCGACGGTGAGCTTGTCGTCGATATCTGGGGCGGCTATGCCGACCGAGCGAAAACCCTTGAGTGGAAAGAAAACACCATCGTTAACGTGTTTTCCAGCACCAAGAACGTGACCTCGCTCGCGGCGCTGGTGCTCATCGAGCGCGGCCTGCTCGATCCGTTCGCTCCGGTCGCGAAGTACTGGCCCGAGTTCGCCGCGAACGGCAAAGACCGGGTCGAGGTGCGTCACATCCTCAGCCACACGTCAGGGCTGTCCGGGTGGGAGACGCCCTTTGCCCTCGAGGACGTCTACGACTGGGAGAAATCCACGTCGATGCTGGCCGGCCAGGCGCCATGGTGGCCTCCGGGCACGGCTTCCGGTTACCACGCTTTGACCAGCGGCCATCTCGTCGGCGAGGTCGTTCGCCGGATCACCGGCAAGTCCCTGAACCAGTTTGTGCGCGACGAGATCGCCGGACCGTTGGGGGCCGACTTCCAGATCGGGGCTCGACCGGAGGACTATGCCCGCATCGCCGAGCTCGTTCCGCCGCCACCGCTGGATGTGCCGCTCGATGCGGTGCCCGCCGACCATCCGATGCGCAGGACTTTCGCCGCGATCCCGCCCACATCCGAAACCGCGCTGGCCGCCGAGACGGACGCGTGGCGGGGCGCTGTCATTGGTTCGGCCAACGGGCACGGCAATGCGCGCTCACTGGTCCGCGCCCTGTCGCCAATCTCTTTGGGCGGCGCGGTGAACGGGGTACGTCTGCTGAGCCCCGACACCATCGACCTGATATTCAGGGAGCAAGCCAGCGGCATCGACCTGGTGCTGGCCATGCCGACACGGTGGGGTATCGGCTTCGCCCTGCCGAATCCCGAGGCGGTGCCGGACGTTCCCGACGAGAAGATCTGCTACTGGGGCGGCTGGGGCGGCTCCATGGCCGTGATGAATCCGTACTGCCGCACCACGTTTGCCTACGTGATGAACAGGATGGGGCAAGTCACTCCGGCCGGAACCGAGCGCAGCCGCAAGTACACCCAACTGATCTACCAGGGGCTAGCCTGACCCTGCTCGCCGTTAGAGGTCTAGTAGGGGCGCCCGCCCGCCGGCATCACATACTCCGATATCGAGCCGGACACACCGTTGACCGTTGTCCCGCCGTTGGTGATGCCCGGGGCCATTTCCAGCATGTTGTGCGGAAAGCCGAAAGTCGGCTTGGTCAGGGCGCCCAGGCGGGCGAGTTCGTCGGCGCTGAGGTGCACGTCGACGGCGCGGACGTTGTCGTCGAGCTGCGAGAGCCTACGTGCCCCGATGATGACCGACGAGACGCCAGGTTGTGCGGAAACCCAGGCAAGCGCCACGCTGGCCACCGTCGTCTCGTGCGCCTTGGCGATGATCTCGAGTTCGTCGACAACCGCGTAGGTCTGCTCGTTGAGGAAGGCACCGACCATTGCGCCGCGATCGGCGTTGTGCTGGCCGGCATCCTCTCGGGTGTACTTGCCGCTGAGCACACCGCCCTTCAGGGGCGACCACGGCGTCATCCCGAGGCCGAATTCGCTTGCCATCGGGGCCAATTCCTGCTCGACGGCGCGCTCCAGCAACGAGTACTCGACCTGAAGGCCGATGAATGGAGACCATCCGCGGAAACGGGCGATGAGGTTGGCTTGAGCGATCTTCCAGGCCGGGGTGTCCGACACGCCGACGTAGCGGACCTTCCCGGCCCGGACGAGGTCGTCGAGGGCGGCCATCGTCTCCTCGATGGGGGTGTTCGCGTCCCAGATGTGCAGCCAGTACAGGTCGATGTAGTCGGTTTGCAGGCGCCGCAGCGAGTTTTCGGCGGCGTTGATCAATGATTTGCGGCCCGAGCCGCCACCGTTGGGGTCACCCGGGTACAGGTTGCCGCTGAATTTGGTTGCGATCACCAGGCGATCCCGCCGGGCGGGGTGGCGCCCGATGTGGTCGCCGATAATCTTCTCGGAGTGGCTGCGGGTATAGAAGTTGGCGGTGTCGATGAAGTTGCCGCCGAGTTCGATGTATCTATCGATGATCTGTTGGGACTCTTCGACACTGGTGCCCCAGCCGAGGTCTTCTCCGAAGGTCATTGCGCCCAGGCACAGGGGGCTGACGCGCAGGCCGGAGCGTCCGAGTGTCACGTACTGATCCAGAGGCATAGCATCCGCTTTCTGGTAAGTTGTTCGATCATGTGGTTGTTCATATATAAACTAGTACATAACTGAACGATCTGGCAAGTCGATGTCTGCAGTGGATGCGGCCAAGATCTGGTCGCTGAACTACCGGGTGCTGTTGTCGGTCATCTCGTGCGCCGAGGCCGACATCTGCGCGTTGGGGCTCGACTCCAAAGAGCTGTTCCTGCTCGCCGAGATCGATGAACATCCTTACCCGGCCGAATTGGCCTCGACGTTGAGCATGCCCAAGGCGACGGTGACGCTTTACCTGAAACGGCTTGAGGCCGCGGGATTCGTGCGCCGCGAAATCGACGCCGCCGACCTGCGACGACACCGACTCCTGCTCACCCCGGCCGGGCGCCAAGCCGCCACGGACGGTCTTGCGTTGCTGTCCGACGAGTTCGACAAGCGTCTCGGACGCCTCACCGCCGCGCAGCAAAAGGACCTCAGGAACCTGCTCGAAAAGATTCTGTGAGACGTTGCGGCTAGTCTGACCTGTCGTGCGCGTTCTGGTGATTGGCTCCGGTGCCCGTGAACATGCCCTGCTGCTTGCCCTGAGCCGAGACCCGCAGGTCACGGGACTGATCGTCGCTCCCGGCAACGCCGGCACCGCGCGGGTGGCCGAGCAGCACCACGTCGACGTGAGTTCGGCCGAGGACGTCGTCGCCCTGGCGCGCGACGTCCGCGCCGACCTGGTGGTCATCGGTCCCGAGGTGCCGCTGGTCCTCGGGGTTGCCGACGCGCTGCGCGCCGCCGGCATCGTCTGCTTCGGACCCAGTAAGGACGCCGCCCGCATCGAAGGCTCCAAGGCGTTCGCGAAGGAGGTCATGGCAGCGGCCGGCGTGCGCACAGCTTCCAGCGAAATAGTGGACAGCCCAGCGAATTTGGACGCCGCCCTGGATCGGTTCGGGCCGCCCGCCGGTGACCCGGCCTGGGTGGTGAAAGACGATGCCCTCGCCGCCGGCAAGGGAGTCGTGGTGACGCCGGATCGCGCCGCCGCCCGCGCCCACGCGGCCGGCCTGCTTGAGTCAGGTCATCCTGTGCTGCTGGAGTCGTTTCTCGACGGCCCCGAGGTGTCGCTGTTCTGCGTCGTCGACGGCGAAACCGTGTTGCCGTTGTTGCCGGCCCAGGACTTCAAGCGGGTCGGCGAAGGGGACACCGGGCCCAACACCGGCGGCATGGGGGCTTATGCGCCGCTGCCGTGGCTGCCTGACGACGTCTACCGGGAAATGGTGACTCGTATCGCCGAACCCGTTGCGGCCGAGATGGTTCGGCGCGGCAGTCCGTTCAGCGGATTGCTCTATGTAGGTCTGGCGATCACTGGGAACGGGCCGGCGGTGGTCGAATTCAATTGCCGATTCGGCGATCCGGAGACGCAGGCCGTGCTGGCCTTGCTGGAGTCGCCGCTCGGGCAGCTGCTGCATGCGGCGGCTACCGGCGCGCTGGCCGGCTTCGGCGAGTTGCGTTGGCGGGACGGTGCCGCGGTGACGGTGGTGTTGGCAGCCGAGAGCTATCCGGGCCGCCCCCGCGTCGGAGACGTCGTCGTCGGCTCCGAGGCCGACGGGGTGCTGCACGCCGGAACCGCGCGACGTGACGACGGTGCGGTCGTCTCGTCGGGTGGGCGGGTGCTGTCGGTGGTAGGCATCGGCGCCGATCTGCCCGCGGCACGCACTCGCGCCTACGAAATACTCGATTCAATTCGGTTGCTCGGCAGTCATTTCCGCTCCGACATCGGGCTGAAGGCGGCCGAGGGGCAGGTCAGCGTTTAACCTCCCCGGCGGGCTCTTTGGGCGCGTCGAGCGTGGGGGATATGCACTCGTTTCGCCGGGCGCCCGGCCCAGCGCCAGAACCACCGCCGTTCTGGTTAGAACGCCACCGCTTGCCCGTCTCGACGGGGATCACTCGCCGCCAGATACCCGTCGTCAAGCCGCCAGATCGCTTGGCAACTGCCGAACGAGTTGTAGTCGTCCACGGTGAGCAGGTCGTGCCCGCGCTGACGCAACTCGTCGAGTGTTGACGGCGGAAACCCCTTCTCGCAGCTCACCTGCAGGCCCTGCACCCAGCGGAACCGGGGACCATCGCAGGCCGCTTGCGGGTTCTGGCCGTAGTCCGCGATGCGAACCAACACCTGCACATGCCCCTGGGGTTGCATCGGCCCGCCCATCACCCCGAAGCTCATCACCGGTGCGCCGTCCTTGGTCACAAAGCCCGGTATGATCGTATGGTAGGGACGCTTGCGAGGACCGACCTGGTTCGGATGTCCTTGGTCCGCAGTGAAATCCGCACCTCGGTTCTGCAGCGCTATCCCGGTGCCAGGCACCACCACCCCCGAGCCGAAGCCCATGTAGTTCGACTGGATCATCGACACCATGACGCCCGAGGCATCGGCGGCGGTCAGATACACCGTGCCGCCCCTGGGTGTTCCGGCCGACGCCGGCAAGGCCCGCTTGGGATCGATCAGCGCTGCCCGCTGCTTGAGGTACTCCCTGTCGAGCAGCTCTTCGACGCGCACCGTCATGTGGTCGATGTCCGCTACATAGCACTGGGCGTCGCCGAAGGCGAGTTTGAGCGCTTCGATCTGGAGATGCACGCTGTCGGCGGAATCGACTGCCCACGAAGACATGTCGAAGTTCTCCAGGATTCCGAGTGCGATCAGCGCGACGATGCCCTGGCCGTTGGGTGGTATCTCGTGGAGGCTGTATCCGCGGTAGGTTCCCCTGATCGTGCCGACCCAGTCGGCCTGGTGAGCCGCCAGGTCGCTGGCGTGCATCACGCCGCCGTTTGCCGTGGCATGCACTTCGAGTTTCGCCGCGAGTTCGCCACGGTAGAACGCCTCGCCGTTGGTGGCGGCGATCGTTTCCAGGGTGGCCGCATGTTCGGGAAACCTGAACAGCTCACCGGGTTGCGGTGCGCGTCCACCCGGCATGAACGCCTCGGCGAACCCCGGCTGGGATTCGAACAACGGCACCTGCGCCGCCCATTGCGCCGCAACCGTCGGCGAGACCAGAAAGCCGTTGCGGCCGTAGGAAATTGCGGGCGCGAACAGCCGTTCGAACGGGAGTTTGCCGAACTTGGCGTGCAGCTCGGCCCAGGCCGATACCGCGCCGGGCACCGTCACGGCATTCCAGCCCAGAGCCGGAACGCGTTTACCGCCAAAGTATTCCGGCGTCCACGCCGCGGGGGAGCGGCCCGATGCGTTGAGCCCGTGCAGTCGCTCGCCGTCCCAGACGATCGCGAAGGCATCCGATCCGATGCCGTTGGATACCGGTTCCACCACCGTCAGCGTGATGGCGGTGGCGATGGCGGCGTCCACCGCGTTGCCTCCGTCGGCGAGCATCCGAAGACCAGCCTGAGCGGCCAGCGGTTGCGACGTGCAGACCGCATTTGCGGCCAGAATCGGTGTTCGCGGCCAGGAGTAAGGGAGGTCCCAACCGAACGGTGTGCTCACCCTGGCATGGTCGCACGCCCGTCATGGCCACTCAACGACGCAAGCGTCACTCTGGCGTGACGCTCGGCGCGCGCAACCGAGCTAAGCCGTCAGCAGCGGCGCCATCCAGTTCAGCTCGGCCGGCAGTTGCGAGCTCCAGAAGCCCGGGTTGTGCCCGCCGGGTGAGAAGCCGCCCGAGGGCGGGTTGGGCAGTTGAGCCACGAACTGCTTTGTCGCGGAGTAGAACGGGTCGCTGTCGCCGCAATCCACCCGGACGGGGATGGAGCCAAGCGCGGGCAGTCCGAACACCGTGTTCGCCGCGAAGTCGTCGGCGCCGTCGAACGCGCCGGGTGCGGTCGCCCCTGACGACAGCCACAGCGCCGGGCTCACCGCGCAGATCGCCGCGGTGCGGCCCGGGCCGAGCCGGCTGCCCAGCAGCAGCGCGCCGTAGCCACCCATCGACCAGCCCAGGAACGCCACCCGCGAGGTGTCCAGATTCTGACCGCCCAGCATCGGGATGAGCTCGTTGAGCACCATGGCCCCGGAATCCTCGCCAGACGCCCTTTTGTGCCAGTAGCCGCCGCCGCCGTCGACGGCGACCACCGCGAACGGAGGCAGCCCCGCGTTGACCGCCTGGGCCAGGCCCTGCTCGACGCCGCCGGCCATCACGGTGGACGCGTCACTGCCCTTTCCGTGCAGCGCGATCACCGGTCGCAACGGCTTGGTTTGGCCCGGCGGACGTGCGATCGCCCAATTGGTCGATATCCCGCCACGCGCCGCGGACACGAAGGAACCGGTCACCATCGTTGGAGCGGTCTGAGTCGCTGGAGCGGGTTCAAGCGGCGGAGGCGGCGCCAACGGGGCCTCGGTGGCGGCCCACGATACCGGCGTAGCGTGCGATGTTCGGGGCTCGACCAGCACGTTTAGCGCGTACGCGCTGACCGCGCCGATGGCGGCGCTGGCACCGAGACCGAGCACCGCGCGGCGGCTCAAGTCAGGCATGCCGTACATCATCCCATGGCCGTTTGGGCAAAATGGCAATGCGGTACCACTTTCACTGGCACCATGACTAGGCGTGACTGCAGCAGTTACTCCCAAGGGAGAACGTAGGCGGTACGCGCTCGTGAGCGCAGCCGCCGAGCTGCTTGGCGAAGGCGGGTTTGAAGCGGTGCGCCATCGGGCGGTTGCCCGGCGGGCAGGCCTGCCGTTGGCGTCTACCACTTACTACTTCTCGTCTCTCGACGATTTGATCGCCCGTGCGGTCGAACATGTCGGGATGCTCGAGGTGGCGCAGCTTCGTGCTCGGGTCAATGCCTTGTCTCGGCGGCGTCGCGGGCCGGAGACAACCGCTGACGTGCTGGTGGAGCTGCTGGTGGGAGATGTGTCCAGTCCGGGACTCGCCGAGCAGCTGATATCGCGATATGAGCGCCATATCGCCTGTACCCGCCTGCCTGCGTTGCGGGAGAGCATGCGTCGCAGCTTGCGTCAGCGCGCCGAGGCCGTGGCCGAAGCGATCGAGCGTTCGGGGCGCTCCGTGCGCATCGAGTTGGTCTGCACCCTGATTTGCGCGGTCGACGGTTCGGTGGTCTCCGCCTTGGTCGAAGGGCGTGATCCGCGAAGCGCGGCGCTCTCGACGGTGGTCGACCTGATCGACGTGCTGGCACCTGTCGACCAGAGGCCGGTGCGGATCTGAGACGTCAGGCCGGCAGCGACGGCGTCACGATGTATCCGGTGGCCGAGTCGCCGTAGAGCGTGACGTCGCCCGGGCAGCGTTCGGCATACAACGCGACGTAGGCGCAGACCACGGCGTCGATCGGGTCCTCGGCGCGGCGCAGGTCGCTCTTACGCTGCGCGGTCACTACCTGTCGGCGTAGCCCCACCCAGCCCTCGTGCGCGGCGACGTGCAACGGCGGGGCGGCCTGCGCGAGCTTCTCCAGGCCGTCCATGAGCAGTAGCAGCTCCGACTTGAGCCGGGCGAGATCACGGCCGGGCTTGGCCTTGTACTTCAGGGTCCGGGGCAGCCGGAACAGGGCCACCGTCGCGGCGTGCGGGTAGACCTCGATGGCGCGTCGCGGGGCCTTGCAAAAAACCTTTGAACGCGGATCAAGGTCCAGGTCCAGCGCGTGAGCCAGCCGCCCACCCCTGGGACCGTCGGCGAACTCCGGTTTGCCGGTATTGGCCGGGTGCGCGCCCGCTTCGAACCTGCAGAAGTCCCGGTTGAGCGCGGTCTCGGCCGGCCGCTGGCCGGTTGGGTTGGTCACCACCAGCGGGGCGTCGAAACCGACTGCGCACGCGCCCTGGACGAACGGCCGCAGCGCGTCGAGCACGTCGGCGTCGTCGCGGGCCGCACAGATATGAACCAACCTGCCGCCCGCGTCGAGAACCGCAATACCAGTCGGATTGCGGACGCCCCAGGCAAGATCCACGCCGACGAAGTACATCGGCTAAGGGTAGGGCGGCGGGGCTTGTCCTGAATCCGTCGAGACGCTTCATCGAGACTGCGGTGAGGGCGTGGTTTGGCGCCCAAGCACGATCTGTACGCAGTCTCGGCGCCCTCAGTGCAGGCTCGACGCGCGGACTGGCCCACCGGCGACCGTAAGCTGTGTGTCTGTGAGCATTCCGAACGTGCTGGCAGCCCGGTACGCCAGCGCCGAGATGGTCGCAATCTGGTCGCCGGAGGCCAAGATTGTCGCCGAGCGGCGACTGTGGCTGGCAGTGCTGCGGGCGCAGGCCGAACTGGGCCCCAAAGCCTCAGTCGTGCCGGACGCAGCGATCGCCGACTACGAGCGAGTGCTCGAGGACGTCGACCTGGATTCGATCGCGGCCCGCGAACGAGTGCTGCGCCACGACGTCAAGGCCCGCATCGAGGAATTCAACGCGCTGGCCGGCCACGAGCACGTGCACAAAGGCATGACCAGCCGGGACCTCACCGAGAACGTCGAGCAGCTGCAGATCCGGCGGTCGCTGGAGCTGGTCCTCGCCCACTCGGTGGCGGTGGTAGCGCGGCTCGCCGAGCGGGCGGTGGCCTACCGGGACCTGGTGATGGCCGGGCGCAGCCACAACGTCGCCGCGCAGGCGACCACGTTGGGCAAGCGGTTCGCCTCCGCGGCGCAGGAGACCATGATCGCGTTGACCAGGCTGCGAGAGTTGATCGACCGCTACCCACTACGCGGCATCAAGGGGCCGATGGGCACCGCTCAGGACATGCTCGACCTGCTCGACGGCGACACCGCGAAGCTGACGCAGTTGGAACGCCTCATCGCTGATTTCCTTGGTTTCTCAACAGTTTTGAGCAGTGTCGGGCAGGTGTATCCGCGTTCGCTGGACCACGACGTGCTGTCCGCGCTGGTGCAGCTCGGCGCGGGCCCGTCGTCACTGGCGCACACCATCCGGTTGATGGCCGGGCACGAACTGGTAACCGAGGGCTTCGCGCCGGGGCAGGTCGGCTCGTCGGCGATGCCGCACAAGATGAACACCCGCAGCTGCGAACGGGTCAACGGCCTGCAGGTGGT
>Ga0335072_10011320_pt1 | contig 12784 bp, 6 predicted proteins | sample Lox_Sample_21_FD_206725 | JGI IMG/M metagenome (GOLD analysis project Ga0335072, IMG submission 206725) | Soil microbial communities from Loxahatchee National Wildlife Refuge, Florida, United States - Lox_Sample_2.1 | ecosystem: Environmental > Terrestrial > Soil > Wetlands | place: USA: Florida...
GGACGAAGGTCTCCGCGTAGACCGCTCCGCTCAGATGAACGTGAAGATCAGCGCCTTTCGGCATGCGGTACAGAAAAGCTCTTAGTCCGGGAGGGCCTTGCGTTCTGGCTACATCGAATGCGCGCGCTGTTCGCGTTTCCGCGGGCGAAACCGATTGCGCGGTGAGGGGGAGACTGCTCCCAATCGATGCACAGACAGTCAGGACCGCAAAGACAGCGCAGACAGGGCGGGTCAGAAACATCGGTTCCTCAATCTCTCTGGCTGGTTGAGGCAGCAAACGTTGGCCCCAGGTGGATCGCGCCGGGCTGGATGACAGACCTCCATGCGCGCGCTGAAACGAATACAGTCTCTCGGCAGAGTGCTGTCAGACGAGCTGCATCAATAAGGCAATTCCTGCCACAAGTACCAGCAGAGGCACCCAGAGATGGCTATCGGTCAGAATGGCGCGCGTTGTTCTCATGGTTAGCCAAGTATACTCATCGGGTCTGTGCGAGTGTAATGATGAGAAGGCGCATCCGAATCGTCCCCGTGACCCTTTCCTTCTTTGCTGTCGATAGCCAGGACTCGTCGTTTCGCCGGAGCGCTTTTTGACCCCGGGTTACGCCTCCAAAGCGAATCCAGCGCCAGCATCCGATTCGTCCTCGCCTTTCAGGGAACAGTTCAAACTCGGGATTGTCTGCGCACTGGCTGCGGGCGCCTGGCTTGGCGCCGCAGAAGCGCCTGCCCGGCTTGCAGCCTCCGGTTTTGCGCCCTTTGCCATATCTTTTTGCATGGTCGGTGGCGTTTTTCTTGCGCGCTGGACGCTGCCCATCGCTGCGAAAGGCACGCATTCGGTGTTTCGCGATCTCCGTCAGCGTCCGCACCTGATGATCTGGGCGGTCATCGCCGGTGCCCTGTGGGCGGTCGCGAATACGCTCACCATCTTTGCGATCCGCGACGTAGGGCTGTCCATCGCTTTTCCGCTCTGGAATACCAACTCTCTGATTGGAATCTTCTGGGGCTGGGCGCTGTTTGGGGAACTCGATGGTGCTTCCACACGCAGCTGGCTTCGCGTGGCAGGCGGAGCGGCTGCAATCGTTCTGGGATCCGTGCTGCTGTCGGCGCTGTCCGTCCACACGATGGCGGCATCTCATGCGCACGCGCTTGCCGGCATCGCCGCTGCCCTGGGAGCGGGTGCACTTTGGGGCACCATGTACGTGCCTTATCGCAAGGCATACCTCAGCGGCATTAATCCGCTTTCCTTCGTTACAATCTTTACCTTCGGCGAACTCGGTACGATGTTATTCCTGGCCGCCGTTCTCCCGGGCGGCCTTGCCGGGCTCGGTCGCGAGCTTACCGCCATGCGATCTTCGATCTTCTGGCTTCTCCTCGGGGGATTCTGCTGGGTCATCGGCGATTTGTTCCAGCAATACGCAACAAAATATGTCGGTATCAGCCGCGCGATTCCTCTCTCCAATACCAATCAGCTATGGGGATTCGCCTGGGGCGTGCTGGTTTTTGGAGAACTCTCCGCCACGCACGGCTCGATCCGCCTGATGGCACTCGGCGCGTCGGGCATTACGATTGTGGGAGCGATGCTCATCGCCGGGGCCGGCGTTTCCCCAGCCGAATCTGCCTCAACCGTCCGTTCGATTCGCCGCGAGTGCGATCGCTACGGTATGGATCTCACGGCAACGCTGCACACTCAGGGAGCGCAGGAAACTGATCCTGTCAGCAAAACCGAAGCGGGGCGCCGTTCCTGGTTCGACTACGCGGTGCTCCTCGCCGCAATGGCAGTTTTCGTCTGGTTCGCGCGTTTCGTGCGCGTGCCCGAGGTCGCGCTCAACCTGACCGCGGCGGTCGTTCTCACGGCTATTCTCATTGCTGTGCTGTGCGGCGCCGGATGGCTGCTGTGGAGCAAGACCCACTTTGACTGACCTCCCCACAGGTGTCGCGCAATTTGGTATGACGTCATGGGTCCGCTAAGATAGGGATTCACACTCTGGAAGATTCGCCTGTGCCAATTGATGTTGTAGGTGTCGGCCTGAACGCCACCGATACGCTGATTCCGGTCGCGCATTACCCCGAATCGGGATCCAAAATCGAAATCCGATCCGCTTCCGTGTTGCCCGGCGGTCAGGTTGCCACGGCAATGGTGGCCTGCCAGCTCTGGGGTCTGCGCGCCCGTTATGTCGGCAAGCTGGGCGACGATCACGCTGCTGCGCTTCACGTGTCGGAGTTCCGCAAATCCGGTGTCGAAACTCGCATCGTGACGGCGCCCGCCTGTTCAAGCCAACAGGCCTTTATCCTCGTGGAACATTCCGGTGAACGCACGGTTCTCTGGAAGCGCGACGATCGTCTCACGCTGCACCCCGACGACCTTTGCCGGGAGTGGATCACCGAAGCGCGCGTCCTGCATGTCGACGGCCACGACACCGCCGCCGCGATCACGGCTGCAACATGGGCCATGGAAGCTGGAATTCCCGTAGTCGCCGACCTTGACGAACTGTATCCCGGAGTGGAAGCACTGATGGAAAAGGTCGACTACCTCATCGTCAGCCGCGATGTTCCCGGACGTCTCACCGGCAGCTCGGATCTCTTCGAGGCGCTGACTGCGGTGCAAAAGAGGTTTGGCTGCCTGCTCACCGCCGCTACTCTCGGGCATGAAGGCGTTCTGGCCTGCATGGGCGGAGGTTTCTGTCATCGCCCCGCTTATCGTGTCGAGGTGGTTGACACCACGGGTGCCGGCGACATTTTCCACGCCGGCTTCATCTACGGGTTGCTGCACGAGCTGAGTCTTGCCGAAACGCTCGACTTCGCCTGCGCCGCGGCGGCGCTCAACTGCACCGGCACCGGCGCGCGGGGCGGTATTCAGCACGTCTCGGCCATCGAGAATCTCATCGCTGCCGGTTCGCGCCATCCCACCGAATTCACCGCGGTCGCCGCCAGTCGGGACGCTGCCAGCCAGATCAGGCTTGCGCCGTAAACTGGCACGTTGTGGCCATGGCTTCTCACCGCAAGTGCTGTATTTTGATCGTGCTGCGCCCCTAAGGCCCGCCCGTCACGCCCTGCTGCCGAGTGTTTTCATCGGGTGCTAGAATCGTCGCACTAAAGCGCCATGAGGGCTGTCGACATTCAGGATCGGGTGAGCGAGGAGATCGGCCCCGATAGAATCCAGGCCCAGCTTGAGGCCTTGATTCAGGACGACGTCTTCCGAGCCAGCAAGCGTTCGGTTGCGTTCCTGAAGTATGTCGTCACCGAAGCCATGAACGGTTCCGGGAGCCATATCAAGGAGCGCACGATCGGCGTCGAGGTCTTCGGCCGGTCCGCCTCATACGACACAAACGTCGACCACATTGTAAGAACGGCCGCTACCGAGCTGCGCAAACGCCTCGCGATCTATTACGGCGATCAACGGCACCGCTCGGAACTGCGCATCGGTTTGGTGCCTGGTTCGTACGTTCCCAGGTTCACTCTGCCCCACGTAGCGGCTTTGAGTGGCATGGAAGAGGATGTCGCTTCTGAGCAGCGCGCCTTTGCTCTGCCGAAGACGGACGCCATCTACCCGCACCCGGCCGATCTGCTTCCGATGGAACCTCCTTCGGAAGGGGAACCTGAACCCGTGCGCCGGTTCAGCTGGCTCACAGTGTCCCTGGTCGCAGCGCTGTTGGCGCTGGCCACGGCAGCCGGATGGCGCTGGCTTGGGCAGTCTCCAGCTGACTACCTCTTTTGGAAACCCGTTCTCGATTCGCCCGGTCCTGTGCTTCTGGCGGTCGGCGACGTGCCCAACGGCCCACCACACCTGCCCGAGACCGTGCCAAACGGATCGCCTAATACACCTGTCCCCAGCGCCGGGGCCACACAGACGGTTCCTCTTGCCGATGCTATGACCATTGCACGCGTGGTCGGCGCTTTAGAGGGCCGCCGCAAGAGCGTCATCATCCGCCGTGAGAGCACCAGCTCTTTTTCGGATCTTCGTGAGGGCACCGTGGTCCTGGTCGGCGCCTTCAATAACGAGTGGAGCCTGCGCCTCACCCACTCTCTGCGTTACAGTCTGGCGCTCGATCCCGACCGCCACCTTATCTATATCAAGGACGCCCAGAACCCTTCATCACGCAACTGGAGCTGGGCGACCAATCAACCGCGGGATCCTGCCAGCGGCATCAACAGTCCTAAACTGCAGGACTACGCGCTGATCTCCCGGATTGAGTCTCCTGAAACCGGCCATCTTGTCGTCGTGATTGGGGGACTCTACACCTATGGAACCGAAGCCGCCGGTGAGTTTCTGACGAACCCGGAACTGATGAGGGAACTCGCTCGCCGGACGAACAAGCTGGAGTCCAGCGCCGCGTTGCAGATCGTGATCGGCACAACGGTGACGGATGGGACGCCCGGACCTCCCGGAATCCTGGCGGTTTCCACTGACTGACGATCTCCGGCGGCATCCACAGGGTCAACAGCCAAAGCAATAAGAAAACAACCAGATAGCAGAAGCTTCTGACCGTCTGTGACGGTATTTGTCTAGGCAACGGTTTGCGTCTTCCTCTAGAAAGCCCTCGGTTCGCTGTGGTCCGAGCTGATTTCCCACCTCGCGCAACCGGGCTCCACACGGTCCGGCGACTGGTATGGACCGGAAGCAGCGCTTTTTTTGGAGGCGAAGATGAAGAACTTCCCCAGATGGCTTCAATGGATCGTCCTGACAGTCGCGACGCTCGTGTCTGCTCCGCTGGTTGCCATGGCCCAGGGAAACGGCCGCATCAGCGGTACGGTCACCGATACTTCCGGTGCCGTCGTTCCTGGGGCGTCGGTGACCGCGACGCAGACCAGCACCGGACTGATCCTAACCACGGTGACCAGTGGCGAAGGCACGTTTGTCTTCCCCTCTCTTGCCCCGTCCATTTATGACATCTCCGTCTCGGGCAGAGGCTTTCAAAATTACGCGGAGAGAGGCCTGCAGCTCCTCGCCGATAGTGCCCTCTCGGTGAACGTCACGCTGCAGGCGGGCAGTACTACGCAGACGGTGACCGTCAATGCCCAGGCGGCCCAGGTAGACACCACTACCGGAACCCTGAACGAGGTGATCGGAACCTCGCAGGTCAACAATCTGCCTCTTAACGGGCGCAATGCTGCCACCCTTACCGCTGAGGTTGCCGGAGTCTCGGTGGCTCCGTCGGCACAGGCAGATCAGGGCAACACAAAGACCTTTCCCGTGGCCTTTACCATCACAGCAAATGGCACCCGCGTTGGGCAGACGAACTACCTTCTCGACGGCGGCAATAATGTCGACGAGTACACCAACGTCAACGCGCCGTTTCCCATGCCGGATGCAGTCCAGGAATTTGGCGTCCAAACCAGCAACTACAGCGCCGAGTACGGCCAAAATGCCGGTGGAATCGTGAACATTATCACGAGAAGCGGCACGGAGCGCTTCCATGGTGACCTGTTCGAATTTCTGCGTAATCGCGTCTTCAATGCCGCCAATTACTTCAGCTACGTCAACGGCGTGAAGACAGTCGATCCGCTCAAACGCAATCAGTTCGGCGGAACAATCGGGGGTCCTGTCGAGATCCCACACCTCTTTCACCCGAACAGGGCTTTCTTCTTCTTTGGCTATCAGAGGACCATCAACCGGGAACAGGCACTCAGCGCTTCAGCTTCCACTTTACCGACTGCGGCGCAGCTGTCAGGTACCTTTGCGGGAGAAAAGCAGTGCCTTACGGATCCCCTGAATTCCGCAGCCGTTATTTCCTGCACATCAAATGGCAGCACCTACACGACGCAGGTCAACCCCGGCGCCTATAGTCCTGTCTCCCTTAAACTGCTCACCTACCTGCCTCCGCCCTCCGCGCTCAATGCAAACGGCAGTATCAGCTTTGTCGCGCCGAATTACTTCAATTTGGGCGAGGTTACGGCCAGGTACGACCAGGGCATTGGAGACAGGGACAAGCTGACCTTACGCTATTTCTCTGACGGCTACCATCAGGACGGCGTTCTTGACCTGAAGGATCTGCTCACCTATGCGGACTTCGCGCAAATCAACTACTACAACTCGCTTTTGTCCGAAGCACATACCTTCGGACCACATCTGCTGAATAACTTCATTTTGAGCTATCAGTTGGAAAATTCGACCCGCGGTCCTCAATCGAGCAGCGTTGACGCCGCCGATCTCGGCGTGAACATCTGGCAGCCCCCTGTGAAGCAGATCAACCAGATTCAGACCAGCGGTTACTTCACGATCGGTGGCAATCCGCTGGCAAATTTTGCGCGCGCGAACTACACGCTGAGCGACGATCTGCACTGGCTGGTGGGGGCCCACAGCCTCTCTTTTGGCTTCCACGGAGAGATCAGCAAGATCGATGTCAACAATCAGTATCGCCAGCCAGGCAACTTTACTTTCAATGCCAACAACACCGGTGATGCGATGGCGAGCTTTTTGTTCGGTTATGTCTATGAGTTCTCCCAGGCGTCGGGTCAGTTCTTTGACGGACGTGCCAGGTTCTACGGCGCCTATGCGGAGGACAGCTGGAAAGCGACACGCCGGCTGACCCTCAATTTTGGGGTGCGTTACGAGCCCTTTGTTCCCTGGAAGGAAATCGAGGGGCGCATGGGCAGCTTCTTCCCGACTCTGTGGGCTTCGGGCACTCACTCCACGGTTTATCCCCTGGCGCCTGCCGGACTTCGGTTCTCCGGAGACCCAGGTTTCAACAAACAGGGTGTCGATTCAGAATATGACCACTTCATGCCTCGCCTTGGTTTCGCGTGGGACGTCCTGGGAACGGGCAAGTTGGCACTGCGCGGCGGAGCCGGCATGTTCTTCGACACCCGCATCAACAGTGCACTCTTCAACATTTATACGAACACGTCCCCCTATATCACCAATTTCGACGTGACCAACGCAGGCGGCGCGAAGATCACTTTTGCCGACCCCTATGGGAGCTATGGTGCCGCGAATCCGTTCCCCGCGCCCCAGCCTCCGCCGCCGACATCACCGATTCCGCCTCAGGCATTTCTGACCTACGATCCGTTCTCGGGATTTCAGGATCCTGTCACTTATGCCTACAATCTGGCGCTGGAACAGCAGATATCAGGCAGCGCGTCGGCACGCCTTGCCTACGTAGGCGAGCTCAGCCGTCATGAATGGGAAAACATCGAATTGAATCCATTTGAAAACAACGGCGCCAACCGTGTTTACAATCAGGCAGGATGCGCCGCAAACAACAGCTGTTACTCACAACCTGTCACTGCTGCTAATACCGGTGGCAATACGAATTATCACTCATTGCAGTTCTCCATTGAACACAGGCTGGCCTATGGGCTGAATGGGCTCTTCAACTATACGTGGTCAAAGGCACTCGATGACCTGCCGTTCAACCAGGCAGCGACTTCAATTGGTGCCGGCAACTCTTATGTATATCCCTATTATTTGCCAACTTTTCGAGGCCTGGATTACGGTCCCTCCGATTTCGACCATCGCAATGTAGTGTCAGCTTCCTTTGTTTATACGGAGCCGAAGGTCGTGGGCGACTCGCCGGCCGCCCTTCGTTACATTGCTAATGGTTGGGAGACCACAGGCATTGTGCAATTCCGGAGTGGCGATCCGCTTACGGTTAGCTCGAGCGCCTCGAACAATTCGAAGTCGGGGCAGCAACGCGACCGTGCCGTGCTCATCGGCGGCCCTTACGGAGGTGCGGCCTGCAAGGCGGGAACTCACTGCAAGTCGTACCTGAACCCGGCCAGCTTTACGAACAACGCCGTGGGCACCTTCGGCAGTATCGTGAAGGGTTCATTTGTCGGACCGCAATATGCCGACTGGGACGCCAGCCTTGCGCGACGCTTCCCGATCACCGAAGGAAGTTACGTCCAGCTGCGTGGGGAGTATTTCAACGTGCTCAATCACACCAATTTCGGAGATCCCGGTACAACCGCGACAAGCTCGAACTTCGGACAGATCACCAGCACATCACCACAGAACTCGAACTATACGAATGATCCTCGCATAGCCCAGATGTCGATTAAATTGGTCTTCTAAGCGTCACACAGGCACAGCTCCGGGCTGCGTGTACTACTCAGTTGTGATCGTCAGAAGCCTCGAGCACACCCGTCCGAATGGCCCTCCTGGAAGCGGTGCCGTGTTGATACGTTCTGTTGTTCAGGCAAACGATAGTAAAGGGTGTGCCCAATGAGTCACATGGCGAGGAGAAGGGGATTCATAGCCTGCGCTGGAGTTGTTCTTGCGGCTATAACCGTCAACACCATCTCTCCTTCGGTCCACTCGCCGACAGGTCGCTTCTATCGGAATCCGATCCTCTTCGCCGACTACTCCGATCCGGACGTGATTCGCGATGGCGTGAATTACTACCTAATAGCATCGAGTTTTCATTTTGTTCCCGGGATTCCCATTCTTCGCTCCACTGATCTGGTGCACTGGAGCATTAGAGGGCATGTCATTCGTCGACTTGAAATGGATCCGCGTTACAACCTGACAGGTGGAAACCGATACGGCGGAGGTGTGTGGGCGCCGTCCATCCGACGTCACGCCGGCCTCTTTTATGTGTATTTTCCAACTCCTGGTGAGGGCATTTTTGTCAGCACAGCGGCGTCCATCGACGGTCCGTGGAGCGGGCCGGTTGCTGTTATCGCAGCGGGAGGTCTCGAAGATCCGTGTCCCTTTTGGGATGATGACGGTGCTGCGTATCTCATCCATTCAAGAGTAGGAGCTGGTCCTCTGATACTCCACCGTATGTCGTCCGACGGCATGCATATCCTTGACAATGGCAAGGTGATCATCGAAGACTCGCAGCATTTCCCCTTCCTTGAAGGACCAAAGCTATATAAGCGACATGGGTATTACTACATTTTTGCTCCTTTTGGTGGCGTTGGTACCGGATCGCAGGCAGTATTCCGTTCGCCCAATCTCTACGGACCCTGGGAATACCGCGTCGTTCTGGAAGAGGGCTCCACAAGTATCAATGGTCCGCACCAGGGGGCCTATGTGGAAACACCTGACGGTCAGGGCTGGTTCATCCACTTTCAGTCGAGTGCTGCCCACGGTAGAATCGTTCATCTTGAACCGGTGCATTGGCGGGATGGCTGGCCACTTATCGGGGACCCGATCCATGGCTCTACCACCGGAGAACCCGTGCCTTTTGGACCCATGCCCAGGGATACAAGAATAACTTCCTCGATGCGACCGCAGACGTCCGACGAGTTCAGTGCGGCGAAGCTCGGACCGCAATGGGAGTGGAACCATAACCCCGATAACGGGCACTGGTCGCTAACCGACCGCAGTGGATTTCTCCGGCTGATGCCAATGCAGGCCGATGGATTGCTCCAGGCGCGAAATACGCTGACCGAATCGATGCAGGACAATTCTTTCGAGTTAACAGTTCGCATCGACCTGTCGTCCATGCGGTCCGGTGTTCACGCGGGTCTTGCTGTGTTCGAGAAAGACGCCAGCGGACTGGAAGTAGTCCAGCAAGGTATGCGGCGAGAACTGGCATATTTTCATTTGCCGGGGCGGACGCAGGGGCTGGGACTGTCGCGTCCAATCCTGCAGCTCCGCGTCCGCGTGCAAGACGACTGCGCGAGCTACTTCTACAGCGAGGATGATGGCCTCAACTTTCTCCCGGTTGGTTCACGCACTCCGATCCACTCCAGCTGGTGGAAGGGGCCCCGGCCTTCACTCTTCGCGTACACCACAGGGGAAACCGAGCCCGGCGCGGTCGACTTCGACTGGGTCCACTATGAGCCGATCGGCACAAACCCGTGGTGACGGCTGACCATCGGAATCGCTGTGCAGCCAATATTGAGCAACCGGCACTGGCGCGGAGACCGGGAAGTCCGTGTTCAGTACACTTGAAGTGGCATAGATGCGAGGCCACTGAGTTGCCGTGACAAAGTTCAAGCGACTAGCATTGTCGAAAAGGAAAGGAATGCGTCTACCTTGCCCAATCGGCTTGTGAGAATCCTGCTGCCTTTTGCAGCGACGCTGTGCGCGCTAAACGGCGCAAAGAGTCAGATGGGTGAAGGGCATCCGATTCCGCCGCCTCCTGCTCCCGGAGGTCGGATGACAAAGTGCAGCGGGCGCGCCGTTCCGCAGCTAGAGGACATTACAGCTTCGGCGGGAATCACTTTCATGCACGCGTCGGATCCGGCGAAGAAGTACATTATGGAATCGATGAGCGGCGGCGTCATCCTGATAGATTATGATCGCGACGGCTGGCCCGACATCTACTTTACCAATCAGCCCACTGTCGATCGGGTACTCAAGGATATCTCCGCCGATGGCGCTCTCTATCACAATAATCACGACGGCACGTTTACCGATGTCACGGCAAAGTCCGGCCTGAACACCAGGTGTCTGGCGAACGGTGGCGCCGTCGGCGATTACAATAACGATGGCTGGCCGGACCTGTACCTCACCTGCCTCGGCGGCAACGTGCTGTACCGCAACAACGGTAACGGCACTTTCACCGATGTTACCGCACAGGCTCATGTGCGCGATGGACGTTACTCCACAGGCGCCGCCTTTGGAGACTATGACAACGACGGCTTCGTTGATCTGATGGTAGTCAACTACGTCGACTTTCATCTCAACGATCTGCCGAAATTCGGCAGCGCTTCTTTCTGCAAATACCGCGGATTGGATGTCCAATGCGGACCACGAGGTCTGCGCGGCGCAGGAGACTCTCTCTTTCATAACAACGGCGACGGCACCTTTACCGAAGTATCGAAGGCCGCTGGTGTCGATGATCCAAACGGCTACTACGGGCTTGGCGTCGTCTGGGCCGACTTTAACAATACCGGACATCCGGATATCTATATCACCAACGACTCGACTCCAAAGTATCTTTACAAAAACCTCGGCAATGGAAAATTCGAGGAAATTGGCCTTTTGTCAGGCACGGCTTTGAGCAAAGATGGCTCAGAACAGGCTTCCATGGGCATTGCCCTGGGAGACTACAATCACACGGGACGCCCGTCAATCTACGTTACCAACTTTGCTGACGAAAATAGCCTTTTGTACAGAAATGAAGGTAGCTGGAACTTTGATGAAGTCTCCTGGCCTGCCGGTGTCGCTCTGCCTTCGCTACCCTGGGTAAAATGGGGAACGGCCTTCGTCGACATCGACAACGATGGATGGCTCGACCTGATTGCCGTTACGGGCCACGTTTACCCGCAGGTCGACCAACTCTCCTCCGGGGCAGGCTATCGTCAGCCGAAGATTCTCGAGATGAATCAGAAGGATGGGACTTTCTGTGACGCAAGCGATGAAGCCGGGCCGGCAATTATGGAACGTCATGTCTCGCGTGGGCTCGCGGTCGGCGACCTGTTCAACGACGGCAACATGGATATCGTTGTTGAGGACCTCGACGGCAAGCCAATGATATTGCGGAACCACGGTCTTAGTGGGAAACACTGGGTCAGCTTCGAACTCGCCGGAACAAAGAGCAATCGTCTGGCGCTCAACGCTCGTGTCAAAATCGTTGCCGGTGGCATAGCCCAGACGGGCGAAATTCACAGTGGCGGTAGTTATCTCTCTCAGAACGACCTGCGAGTGCACTTCGGCCTGGGCTCCGCGAGAAAGATAGAAAGAGTCGAAATTCGCTGGCCGTCAGGCCTGCTGGAAACCGTCAACAACCTCGCGGCGGATCACCATTACGCCGTGCTTGAAGGAAGAGGCATAGTCGATCCCGTGCTCACGCGCCCTGCAGCGGTGAGGCCTCGGGTTGTACCGGGGGCTCCGCTTTCTTCGGCGCGGGATCAGAAGGTGAATCGCGCCGCGAACTGAAAGCGCGGAAAGCAGCGTCGAGGAATCCGCTGTTTGTGTTCACGTGTTCTGCAACTGCTCAAATGCGTACATCCTTCGGGTGGTCTCCATTAGTTCACGGTGACGGTAAAGGTCTGGCCGGAGCTGGTAACTCCGTCGATGTTGGTGTAGGTCAGGGTGTAGACGTTGGAGCCGGAGGTGAGCGGGACAGCGTCGATCTCGCGCGAGGTCGATGTGAATCCGTTCGGTCCGCTCCAGTTCCACGATCCTCCGTTGCGCTGCAGCCCGGCCAGATTCACGCTCGCTCCTGTGCTCACTGAAGCGCTGGCGGTCTGTTGCCATGCCCCGCCGTTCACCTGAATATAGGGCACAACAGGAGTGGGATTGATGGTGACCGTGAACGTCTGGCTGCTGGTCACTCCCGAGGTATTGGTGTAGGTGACGGTGTAGACGTTGCTCGCTGAAGGTAATGGAACCGCGTTGATCTGACGCGTGCTGGCCGTGTAGCTATTCGGTCCGGTCCATTGCCAGCTGCCACCGCTGATATTCGTAGGTGCCAGATTCACGCTGTCTCCCACGTTCACGGCTTTGGTGCCCAGCTGCTGCCATGCCCCGCCGTTCACCTGAATATAGGGAGTCAGCGGCGTAGGATTAACCGTAACTGTAAACGCCCTCGTGCTGGTTACGCCTGACGTGTTGGTGTAAGTGACCGTGTAGACGTTGCTGGGTGAAGGCAAGGGAACAGCATTGATCTGTCGCGAACTGGCCGTATAGTTATTCGGCCCGCTCCAGCTCCAGCTGCCGCCATTGATATTGGTAGGTGCCAGATTCACGCTGTCACCCACGTTCACGGCGACACTGCCGATCTGCTGCCACGCCCCGCCATTCACCTGGATATAGGGTGTGAGCGGCGTCCCGTTGACCGTAACCGTGAAGGTCGCAGTGCTGGTGGCTCCCGAGGTGTTGGTGTAAGTGACGGTGTAGACGTTGCTGGGTGAAGGCAGAGGAACAGCATTGATCTGTCGCGTGCTGGCG
>Ga0335072_10011321_pt1 | contig 12784 bp, 10 predicted proteins | sample Lox_Sample_21_FD_206725 | JGI IMG/M metagenome (GOLD analysis project Ga0335072, IMG submission 206725) | Soil microbial communities from Loxahatchee National Wildlife Refuge, Florida, United States - Lox_Sample_2.1 | ecosystem: Environmental > Terrestrial > Soil > Wetlands | place: USA...
GCATTGCTGTACCAATGATCGATCAGCAACTTACGGAAAAAAGGGCTGCTGAGAGTAAAGCGATATCGACTGTAATGCAGCTGCGGCAGGCCCACGAAGCGAATGAGAAAGGTTCAACTTCCTCAACTTCTATCTTCCTCCAAGCGGGCTACGAAATACGAGAACGGGAATCCATCGCATTTTCTTCTGCATCTACCGGCCGCAACTCGGAGCAGCGAATCATCATAGACCATATCCCAGTGAGGGAGCAAAGCGACCTGAATATTGCAACGAGAGATGTACGAGACCTAGCTCGTGTTCTCTCGAAGGTTGATCCAGCGCTATTCGGTCTTCTCTTCTGCCAAGGTGTTATCAAAGTGCGGGATCCATCTAGCGAAAGGGTCACAGGATTTGATTTCATCTTCTTTATCCCACCTGAAATGGGCAAGGCAAATCCTTGCAGCCTTCGGTCACTTCTCTCAGACCAGAACACAAAGTATCCCTTGAATGAGCGCTTCCATCTGGCCGTGTCTCTTGCTCGATCGATCGTGTTCCTCCACTCCTCTCGTTTCGTACATAAGAGCATTTCTCCGGAGAACATCATTGTCCTCCAATCATCATCGGATACACTTGGGACGCCTTTTTTGATTGGCTTTGAACAGTTCCGCTTTGCTGAAGGTCGAACGTACATGTCTGGCGATTGCCTCTGGGAAAAGAACTTATATAGACACCCAAGACGCCAGGGTCTCTATCCGGAAGAGCAGTATACAATGCGACATGACATTTATAGCGTCGGCGTATGTTTGTTGGAGATTGGTCTCTGGAGTTCCTTTGTTAGCTACTCTGAAGATCAGGAACCCAATACGCCAGGGTCTGAGTTACCAATTTCTGACCTTATTGGGTCCAAAGATCAGCGCAAAGCAGCGGCGGATGTCAAGGCCATTCTCGTCGAGATGGCCCGATCACGCTTGCCCACGTTGATGGGCAAAATATACACAGATATTGTTGTGTCTTGTCTGACTTGTCTCGATAAGAACAATGAGGGATTTGGTGATGAAAAGGAATTTGAAGATAAGGACGGAGTTTTGGTTGGAGTGCGCTACATCGAGAAGGTAATCACTTAGAAGTCAATTCCCGAGAACGTGCAATTGCTAATCCTGCACAAAACAGGTATTGTTCGAAATAGAGAAGATCGTTGTATGATTCTCGTGTCCATCGAAGTCCTTGTCTTCAAGCATATCGCGGTAGTTTGATGGCGGTCCGCTCCAAGCAGCACTCAGTTTGCTAGGTAGATCCCACTCTTCATGCTGATACGCAGTTTTCAGTTGAAGTTTACCATTTTCGAGGTAGTGCATCAGCAGGTGACCAAGATATTCCACAAAGCATCGCATACACTTGTATTGATGGACAGACCATACCCCTTGAACAATGAATCTAATCGAGCCTCCGTGCGGTACAGAGTGTGCACCAGAAGTGGTTTCCGCTGGCGTCAAGAAGCGCTTTTGAAATGACACAAGATTATTTTGGCAGACGCCCATGCCAACAGGCGTTTTCCGCCCGCTTTCTAGACTTTCCTCCGTTTAAACGTGGTAATATGTCTCAGCTTCAACGATCGTCCCATAACGCAGCTTTTACAGGTTTCATCTAGCCTCAATTTCTGCGAGCTTTTGGATCACTTGCCGGCGTGGTTTAGGCCGTTTCAGAGTTCGTACCTCAGTAGTCGATAAAAGGAATTTCTTACATATCAACACACTTAGCGTATCAGAAATCGCTTTTGGTGAACACCTCAGTAGAGGCTCAGTAGAGATGCTCAGTCGCTGAAATCTTATCAAGCAGCAGAACTAGCTACCGCCGATGAACTCCTTAGATCTGCTCCAATCGGAGCTCAAAGTGCGAGGGCTGCGGGCCGTCTCCCCCCCGCCAAGCTGGCCAAGCCTGCTAAGAAACCCACCGATAAAACCCCGCTGGACAAGAGAAGGTATGGTCCTCTCCATAGCGTTCAGCAGAGAAGTCTATTGCCAGTCTAGTCCTTCGGCTCTGCTGACACAAGGTATGCGAGACTGGCGCCAATAATGGTTACCAATGAAAACTTCGCAATCCCGACTGGTGCATCACATTCCGTCTCTGTAAGTGAGTCTGTTTCATGTAACCCAAGTGTCCCATCGACCCAATTTTCAGCCTCCCTCACCGCTTGAGATTGAGAATGCGGTGGAGACCACGAACCCAGACTCCTGAGAGTGGCTGAGCGGCTGACCTCTGCTACTTATTCCACCTCGTGTGATCTTTCCAGTTCAGCGTCCATTGCGTACTTACCGTGGATCACATTTGGATTGTGTGGCTGACATTTACCTTGGTTTAACCGCAGCTGATCATACAACCCCAAAACAAGAACGACATTGCACTCGCGCTCAAGTACTCCAAATCCCAGAAGATTGCCGTTGCCATTAGGACTGGAGGCCACCAGTACAACGTGGCATCATCTACGTCCGCTCCCAACATCCAGCTAGACTTGAAAAGGACTTTTCAGAGGCGTCAACAACCAATGCTTTTTCGAGACTGGCGGGAAAGCCTTTGTTCGCACGAGCGTCAGCTGAAATCTGGGAGCATTTAACGCATATCTCAAGAAGCACCAAGTATTCGTGCCCCATGGACAGTGCGTCAATGTCCACGTCAGGGCTACGTCCAGACCGGTGGATATGGGCAGTTGGGGCGTAGCTTTGGCCTGTTCGGAGAACCATGAGGTGGTGGACCACGAGGGGAACTTCAAAGAAGTAACGAGGGCCAGTGACCCAGAGCTGTTCTACACCATTCTTGGAGGGAGCTCTAGAAACCTAGGTAAAATCACACATTTTACGATGGAGGTCCACCGCGATAGCGACTACAAAGGCTCCTGAGGCCTGAAGTCGCTTTATTGGTACAACCCCGAGACGCTGAAGCACCTGCTGGACATCCTAGTAGAGATGTCGGACAAGGAAGACTTCCCACGCAATTACGACTTCTGCATCAGCGTGCTCGGCTCGTCATTGAAGCTCTTGAACCTGTTTCCCGAGGTGGACAGCAAGATGAGTGAGCAGCATCCTGAGCTTTACGGAGACGACGGCATTCCCTTCTGGCCCGCATGATCGTAGCGTAGGCGCAGTCGGTTCCGTTCGACAAGAAGGACGTCTGCGATATGGCCTGGTTCGATCGGATCAGACTGCATTCCTTGTTTGGCCTCCCGGTGGTAGAGAAGAGCCATGCCCGAGCTTACGAGTGACTGGATGTTCAGGAACATGCGCAAATTCGACCACCCATACATCAAGTACACTCATCTGACCAACTCGACGACTTTCGGCAAGGACGGCTGGGCCGCCAGCCGCATCGGCGCTATCGTAAAGCCTGAGGAAAATCGCTGCTGGTTATCCGCACAAACCCAGTGGTTCGGCGGCGAAAATTCCAAATCCGTCACCAACGCAGACAACGGCACCTCCTACAGCTGGTGGGACTCCACCGTCGCGTGCACCCTCGACTGCTTCTACGGCCCTGGCGCTAAGGAAACCGCCGAAGAGTGGCGCAAGATCAATGACGCCGAGGAGATTGGCCCCCATGGCAAATTCAGCAAGCAGGACCGCCGTGTGCTGTGGGGTTCGTACGTCAGTTTCGATCTGGACGCGAGTTGGAGCTACTATTACGAAGACCGCGCCAAGTACGAGAGGCTGCGTAAGGCAAGGTAGGCGGCTGATCCGGACGGCGTCTTCACACCGAACACATTCTGCGTGAAAGGTTGACATCCAGATCGCATAGTTGCTGCCACTTGACCGTTACCAGAAAATACAGTAAATGTTAGTTTGCCGTTTTGCAAGCGAGCCGGATATCCAAATGTGACCTTATCACTTCTATGGGACAATCAGACTCAACTTTTCTTTTGTCTACAAAGGGTATCAGTCTAATGGATAAACACTAAGCTCTGGATCGAAAAACTATCTACATCATTTAGCAAACGCATATTCACTCCTTGCCCTAATTTTGGGCCCAAATTTGTACAACACCCAGGGGATAGGAAGCAAAGCGACCGTCACAAACCCCAGCAAACTTGTCGCCCAATCAATACCCAATTTCCCGTACATCTGGATCGTGAATAAAGGAAAGACTCCACCAAGCACGTATCTCAACATGCCGTTGGCAGCTGCAGCTGATGCTCCATTCAACGACCCATAGGTGTCGATAAGATACAGCACACAAGAGCAGAAGACGAGCAAGTTGCCAATGCCGAATGGCACGGTGGCAAGAAGCGGCACTATCCAATGGATGTCCTCGCGCGCTGTCCAGGCAAACCAGAACAGGCTGATCGGCAGCAGGAATGAGCCCAACATTGCCGAATGGAGACGTTGCTCTGGAGGAAGTGGTGACATGTCCCCCTTCGCTCTAGCTGCAAGAGTTTTCTTTCGGTAGGTCAGGCGGTCCATCATTATGAAAACGCCGGTAGCGATACAGCATCCCAGGCCGATGCCGAGGAAGGTCAGACCACTTTCGCCGATGTTAAAATGATAAACACCTTGAAATACGATTGGGAACGCGTCAAAAAACCCGAAGAGCACGGAGAAGTTGAAGGCCGTGTACATCGAGAAGCATGCCACGATCGGTTCGGTGACCAGCATACGAATGGGTCGGAGGAGTGTCACAAACAAAAGGAACTTGACTCGTGCTAGGCCCGGTGGGAGCGGGTTTGGCGGAGGTGGGATGTCGAGTTTCTTTGCTCGCCTCTGTAGGATGATCTTCTTGTACGTCTCTTCTTGGAATGCTCCGAAGATTAGTGCAGCGAGGCCAATCATCAACACAGGCCACTGTGTCCATCTCCACCCTTTTGCCATTACCGCAAATCCGCCCACTGGCGGGCCGATGGCTGGTCCGAGGAAGGGTGCTAGCAAAAATACTGCACTCGCAGCAGCTCTCGATATTGGAGGCCAGAGGTCAGAATTGGTACCGGCGCCAACCGCAAGGCAGCCAGCTCCAAAGGCACCGGCGAAGAAGCGGCAGACCACCAGTGAGCCAAAGTTCTGAGAATAACCCGCGCCCAAGGTGAACAGAAGAGAGATGGGAATGGTAGATAGGTATGCGATTTTGCGACCAAATGTCTCGGAAAGTGGTGCCGATAGGATGGGTCCGAAGGCCAACCCTGTTGATTATTAGCCAACAATGCCTTCGTGCCGGCGGAGTTGAGCACCTACCTAAGACATAGAGTGTCAACGGCAGAATGGCTGCTTCAGTAGAGACGTTGAAATATTTCGCAGTGTCGAAAATACCCGGCGTGTACACTGAAGACGCAAATGTGCTGTCGACAATGAGCTTAGGTCTCTACGAGACTTCATAGAGGTACTTACACAGTAAAGCAAAATACTCCCACCAATGCGGTGTGGTATAGTCTCTTCCATAAAGGCCAATTGTGAGGATTCTCTGGGTCATCAGGCCCGGTCCAGTCTTGCGCTGTCGGAGTCCGTTGTGCCGGCGATCCATGCTTTGAACGGTGGGAATTCGACGTGGCTATCTTCTCTATATCGTGAGTCTCGTCCAAATTATCCGATTGAGATGGCGACGAGATCGTGCTGTCCGAGTCGGACAGTGAAGCCATATTGTCAAGCTCCACTCCCTGGGGTGTGGAGTCCATCCGGCAACTCCAAGCGGTTGCCGCCGAGATATCGCCAAAGGGCAATCGAGGTTTCTCAGGTTTTGACTAGAAGAGTGTGCGAGGCCTCAGTTAAAGTAGTGTGACACACAGGGTCTATATCTGGGACTAGTTGCTATGCTATGCTATTGCTATAAGAGGGATGTCAAAAGTCTCTGATATCGGAACCCCTCAACTTATACTGAACTAACAGGAGCCATTAAGGCCGTTAGACTGGTTAACATTGCTCGTGTGGGTTTGGTAATTCTAATCACGTATGACGCATGAGATGGTAATGCCTATGACAAAGTCAAAGGCTCGGCAGACATATCAAGAAACGATAGAGCAGAGACACTAGCCATGGATATACAGACCATACGCTCCACTCAGCCTCGGAAGATGTGGTAACTGTCGTGAACCTGAATGATAGCTGAAAAAGCGGCGCAGGAAAAAAGAGACCGATCATCTAATCATGGGAGGCCACTGGCCACGCAATTGCTCGAAGAGAGTGGGTACAACCAACATTTGACACCCTACAAAAAGCGGCGCTGGATCGTCAGTGGCTTGTTCTGATCAGTAATCACTAAACAGCCCAAACAACCACATCATCGGTCAGTGCCGAGGTCGTCTTTCTCGAGGCGGGATCTTCTCCAAACCTTGACCATTCTGCCGAGTGGAAATTTTCATCGTTGATTTGAGCAAAGGCAACAGTCACGCCTGAGATACCTTTACGATCTCTTCGCTTCTGGCACAGTCAGTTGGTAAGCGGACCGTCCGGGAAGGAAGTGGTGAAAAGCTTGGCATCCACCTTGGACGCACGGGACTCGTGGTCGTTGGGCCTCTTCTAGTGGCTCCCCCCTGTCGACGATTGGCGAAATTAAAGCATGTCTTCCTGCATCGGCCGCTTCAGCCGTACTTCGTTCCAACAAAGTACTATCCATGATTCATACTAATTTACTTTACGGCTGGTTCCGGAAGATTAACTAGCTATGAAAGTCTGCGAATGACAAAATAATGATCTGATGAAACATCGTGCGCCCCGGCTCCAAAGTTCCCGCCCACAACATAAGAGATATAGTTTTGGTGGGTGCGTAGAGGAAAAGTGGAAAACTTCCCACTCTTGGTGCTGCTATCTTCGCGCTATGTATAGCTCCTTCGCCTCTGAAGTAAGTGGAGACTTATGGGTATCTTTCGCATTGCGGAATTTGGTTCTCGTGAGAGACACAGTCTCTTACGTCACCGTCTTGTGCTTTGACAACGGATCCATACCTGCACCATCGTCGTATTCCTCTCTCCTCATGATGCCCTCCACGGGCCCTAGCAGTCGCTTGAACCCATCACGACCCAGCCTAGCGACCTTGACTTCGGTCTTGGCAGTAATGGTTGCTTGCCTGGGCTTATCGTCCAACAGCGCCAGCTCGCCAAAGAAATCACCCCGTTGGTACTCTTTGACTGGTTTCTCTGTACCTCGTTTGAACGCTTGTGCCTCTCCAGCTTCAAGCAGATAGAATGCGTCACCAGGATCTCCTTCTCTGATGATTTCGGTACCGGCGGGGAATTTGTTCGATTCCAGTGCGTCCGCAATCTTGGCTCGCTCATACGTCTTCAGGGAAGAAAGCAGTGGAACCTCTTCAAGGAATTTCTCATACATCGTTCTCTTTTGGAATGCACTGTCCATAAGGATCTTGCGGAATGTGACGCGGTCTAGTTGCCAGAGAGTGCTGTCTTTCTCCGCACTGACAACAGTAGCCGCTCGAGGAGCGTTGTACATCAATGCCAGTTCGCCAAAGCTGCCACCAGGGCCAATGGTCGCAACCTTTTGGCCCATACCGTCTGGGCCAGGCTGGAGGCTGCCGGATGGATGTATGTAAATGTCGAACTCGCCTTTCTCAATGATGTAGAAGTAGTCACCGGGGTCACCTTGCGTGATGACCTTGATGTTGGCTGCTGGAATAGGCTTCTCGACCAACGCACCCAGAACGGCTGCGAAGGAGTCGTCATCCAGGTGTGAGAAGAGGAAGTTGCCGGAAACCGCTGTCCGCAGGCGGGCCAATTGATCTGGTGTCTTGGAGTGAACCGGGGGCTTCCAGTTGCTGGCGTCGGCGTCAGGTGTCATGGACTCAGCAGAGACGGAAGTACGACGGCCGACGGCGTAGTTGGCAGGAAGCGACTCGCTAGACATGGGTCGGAAAGATGAGGGGGGTCCCGAAGCACTCTCGTCGGGCATATTGCCATTGGCGGTGCCTTGCCCTGGTAACCAGCTCGAACCGAAAGCTCCGCCAGCTGCGGCAGCTCCAAATGGCGATGCATTGCTGAATGGCGAGCCACCCGAATCTCCGGGGCCAGACCTAGCACTCTTAAACTTGGAATCTCTCGGAGATGCGACCGGGTCATTCTCCTCCTCTTCCTCAATGCTTGCGACACCTCTGCTGGTGGCTCCAAATTGATTGCCATTGCCGAAAGGGTTTGTGCCTGGGAAGGCTGTTTCTGCCATCTTTATCCCCCCTGACTTGTTGCCTCCGCCCTGACCGAGTAGGAATTCGGTGCGCTGGGACTCGAGGCGGCGGTTGAAGAAGTTGGCGCAGAATTGGAGGATGTCTTTGGGTTCTGCTTTGAGGATCTCACGATTGAGAGCGGCAATTTCGTTTTGATACGAGAGTGGCAGCGAGGCGAGCGACATTGAAGAGGTGGGGTCGACTGAAGCTTGGAGAGGTGGGTCGCTGTTTTTGACGTGTCCAGCACGGGACGCTTTTTAAGTGGGGAGCAGGATGTGGTCCTGGTTGATCGACCAACGGAGCTCGCAAACCACGTAATCTGCAAGTCCCCGTGTCTCAGACGACATCTCGTGCTGATGGCTAGGAGGCTCGTCTTACCTGTATACAGCCCTGTCACATCCGCCCAAAAAGCCCCCAAATCCTGGTACTTGTCGTTGCTGGCTCGTGACGGATCACCCGCACTTTGGCTGACGTTTAGAGTGCAACGTTGGAATGCTACGCTTTGCTTTGAGGCTGTTTGCAATGAGATGAAGAGGTGTTGAGCTTCGAAACAGCCGGTAAAACTGCGTCGAAGAGGAGGTTGGCAGTTGGGCCGAGCAAGGAAGGAGTTTGTGTGGGGTAGGCGCTGGTCCCCGGACGAGGGCATGACATGCGAGCTATTGGCATCGAAAGCTTCTGGAAGCTCCATCGAAGCTTTTCTTCGCGCGCAAACTCATCCTGTTACTGGTCGTGACTTGGTTGCGTAACAACTTTTCTGAGTCCCAAGCAGCGAGATACTGCTTAGATACATCCAAAAAGTGAATACAATGACAGTCTTTCACCATGACGTCTTTGCTCATTGCCTTCACTTTGGGAAGTCCTGTTAATTCTGCTATCTGGACACTTCGGCCATATGCCTAGACGCACAAACTCGATACGAAAATCCCTAGCGCACACGCATTGCTCTGAAGGCTAGTTATCTGCATGGCTTATCTAACCGTAATACCACACTGCTGTGTGAGTGATCTTTTGCTGGCATATGGCTTTGTCGTGAGCTTGCATGGCGAGAAAAGCTGGATGATGGAGTGACAACGGTCTTAAGCCACTACATGTGAGGTAATTGTAATTGCCCCCGTTGAATACACCATGTGCGGTGCATGCCTCACCACAGCAGGTGATGGATGTCTCCCACCCTTCAGACAACTTAGACGGATGGCGGCGGTGGTGAAGCTTAGCCCCGCATAAGTTTTGGATCAGTAGAGCAGCTGCTTGCATACGTCGTTGATCCATTCGTACTGACCGTGTAGCCTAGACTAGCTGAAACTGCACCGCTCGCGTCTGCAATGACAATGAGGGTAGAAAATTTGTGTTGGCCGTATCCCTCCAAATTCGTCATTGTATAGGTTGCAGGGAGTTTTTTTGGGGCACCTCTTGGCCAGCGTTAACTTTTGGTTAGAGTCACCCCAGCCTTCAAGCTCATGAACTACCCTGGTGGATCCTTAAGATTGCCCATCGCGCCTACATCCTTCCAACCTCTCTTACTGCATTTGTATCTTTGCATCTGTGTAATTGCTTCTTTTTGCTGTCTCAAGCGGAATTTTCGAAAGCGCCTGCATCTTCCCTATAATCTATTGTACTCGCCAACTCAACGACAAGCTTTCCAATCCGTCAGTTTCTAAAGAACGCCCGCAGTTGCGCCACTTTGCTGCGACCCGTTACTCGGAGCTTTCTTCCAGCCAGCTCAACACCGGGCGTCACATCCTGTGGGCCCAGTTTATAGCAAGAGCACTTCATATCACCTTGCGCATCGGCGGCTTCTGCAAGATCACACTAGTTATGGGTACTTTCGTGTTCAGATGGTATGCTCCAACCAATATTGAACCGACGGGCGAATCTGTCATACCCTGACAAGATGTGGTCTCATTGAAACGGTTACTGACGCATCCTTCCCTAGGCCACACCCGGCAAACGACGTCCACGTCACCGGCACATTTGATGACTGGGGCAAGACGGAGAAGCTAGAAAAAGTCGGTGATGTTTTTGAGAAGGAAGTTACTCTGCCATCAGCGGATGAGAAATACTATTACAAGGTACGTGGTTCCAAGCAGATTCGGTGAAAGATCCGTCAGCCACAAAGCTTGCTAGGCAAGCGCGCTGCCTTTAGGCAAGTTACTGGTGTACTGCCACGACCGTGACCCAGAAAGTAGCCGCCCTGTGTCACATTCAAGTTAACGTGGCTTGTGCTTTAACCAATGCCGGCACGGGCCCTTACATCCTGAAGCCAGTCCAATTGGTCGTACTTTGAAACGAAGCGGCCCAAGGCTGACAACCTTCTTTTGACAGTTTGTCATTGACGACAACAACTGGACCACAGACCACGAAGCACCTCAAGAAGAAGACGGCCACCACAACGTCAACAACGTCTTGATGCCAGAGCAAATAAAGAGGAAAACGATGCCAGAGACAACTTCGAGTGAGCCTTCGGGCACATCTGAAGCCGCAGCAGCTGGAGGACTTGCGGCCGTTGGGGGTGCAGGAGCAGCTATATTGTCAAGTGTCACTCCACAGAGCACTACAGCGGACCTAGCAGGCGCAGTTCCGAAGGAAAGCCAAACGGAGGCAAGAGACGCTACAGTATCAAGCGTTACCCCGGAGAGTACCACGGCAGATCTAGCAGGCGCAGTTCCGAAGGAAAACCAAACGGAGGCAAGAGACACTACAGTATCAAGCGTCACCCCAGAGAGTACCACGGCAGGTCTAGCAGGCGCAGTTCCAAAAGAAGACGCAAAGAATGCAGAGGGAGACGACGATAAGCCTGCTACGACTCTGCCTGATGAACCCGCATACTCGAGCGCACCACCTGGAGCTTTCCCGGAAACACCAGCCCACGAAACTGAAGAATATGGCGTTAAGCCCATCCCTGCTTCTGAAGGCATTGGCAATCCGGTTTCACTTCCTGCCGGAGAGAAAGTGCCCGATCCGAGCGAAATCAATTCCAACACAGTTGATTCAACTGTTACCACGTCTAAAGAAGGGTATGAACAAGACGCGAGTGCCATTTTCCCTGTAGCGGCTGCGGCTGGTATAGCAGGCGCTACTGGAGTCGGTGCCGACGAACATGAGGAGAAGCCTGAAGCAGATTCTTTTGGTGTCAACCCCATTCCCGCATCCGCTGGTATCGGCAACCCAATTTCAGTTCCTGCCGGCGAGAAAATACCAGAGCAAAGCTCATTCAATCCAAACACTGTCGAATCAACCGCCACAACGTCAAAGGAAGGTTACGAAGAGAATGCTAGTGCAGATCTGCTCACCCCTGCAGTTGTGGCTGGTACGACTGGAGTGGGAGCTGCAGCAGACTCCGCCTTATCAGTACCCGAAACGTCAAAGAACATGATACCTGAATCATCATTACCTATGGGTGGTGAGGTCAAAGACACTACCGACACGGGCCCATTCATTTCATCAGCCGCTGCAAACTCTACCTCCTCCCACTTAGCATCAACTGTTCCCCTCGAGCCGAAACGAGAAGCCAAGATTGTCGATGAAGAAGAAGATGAAGCGCCATCAGCAACGCTGTCTGGTCCCGCTCCAACTATACCGGAAATGGTACAGGAATCACTTTCAGAAGCTCACCAGTCTCCCGAAGCGGCTGCATCTGCCGAGGCAGTCTCAGAAAAGGCCCTTGTGGAGAACGAGCTGCTGAGCAAAGTCAAGTCTACTGACGCTGCTGGCGAGCCTGCTCCATCGCCTGCCGCCGAAGGAACATCTTCTGCACCCGTCAGCAGCGTGGCATCAAACGTCCCAGCAGTGGTAAAAGACTCAATCTCGCAAGCTCATCAACCAGCTGAAGCGGCGGCGGCTCAAGAGGTAGTCAATGAGAAGAGGGACGTGGAGAGCGAGCTTCTAAGAGAGGTCAAGCCGACGGATGCTGTTGGTGAGCCTGCCCCGACAGTGGCTGCTGCGACGAGCGAAACTGCCCCTAAGGCGACCAGCGAGGATGCCCTTGGTGGTGCCACAGCTGCAGCCACCACGCTTGTATCGCCTACCGCTGCGTCTGATGCTCCTACCCAGGCAGCACCTTACGAAGCCGTCACACCTGCAAAAGAAACAACGACAGAAGCACCTTCGACAACAGCAGTAACAGCCGAAAACCAAGATTTGAGCCCGGGGTCGGAAGATCCAAAGGCGCCGGCCACACCTGCAAAAGAGATAGCGACTAGCAATACACCTGCCAAGACTACTCCAGGACCTGCTGCTACAGGGACGACCATGACATCGAGCGCGACGTCCTCGCCTGCGAGCAGTGCGACAAAAGAACAGAAGAAGAAGAATCGGAGGAGTCTCTTGGGCAGGCTTAAGGACAGGTTCAAGGCCTTGTAGAGAAACGAGGAAGACAGGAAGCTGGAGGGAAAGATTTGGTGGGTCTCGACCTGAAATTGGATGAGAGTGACTTTGTTGTATACCCCAGGGCCGCTGGATTGTTCGTTGTGCACTTTTTTTCGTCTTCCGGGGTAATTTATGTTACTTCATCTCCCTTCCTGCTCGTTTTTTTCGCACTTTACGTAGCCTAATTCTAGGGCGGTCCTGCTCTCTGCCTGTACAAACAAGCATGAATTTCTTAGAAAACTGCTCTTTCTGTTCGCCTAGCTCGTTCCTCTGGCGGGGCTCTTGAGCTTTCACAGAAAGCAAA
>Ga0335072_10011322_pt1 | contig 12783 bp, 9 predicted proteins | sample Lox_Sample_21_FD_206725 | JGI IMG/M metagenome (GOLD analysis project Ga0335072, IMG submission 206725) | Soil microbial communities from Loxahatchee National Wildlife Refuge, Florida, United States - Lox_Sample_2.1 | ecosystem: Environmental > Terrestrial > Soil > Wetlands | place: USA: Florida...
CGCCGGATTGAGTAATCAGCAGACCCAGCGCGTTGGGGTCGGCGATCGGACCGCGGTAGCGGTACTCGCTCGCGTAATCCACATCCACCGGCAAACGCGCCAGCCGCTCGATCATGTATTTGCCGGTAAGAGCAGCGTGCCAGCTCGTGCCACAGGCGGCGATACTAATGCTCGATGCGCGCGCCAGTTCTTCGTCGCCAATCTCCATCTCCCCCAGGAAGACTTTGCCTGAGTCCAGCGAAACGCGGCCCAGCGTGGTATCGGTGATGGCCCGCGGCTGCTCCCAGATTTCCTTGAGCATGAAGTGCTTGTATCCGCCCTTTTCCGCCTGGATCGGGTCCCACTGGATGCGCGTCAGCTCACGCTTGATGGGGTGTCCGTCGAAATCGGTCAGCTCCACACCATCGCGCGTGATGATGGCCATATCGCCGTCGGCAAGAAAGTAGATATTGCGGGTGTGGTGCAGAATTCCGGGCACGTCGGAGGCGACAAAATATTCTCCATCACCCACGCCCACGATCACCGGAGGCCCCAGCCGCGCGGTCACAATCTTGTCGGGCTCCGCGGCAGAAAGCACTCCCAGAGCAAATGCACCCGTCAGCCGCCGCACCGCCCGCCGTAATGCTTCTTCGAGAAGAATCGGCCTGCCTTCAGATTTCGCCTGGCGCTGGATCTGCTCAATGAGATGGGCAATGATCTCGGTGTCGGTCTCGGTGACAAAGTTGTGCCCCAATGCCTTCAGCTCCGATTTGAGCTCAAGGTAGTTCTCCACAATGCCGTTATGAACCACCACGATGCGGCCCGTGCAGTCGCGGTGTGGGTGAGCATTTTCTTCGGTCGGACGGCCATGCGTAGCCCAGCGCGTGTGCCCGATACCGAAGGTCCCATCGAGCGGATGGTCGCGCAAGAGTTCCTCAAGATTGGCCAGCTTGCCGGGCGCTCTCCACACTTCCAACTTCTCGCTCGCGGGCGAACCCACGGCAATTCCCGCCGAATCGTAGCCGCGGTATTCCAGACGCTTCAGCCCCTCAAGAATGACGGGCACAACCTTCTTTGACCCAACGTACCCGACTATGCCGCACATGGCTTCATTCTATGCGACAAACCGGTTTGCACAGGGTAACCTCGAAACTATTGAGTAACCAGCAGTTACTTTCTCGCGCGGCGGGTAATCACCCCCAGGCTAAAGGGTTGCAAACTTCGACACTGCCCTTTTTGCTGAACTTTGGCTAGAATTGCAGCAACTCCGGGGTGAGACTTCTGAATCTGATGCGGAAAGCTTCTCAACAATGTTTGACGATCTGAAGCGCAAACTTCAAAGGCTCGGGCACCCTGAACAACAGCGCGCCGAGCGGCTCCCCGCCGCCAACCTCACAGCCCATTGCGATTCCGAGCTCAATCACCTTGATGCCGGAGTCAAGGACATCAGTTCGACCGGGCTGTATCTCGTCACCGAAAAGCGCTTCGCCTCGGGCGAAGTCGTACATCTCAGTCTTCACGCTCAGGGCTCGGAAACTGAACAGTCGGAACTGGAGATCAGGGTGGAAGCACGTGTAGTCCGTCAGGGGCAGGACGGAGTCGGACTCACCTTCGTTTTGCCGGCTGGGCTCGACACCAATCTCTGGAGCGTACTGGTCAGGAACACCGTAATTCTGACCAAGGCGAGCGAGATCGCCCACATGTTCCGGACCCTCAGCACCATCCTCTTCCTGTGCCGCCTGTGCGGGTCGGGAGCCGAGGAAGCAATTCTGTTGCTCGGCGGACAACTCGATACCACCCGGACGGAATGCGTCTTTGAGATTGCTCACAGCGCTGATAAGCTGCTCGACGCCGACCCCAACGCCGGCAACCTGCGTGCTCATCCCAAACTGATCGCACATCTTTTGCGTGAAGGCTCCTGGTCCAATTCCGTTCAGCAGAAGCAGCTTTGGGTCGGGCTTCTCGTCAATTCATGCGTGCCGCAAGGTGCGGACGACGCGAATATGATCTTCGCCGACATGCTCGTCAACATCACTCCCGTGCAGGCGGTCATCTTCATCGAAGGCTGCAACCGGGCGCTTTCAGCCATGCAGGAGACAGACGCGGCGCCCCGCGAACGCATCGTGCTGTCGCCTCACGACTTGTCAGAGGTGACACACATGTACGACGTGGCACGCCTGGCCACTGACGTCGCCTATCTTTACAACCTCGGCCTGATCGACCGGCTGTTTGACTTTACATCGTATGTGGAGACCGAGAACTTCGACATCACGCCCAGCAGCGTGGGCATCGATCTCTTCCGGCGCTGCCGCCCCGGGCTGTCCTGCGAAATCGTGAGTCACCAACCAACCGGAATTCCCGCATTAGGGGCCTAGCGAATATCTGAATAAGTCGATGTTTTGAAAGGGCACGGCGGGGAACCCTCTGGGTCCCGTGCCGCAAATGTCAAGTCGATGTTTTGAAAGGGCACGGCTTCAGCCGTGCCGTAAATGGCGCAAATACACCGCGGCCTTTAGGCCCTGAGGGATGGGTTATACGAATCTTGCCATTTGATCAGAGCTTCCCTGGGGCCTGCTCACTCCTCTATTTCATAGCTGAATTCTTCAATCACCGGGTTGGTGAGCACGTCGCGCGCGATCTTTTCTACCTGCGTCCTGGCTGCCTCTGAGGTCAAATCCCCGGCCAGAGAAAGCTGAAAATATTTGCCCTGCCGCACCGCCGTTACTCCGGCAAAGCCGATCTTGCGCAAGGCGTTCTGGATGGTCTGGCCCTGCGGGTCAAGGACCGATGTCTTCAGCGTGACATAGACATGCGCCTTCATCATCCGTGATTATATAGTTCCGGGCATCTTCCTGATGGCTCGCCCGGACCGTGCTTCGCCCTTTTAACAAATTTGCTTCGTCTCCATCGGAATCCGCTCCCCTTACCGAAGAAAGAGGAAATATGGTCAACTACCTTGAACTGCCCGTCGGCGATCGCTGCCCCGAAATCTTCCGCTGTGTCGTCGAGATTCCCAAGGAGGGCGTGCAGAAGTTCGAATACGACAAGCAACTTCACGTCTTCAAGCTCGACCGCAACCTGCACTCGCCGGTCCACTACCCCGGCGACTACGGCTTCATCCCCTCCAGCCTGAGCGACGACGGCGACCCGCTCGACGTGCTCGTGCTCGTGCCCAGTCCCAGCTTTCCCGGCTGCGTGCAGGAGGTGCGTCCCATCGGCCTGCTTGAGATGCTCGACCAGGGCATCCTCGACGAAAAGGTGCTGGCCGTCGGCAAAAACAATCCTCGCTACTCCAATGTCTGGAATTACACCGATATCTATCCCCACCTGCTCAAAGAAATCACCCACTTCTTTTCCATCTATAAAGACCTTGAAGGCAAGCGCGTTGAGGTGAAAGGCTGGCACGACGCCGCCTACGCCCGCGATCGCGTGGCCCGCGCCGTTAAGCTTTATGTCGAAAACAAGACCAAACACTCTGAGCCGGCAAAAAAGCCGAAAGGGTGAACTAGACGCGCCTGGTATGCACGAAGCTGCGGAAAGACGGCTGCTGCGGAAAAGTTCGCACCGCGTCACTTCGCCATCTGCGTTTCCGGCGAGCGCATTTGCTTCATGAGCGCCTGGAAATCGGGCCGGTCGCGCAAAGGAGCAAGATCGGCGCTGGTTTTGAGCGTCTCCGGCCTCACGAATCCGGCTGCCGCCATCTGCTTCAGTCGCTCTATCACGCGGTCCGGCTCGGCCTTCGCTTCGGGCAGCGTGGGCACCGGGCCCGGCTTGCCCAGCGCTTCGGCAGCCTCGCCCCACAGCATTCTCAGCTCGGTACTGTCCGCGGCCGTCTTGCTTGCGAGCTCAGCTCCGCGCTCGAAGTTTCGCTCCGCATCGGCCTTGTCTCCGCGCCCCTGGTAAGCCATGGCCAGAAACAGAAAGTCAGTGGGCTCCGCTCCCTTGTGCCCGTCGACGCATTAGTTCATCGTGGCGATGGCCTCATCCCACAGTCCGTTCCGTACCTCGATCAGCCCAACAGTATTCAAAACATCTGAGTTGTCAGGCGCAAGTTTAGCAATCCGGCGAGCGAGTTCCAGCGCCTCGTCGGCCCGGCGCAGGCGATGGTCCGGGGCCGTTACCAGCGACCATGCGAGGAGGTTGAGGATGACAGGATTATCCGGGCTGGCTTTGACTGCCCTGCGATAAACCTCCTCAGCCTGCGCGTATTTGCCTTCCCGCCCGTAAACTTCGGCCAGGTTCGACATCGTCAGCAAGGTGCTGGGATGTGTCGGCCCGAGCGCCTTCTGTTGTGTCGCAAGGGTCTGGGTATATAGCACCTCGGCGTCCGCAAACCGTCCCTCCCTCTCGTAAACCACGGCCAGATTGTTCATCGACTGCAACGTTTGGGGATGATCGGCACCCAGAACTCTCCGCTCAACCTGAAGCGCCTGGCCGAGCAACGCCTCCGCCTGCCCAAGCTTCTCTTCGTGCTGGTAAATAACAGCCAGATTGTTCATGTTTGTGAGCGTCCGGGCATTCTCAGGACCTTGGACGCGCAGCCTTTGCTCGAGCGTCTGTTTGAATATCGTCTCGGCCTGTTCGAACTTTCTCTCACGCCAGTAAAGGACTCCCAGGTTTTCAATCGCGTCGATCGTATCGGGATGGTCGTTTCCCAGTACGCGGCGGTCGACCTCCAGGACCTTGCTACCCAACTCCTCGGCCTGCTGGTATTTCCCCTCTGCCTGATAAGTGAGGGCCAGATTGTTCATGCTAACCAGGGTTTCAGGATTCTCCGGCCCGAGCACACGTTTCCTGCTTTCTACCACTTTCTTCTGCAAGTCTTCGGCCTGGGTATACTTGCCTTCATCCAAGTAGTCGGTCGCCAGGTTTTGCATCGCGTTCAGCGTACTCGGGTGCTCGGGCCCCAGCACACGGCGATATACCTCGATGGCCTGATTGTTCAGCGCCTCGGAATCAGCGTACTTGCCCTCCCGGTAATATAGCCATGCCAGGCTAACCAACTCTTCTGTCTCATCCAGGCTTCCAGCGCCATGCAGCCTGCGGGCAATATCGATAAGCTGTTTGTCGAGGGCCTCGGCCTGCGGATACTTGGATTCATCGAGATAGACCTCGGCCAGATTTCCCATCGTCAGTGTGGTGAACTCGTTTTCCGGACCAGGCACCTGCCGATCGAGTGCGAGAGCCTCCACCAGCAAAGGCTCAGCCTTCGCGTACTTGCCCTCGTCGTCGTAAATGCCGCCCAGGTCGGCCATCACGCGCAACGTTTGCTCATTGCGCACACCGAGCACCTTGCGATCCTTTTCGAGCGTCGACGCATACAGCGACTCAGCCTCGGGCAGCTTGCCCTGTTCCTCATCTACGGCAGCGAGGTCGGCCATGAGCTGCAGCGTCTTCGGGTTGTCGTCGCCCAGCGCGCGCCGGCTCAGCGCTAAGGCGGGCTCAAGTTGCTTGCGCGTCTCCGGGTAAAGGCCAAGACCCTCGTAGGTCTCGCCGATGGTGTCGCGAATGGCCGCCTCGACCTCCGGCTGCTTGTCGAACTTGCCCTGAATCTTCGCGGCGGCGCGATCGAGCGCGGTTCTGACCTTCAGGTCAGGGTCCGGCTTGGCGCCCATGCTCGACTGGTTAAAAGCGCTGGCCTGTCCGAGCAGGTCTTTCTGTAAGAAATTGTTGACTGCCGTTGCCGACGCAGTCTCTGTATCGGCGCGGCGCTTCTCTTCGAGCGCTTTATTGCGTTGCTGTTGCGCCTGGGCTTCAGCGGCCACGGCGCGGTCCCGCTCCTGACGGGTCGTCTTCTCCGCGTCCAGGGCCCGATCCCGCTGCGCCGTTGCCTGCCGTTCGGCTGCCGCTGCCGCTCGCTCCGCGCGCCTCGCCTGCACCGCTTCCCAGGTGCTGGCCACAACCCCCAGAACCAGCACCGCGAACACTGCCGCAACGCCCGCCACCAGCGCCTTGTGCCGCCGCGCGAACTTCTGCAATTGATAGCTGGCGCTGGCCGGCTTGGCCGTGATCGGCTGGTCGTCGAGATAGCGGCGAATATCTCCCGCCAGCGCCGCCGCCGAACCATAGCGCCGGTTCTTGTCCTTTTCGAGAGCCTTGGCGACGATGATCTCAATGTCGCCGCGGTAGATCCGATTGATCGTGCTCAGCGGCGCCGCATCGGTCTCCTGAATGGTTCGCACCGCCTCGTGCAGTTGCCGCGAGAGCGTGTAGGGCAATTTGCCGGCGAGCAGCTCATAGAGAATCACGCCCAGCGCGTACACATCGCTGCGCGTGTCGAGCGCCAGCGGGTCTGCCAGCACCTGCTCCGGGCTCATGTAAGCCAGCGTGCCCAGCAACTGGCCGATGTCGGTCTGGCGCGTGGCCTGGGCATCGGAGTCGGTGGCCCGCGCCAGGCCGAAGTCGAGAATCTTGGGCTGGCCAGCCTCGTCCACCAGAATGTTGCACGGTTTCAGATCGCGATGAATAATCCCCCGCTGGTGCGCGTGCTGCACCGCGTCGCAAACCTGGATCATCAGTTCCAGCCGCTGGCGCGTGTTCAGCTTGTGTTGGTTGGCGTACTCCGCCAGAGGCTCGCCATGGATCAGTTCCATGGCAAAAAACGGCTGCACGCCGAAGCCTGCGTCGGCACTGCCCGCCTCATAAATCTGCGCGATGCCGGGATGGTGCAGCCGGCCCAGCGCCTGCGCCTCCTGCTCAAAGCGGCGCAGCAATTCGGGGCTGGCCCAGGCAGCCTTGATCACTTTCAGAGCCACGCTGCGCCGCGGCTGGTCCTGCTCTGCCTCGTAGACCGCGCCCATCCCGCCCTCGCCCAGCAAGCGAATGATGCGGTAACGTCCGATAGTGGATGGAAGCGGCGGCTTGTCCCCAGATGCTGCTTGCGCCGCGGCTGCAACATTGGCTGCGCCCGCGGATCGGGTGACAGCGCCGCCGTGCGGCGCCAGGGGTGCCTGCAATGTTGTGAGATCGTCGGGCAGCGGATTGAACCTCCGCGGGGAACCAACTGCGGCCTAGTATGACGAACCGCTCGGCCTCTCCACAATCGAAAACTTTCGTTGCAATGTCGTGCCGCTTCGGAGTTCTTCGCGCAACGAGAATGTGCCCTTTCCGGTTTAGTATCCAAATCCCCCGGCAAGGCACTGAACCATGGCGAGCGATCAGGAACGAAAGTCAGCCAAAGTCCATGAACCCGCCAACCCGCCCCTCAGTCCCAAGTCCCTAAGTCCCCTGGCCCCTCAACCCGTTAATTCTTTCGTCCCTTTTGCAGGTAATTACGGCCTTCGCGCGCACACTGGAATCAGGAGTAATTCCAAATGTCCAATTCAGCATCAACTGCCGCTGCCATCGCTCGCTGCCGCGAAGCGTTTCTCAAAGCCCAGGCCCGTTACATCGAGCTCAATGGCGGTCCGCAAAAAGCCAATGAATATCCCAGCCGGCAGAAAGGGAAAGAGGCCTTTCGCAACGCCCTGCCTCAACTTTCTACCCGCCAGAACATTCTCGACTTCATCGCCTGCGTCTCCGTCGGCGTCGTCCTCGAGGTCATTCGAGAGAACACCAGCAGCAAGCTCATCTACGCGGCCCACGCCGCCCTCCGTGCCCTTCCCAAGGACCCGAGACCGCGAAAATCCCAAAAACTGCACCCCCCAGGTGCTCAGAAAGTAAATAGGGTCGATTCGGCATTAAATGACGGCAAACAAAGCGAGTTAGCTCAATAAATGTAACAAAAAATCTGTTACATTCGTGTCGGGCAGATTCGCGATTTAAAGGACTTAGAGCGCAAATCTGGCCCGATTAGCCGCATTTGCACGTTTTTCGCTGGCCCCGGTGTCGGCGCCTCAAACCTATGAACCAGTGAGGTTTATACCGGATTCTGAGCGCCGCCCGACTTTCTCAAATCCGCGCCGGAATGCATCGAAAAGTCACCGGCGCCTCAAGCTCAGGAGTTGCCTTAGCCCTCAGCCTCGGGCGCCGTCCGTGGCGGGCGAACCGGTTCTCGCGCCGCGCGCCAGCCTCCGGTTGTGACCCAGTAAAACACCGGGCCGAGCAGCCCGATGACCGTGGCGAACACCAGCGCCGAAAAATTGCCGAACAAGGTATTCGGGTCGCCAAGCTTTTCACTCCGCGACGCCCACAGAGCATAGCCGATGAGCGAAGCCGGACCTATGCCCAGCATGCACGCCGAAACGAAGTTGCCGGCGCTGAACGGCCGCGTGAGTCCGGGCTCGCGAACGCGCAGTACCACCAGCGCCACAAACTCGAGCAGCAGGCTCGACCCGTACAGAATCAGGTCGATCGAGATGAGCCGCTCAAACGGCAGCTTGAGCGCCAGCGCCCACGCCACGCCGCAGGCCAGCACGCTCACCCAGGGCACGCCGCGCCTGTTGCGCTTGGCCAGTACGCGTGGCAACATGCCGTCTTCAGCCATGGCAATCGGCAGACGCGTGTAGCTCATCATCAGCGCGTTGAACATGCCTACTCCGCAAATAATGCCGCCGGCCACGATCGCCAGCACCAGCATCTGGCCGCCCAGCGAACGCGCTGCGTCGGCCCACGAGCCCGTGGTGAACCCGTTGGGCGACAGTCCGCCAAAAGCCATCGCGGCAAGCGGAATCACGTAAGTGAATGCCGTGAGGATTGCCGCAGCGATCATCGCGCGCGGATAGTTGCGCTGCGGATTTTCAACTTCCCGCGCCACCGTCGAAGCGTTATCCCAGCCCATATAGTTCCACATGGCCACCAGCAGCGCCGTCGAGATGCCCGCACCCGCTGCCGGCCTTCCCCAACTTATGGTGGGATGCGCTGCGAATCCGTGCCAGAGGCCGAGAATGACGAATGCGGCGAATGGAGCCAGCAGCAGCGCGCCCAGCTTGACTGAGTCCTCGCCTACCTCTGGTGCGCCACGCAGATTCCACGCGCAGCACACCGCAACCACCGCAAGCTTCCAGGCGTAAGAGCGCCAGTCCGCGGTAAGCGATGGTGCCAGCGCGCCCAGGTAGAGCGCGAAGATCGAAGGGTAGAGCGCCATGTCGAAGATGCTGGCCGTGAGCGAAAGCCAGCTCTCCTGGTAGCCCCAGAAGGGACCCATGGCGCGGCGCACCCATACGTAGAATCCGCCTTCGGCGGGGATGGCCGCGGCGAGTTCGCCGATCATCAGCGCAGTAGGCAGGCTCCAGACCAGCGGCAGCAGCAAAAGGATCAGGATGGCTCTGCCGAATCCTGCGCCGCCAAGAATATCTTCGATGCCGTAGGGCCCGCCCGACACCATGAAATAGGTGGCTGCGATGAGCGGCAGCATCCTGATGGCGCGCCGGTGCGACTTGGGGCGAAGTTGCATTGAGGGAGAGTTTATCGCGTTACGACCTTGAGCGGTAGAGGTTGCTCGCAAAAGAAATTGGCCGGTCCTCTTGAGTGCTATCGACGGCAAAAATCCGGTAGCGTGAGCCGCCCGGTTCAACGCGCACAACCGCCTGCCCCTGGGTGGTCTGGATGAACGTGCGAAACGATGAGATAGTCGAGCGAGTCGCGTCCGGCGGCTTTTGCGTGACGGAGCGCGCAGCGCGCAACTCATTCGCCGGAGCGTTTGGAATCGTTTGGGCGACAGGGCGCGGACTCATCGAGGCTGTCATTCGTGGCTCCGCAATCGATCAGAATCGTGATTCCGTCGGGAGCAACAATGAACGCGGAGTTTCCCCGGCCAGTATCAATATGGTGGATGTCGAGAGTGCCTGGCGACCAGGGCGACAGCGGACCGCCAACTGATTCGGCGCCGGAATCCCTTTGGCGGCGCACGGCCCGTGCCAGCACAAGGAGTCCAAAGGCAAACTCACGCCTGGTGATCATCGTCGCGCGCCAGCGTTCGGAATTGAAACACACGATCCAGCAGCGAACCGTCGGCCGGGGCGGACTACGGCAGCGGGGTGCCGCCATCATAAAGCAGTAGAGCGAGTTCTCTTGAGGATCCGCCAGTGTGAGTAAGCGTCTCAGCGCGCATTCCGGTATAATCGCTCTCAAAGAGCCGGAGAGATGGCCGAGAGGCTGAAGGCGGCGGTTTGCTAAACCGTTGTACGGTCAAAAGCTGTACCGGGGGTTCGAATCCCCCTCTCTCCGCCAGATCCCCTCCATAGCAGTCCAAATGCCTCCATCCTTTCCCGCCGCCAATCGCTAAATCATTGAAAATATTGGATGGCCTGTCCGCCGTCATCCAAGCCTCTCCACGTGTGTCCGATTTGACGGGGGGTATAGGCGGGGGTATTCTCAAATGTGCCGGCAAGGAGAGCGGGGGTATCGCCCCGTTCGGCGGTAAATGGAGACCCTTTACAAGCTAAACGACCGCGTTATCAAAAACGCCAAGCCAAAAGAGAAAGACTACCGGTTGAGCGATGGGGGCGGCCTCTACCTTGTTGTTAAGGCCAGCGGGGGGAAACTGTGGCGGTGGTCCTACGAATTCAATGGCAAAGAAAAGCTTCTTTCCTATGGACCGTACCCGTTCGTTACTCTCGCGAACGCCCGAGACTTGCACGCGGCAGCTCGAGCGCTCAAGAGCAACGGGACTGATCCGGCTGCTGAGAAACAGGCGAGAAAGCATGCAGAAGAAGAACGCGAGAAGGCTTCTTCGATGCCAACCTTCGCAGAACTTACCAAGGAATGGCTGGATACCTGGAGCGCGAAAAAGAGTAAGCGGTACGTCCTCACCGTAAAGAACCGCCTGGATCGCGATATTCTGCCGGCGATCGGTTCGACCAGGATCGACCAGTTGAAGCCACCCGAGATGGCGAAAATTGCCACTGGCATTCAGGACGATCGTGAGGCGGCGGAGCTGGCGCGCCGGGCATTAGAAAAGATGAAACAGATCTTGCGATTCGCGGTCGCAAAAGGCTACATCGAGAGGAGCCCGATCGCCGACATTCAGCCAGGCGACCTTTTGAAATCCCACACTGTCGAAAACTTCGCCCGCATCGAGTCCCACAACCTCCCTGAACTGCTTCAGAAAATTGAGTTGTATCACGGCAATCCCCTTACCCGGCTTGCCATGAAATTGATGGCTCTGACCTTTGTCAGAACTGAGTCGCTCATCTTGGCGGAGTGGCGGGAGTTCGATTTCAAGGCAGAGCGGTGGAACATTCCCAAAGAACACATGAAAGGAAAGCAGTTCCCGCACATTGTTCCATTGGCGCGGCAGACGATCGAGGTTTTGCAATTGTTGCGGACGCTTACTGGACAGAGCAAGTACCTGTTTCCCGGTCAGGGCCCCAAGAATCCAACCATGAGCAATGGGACGATATGTAATGCACTTCAGGGAATGGGTTACAAGGGAGAAATGACCGGACATGGATTCAGAGGCGTTGCTTCCACAATTCTGCACGAGTGCAGTCACAAGGACGAATACATCGATGCACAGCTGGCGCACAAGAAAAAGAACAAAGTCAGCGGCGCATACGATCACGCAAAGTATCTTGTTCCGCGTACGTACATGATGCAAGACTGGGCGGACTTTCTTGAAGAAACGCTGCGTAGCGGCGAATACAAATTGATTCCTCCCACGTACAGGATCGAAATCGAAGATGCTCCAAGGGATGATCGGCAAACCAAGAAGCGTAGAAAATAAGCCGTTCTCAATCGCGAAATCAAACGACTGCGTGACGGTTTTCCCTTTCGACGTTTAGATCGCACCTCGGCGCAACACGATAACAGTTGCGCCATACGCAGCTCCGAACGGCGTTCCGTTCACATGTACGTGTGCAGCCAACGCGAATCGGATCGACGCTAGCATAGCCAACGATAAGCATCATTAGCTGGGCCTATTCCTTTAAAGCCCTCTAAGGAAATGCGCTTGCTTTGCCGATATAAGAGTCAGGCGTTCTGTTTTTCAATTGCCCTCGTCCTGATCGGAAGCGTCGATGAGGCCAGAACGCATCTTTGACATGGGCGCGCAGCCGGAAGATGAAGCTCCGTTGCTGACTGAAAGCAACGGCTGGCCGACAACAGAAGTGCTCCCGACACGGGAGATTTGTGTAACGAAGAGGCAGGAGGACTGCGTGGCAAAAGGCAATATTGGTATTTCGTGGACAAACCAGGCGATGAACAGTCTTGTGGGTTGCAAGGAGTGTTCTCTGGGTTGCGACCAATGCTATGCGCGAATGCGGATATATCGCTTCTCAAGGTGCAGCGTCACGAACAGCGATAACCGCTATAGCGGCTTGGTCGAGATGGTTCAAAAGCCAGCCGTGCAGAGCGGCGCCGAGGCTGAAGAGGAACACCTGCGCTTCACAGGCCGAATTCTGTTCGACCCCGCAAAGCTGTACGCGCTCGAGGGGAATAAGGCCTTTGGTAACTTCGTTTTCGTGGACGAGTTCTCGGACCTGTTGCACGAGGCAGTTCCCACGGATGTTGTGCTCGAGCATTTTCGGGTCTTTCGTCGTGTTCCCTGGTTGCAATTCCAGGTTCTCACCAAGCGTGCCAGCCGGCTCATGGAATTGAATGATGCGTTGATCAAGGAGTTTGGCGAATGGCCGCAGAACGTGTGGATGGGTGTCTCGGTCTGTACACGAGCCAAGGTGGAACTGAGCAAGATTGCGGCTCTCGGGAAAACGCAGGCACGGATCAAATGGGTGTCCTTCGAACCCTGGGTCTCCGATCCGAAAATGGCACTCGAGGAAGCATGTCCGAATCTCGCCGGCCTACTTAGCGAAAGCGGGATCGCGTGGAGTGTGATCGGCGGAGAATCAGGATCGAAGAAAAAATCCCGAGTCATGACGCTCGAGGATGCGCGGTATTTGTTCTCATCGAGTAAAGATGCTGGGTGCA
>Ga0335072_10011324_pt1 | contig 12781 bp, 10 predicted proteins | sample Lox_Sample_21_FD_206725 | JGI IMG/M metagenome (GOLD analysis project Ga0335072, IMG submission 206725) | Soil microbial communities from Loxahatchee National Wildlife Refuge, Florida, United States - Lox_Sample_2.1 | ecosystem: Environmental > Terrestrial > Soil > Wetlands | place: USA...
ATTGCTTCCAAAATATGCCCCGGCGCCCATCGGTCTCAATTTCCGCGATCAGGAAGACTTCGAGGCCCCGGCCGTGACCCGGCGCATCGCCATCCCGGTGCCCGCCGGACCCAATGAACTTTGGTAGAGGCCATCCGGTTAGAACTTCTTTTCCGCTGGAGGCGTGGACAACGGCGATAGAATCAAACTGATATATTTACCGATTAATTTCGGCTCGTGATCGGCACTTCCGGTGTGGCCCAGGTCGGCATGCATCCGGCGGATCAGATTCATTCCAATTTCCGGATGTATCATTTCACGTCCGCGAATTTTAAGCGTCAGCTTCCCTGTCGTTCCATTCCGCAGGAATTTTTCGGCGTGGCGCATTTTCTCGCGATAATTGGATTCGCCGAGGTTGATATGGAAATAGAACTCCTTGAGCATGGATAATATAAATTCATCAAGGCGACGCGGCGGCGCTGGAGCCGTCGCCTTGGGCCGCCTTGACCTGCGCTTTGAGCTTGGCGAAATCGATACCCAGTTGGGTGGTTGGATCTATCGGCATACGGTCTTCGACGAAGCGGATGCCATCATCGGCTTGGCTGGCCCGGCCCGCCACAAGGCAACTGCCGATATAGTAGCTGATGACGTGATCGTATAAGGTGACGCCGCCTTGCCCGCCAAAATCGCGGATCGTTTGCTGGAATTGGAGTTTCGCGCCGTCCCAATCGCCCGATTGGATTTTTTCGGAAAGGACATCGGCGGCACCGACGATGCCAAGATCGAAATCCTGGCTGCGGTTTTGCAGGACGATGTCCTGCTCCACGCTGTCCGCCTCGGGATCGTTGGTTTTTTTGAGCAACGTGAGCAAATGTTCCTGGCCGAAAAATTTCATTTCGGCAAAGGACTGGAACTGGGTGATCCAATCCCGGTAAAACTTTATTTGATCGTCGTCGCTGGCGCCGGTTCTTGGCAAAACGCCCGCCTCGATTTTCCACGTTTGGGCGAGTTCCGGCATGACCGACCGGGTATCATCGAGAATTTGCCGGGACGAGGGATCGCCCTGGTGGAGGCGCGCCCAGGCCAATCCGGTGATGGCGGCGGCGTAATTGGAATCAGAGACGCCGTTTTTGAAAAAGTTAGTCAATTGCGTGTCGTCGATGATCCGCCATGTCTGCGGGTCAAGCGCGTAGCCTTTCGGATAATTTTGGTCCGCATAGCGTCCGCAATCGAGCTCCCATCTGCCCGAGATCGACAGATAACCGAACCAGGCATGGCCACCGCCCGTCCCCACCCCGGTGAAATAGAGGGTTGGAATGCCCCGGCCCTTGCCAAGGATGGTCGCGTAATAAGCCTGATCAATGCAAATGCCGCCATTTTTCTCGATATCAGCGAGTTTGTAGGTGGGATAAAACCAGTTATAGGTGAAATTGGGCGGCTTGATCCGTGAATAGTCGTAACGAATCGAGAAAAACGCGTCCTGAAATTGCGAATAAGGAATCCGCTGCGGGTTGGCCTGCGCGTAGGCCAGTTCGGAGAGAGAGACTTCACTGTCGACGAGAAATTTGAGGTTTTCAAACGTCTGCTGAGTCAGATCCAGTTCCAATTTTTTGTCCCGGTCGGACTGAACATAAAAATTGAAGCGCTTGACGGCGTCGAGATCGCCGATGGGAACGGCATGCGGATCGACCTGGTGGTGGGGCCAGTCGCTGGGAAAGGGCTTGTCGAAGACAAGACTGAACGCGACGCCGAGCGCCGGATAGGCGTTGAGATCGTCCAAATTCGCCTTGGCCAGGCTGAGCAAAACCCGCAGTGCCCCTCTTTTGGAATTGGCGGGATCGAGCTTTTGAATAAAGAGATGCGAAACCGCCGGATCGTTGCCCAGCGTGATGAAGGCCGTCAAGTTGTTGGGATCGGCGAGAATGTCCGGGCAATCGAGACCGAGCTGAATCCATCCGAGGTGTTCCAGCCAAGCTTGAAAATTGGGATCGGAAAACGCCGAGGCGCCATCGGATTTGTATTTGATCTCAAGCTGCGCGCGCAACTGGACAACCGCCGGACGCCATTTATCGGGCGACGGATTTTGCGCCCACCACGCCTTGGCCGAATCGTCATCCCACGTGGGCAGTGGCTCATCCGCGCGCGCGAAGGCCATCAGGCAAAGCGCCACGGCCAAAAGCGCGAGACCACTTTTCACGGAAGGGAGTCTTCCATCGTTATTTTTTAGCCGCGGCCTTTTTGGCGATAATACGGTCGTTTTTCGCCGCGCGCCGGGCGCGTTTGCGAACATTTCTGCGTCCTGGATAAGATCCCATATGGGAGTCAATATCGCCGCAGAGCAGAGCCGGGGCAAGAAAAGTTTATGGAGCCACCGTTCATGGCGGCCCGTTTTTCGTTTTCGTCCAAACATAACGGGCCAGCGAAATCAATCCCGAAAACCGATACGACGGATCGACATACCGTTCCAGCGCGTAAAAGGCGAAATAGTAGGCGCGGCAAAACGCCCAAACCGTCAGCGCCAGCAGCATCAGCACAAGCAGGTTCGGCACTTCGAACAAAATCAATCCGGAAGAGATAAAGCCGATAACCAGGAATAGGATTGCTTTCGCCCATATCAGACGCGGTGACCGGAGATCGCGCATCACTTCAGCTTAGTGCTCTTATCCAAAGTAGCCATGGGTCGCGCTGCCCGCAGGGCCGGGGTGCTTCGGCCTTCCTACGTTGTCGCTCGGTACTAGACGGCAGAAAGGCTTCACCTGCAAGAAAAGCCGCCGTGCGCAGCACTTCGTCGCTCGGCTCCGCGTGGGAAGGCCGAATTCCTCCCGGCGCGACCCATGGCTACTTTGGATAAGAGTACTAGACCGCATCCGAGACGCTCGACAGTGTAAACTCGTCGACCAAAAGCGGCGGCGCCGCCACCGGCAAACCCGGGCCTTCCTCGCCATAGGTCCGCACTGACGGCCCGAGCGCGACAACTTTGTTCAACATGGCAACGGGGCTTTCGTTAAAGCGGAAATTGCAAACGGGCCGGACAATTTCCCCATCCTCGATCAGGAAAACACCGTCGCGCGTCAGGCCGGTCAACAGCACCGTCTGCGGATCGACTTCACGGATGTACCAAAACCGTGTGATCAGCAATCCGCGTTTGGTCTGCTTGAGCATATCGGCGGCCGAAGCTGTCCCTCCCACCATGGTCAGCATGGTTGGACCCGGCACCGGTTGCAGCTTTGATTTCTGCGCCCAGTACCGGCTGCATTGGAGATTCTTGAGCACGCCATTTTCGATCCACATCGTTTTCTGTGCCGGCAAACCATCATCGGAATAGACACCGCCCGGCGTCACCGGATCGTTCGGATCGGAATAAATCGTGACGTTCTTCCCAAAAGCCGTTTCGCCCAAACGCGACCCGCCACCTTCTTTCGTCGCGAAATTGCGTCCTTCGTCGGCGGCGCGCTGGTCAAACTCCCACGCCACGAGGATACCGATCAGGTCGGAAACCGCCGACGGTTCCAGAATGACCCGGTACTTTCCCGGCGACAGCCGCGATGGTTTTTGAGAGCGAATTGCCTTGTCAATGGCCACCGAACCCATGGCCGCCGCGTCGAATTTGCCAAAGTCATAATGGGTTGTCCCCGCCCAGCCCGCTCCGGTCCCATCCGGCGTCCGGGCCGTGACGGTATGCAGCACGCCGGTTTGGCGGTCGTAAGCGAAAAGGCCATTGCTCGTGGCAAAAGCGGAAAACGAGACGTCCGTTCTGAGAAATCCCGAGGCCTGCAGGTTTTTCGCCTGCGCTTCCCGCAACACCGGCCCGATCGCCGAGGCCAGCATCGCCGAAGTGGCCGATTCGGTTACCGGAGAAAAGCCGGTTCCCGCCGCGTATTTTTGCGGACCGAGCGGCGGCATAAATTCAGGATTTTCCGGCGCCAACCGCGCCGTTTTTTCCGACGCCGCCACCAGAACCGCCAAGGCGTCGTCTCCAAAATCGGTCCCCGACGTCGCCCCCGACCGTTTCCCGAAATGGGATTCGACCCTTACTTCGATTCCGCCCGGCGCGCCATTGGTGGTCGCCATGTTCTGGGCATAACGGATATGCCGGCTTTCATAGCCGCCGATAGTCACCGTGCAGGAATCGGCCTTGGAGAGAGCCAGCACTTTGTTCGCCAGCGCTTGCGCGTCGCTTTCGTTAAGAATCATGCGAGAACCTTTCGCGCCGTATTCAAGACCGTCACCTGGCGGAACCGCGCCGGAACCGCGCCGTGTGAAACAGGCGCCGTTTGCTCCGGCTGTCCCTTGCCGCAGTTCGGCGCGCCGCCGAGAAAATAGGTTTCCGCGCCGCCGATGCCATCCATCGAATTCCAAAACCCGATCGTGTTGCCCTGGTAGGCGACATCACGCAACATTCCACCGAGTTTTCCGTTTCGAATTTCGTAAAAAAGCTGGCCACCGAACTGGAAATTGTGCCTTTGCTGGTCGATGCTCCAACTCCCGTTGCCGATGATGTAAATGCCCCGCTTTACCTCCGCGAAAAGATCCTCGAGGGAACATGATTGGGGATTCGGCGCCAGCGAGACGTTCGGCATCCGCTGAATCGGGAAGGCCGACCAACTGTCGGCAAAGGCGCAGCCGTTCGATTTCGTTTGGCCGATAAGCTGCGCCTGGCCGATGGCCATTTGATAATTCACGAAGATGCCGTCTTTAATAATCGGAAATTCGGCCCCCGCCGTGCGCACGCCGTCGTCATCATAACCGACGGTCGCCAATCCGCCTTCCTGGCTCCGGTCCGCCACGATATTCATCAGGCTGCTTCCGTACTTCAGCTTGCCCAGTTGATCGGGAGTCACAAACGTCGTCCCGGCGAAGTTCGCCTCCCAACCGAGCGCGCGATCGAGCTCCGTGGGATGGCCGACCGATTCGTGGACCGTCAGCCAGAGATTTGTCGGGTCCAAGACCAAATCATAATCATCGGGTTCTACCGGCTTGGCCTTGAGCTTCTCCCGCGCCTGTTCAGCGGCCTTGGCCGCTTCGCCGCTGAAATCGTAGCTGAGGATGTATTCGTAACCGCTGCCGCGCGGGGCGGCCAAACCGTCCCGCGACGCAAAATGACCGGTTGTCTTGTCAATGACTGTCACTTGCGTATCGGGCATCACCCGCACCCGCGTCTGCTCGATCCGGCTGCCGCGGCTCGAAGCGAAAAACTTCTCCTCGCGCACAAAAGCAAAGGCTGCTGTCGCATAGTTAGCCCCGGCTTTTAACGCCGCGTCGTTGATTGCCAGAAGTTTGGAGATCTTCTCATCTACTGGCACTTTGAACGGGTCGGCCTTCATCGGCATATCCCAGCGATCCTGGTAAACCGGCACGTCCTCCAGCACAAATTTCCGCAATTGCAGCGGCTGGCTCGCCTTGGCCACTTCGGCCGCGCGGGCCGTCACACGCTTGACCTCGTCGGCGGTCACAAGCGGGCTGCTGGCGTAACCCCAGGTTCCATCCAGCAAGACCCGCACAGAAAATCCGGCATTCAGACCGGCGGATGATTCCTGCAACCGGTGTTCGCGCGCTTCGAAATACTCGCTCTGGTAACGGCAAAGACGGAGATCGGCGTATGACGCACCCAGCGACTTGGCCACATTCATGGCCACGTCGGCCAGGGCCAGCTTGCCCGCCAAGTCGAGTTGCTCAGCCGCTTCCTGCGCTTCGACGGGGTTCATGCCGAGAAATAGAGTACCGGGCGCCAGGGTCGCGCACGCGCACCCCCCCATGGTGCGAAGAAATGAACGGCGATTCACATCCGCATCTTGCGCCTCCCAGGGCAAATGTCAAAACGCCTCCGCTTACAAATGTGTAGGGGGGGCCTGCACACGGCAGGTATTCTTTGCGGCGAAGCTTTTCTGCAGTCCGCAGGACCAAAAAAACCGGCGTGGCCTTGCGGCAACGCCGGTTTTGCGGGGCAATCTTTTAAATCGCCGCTTCGTGATTATCCTCGCCAGTGCCGGCCTCGCGTGGACTTGAGCTGAGCCGCTTTTCAAGCTTGGCACCGCTGACCACGATCTGCCGGCCCATGAAATCGGTCCGGTTCAACTTGGCCGAAGCCTCCTTGGCCGTTTCCAGCGTTTCCATTTCGACGAAGCCGAAGCCCTTCGAGCGGTTGGACCGCCGGTCCATCGCGATTTCGACGTTCTTGACCGCACCGATCTTGGAAAAGAGATCGAAGAGATCGCTCTCCACCGCTTCATAGGAAAGATTACCCACGTAGAGTTTTGGTGAAACGATCTCCTGCAACACCGGTTCGGCCTTGGGCCGCTCCTCGCGCCGCGGACTTTCCGTCCGGATTTCCCGGTTCTTCAATTCCGCGCGTGGGCTGCCAAGGCGTCCCGGTGTCCCGTCGGTCTTTCCTTTCTTGCCGGAAAACCAACCCAGCAAGGTGTCGATGATGCTTTTTTTCTTCGGCGCAGCTCCCGAGCCGTTGCCGTGAATCCGGTTTTCCCGGTAATGGCCGTTATTATTACCCCGTCCCCGTCCTCCGCGTCTGCGGCGTCCGCCGCTCCGCGGGCGATAGTCTGAACTCATTATTGTACTGACATGCCGTGAATCGCGCGATCGTTCCGCGCTCTTTTCAGGCTCTACCGGCTGGCTCCATTGATTCGCTTCTGCTTTTTCTAAATACTGGATATGATTTCTGTTCCCCGTGGCTTGGTGGCCCCGGCTAAAGATGCGTTCCCCCTTGTCGCGCCCGTAGACCGCTTATCGGTCGATTTTAAACTTCGCGTGCCGCGTCGCCCGCCTGCGCCTCTTTGGGCCATAACGGAATGCGACTCGGCATGGGAAAATGATGAAGCTGTCGATGTGTCCTATGGTCGCCGGGGAAGGCATGGCAGGCATAAGTACCCGCGCGCTCAAGCGCCGGGCTCGTGTTCACGTAAACTTGCTTCCAGCTCCATTTTGATGGAAGCAAAGGCGCCAGCCGCCCCGACCACGAAAGACTTCACAACATGTTCCTTTCTACGCTTATACTAGCAAAAAATCTGACGCGATCAATCTAAATCTCCACTAACTCTCTCTGAGGCTTAATGTTATCGCAAATGCGCTTCCTCTGTGAGGAAACTTGGGCTTATTCATCCTCCAGCGCCAAAATGGGGGAAAATTCTTTATTAGGGTCTCTTAACACTGAAGTGAGGGACTGGCCCCAGAAGCGGTTTCAACCGCGAAAACACGATCCAAATCAAATTTTACAAGCCGTTCACGGCCTGCTCGATTTGCTGGCGCTGCGCTTCGTCGGACTCGGCCAACGGCTGAGTCAGCACCGTAATCTGCCCATTCTGCTCGCGCCGGATGATGTGCAGCAGATCGTGTTCGTTATCGACCCAAATTTTCGCGCGCTGGTACCAGGCCAGCGGCCGGGTTTGCCATTGGTCAAACGGCGCGTCGGCATCAAAGGCGACGATCTTCGCCGCCGGGACGCTTTCGGGCGTGAGCGCCGCATTGTTGCCACGCATCAGGTCGGTCCGGTAAAGCCCGATCTCGACGGTGCTGTCGGAAAAAAGAATCATGACCATGATGGCCCCGATCACCGCCGCCGCGCCACCGGCAAAGATCCAACGCAGCACCAGAAATGGCGAACGGGATTTCCCGGCCCGACTCGCCGCGGGGCCGAAATGTTGCCGGACGGCGGTGCGTAATTCATTGATGCGATAGGCGGGAAGTTCCGGCCCGGTTGCCCGTGCGGCTTCGGTCATGGGCAGAGCGACACCAAGCAGGCGATGAGTCATCTGCAACCCGGCAAATTCCTCGCGCCGGGCGGGATCAGCCGCCATCTCGGCTTCAAAGGCGCGGCGGTCGTCAACATCCGCTTCGCCGGCGATTATCCGGAGGGCCAGATCTGTAAAGGCATCAATGTCCATGAACAATTATCGCAAAAAGGCGTTGAGTTCTTTCCACAATTTTTGGTTTGCCGTCAAATGGATACGTATCTTGCCAAGGCTTCTGGAAAGGTTAACGCCGATGCTGCCTGCGGGCATCTGATATTTTTGGGCCAATTCCTTGTAAGGAAGCTGGTTGAGCAGGAAATCGCGCAGCAGACTGGCGTTGCGTGGTTCAAGGCCGGCAAGCGCCTTATCGAGCAGATGCCTCAATTCGCGCAGATCGCCCGCATTGAGGCGGGACATGATCTGTTCGGCGGGCTCAAACCGGAGCGATTCATTTTCCCGCATGGCCTCAAGGCTCGAGACATCGCCGCCGCCGCGTTTTTCCGCCAATTGCCGCCTCTTTTCGGAAATCGCCTTGCGCGATGCGATGGTGATGACCAACGGGCGCAGTTCGTCAAAATCGGCAATCTCGCGAATTTTCGGCAGCAGCAGGGTCAATGCCTCGATGGCGATATCCTCCGCTTCCGCCGGCGTTAAAGCTGCCAGGGGATGCCGCGCCGCGGCGAATGCCGCGGGATAAAGCAGCCGAAAGGCTTCCTCCCAGGCCGCGTCATCGCCCCGGCGCAGCGCCTCCAGAAATTCCCGGTCCGTGTTCATCCCGCGAAATGTTTACCCATCGCAATCGGAAGGCAAGCCTCGGAACCTGCTTCGAGGTTTTTTACCCACTGCCTCAAACAAAAATCTGCTTCTACCGGCATGGGAAAAGTCTCATTCTTCGCCCAAAGCTTTATGGCGATAGAGTCCACAAGAAAGAAGACGGCGGGCGGCGATGTCGCCATGCTGGAAGCCGGGCAAGCCGCACCTGCCTCGCCACGACCAGAACGTCTCCAGGATGACTGGACGTGGGGGCTGCTCCTGGCTTTGGCAGTCCTTGCGACTTATCTGCCGGTATTGCATGCGGGATTTATTTGGGATGACGATGTCTTTGTGACCAATAACCCGTGCATCATTGGTCCGCTGGGGCTGAAAGAAATCTGGACGACAAACGCGGCTGATATTTGTCCGCTAACATTGACCACGGTTTGGTTCGAACACGCGCTGTGGGGTTCGGCTCCGCTGCCGTATCATTTGGCGAACGTTTTGCTGCATGCCGCCTGCGCGGCGTTGCTCTGGCGGGTGTTGCTGAGCTTGCAAGTGCCGGGGGCGTGGTTGGGAGCAGCGCTTTGGGCATTGCATCCGGTGCAAGTTGAGTCGGTGGCATGGGTGACCGAGATCAAGAACACGCAGTCGGGTTTGTTTTTTCTGCTTTCGATTCTTTTTTTTGTAAGGGGACTGAGAGCAGAAAGCCCCCATCCTGAAGGAAGGACCGGCGATAGTGGGGACTACGCATTAACTTTGTTTTTCGCGGCTCTGGCAATGGCAAGTAAGTCATCCACGGTGGTTTTGCCGGTGGTTCTTTGCCTGTGCGCCTGGCGGGTCGAAAGCCGGTGGCGATGGAATAATTTGGCCAAAGCGGCCCCCGTCTTTCTTCTGTCCGTTATCGCCTGCGCCCTCTCCCTCTGGACGCAAGCAAAGCCGTTGCAGGCAAGCAATGACCCAATATGGAGGCGGACTTTTTCGGAGCGGCTGGCCACGGCGGGCGATGCCGTTTGGTTTTACCTCGGCAAGCTGATTTGGCCACATCCATTGATGATGCTTTATCCACAGTGGCAAATCGATGCCGGACAATGGTTCGCTTATCTGCCGGCGCTGGCGGCGCTGATTATCCTGTTTGTCCTATGGTTTAAACGCGATTTGTGGCCTGGTTCCGCGTTTTTCGCCTTTGCCTATTTTCTGATAACGCTGCTTCCCGTGCTGGGCTTCGTCAACATGGGCTTCTTTCAATTTTCCTTTGTCACCGATCATTTTCAATATCTGGCCAGTATGGGAGTGATGGCGCTGACGGGAGCGGGTTTGATCTGGCTTTTGGATCCAATTCTTTCCCGGCATTCCTATGTACGTCCGGCTCTCTGTGCCGGATTATTGCTGATTTTGGGCGCGGCAAGCTGGCAACGAAGCTGGGTCTACAGAAATTCAGTGACGCTCTGGAGCGATACTCTCGCCAAAAATCCGGCCTGCGGGGAGGCCTACAACAATCTCGGCGCCGCTCTGTCCCGGCAAGGGCAACTGGACAAAGCGACCGCCCTCTTTCAAAAAGCTTTGAAAATCAATCCAAAAGACGCGCGAGCCTATTTCAACCTGGGCGACGTTCTTTTTAAAAAAGGAGAGATGGACGCCGCCGCCGTCCAATTTCAAAAAACTTTGGAAGTTGACCCGGCTTATGCCGAGGCTTGCGTTAATCTTGGCACCATCTTTTTCAAAGAGGGCCAAACAGATGAAGCCATCGCCCAATATCAAAGAGCCTTGCAAATCAATCCCCATCTTACCGGGGCCTACGACAATTTCGGCAAGATTCTTTCACAAACGGGACAACCGGATCAAGCGATGATCGAGTATCAAAAGGCTTTGGAAATTAATCCGAATTATGCCCAAGCTTACTACGACATGGGAAATATTCTTGTCCAAAAAGGAGAGATGGACAAAGCACTGGCCAAGTTTCAAAAAGCCGCGCAGATCAATCCAAACTATGTTGAAGCCCACAATAATGTGGGTTGGATCTTTTTACGAGAAGGGCAGGCAGAACAAGCGATCTTGCAGTTTCAAGAGACCTTGCGTTTGAATCCCAATTACCCCAACGCGCGAGATAATCTCGCCAAGGCGGAGGCATTGGTTCAACAAAAAGCGGACCAGAAATAATTGGGGTGAAATCCAAGAAGCCAGACTTGCATGGCAAAACGATTCACAAAAAAAGAGCGGGTGGTTGATTCTGTCTTTGAGCCGCCGTTAACGACGGCAAGAAAAATTGCTTCGGAATCGCCGCTGCCGGAATGGCTAAAAGGCGATTGGATGTGGGGGTTGCTTTTGGTCTTGGCCGTTTTTGTGACTTATACGCCGGTCTGGTGGGCGGGGTACATTTGGGACGATGAGACATTCGTCACGGCTAATCCATGCATCGTGGGACCGCTGGGGTTGAAAGAAATCTGGACGACGAGTGCGGCTGATATTTGTCCACTGACGCTGACTACGGTTTGGTTCGAGCATGCCCTGTGGGGGTTGGCTCCGTTGCCTTATCATCTGGTGAACGTTTTGCTGCACGCCGCTTGCGCGGTTTTGCTCTGGCGGGTGTTGCTGAGCTTGCGAGTTCCGGGCGCGTGGTTGGGCGCGGCGCTCTGGGCGTTGCATCCCGTGCAGGTCGAATCGGTGGCGTGGATCACTGAGATGAAGAATACGCAGTCGGGTTTGTTTTATCTGCTATCGATTCTTTTTTATGTGAAATGGCTAAGAGCAAGGGATTTCGATCCAGAAGGAGAAGAAAAAACCAGCAGTGAATGGAACTATGAATTGACTCTGCTCTTTGCCGTCATGGCGATGGCAAGCAAGTCATCCACCGTGGTTTTGCCGGTGGTTCTTTGTTTGTGCGCCTGGTGGATTGAGGGCAAATGGCAGTGGCGTAACTTGATTAGGATAGTACCAATCGTTCTCATATCCCTTACCGCGTGCGCGTTATCAATTTGGACGCAGGGGCAGCAATTGGGAAAAGTTCCTGATCCACAGTGGGCACGGACTTGGCCAGAACGATTGATCACAGCAGGCGATGCAGTTTGGTTTTACCTGGGCAAGCTGATCTGGCCGCATCCGTTGATGGCGATTTATCCGCGTTGGCAAATCGATGCCAAAGAGTGGTTTGCCTATCTCCCGCTGCTGACGGTGATAGCGGTATCATTAGGCTTTTGGTGCAATTGTCGGTTTCGCTTTCGACCATGGCTTTTTACATATATCTATTTTTTGATCGTTTTGCTCCCGGTGATAGGGCTAAATGATTTCTATTATCAGCGGTTTTCATTTGTTGCCGATCATTTTCAATATCTGGCCAGCATGGGGCCATTGTCGTTGGCCGGAGCGGGACTAGCTTCATTCTCGGATCGCATTGGTTCACAAAGGTTATGGCTGCAATGGACTCCTGCCGTTGGAATGCTTTTGATTTTCGGTATACTGAGTTGGCAACGATCCTGGGTCTATCAGAATAATGAAACGCTCTGGACTGATACAGTGATCCAAAATCCAAATAGCTGGCTGGCCCATACCAATCTTGGCGCCAGCCTTTCCCGAAAGGGACGCGTAGACGATGCAATAGTTGAATACCAAAAAGCATTGAAAATTAATTCCAGGTATGATGTAGCGCATTTTAACCTTGGTATTGCCTTCGCACATAGAGAACAACTCGATGAAGCGATAACCGAATTTCAAGAAGCTTTAAAAATCCCGCGTATGCTGCATGTTATGATTATCTTGGCATAGCCATGTTCAAGAAGGGGAAGGTGGACGAGGCAATCGTCCAATATAAATATGCATCACAATCAGATCCCAATCTCACTGGAGCCTATTACCACCTTGGTAACGCTCTCTTACAAAAAGGAGAGCCGGACGAAGCCATGGCCCAATTTCAAAAAACCTTGGAAATCGACCCCAATTATGCCGATGCACGAGTTAACCTAGCCAATATTCTTCTGAAAAATGGACAAGTAGACGAAGCAATCGTCCAATATCAAGAGGCCCTGCAGGCTAGCCCCCATCTTGCTGGAGCCTACGTCGATCTCGGCGATGCCCTTTTACAAAAAGGACAACCGGATCAAGCGGTAACACAATACCAAAAAGCCTTGGAGATTGATCCGAACTATGCCCCAGCTTGCTACAATATTGGCAATATTTTTGTCCAAAAGGGCAAGCTCAATGAAGCTGCGGACAAATTCCGAGAGGCCCTGAAAATCAATTCTGGTTTGGCGGAGGCTCATTTTAGCCTCGGTGACGTTCTTGTCCAAAAGGGGCAGATGGACGAGGCCCTG
>Ga0335072_10011326_pt1 | contig 12780 bp, 10 predicted proteins | sample Lox_Sample_21_FD_206725 | JGI IMG/M metagenome (GOLD analysis project Ga0335072, IMG submission 206725) | Soil microbial communities from Loxahatchee National Wildlife Refuge, Florida, United States - Lox_Sample_2.1 | ecosystem: Environmental > Terrestrial > Soil > Wetlands | place: USA...
CGTCCTCGTCGGCGCCGTCCGCGCCGCCGCCGACTACACCTCCGACCCTGCCGAGCTCCTCTCCAGCCTCAACCAGCGCCTCTACGGCCGCTCCGGCGGATTCTCCACCGCCCTCGCCGTCCGCATCGCCCCCGACGGCCAGATCTTCATCGCCTCTGCCGGCCATCTCCCGCCCTATCTCGACGGTAAGGAGATCGAGCTCCCAGCCGCACTGCCACTCGGAGTGCTCAGCGGTGCCTGTTACGACACCGTCCGCCTCTGCCTCAACCCCGGCGCCCGTCTCACCTTCTACTCCGACGGCATCGTCGAAGCCCAGAACCATCAGGGCGAGCTCTTCGGCTTCGACCGCGCCCGCGACCTCTCGCTCAAGCCTCCAGCCGAAATCGTCGCCGCCGCCAAACAGTTCGGCCAGCAGGACGACATGACCGTCCTTACCATCCACCGCGCCCCCGCCGCCGTCCCCGCGCCAGCGCTCGTTCTCGAGACCGCCCCCGCCGCCTGATCCCTGACGGTCGTCTCCCAAAGAACATAAATTCGGGAAACCACCGGTCGCGGCAACTGTTCGCAATCGGACACGCCCACCCGCGCGCGGACAATATCCGGACGGCGAAGCGAGCTGGCTTTTTGCTATGTTTATGACCACAAAAGACTTACATTCATGCGTGTTTTGGCGCACTGATTGCCGTTAATAAAGGCAATACTCTTATTCCCCAGAGCAAAGATTCCATGGGAGGCGGTCATGGCCGGCCTGCTCCAGGATGTTCGCTTTGCCTTGCGCCAACTGCGCAAGAGTCCCGCTTTCACCATCACCGCGACGGCAATGCTGGCTGTGGCCATCTGCGCCAACAGCACCGTCTTCAGTTGGATCGACGGCACCATGCTCCATCCCATCCCCGGCGCGCGGGACCCGGGCAGCCTGGTCAGCATCATGCGCGGCCAGTGGAACGTCTCGCCCACGCCGCCGCTCTCCTATCTCGACTACCGCGATCTGCGCGACCAGAACCATACCTTCGTCGGAATCCTCGTCTATCACCACGACTGGATCACCCTGACCGGCGGCTCCGCGCCCGAGCGCATCTATGTTGCCAACGTCTCTTCCAATTACTTCAGCCTGCTCGGCGTCAAGCCCCTCCTCGGCCGCTTCTTCCTGCCCGAAGAAGAGACCCGCCCCGACGCCGTACCCTATATCGTCCTCGGCTACTCGCTCTGGAAGACCCGTTTTGCGGCCGACCCCGCCATCGTCGGCAAGTCGATTGAGATCGCCACCCACCCCGTCACCGTCATCGGCGTGGCGCCCCAGGGGTTCATCGGCGCCATGCCCGGCCTTCGCCAGGACGCCTGGCTTACCCTCAATCCCGTCGGCACCGCCGAGTGGCAGATGACCCATCGCAGCGCCGACTTCCTCAACGTGACGGGAAGACTGCGGCCGGGAGTCAGCCGCCAGTTGGCCAACCAGGATCTTCAGACCATCATGTCGCGCATCGTCGCCGCCTATCCCGGCGATCACCCCGGCGTCAACACCATCACCCTCGACCCCCTGTGGCGCTCGCCCTTCGGCGCCAATGGCTACATGGCCTCCACCCTCCCCATTCTGCTGGCCATCGCCGGCGTCGTCCTCCTCCTCACCTGCGTCAACGTCGCCACCCTCACTCTGGTCCGCCTGGTCGCGCGGCGCCGCGAGCTCGCGATTCGCCAGGCCCTGGGCGCGGGACGCGCACAGCTCGTCCGCCAGATGCTCTTCGAAGGAGCCATCGTCTCCGCCTGCGCCGGAGCCCTCGCCCTGCTCCTCACCCTGTGGACCTCGAAGACCTTCGCCCGCTTCATCCCTCCCAACGCCAGCCCCATCGTGCTCAACGGCGCCATGGACCGCAGCGTGATCTTCGTCATCGCTCTTCTGGCCCTCCTCGCCGGTCTGCTCTGTGGCGCTTTTCCTGCCTGGCGATCCTCCCATGTGCCCGCCGTCGAGGTGCTCAAAGAGGAGTCGGCCAGCATCTCCGCCGGCTCGCATAATCGCCGCCTCCTCAGCTCCCTCGTGGTCGCTCAGATCGCCCTCTCGCTGGCCCTCCTCGTCGTCTCCGCCCTCTTTCTGCGCACCCTCCGCAACCTCGCCCGCGCCAATCCCGGCTTTGAGCAGGACCACATCCTCACCGCCTCCGTCGGCCTCAACATCGTCGGCTACTCCGACCAGGACGTGCAGGCCATCCGCCGCCAAATCCTCGATCGCGCCGCGGCGCTGCAGGGCGTCACCACCGCCTGCCTCATCGATTGGATCCCCATGACCTTCACCCGCAAAACCGTCGACGCCTGGCCCCAGGGCTATACCCCCCAGCCGCATGAGTCGCTCGAAGTGCAGCGGGCCGACGTCTCCGCCGGCTACTTCGAGGCTCTGCGCATCCCCATCCTCCAGGGCCGCGGCTTCACCCGCAACGACGACGAAAAGGCCCCGCGCGTCCTCATCGTGGACCAGACGGCGGCCCATCGCTACTGGCCCGGCCAGGACCCCATTGGCAGAAACCTCATGATCTGGGGCCGTCCCTTCACCGTGGTCGGCGTGGTCGGGAACTCCACCCATCTCTTCGTCAATGACCGGCCCACCCCCATGATCTACATGAGCTACTTTCAGGAGCCGGATCCCGAGCTGATCGTGCAGGTCGAGACCCGCGGTAATCCCGCCGACCTGGCCCCGGCTCTTGAGCGCGCCATCCACGACATCGACGCCCGCCTTCCCGTCTTCGATGTGCGTCCCTTGCGTGAAACCACGCAGATGGCCACCATCTTCCCCGTCATGGAGAGCACCTTCGCCGGCATCTTCGCCCTCATCGCCCTCATTCTCGCCGCCACCGGCATCTACGGCGTCGTCGCTTACCGCACCGAGCTCCGCACCCACGAGATCGGCATCCGCGTGGCTCTCGGAGCCTCCCGCGCCGATGTGCTGCGCCTGGTGCTCCTGCAGGGGCTCTGGCTTACCGCCATCGGCCTGGTGCTCGGCCTCGCGCTTTCGTTCGGACTCACACGCCTCGTCGCCGGCCAACTCTACGGCGTCGGCGCCAACGATCCCGTCACCATCGCCGCCGTGCTCCTTCTGCTCGCCGCCATCTCCGTACTCGCCTGCTATCTTCCCGCGCAGCGCGCCATGCGCGCCGACCCGGTCGCCGCCATCCGCGAGCAGTAGGCGGGCGGCTTCAGGGTATCGCTGCGGGGTACAGCAACCCTCGAACCGCTATAGCCGTGCCGAAAAGAACTAGAATGTCAGAGTCTTGCAGGCTGCGGAAAAACTCAATCGACTGAGATTTTGTGACGAGGTCCCGGCTTGAGCCGGCCATGGCCTCTCTCCGTTCAGTCGCATCCATCCGGGCAAAGCCACTCTTCGCAGCGTTGACGGCAGGTTGAAGTGAAAGCATGTGCGCTGCAAGAGCGTTGGTTGCGGGGTGTGGTCGCAGCCAGGCGGAGACGGAAGTCCTGGTACGGGATTTTGAACGCAGTGAGTTGAGGCGGAGGGCATCTTGCGATGCGCGGTATCTACAGCAGTGCCATCGCCAGGTGGTTCACCGCGAACGCCGCCCCATACGCCAGCGCCAGCATATAGACAAACTGGATAATGGGCCACTTCCAGCTATTGGTCTCCCGCCGCACCACCGCGATCGTCGACGTGCATTGCATCGCGAACGCGAAGAAGATCATCAGCGCCAGCGCCCCGCCCAGCGTCAGGTCGTGGTGCAGCGCCGTCTGCAGGTTCAAGGCCTGCGTGCTCGGGTCCGTACCGTACAGCGTCCCCATCGTGCTCACCATCACCTCGCGCGCCAGCACGCTCGACAGCAGCCCGATCCCGATCTTCCAGTTGAACCCCAGCGGCGCAATCGCCGGCTCGATAAAGTGTCCCAGCCGCCCGATCAGGCTTGTAGCCAGGCTTGGCGCGGAGTAAGCGCCACCCGCCAGGTGAACTACCGGCAACTGCGCCAGCACCCACAACGCGATGGTGACGCCGACGATGATCTTGCCGGCGTTGTTGAGAAAGATGCGGGCACGGTCAATTACGCGGAGTGTGAGTGAGCGCAAGGTCGGCATCCGGTACTGCGGCAGCTCCAGGATGAACGGCGTGTCGTTCGACTTCAGGATCGAGCTCTTCAAGATGCGCGCCGTCGTGAATGCTGCCACGAATCCCGCTACATACAGCCCCAGCATCACCAGCGCCTGCAGTCCGATCAGCCCATGCAGGTAAATCTTTGCCGGCACAAACGCCGCAATCAGCAGCAGGTACACCGGCAGCCGCGCCGAGCAGGTCATGAACGGCGTCACCAGGATCGTCGCCAGCCGGTCCCGCCTGTTCTCGATCGTCCGCGTCGCCATGATTGCCGGCACCGCGCACGCGTACGCCGAAAGCAGCGGAATAAACGCCTTCCCGTTCAGCCCGATCGACCGCATCACCCGGTCGGCGATCAGCGCCGCCCGCGCCAGGTACCCCGAGTCCTCTAGAATCCCGATAAACAAAAATAAAAGCAGGATCTGCGGCAGGAACACCAGCACCGAGCACACGCCCTTCCACACGCCGTCCAGCAGGAGCGACTGGATCCACCCCGCCGGCAGCAGCGGCCGCGCCAGCTCGCCCAAATAGGTCAGCACGTTGCCAAACCCATCTGAAAGCGGCTGCCCCAGCGCAAACACCACCTCGAACACCGCCACCACCACCGCCAGAAACAGCAGCGGTCCCCACACCCGGTGCAGCAGCACGTTGTCCAGCTTGCGGCTGCCCTGGGCTGAGAGCGGCGCCCTGTACCCGGTCTTGCGGCTCACCTGCGCCGCCCACGTGTGCGCGCTGGCCGCGTTCCCCATCACCGGCAGCGTCAGAGGCCGCACCGCTTCCTTGCTCACGCTCTGCTGGTTCAGGAACAGCGAAATCGCATCGAGACCGGTCCCCTTGAAGGCGCTGATCTGCGCCACCGGCGCGCCCAGCTCCCGCGCCAGCTTCAGCGTGTCAATCTCGCCGCCGCGCGACTCCATCAGGTCGCTCATGTTCAGGAGCACCAGCGTCGGCAGTCCCGTCGCCAGCACCGGCGCCGCCAGCATCAGTTGCCGCGTCAGGTGCAGCGAGTCCAGCACCAGCAGCACCGCATCCGGCTTGGGCGTCCCCGGCATCGCTCCGTGCAGCACATCCACGGCCACGCGCGCGTCTTCGGAGTACGGTGTCAGCGAGTAGATTCCCGGCAGGTCGATGGCCGTCAGGTCGTCGCGGCCCACCCCGGCCATCAGGCCCATCCGCTGCTCCACCGTTACGCCCGGGTAGTTCGCCACCTTCTGCCGCAATCCCGTCAGCCGGTTAAACAGCGTCGATTTTCCTGAGTTCGGCGGCCCGATCAGCACCACCGTCTGCAGCGCGCCGTCGCGCTCCGGTGGCGCGGGCGGCACAAATGCCGGAGTCTCGCAGCAGCTGCTCATTGCGCCGCTCCGGCCATCTCGCGCTCTTTCGCCGCTTCCGCGTCGGCCGGCCGAACCCGGATCGCCGAGGCCGTCTCGTGGCGCAGCGCAATCTCCATCCCGTCCACCGCATACACGGTCGGATCGCCCGCCGGCGCCCGCCGCAGCGCCCGCACCTGCATATCCGGCACAAAGCCCATGTGCATCAGATGGTTTTGCACGCTCTCCGGCAGGTCCAGGGCCACCACAACCCCGCTCTCGCCCACGGCCAACTCGCTCAGTACGCTCACCTGACGTACTCCGATGCGCCGCCGGAAGGGCGGCAGAAGAAATATACGACCGGTTTGGTCGTAGTTCAGTATACGGCCATTCGCCTCCCGGCCGCAATCGCTGTTTCCCGGAACTTCGACGGCATGGGTTGCCATGGGCATCGGCCTCCGGAGGGGAATTGCTCCCAAAGTCCGCCTACCCCCTCCAACCCCCCTGGCGGGCTCCGTGCCTACTTCATCGGATCGATGTCCATTTTTAACAGGCGAGGGACCGGCAGAATGTGATCTGAATCACAGGTCCGCACATTCTCAGGAGGATTTCTGGGAATCACAATTGTGCGCGGGGCAGGGAATTGGCCCAAACGCGCACATTGACGGTTGCAAGAGCGCCGAAGCCCTGAGCTCGCCGCGCTGCAAGCTATAGCGGCTCGCCCACCACCCGCGCCACCACGTCATAATCGTGCGCCTCGGTGATCTGGGCCCGGTAAAACCGTCCAGCCTCCAGCCCCGCCAACTCGCCAAAGTCGTTGATGTACACCTTGCCGTCGATCTCCGGCGCATGAAACTCCGTCCGGCCCTCCCACAACAGCGGCGTCTCCTCGCTCTCACCCTCGGCCAGCAGAACGACCTCGCGCCCCACCCACTGCTGCTTGGCCTCGCGCGAAATCCTCTGCTGCAGCTTCATCAACCGCCGCCGTCGCGCCTCGGTCGTCCGCCTGGGAATCTTCGCGTCCAGCCCGCGCGCCCCCGCGCCCTCCTCGTCCGAGTAACTGAACACACCCAGCCAGTCGAATTTGGCATCGGCGATGAACTGCTCCAAAACCTCAAAGTCCGATGCACACTCGCCCGGAAAGCCCACAATAAAACTCGTCCGCAGCGCAATCCCCGGCACCGCCGCCCGCACCTTTTCGATCGTCTTCAAAAAGATCTCTGCCCCCGCGCCGCGTTTCATCCGCTTCAGCACCCCCGGCGACGCGTGCTGCAGCGGCACGTCCAGATACTTGCAGATGTTGTCGTGTTTGGCGATCGTCTCCAGCAGCCGGCCCGTGATCCGGTTCGGATAGGCATACAGGAACCGCAGCCATCGCAAACCCTCGATCCCCGCCAGCGCGTCGAGCAGGGTCGCCAGCCCATCCTTCAATCCCAGGTCCTCGCCGTAGCAGGTCGTGTCCTGGCCGATCAGCGTGATCTCCTCCACGCCCCGCGCTACAAGCTGCCGCGCTTCGGCCACCACCGACTCGAACCGCCGCGACCGGAACTTCCCGCGCAGATTCGGAATAATGCAGAACGAGCACGGATGGTCGCACCCCTCCGCGATCTTGATGTACGCCGACGCCCGTGGCGTCGCCAGCATCCGCGGCGTCGTCTCGTCGTAGAGATAGGTCGGCAGCAGATGCCGCGCGCCTTGCCAGTCGTTCCGGCTGAACCGGCCTTGCTGCTCGCGAACGTCGCCCTCCGCTCGGAAACTGGAGGCTTCGGGTCTCGGCTTGTGTGTTCCGGACTGCGACTCCCGGCCAGGACGCGTGTCACCCCCACCGTCGTTGGCGAGAATGTTGAAGAGTGCTGGCGCCGCCGGCACTGGCGCAATCCCCGCTGCCTCCAGGATCGACTCCAGTTCGCCCGTCCCCACCACCGCGTCCACTTCCGGAATGTTCTTCTGGATCTCGTCCCTGTACCGCTCCACCAGGCACCCCGCCACGATCAGCTTCCGCGCCGCGCCCGCTGTCTTATGCCGCGCCATCTCCAGGATCGCGTCCACGGACTCCTGCTTGGCCGTGTCGATAAAGCTGCACGTATTGACCACCAGGATCTCGGCCTCTTCCGGCCGCGCCGTCAGCCGCGCACCCGCCCGGTCCAGCAGCCCCATCATGACCTCGGAATCGACCAGGTTCTTCGGGCAGCCCAGCGAGACAAATCCCACCACCGGCGCCGCTTTTTCAGTCGCCCGGACCGGCTTTTCCATCGTCGGGGCCGGATTTTCTATCATTGTGCTCACACTTCGATTGTACCGGGAGCTGACTTTCCGCGCCCGCGTCTCTTCAGGGGGTTTGCATGATCGCACGTCACTGGCGGGGATGGACAAAGCCCCAGGCCGCCGACGCCTACGAGCAATACTTAAAGCAAAAGGTGCTGCCCGGCCTGCACTCGATTGAAGGCTATAAGGGTGGTTACATCCTGCGCCGTGACGCCCTCCACGAATCCGAAGACGAGACCGAGTTCGTCGTCATCAACTTCTTTGACTCCCTCGACGCCGTCCGCCGCTTCGCCGGCGACGACCACACCGTCCCCGTCTTCGAGCCCGAGGCAAAGCTCTACCTCAGCCGCATTGACGCCATCGCCAACCACTACGAGGTCCGCGCCGCTCCCGCATGACCCCGGCGAAGACCGCCTAGCTCTCCTTCCGGTAGAGCAGATCCCGGATCGCGCGCCGGCGCTCGGCGTTGATCTCGCTTGCGGCCTTGGGGTCCAGCGCGTCCGCGGCGCTCGTTCCCCCGCCCTCGTTCGCCTCCGGCTCGCTGCAGCTCGGGCAGCGGTTGGCAAACCCCGGCTTCCCCGGTCGCAGCTCGAACTCCTCGCCGCATACCACACATGTTTTGATGGGAAAAGGCATAACCAACCATGGTAGCGAATGCCGTCTGTGGAAGTCGAGACGTGGAAATGCGGCCGCCACAAAGGCAAAATCAAGTATGGACTCACTCGAGAAGGAGAATACCGATGGCTAAAGTTGCCCTTCTGGGAGCAGCCGGGGCGGTTGGCAAAAGCATTGCCGGCGCCTTCCATGCGGCCGAAACGCCCTACCGCGTCATCGGCCGGTCCGACGCCGGCTTGCGCAGCGCCTTCGGCAGCGATCCGCTCGTCGAGATCAAAGCCTGGAACCCGGATGACGTCTCTTCGGTCCGCCAGGCGCTGGCCGGCATCGATACAGCCGTCTACCTTGTCGGCGTCAACTACTGGCAATTCGAGCTGCATCCCGTCCTGATGAAGAGCGCGATCGCCGGCGCCGTCGCTGTGGGCGTCCGCCGGATGCTGCTCATCGGCACGGTTTATCCCTACGGACGTCCCCAGACCGCCACCGTCACCGAAGACCATCCGCGCAATCCGCACACATTCAAAGGAAGGATGCGCAAGGAGCAGGAGGACCTCCTGTTCGCGGCGCACGAGCAAGGGAAGATCGAGGCCTGCGAGCTCAGGCTGCCCGACTTCTACGGGCCCAACGTGGACAAGAGCTTCCTTTGGGGTGCATTTCAGGCGGCCAGGAGCGGCCGCCGCGCGCAATTGGTCGGTCCCATCGACAGACCCCATCAGTTTGTCTTTATCCCCGACGTAGGCCCGCTCGTGGCGCGGCTGCTCCGCACCGATGGCGCCTGGGGAAAGTGGTGGAACTTCGCCGGCAGCGGCGTCTCCACCCAGCGCGCCATCGTCGAGAGGATCTATGCCGCGACGGGAAACCCCATGAAGACGCTCGTCGCCGGCAAAACCACGCTGCGCCTCATGGGCCTGTTCAACCCGGTGATGCGCGAGATGGTGGAGATGCACTATCTGCTTACAGATCCCCTGCTGATGGACGACAGCCGCCTGGAGAGCCTGCTGGGCGGGATCGTGCGCACCTCCTACGAAGACGGCATCCAGCAGACCCTGGCGGCCATGCCCTGAAGGGCTGGCCCACCGTTCCGGAAAGCCCTGCAACTCCCTGGCGTCCGCGGGCCTCCCTGCACTACGCCAATCGGGATGAGCGGCCGATCAACAATCCAATCTCTTGCTGTCACCTTCCAATGTACTTTCAGTCACAGACAAGCCCCTAAAGCTGCGTTCCAATAACCGCTGCGGTCGCGGCCCCGTCTCCGGGCCCTCCCAAGCTTGCCTGGTTCGTTCTTTGGCAGAGCAGCACACCCCACCTCCCCTCACCACCGGTCGATTGGTCCCTTTTCGATCGCGGCCTCTCGGTCGGGTCCCGGAAAAGGAGCTTTCCATGTCTACCATCAGCACCAAGCATGAATATCGTGCGCCCTCCGACGTCATCGAGAACGAGGTCGAGCGCCTCCGCGTCGCGGTTCCAAAAGCCGCTCTCGTCGTCGACGCCTCGCCCCTCCTCGGAACCTGGATCAACTGCGACCACGAGACCCGCGGCCTGGTCCGCGTCATGATCGCCGCCAAGGCCAGTGAGATCACCGTTCACGCCTTCGGCGCCTGCTCGCCCACCCCCTGCGACTGGGGCGCCGTCAACGGCACCATCTATGCCGCCAGCGTCGCCACCACCCCGGCCGTCGGCTTCACCGCCAATTACAACTTCAGCTTCAAGCAGACCCTCGTCGTCGGCCACCTCTTCAACGGCGCCCTGATCGTCGAGACCTACGACCACTTCACCGACCAGAGCGGCCGCGCCGACTACTACTCCATGAACGTCATGTCCAAATAACCCCCCGCCGCGGCCGCACCCACAAGGTTCGCGCGCCAGCGCCTCTGAGCAAGCGCGCGAACCACCTCGATCCCCGCTTTCCTCCCACAGTGCTAAAATCAGTCAGTGCCGGGTCCTACGCGACGTAATCCCGCCAACCCCGCCAGGTCCGGAAGGAAGCAACGGTAACGGGCTAGTACGGGCGCAGTAGGTCGCCCGGTACTTTTTTGGCGCCGTGCGCGCTTTTGCTCTTTTCGACCGGCGCCCACCGGATGCGCAAATCTCTTTCTTCATCTGCGCTCTGGTTCTAACGTTGTTCCGTGGCAAGCCGCCGGCCTCCTCCGCGGTCGCGCCGCAAGGAGAGATTCATTGAGCCTCACCGTTCGCCCCGTGGTGGGCCGCCGCGCCAAAATCTCCGCGCTCGGCACCTACGTTCCTCCCCAGGTCATCACCAATCAGGATCTTGAAAAAATGGTCGAGACCAGCGACCAGTGGATCGTCGAGCGCACCGGCATCCGCGAGCGCCACATCCTCGCCCCCGGCCTCGGCGTCAGCGACATCGGCGTCGAAGCGGCCAAAAAGTGCCTCGCCGCCCGCGGCCTCGCCCCCTCCGACCTTGAAGTCATCATCTTCGGCACCGTCACCCCCGACATGATGTTCCCCTCCACCGCCTGCCTCGTCCAGGACAAGCTCGGCGCCCAGGGCGCCTGGGGCTTCGACGTCTCCGCTGGCTGTTCGGGCTTCGTCTTTGCCCTCCAGGCCGGCGTCAAGATGGTCGAAAGCGGCGCCTACTCCAAGGTCCTCGTCATCGGCGCCGATGCCAACACCCGCATGACCGACTACACCGATCGCACCACCTGCATCCTCTTCGGCGACGGCGGCGGCGCCGTCCTCCTCGAGCCCGCCGAAGACGGCGAAATCGGCTTCATCGACACCGTCAACGAGATCGACGGCTCCGGCGGCGTCTCCCTCAATCTCAAGGCCGGCGGCAGCCTCAACCCTCCCACCCACGACACCATCGACAAAAAAATGCACTACATCTACCAGGACGGCCCCGCAGTCTATAAATTCGCCGTCCGCAAGATGGCCGAGGCCACTCTCAAGCTCCTCGATCGCAACGGCGTCACCGGCGCCGACCTCGGCTGCTTCATCCCCCACCAGGCCAACAAGCGCATCATCACCTCCACCGCCGAACGCCTCGAGCTCGCTCCCGACCGCGTCATCGTCAATATCGAGAAGTACGGCAACACCTCCGCCGGCACCATCCCTCTGGCTATGGAAACCGCCATCGAGGAAGGGAAGTTGAAGAAGGGCGATCTGGTTCTGCTGGCCGCCGTCGGCGCCGGCTTCACCGTCGGCACCACCCTCCTGCGCTGGGAGATCTGAAGGCAGCTCAGCTATCGGTTTTCAGTTTGTGAAAACGAGCCGTCCTGGTCGTGAAGGGCCAAGCGCTGAACGATCGATCTGCGTCAGTGAAAGGTGCACCGGGGCGCCGGCGCCGGATGCGAATGCTCGACAGCCGGAAGCTGAAGGCTGATAGCCGAAAGCTGAAAGCTGTTTTTTGTCTTATACTGTGCTCCTCCAGCCCCGGCCCCCGCATGAAGCCCCTTGCGTCCTGCCGGTCAGACTGGTAAAAAACACGAGCGGAGGCTGACCATGGATGTGGAGTTTACCGCCAGACAGGGAAAGATCTCCAAAGCCCTGCGCAGGCAGGCCGAAGAGGGAATGGTGCGGATCGCGCGCATTCTCGGCAAAAGCGCCCGCGCCAGCGTCACCCTGAGCGCCGTTCGCCACGTGCAGACGGTCGAGCTCACGGTCAAGGGCCGGGTGCAGAAGTTCGCCGCCGCGGGCAAGGCCCACACCCCCGACGGCGCCCTCAAGGAAGCCCTCGAACACGCCGAGGCCCAGGCCCGCCGCTACCGCGACCGCAAGCTCGTCGCCAAGCGTCTCCCCAAGGAGGAAAAAGTTCTCACCGCGCCTCCGGTTGTCAGGCCCAAAGCCCGCTCCACCGAGCCGTCCGAGACCACCGCCGCGGCCAGGGCCGCCTCCAACGGCGCCAAAACCCGCGCCGCCATCGCCGTCCACTCTTTTCCGGCTCCTGCCGCCGTCGTCGAGCCCCACGTCGTCAAGACCGGCGAAGCCTTCGCCCTCAAGCCCATGACCATCGAGGAGGCCGTCAAAGATGCCGAGTTCCGCGACCGCGACCTGCTCATCTTTCGCACCGCCGCCGGCGAAATGTTCGTCCTCCACCGCCGCCGCGACGGCCAGATGGAACTCATCGAGATTCCCTAAGGCGGGCCGCGGTCCTGGCTTCGCGGCCGCCGATGGCCCCGAACGGCGGCTTGCGCAGCTCATCCAACAACCTTCTCACCCCTCTTTGAGTCCAACTCACAAGAGCCGCCGCCCCCGGTAACTTGGCATTGGCAAACGGGTCATTACGCGGACTTTGGTTGCACTTCTTGACCGATTTTGGGTATGGCTGCGTTGTTTTCCCCCACGTACGATTTCCTTTATGGCTACACCCATCTGGAATACCCATAGTGAGCCCGCATCGGAATCTGGGCCCCGTAGGCTTGCTGCGGTTCCCTGGGAGGCCACAAGCTTGAAATTTCCGCCCAACTGGGAAGGAAGCGAGCACCAGGAGATCCTGGACGCGCTCCCCGTTCTCATCTTCCTTGAGCGCGCCGGCCGCATCGTCTACGC
>Ga0335072_10011328_pt1 | contig 12777 bp, 11 predicted proteins | sample Lox_Sample_21_FD_206725 | JGI IMG/M metagenome (GOLD analysis project Ga0335072, IMG submission 206725) | Soil microbial communities from Loxahatchee National Wildlife Refuge, Florida, United States - Lox_Sample_2.1 | ecosystem: Environmental > Terrestrial > Soil > Wetlands | place: USA...
CGGGGGATGTCAGGGCCGCGCGCCGCACGCTGGCGAGTACTGCGCCATAGTGGGAGCTTGATCGGGAGACAAGCATTTCCCTGCGTCCCTTCGCTCCTCGCAATGACATGGTGAGGGCTCAGGCGCGCGCGTTCGCCGGCTTCTGGGCGTTGGCCTGGGCGGCGACATCACGGCGCAATTGCTCGGACATTGATTCCACGTCGGACACTATCGCTGCCCGCGACGCGTCGTCGGATATGGTCTGTTCTTCGTCAGCATAGGGGCGGCCGCCATTGAAGACATTCACGACGAGTCGCGAGACTGGCTCTGGACCTGACGGGTTCACGTGCCAGACGATGCGTTGTGAGGGATAGGGTGGCTCGACTTGACCGGTGCTCACATTTCGATACGCGGCGCGCTCCATGCCCATCCTCACCAATCGGGTGAATTCGGCGTCCATCATGCCCATCGGCGATTGCCGTATGCTGACGCTCGCAATGCCAGACGGGGTCATCACCTCGAAGGCTGGCCGCAATCCGATGGGCGAGGGGCCAACACCACAGGACGTGAGAGAGGACAAGAGAACCAGGAAGCTGGTGCGCGCCAATATGGCGGCAGTTCTGTGCGTAGACATGACAAACAGCGTTCGCCATTGATGCTGACGCCAAGATAGTACGCGATGTCACTGATCCCAACGTAAACTTCAGATCAAGACAATCGAACGATTCGATCGTCGCCGATCCGCACGAAGCGCGATTGCTGTTATCATCGTAAATTGGTGGACACCAAAGACCGCCGCTCCCAAGTGACCGGTGGCGTCAGTGTTTGGAGGCATGGCGATGCACAGCGATGCGATGATTAGTGTGGTGGGACCGGCTGACTTCGTCAGCGATACGGCACAAACACCCGGCTCCGAGCGGCTGGCGGCGATCGCTCCGGGCCGGGTTGATTCCGTCATGTGGGGTGGTTTGTTCGAGGTGGAGCCGGGCGCGCGCACCGGAATTCATCATCACGGCGAGCAGCAGACGATCGCATATGTGTTGAAGGGCGTGTGCGAGGTCCGCTGGGGCTCGCGTGGCGAATATGCGGCGACGGCGAAGGCCGGCGATTTCATTCATGTTCCCGCCTACCTGCTGCACATGGAAATCAATCCGTCGGATTCCGAATCTTTCCTGTGGGTCGTGGTGCGCAGTACCGCCAACCCCATCGTCGTGAACCTTCCGGACGACACGTGGCCGGACGGTTGGGCTGAGAAGTAAAGACATACAATCAGGAGCATCTTGCAATGTTGGATGAGGATGGCGAGACATCCCCGGCGGTGACACGGCGGCAGATGCTACGCACCGGTGGCGTCGCCACCGGGACCCTTCTGATGCCCGGATTGTCTCGGACCGCGAATGCCGCCGGTTCGGCGGCCGGCCCCCGCGCCACCGACGCCTCGGAACCCGTCGCGCTTGTCGACGTCACGCTGAATATCAACGGCCAGGTCCATCGGTTGCAGCTCGACCCGCGCACCACGTTGCTGGACGCGCTACGCGAGCATGTGGCGATGACCGGGACAAAAAAGGGCTGCGATCACGGCCAATGCGGCGCGTGTACCGTGCTGCTGGACGGAAGGCGCATCAATTCCTGCCTGTCGCTGGCGGTGATGCATGACGGCCAGTCGATCACTACGGTTGAAGGCCTGGCCGACGGTGAAAAACTGCACCCGATGCAGGCCGCCTTTGTGGAGCATGATGGCTTCCAGTGCGGCTACTGTACATCGGGGCAGATTTGCTCCGCTGTCGGGATGCTTGCGGAAAGCGCCGCCGGCATGCCGAGCTACGTCACCGAGGATCTGTCGGTGCCGCATCCCGCCCTGACCGATGCGGAAATTCGCGAGCGCATGAGCGGCAATATCTGTCGTTGTGCCGCCTACCCGAACATCGTGGCCGCGATCATGCAGGCAAGGGCAGTACGCACATGAAATCCTTTACCTATCAGCGGGCGAACTCGCCGGAGGAAGCCGCTGCGGCTGCTGCCCAGCCGAATGCGCGCATCATCGCGGGCGGCACCAATTTGCTCGACCTGATGAAGCTGGAAGTCGAAACACCGGCGCACCTGGTGGATGTCAACCGGCTGGACCTGGCCCGGATCGAAGATGCACCGGACGGCGGACTGCGCATCGGTGCGATGGTGCGCAACAGCGACCTCGCCGCCGACACGCGCGTTCGCACACGCTACGGGGTGCTCAGCCGCGCCCTGCTGGCCGGCGCCAGCGCACAATTGCGCAACAAGGCCACGACCGGCGGCAACCTGATGCAGCGCACGCGGTGTTCGTATTTCTATGACATCACCATGCCCTGCAACAAGCGCGTGCCCGGGTCCGGGTGCGCGGCGCTGGCCGGCTTCAACCGCATGCTCTCGGTTGTCGGCGGCAGCGATCAATGCATCGCCACGAATCCTTCCGATATGGCGGTCGCGATGCGGGCCCTGGATGCGCGGGTCGAGACGGTCGATGCGACAGGCAAGACTCGCGCAATTCCGATTGCCGATTTCCATCGCCTGCCGGGAACCACACCGCAGATCGACACCAACCTGGCGCCGGGCGAATTGATTACCGCGGTGACGTTGCCGCCGCCACCGCCGGGCCGGCAAATCTACCGGAAGATTCGCGACCGCGCGTCCTATGCGTTTGCGTTGGTGTCGGTGGCCGCGGTGGTGGATGCGGTCGGCGGGCGTATTCGTTCGGCACGCATCGCGTGCGGCGGCCTGGCGCCCAAGCCGTGGCGGATAGAGCATGCGGAGGCGACGCTGACCGGCGCCCCGGCGAATGCGCACAGCTTCGACGCAGCGGCAACCGCATTGCTCCATGGGGCGCGCGGATATGGTTCCAATGATTTCAAAATTCCCCTGGCGCGCCGGAGCATCTCCGCGGTGCTGAGCCAGATCACCCGCGCCTGAAGGACCTGTTCCATGCAGATGAACCACCCCATCGGGGTGACGCCCCTCGACAATCGGCCGAATGGCATTGTCGGCAAGCCGCTGGATCGGGTCGACGGGCCACTGAAGGTCAGTGGCCGTGCGGTCTATGCCTATGAGGTCGAGCAAGGACCGCATACCACCTATGGTTATTTGGTGCAGGCATCGATCGGCAAGGGCCGAATCCGCGCGATCGACAGCCGTGTCGCGGAGCACATGCCCGGCGTTCTCCTGGTGCTGACGCATCTGAATGCTCCGGAGCAAGGCACGGGGGATCATCATCACGCGCATCCGGTGCTGGTCGGCCCGGAGGTGTCGTACTATGGCGAGCCCGTCGCTTTCGTTGTGGCGGAGACATTCGAACAAGCCAGGGCGGCGGCCTACGCGGTGCGGATCGATTACGAGGTTGCGCACGGCACCTTCGCGCTGCGGGATGGCTTGTCTCATGCGCGAATACCGACGGGTGGCAACGCGCCGGCTGACAGCGCCGTCGGTCATTTCGAACCGGCCTTTGCGGCGGCGCCGGTGCGGGTCGACGTCACCTATACGACACCACCGCAGAGTCAGACGATGATGGAGCCGCACGCAACGCTCGCCATCTGGGATGGCGACAGGCTGACGCTGCACACCTCCAACCAGATGCTGAACCAGGGCGTGGCAGCCGTGGCGCGGACCCTGAAAATGCCGCCGGAGAATGTGCGGCTGATAAGTCCGTTCATCGGCGGCGGTTTCGGCTCGAAGCTGTGGGTGAATGCCGATGCGATTCTGGCGGCGATCGCCGCCCGGCAGCTCAAGCGGCCGGTGAAAACCGCGCTGACGCGGCAGCAGATCTTCATGGTGACGACGCACCGCTCCGACACGATCCAGCACATCCGGATCGGCACGGATCGTGACGGTCGCATCCAGGCGATCGGCCACGACGTATTCTCGGGCAATTTGCCGACCGAGCAAACCTATGAAGGTGCTGCGTTGCAGACCCGGACTCTGTATGCGGGGGCCAATCGGCTGACGCGTCATCGTTTGGCGCCTTTGGACATTCCGGTAGCTTCGTCGATGCGCGCGCCCGGCGAGGCGGTGGGCTTGCTGGCGCTGGAATGCGCGATGGACGAGCTGGCGGAGAAATTGGACCTGGATCCGATTGAGCTGCGCATCCGCAATGAACCGAAAGAGGATCCGGAACGGCATGTTCCCTATTCCAGCCGTCACCTGATTCCCTGTCTGCAAGAAGGTGCCCGACGGTTCGGATGGGAGAGGCGTCAGGCGAGGCCCGGCCAGGTCCAGGATGGACGCTGGCTGGTCGGTATCGGCGTTGCATCCGCAACGCGTGGCAATCCGCTGCAACCATCCACGGCCAGCGTCAGGCTCGATCCGGACGGGGTCGTCACGGCACGCATGGCGATGACGGATATCGGCACAGGGACTTATACGATTCTGACGCAGATCGCGTCGGAGATGATCGGCGTGCCGCCCGGGAATGTCCGCACGGAGCTGGGCGATACGGCGTATCCGATGGCCTCCGGGTCGGGCGGGTCATTCGGCGCCGCCAGTTCCGGTTCCGCATTGTTCGAGGCTTGCATGAGCCTTCGTGCGAAGCTGGCACGTGCCGCCGGGATGGATCCGATGTCCGCCAGGTTTGCCAACGGGACGGTCTCGTCTGGCGGCGTGTCGAAACCGCTGCGGAGTCTCGTGGGCAGCGGCGGGATTGAAGCGGACGGGTCGATCCGGCCTGGGGCGACGCTGAAGGAGTACTCCCAGCAATCCTACGGTGCCCACTTTGCCGAAGTGGGCGTGGATATGGATACCGGCGAGATCCGCTTGCGGCGCATGCTGGGCGTATTCACGGCCGGCCGCGTGCTGAATGCCAAGACAGCGCGGTCCCAGGCGATCGGCGGCATGATCTTCGGCGTCAGCGCTGCCCTGGAAGAGGATATGGTGCTGGACAAGCGCTATGGTGTGTACTTGACCAACGACTTGGCACAGTATCATGTGCCTGTGCATGCCGATATACCCAATGTCGATGCGATCTTCCTGCCGGAACTCGACAACAAGGCGAACCCGCTGAAGAGCAAGGGTATCGGCGAACTCGGCATCTGCGGTGCCGGAGCGGCGGTGGCGAACGCCGTTTATAACGCGTGCGGCGTACGCGTGCGGGATTATCCGATCACGCTGGACAAGGTGCTGTCGGGATTACCGGTGCGGGTTTGATGCCGGATCGGGAAAATCTGGGAACTCGTTCAGGACTGGCGGGAATTAGCGAAGCGAAGGACGGTGCAACAGGTCATTGGGAGAAGCGTAGCGACGAAGCAACCTCGGTCACGTGCGCGCACGGATGGCCCGAGGATTGCGCCGAACGAGATTGCTTCATCGCAGCGCTCCTCGCAATGACACTGGAGGCGCTCCTGGTAACGACCCTCGTGACGATGCTCATCGCAATGACATTGAGGACGAAGCCGGCACCGCCGTCGCCTCTGCCGTATCGTCGGCGCGGTCCCAGTAGGGTGGTTTGCCGAAGCGCGCTTCGATGAAGGACAGGAACGCGCGCAACTTGGGTGCGACGACCTTCTTGGGTGGATACACGCACCAGATCGCGCGTTGCGGCCAAGGAGCGATCAGTGCCTCCCAGTCCGTAAGCAACGCGACGAGGCGACCGGCGCTGATCGCCTCGCGGCTCAGCCAGGTGGGAAGCAGCGCGATCCCCAGGCCGGCGAGCGCGGCATCGAGCAATGCCTCGGAATCGTTGGCGCGCAAGCGACCGCGCACCGGCACTTCCAGCGGTTCCGGCGCGGAGGTGTCGCGCAGCAGGAAATACCAGGCTTGCTTCGGCTGCAGCGCAAATTGCAGGCACTCATGGTCCCGCAGGTCGCGCGGCGCGGCAACGGGGTGACGGCCGGTAAGGTAGGCTGGCGCCGCTACCAGCAGCCGGCGTTGCGGCGCCAGGCGCTTGGCCACCAACGATGAATCCGCCAGGGCACCGATGCGCAGGGCAAGATCGGCACCGCTGGCGATCAGGTCCACCGTGTCGTCGGTCAGCGTCGCATCAACCTGGATTTCGGGATAGGCCGCCAGGAAATCCGGCAGATGCGGCACGACATGGCGGCGGCCGAAAGCGCTGGGGATGTTGATCCGCAGCAGCCCCTGCGGGCGCGCGTTCAGCGATGTCGCTGCCAGCCGCGCATCCGCCACATCTTCGAGGATTCGTACAGCGCGATCATAGAAAGCGGTCCCGACCTCGGTCAGGTGCAGACGGCGCGTTGAGCGATTGAGCAAGGCGGCGCCCAGATCCTCTTCCAGGGCGGTGACGTAGCGAGAGACGGTGGAGACTTTGATGCCCTCCTCGGCAGCGGCGCGGGAGAAGCTGCCCAATTCCACCGCTCGGACGAAGGCACGCATTCCGGCGAAGTAGTCCACGCTGCTTTGCTCCCGGCTTTCGGTCCAGGCCCGATCGTTCAGTCGTGCGCTGGCCATGCAACGCATCATCTTGCGCTCAGCTATTCATCCGATGGGCGCAAAGATCATTTGCTGCCGCGGCGGTTTCGCACAAGCCGGACTGCGGCCATTTGCCCGGCATTCGCTGAAGGAGCTGCAACCATGGATACGTTGATCGATCATCTGCCTGCCCGTGCCGCTAAGCCGGCGCGTGACACGGTAGCTTTCCCCGCGTCGCAAGCATCGCCTCAGGCGACGATAAAGTGCGTCGGCGTGGTGGGGCTGGGCCGCATGGGCGAAGCCTTTGCGGCGAACCTGCTGACCGCCGGCTACCGCATCGTCGCCTTTGATCGGGATCAGCGGCGCGCACAGGCATTGCAGGCAAAGGGTGCCGGTGCGGCGACGCGCCTGGCAGAGTTCGCCACCTGCGACGTTGTGCTCACTTCACTGCCGGACGATGCCGCGCTCGAGACAGTAGCGTTCGGCCGCGACGGACTGATCGACATTTTGCAACCGGGCGCCGTCCACGTGTCGATGAGCACGATCAGCCCCGAACTGTCGCGGCGGCTGGCGTGCGCCCATGCAGCGCAAGGACAGGATTTCGTTGCCGCGCCCGTTCTGGGCAACCCCGATCTTGCCCAGGCACAGCGTTTGTTCGTGATGGCGGGCGGTGCCCCGCAAGCGGTAGCCCGCGTGCAGCCGGTGCTCGCGCATCTGGGCCAGCGCGTGTTCGTTATCGGCGACGATCCCGGCCAGGCCAGCCTGGTCAAGCTGGCGGGAAATGTGATGACCGCCGCGACGCTCGAAACGATGGGTGAGGTAATAGCCCTGTTGCGCAAGGGCGGCATCAACCCGCGTCTCGCCTTCGATGTGTTCACCGGCTCATTGTTCGATGGCAAGGTACACAAGACGTACGGCGGCAAGATCGTCGATGAGCGCTATGATCCGCCGGGCATGACAGCGCCGCTTGCGGTAAAGGATCTTCGGCTGGCGCTGGCCGAGGCCGAGAAACTGGCGGTGCCGATGTCGGTCGCCAGCGTGGTCCACGATCGGCTGGTCGCCGCGGTGGCGCGTGGCTTCGGCAGGCTGGATTGGTCGGCACTGGGGCTGTTGGCTGCTGTCGATGCCGGTCTGGGCGATGCCGGTCTGGGCGATGCCGGTCTGGGCGATGCCGGTCTGGGCGATGCCGGTCTGGGCGATGCCGGTCTGGGAGATGCCGGTCTGGGAGATGCCGGTCTGGGCGATGCCGTGCCGGCAAATCAGCAGAGGGCCTGAGAGGCCTGCCGCCATGGCCTCCGCTTTCGCCATCCTGATTGGCCTGCAACTCGCCGGGGAGGTGCTGTGTCAAACGCTGCACCTCCCGCTGCCCGGGCCACTGATCGGCATGGCCCTGTTGACCGTTGTGCTGGTCGCACGCGGCAGCGCCGGAACGGCGGGCGAGCATGCTGTTCCGCCGTCGCTGCTGAAAGCGGCCAACGGGCTGATCGCGAATATGGGGTTGCTGTTCGTGCCGGCGGGCGTCGGTATCATCGCCGAACTTGGAATCCTGCGGCGCGAGTGGCTGGCGATCCTGGCGGGACTGCTGATCTCCACCGTGCTTGGACTCGCAGTCACCGGGCTGGTGATGCACCACGTTTCACGTGTTGCCGGCGCCCGACAGCGATCCGCGCCAGAAGTTCCTGCCGAATAAGGGATCGATCCATGGACCACGTTCTGCTTGCGGTCTGGCAGCCGCTGGGCCTGACGCCGCTGCCTTGGCTGGCGGTGACGCTGGCAGCCTACATGCTCGGCCAGATCGTGCAGCGGGCCTGTAAAGGCGCGCCGCTCGCCAATCCGGTGCTGATCGCTATCCTGATCGTGTCCGCGCTGTTGGAGGCCACCGGCACATCCTACGCCCGCTACTTCGCCGGTGCACAGTTCATTCAGTTTCTGCTTGGGCCGGCGACGGTGGCGCTGGCGGTGCCGCTGGCGCTGAATCTGAACCATGTGCGGCGCAGCCTTCCCGGCGTGGGGCTGGCACTGCTGGCCGGGTCGTTGACGTCGGCGCTGAGTGGCGTCGCCGTCGTGGCGTGGCTTGGCGGAGGCAGGGAAGCTGCGTTCTCGATGGCGCCGAAGGCAGTGACGACGCCGATCGCGCTGTCATTGTCTCAGGAAATCGGAGGCGTGCCCGCGTTGACCGCGGCGCTGGCGATCGCCGGGGGTATCATTGCCGCCATCGTTGGACGGACGGTGCTGCGCTGGCTGCGCGTGGAGGACTGGCGTGCGCATGGTCTGGCGGCTGGGGTGGCCGGCAGCGGAATCGCGGCAGCGCAGGTGGCACCGCTCAACGGCCTTGCGGCCGCCTTCGCGGCGGTGGGAATCGGGTTGAATGGACTGCTGACCGCGGCCTTCGTGCCGCTGCTGGCAATGCTGTGGCCGCGATGAGGGCGGGTGTTACCAAAGCCGTTTCGGCCTGCCGAGCCTTGTGGCCGCAACCGGTGTGGCCGCGGCAAAGCAAGCAGACACAGGGTTTCACCGAGTGTGCCGCAGAGTTCCATCGAGAAAAATCGTGGGGTCCCACGGCTTCCGATGTGGCTGGGGCCGCGCGCGACGCGGCCAAGCGACAACGGGTTCGCTCGGTGGAACTCTGTGGCACACTCGGTGAAACCCCGTGTCTGTTGTCTTTCTTCGCTACAGATTGTGCTGTCAGGCAGGCACGATCGACGGCGCGCCCTGTGCGTACTGCTGGAGCAGCTTCGGGTCGAAGTTGAGAGTCTGTGCCACCATGGCTGGTGGCGTATGCGCCAGCCAGTCTGCGAGGTTGATCTCCTGGTATTCGGGGGTCTTGAAGACGGACAGGATCTGGGCGTCCGTCGTGCCGGTATTCTGGATGTAATGGCCAAAGTTCTTTTTGGCGACGCCGATGTCCCCGGCATGGAAGTCCATTGTCGTGGCCTCTGGCCCGGCATTGAACACTGTCATGCGGCCCTGGCCCTTGATCCAGTACTGCCACTCGTCTGCGTTCGGATGCCAGTGCATCTGGCGCAGGCCGCCTGGCTTGATGGTCTCCAGCACCGCCGCAATCGTCTTCGAGACTTTGAAGGTTCTGCTATCGGCCAGGCGCAGGCTGCCGCTCCGGCCTTCATAGATCGGGGTGGCCCCCGCCAGCGAGAAGGTAAACGGATTCGGAGGCATACCGCCCGACGCCACCGCTTCCTGGTCCGCAGACAGCGATCCTGGCTCCTTGCCTTGGAAAATCCAGCGGTCGTGCAGGGGAATCGAACGGAAGGTCTCCACGGGTACGCCAAAGTTGAGTGCCAGCACCTCGGGCGGCGTGTGGGCGAACCAGTCAGTCACCAGCAGCGTGTTGAACTCGCTCGCATTGCCTTCGTCGAACACGATGAGGAATTCGCAGCCGTCAGTGCCGATCCCCTGTAACGAATGCGGATTGCCGGCAGGAAAGTACCACAGATCGCCCACGCCAACGTCCTGCACGTAGGCTTGGCCTTGCGGGTCGATCACGGTCACGCGGCAATGGCCGTTGGTCATGAAGGCCCATTCGGCGGCCTGGTGCCAGTGCAGTTCTCGGATACCGCCGGCATCGAGCCGCATGTTGACGCCGGAGACGGCGGTGGAAATCGGAAAATCGCTCTGCGTAACCTGTCGCGCCCAACCACCGCCCTGGATGCGTCTGGAGGCATTGTTGAACGATGCCCAGAACTCCCGCATATCGCCGACATCGGTTGCCGGCGGGGTAACGGCATCGGGAAATTGCGACGCCAGCGCCGGGTTTTGCGGGCCGGGGTCGGCCCGCCCGGCGGGCGTGGCATTGATCGCGCCCTGTGGTGGCTCGTCCGGGTTGCCGAAGGTGGCTGCATGGGCGGTAGCGGCGGTGGCGGCCACTGCTCCGGCAGCGCCGAAGGCAAGCATGTTGCGACGGGACATTGGATTCATCGTGCACCTCATTCTCTCGGGCGGGTTGGAAAAGCCGCGTGCAGCGGTCGCTTACGAGGCATCTCCAGGCGATGTGGTGCGTCACTATGGAACCGCATCCCTGAATAAGGTCGCAACCGAATGAATGTCTGTCATCGCGCCATGCACCGACATCGCCGGCGCGATTGACGGCCGCGATGTGCTGTCCGGGCTGATCGCAGTGGTGTGCTATAGTACAATGGATCTGCGCAAGTCCATGTGGACGAATTGGACCAAGGTATAGGGTAACTTAGCCTTCCGGGTCACCGCGATTTCCTCTCGCTTAATATCTTCGCGTGTACCGCGCCAATATTTTTGCACGCGGCGGTTTCGGCTGGCCTGAGTCAACCGGCTTGACTGGGCGGCAAGAGAACCGATGTGTTCGGACAGCGCCGGCATCGCAGCGGCCGATGGGGCGGAGGCGGTGTCTGGCTGATTTGTCTGAAATCCTGTAACGAAGGCCGGAGCGCGCTGGGGATTCATACCGTTGGAGAAGCCAATCCATGTCCGAACGGTCGTCATTGGTTCTTGAAGAACAGCCCGTTGTGGAACCGTCGGAGCCGGTATTCGAGCCATACGACAGCCCGGCGGGTGGTTGGGGCGCGTTGCATGCCACGGCCAAGGCGCTGCGTGAGCAAAGCATCGTCCTGAAGGGTTCCAAGGCGTTGCTGTCGATGAACCAGCCGGACGGTTTCGACTGCCCCGGCTGCGCCTGGCCCGATCCCAAGCATACGAGTTCCTTCGAGTTCTGCGAGAACGGCGCGAAGGCGGTCGCTTTCGAATTGACCAAGCGGCAGGTCACGCGTGACTTCTTCGCTGCCCATACCGTGACCGAGTTGGCAGAGCATAGCGATTACTGGTTGGAAGAGCAGGGGCGGCTGACCGAGCCGATGCGCTACGACCGGGCGACGGACCATTATGTGCCGATCGACTGGGATCGGGCGTTTGCCATGATCGCCGCGCACCTCAATGGGCTGGACAGTCCGGATCAGGCGGAATTTTACACCTCCGGCCGCGCGTCGAACGAGGCTGCTTTCCTTTATTCGATCTTTGTCCGTCGCTTTGGCACCAACAACTTTCCCGATTGCTCGAACATGTGCCATGAGCCCACCAGCGTCGGTCTGGCGGCGAGCCTTGGCATTGGCAAGGGGACCGTGGTGCTGGAGGATTTCGAAGCCACCGATGCGATCTTTGTGATCGGGCAGAATCCGGGGACCAACAGCCCCAGGATGATGACGTCCCTACGGGACGCGTCGCGGCGCGGCGTGCCGATCGTCGCGATCAATCCATTGCGGGAGCGTGCACTGGAGCGCTTCGCCGCGCCGCAGTCGCCGACAGAGATGGCGACGTTCCGGTCGACACGAATCGCCAGCGAGTACTGCCAGGTGAAGGTCGGAGGCGACCTTGCTGTGCTGAAAGGCATCATGAAACTGGTGCTTGCGGCCCATGAGGATGCGATCGCCGCTGGCCATCCGGCGGTGTTGGACCTGCCGTTCATCGAGCAATACACGACCGGGTTCGAGGCGCTTGTCGCTGACGTGAACAACACGTCGTGGGACGACATCCTTCGCGTTTCGGGGCTGGAGCGGGCGCAGATCGAACGTACTGCGCGGATCTATATCGAGGCGAAGTCCTGCATCATCTGCTATGGCATGGGAATCACGCAGCACCGGTCCGGGACGCAGTGCGTGCAGCAGATTGCCAACCTGCTGTTGATGCGTGGCAATTTCGGCCGGCCGGGCGCGGGAATCTGCCCGGTGCGCGGCCATTCCAATGTGCAGGGCGACCGCACGGTGGGGATCACCGAGATCCCAAGCGCCGCGTTGCTGGCGCAGGTCGAGAAAGCATTTGGCTTCAAGCCGCCGCAACATCATGGCCATTCCGTGGTGGACTCGCTGCAGGCGATGATCGATGGCCGCGCCCGCGTGTTTGTTGGCCTCGGCGGCAATTTCGTTGCTGCTACGCCTGACACCGAAATCGTGCGGGCCGCGATGCGCCGGCTGAAGCTGACGGTTGGGATCAACACCAAGCTGAACCGCGGTCATATCGTCCACGGTGAGGAGGCGTTGATCCTGCCGTGCCTGGCGCGCAGCGACATCGACGTGCAGGCGACCGGCCGCCAGAGCGTTACCGTCGAGGACAGCATGTCCATGGTGCATGCCTCCAGCGGCCTGGTGACACCGCCCTCACCGCACCTGAAATCGGAAGTTTCCATCATCTGCGGCATGGCGCGCGCCACGATACCGGACAGCGGCATCGACTGGGATGCCATGGCGGCAGACTACACGGTGGTTCGCGACAAGATTGAGGCGGTGTATCCGATATTGTTCCGTGACTTCAATGCCCGTATCCAACAGCCGGGTGGTTTCCATCTGTACAACGGGCCACGCGAGCGGATCTGGGACACGCCCACGGGACGGGCCAATTTCCTCGTTGCGCAGGGCATTGAGGAAGATTTGC
>Ga0335072_10011329_pt1 | contig 12777 bp, 11 predicted proteins | sample Lox_Sample_21_FD_206725 | JGI IMG/M metagenome (GOLD analysis project Ga0335072, IMG submission 206725) | Soil microbial communities from Loxahatchee National Wildlife Refuge, Florida, United States - Lox_Sample_2.1 | ecosystem: Environmental > Terrestrial > Soil > Wetlands | place: USA...
CCCCCGGCAACCGCGGACGCCCCAACTTCGCCACAACAACCTCCAGCAATGGAACCGTTGCGACGATCAATTGAATCCGCCCGGTCACAAGTGGTCAAAACTGTTACAAAGTGACACTAGGTATATCGGACAGCCGAAAGCTATGAGGGCTGCGGGGCCGGTGAGGCAAAGGCCGGCCGGGCCGGCGCCCGCAGCGACGTCTCGGACCCGGCGAACTTAGCAGTTGACGAGCTCCGGACTCTGGTTGAGGAGCTGTGCCCTGGCGGACGTGAACTCGGTGAGAGCGGCGGCCGCGCCGGGGCGGAAGGCGGCGGCGCGGTGACAGTTCTGGAACGCCAGCCGGACGCCGTAGCGCCGCTCGATCGCGGCGCGCATCGCGTCGCTGGCCATCAGCCGCAGCAGCTGGCCGCGGGCCGCCTCGTCAGGCGGCGGGACCTGGTTGTCGGCGAACTCCGTGTCGCCCGCGTCCAGGTTCTTGATGAGACCGGCGATCACGTCCCAGGCGTAGGGCAGCGAGACCCGGACGCAGTCCAGGAACGCCGCGTCGTCCACCTCGCCGTGTCGCGCCTCCTCGAGGAGGTCAGCCGGAACCGCTAGTGACATCGTCATGTGTCCCTTCTCGTCGTGGTGCCTTCATCATCACATGAAAATGAAAACCATGTCCAGTAAGGAGAGCGGGTGGAGTTGGTGCGCGGGCCGAGTTGGGCAGGGCGATTGGATTTTTCTACCTCGGGCGCGTCAGGCGGCCAGGTGGGTGATGAACCAGTCCCGGGCCAGGGTGGCGGCCTCGGTGAGGGCGCCTGGCTCCTCGAACAGGTGGGTCGCGCCGGGCACGACCTCGAGGCGGCTCTCACAGAGCAGCTTCGCCTGGGCCTGGCGGTTGAGGTCGAGTACCACGCTGTCCTCCCCGCCGACGATGAGCAGGACCGGCGCGGTCACCGCGGGGAGGCGGTCGGCGGCCAGGTCGGGACGTCCGCCGCGGGAGACCACGGCGGCGATATTCGCGCCGGGTTCGGCGGCGGCCCACAGCGCGGCCGCCGCGCCCGTGCTCGCGCCGAAATAGCCGATCGCGGCGTTGCCGGCGGTGGGCTGGGCCCGCAGCCAGCCAGTGACCCCGGTAAGGCGGCGGGCGAGCAGGCCGATGTCGAACACGTTGGCCCGGTCGGGCTCTTCTTCCGGGGTGAGCAGGTCGAACAGCAGCGTGCCAAGCCCGGCGTCCTGGAGCACCCCGGCGACGTACTGGTTCCTGGGACTGTTCCTGCCGCTGCCGGAGCCGTGAGCGAACAGCACGATCCCCTTCGCGTCGCCAGGCATGGTCAGGTACCCGGCAAGCCGGGTCTCCCCGGCGACGGGCGCCACCTCCCCGGTCCAACCATGCGGGGCGGCCGGCGCGGGAGCGGACGGGGCGGCCGGGGCCGCCATGCCGGACTCGGCTCGCAGGCACGCGACGACCTCGTCGTCGGTCGTCTGCGTGAAGTCCGCGTAGAACTGGCCGACGGACCTGAACTGGGGCGCGACGTGCGCGCAGACCAGTTCCTCGGCGACGCTCCCGATCCTGTCGTCCCATCCTGGCGGCGCGACCGGCACGGCGAGCACCACCCGGTCCGCGCCTTGCGCCCGGGCGACCTGGCAGGCCGCCCGGGCGGTGGCACCGGTGGCGATGCCGTCGTCGACGACGACCGCGACGCGCCCGGCCAGCGGCTCGCGCGGCCTGCTGGCCCGGTAGCGCGCCGCGCGGGCCGCTACCTCCGCCTGTTCGCGTTCCCTGGCCGCGGCCACCTCGGCGGCGGGCACGCCAGCCTGCCAGACGACCTCACGGTTGATGACGAGCACCCCGTCCTCACCGACGGCGCCCATCCCGAGTTCCGGCTGGGCCGGCACGCCAAGCTTGCGGACGATGACCACGTCGAGCGGCGCGTCAAGCGCCAGCGCGACCTCGTGCGCGACGGGCACGCCGCCGCGGGGCAGGCCAAGCACGACCACGGGATCGTCCCGCAGGTGCGCGAGCAGGGCGGCGAGCGCACGCCCCGCCTCGGCACGGTCGGCGAAGATGCCTGACATAGCACCCCTATATGCCCGCTGCCGCCGCGGCGAACCGCCGGTGCGGTCACCGCTCCCCACGGCCGCTGGCTCCCTCATTGTGCGCCGAAATAGCGCTGCGTGACCAGGCGAGTAAGGTCAGGCGGTTCACAGGCGGCCGCGGCGATGCGCCAGCGGCACCGCGAACCAGAGGCCCGCGAGCATGCAGGCCAGCACCGCGGTGATCAGCACCGCGGGAAGCGTGCCCGCGACGAAGTCCATGACGAGCAGCACGGCGACCAGCACGGCCCCGCCCACCGCCGCCAGGCCGAGGATCGCCAGCATGTTCGCGTACCGCACGAGCTGCTCCTTCATGCCACGCCGGAACACGAGCCGGTGATACGCGACCGGCCCGATCAGCAGCGTGGTCGCGACCGCCGCGAGCACGAGGCTCGTCAGGTAGAGGTCGCGCTGCGCGCCCGTCAGTTTCGTGAATCGCATGGTGAACGGGAGCGAGAGCAGGAACCCGAACAGCACCTGGACCCCGAGGCCCACCACGCGCAACTCCTGGACCAGTTCGCCAATGTTGCGGTCGTCGCGCTGCGCCACTGATTCCTGTCGTGCGTCCGGGGAGGCCTCGTCTCGCTCGCGTTCGTCCCCTCGGCCCGAGGGGCTCGCGAAACTCGTCACTGCACCTCCCGTCGTTGACGGGCTACCCGATGGGGAGGGCGGGAAACGGTGTCGCGGCAGCGCAAGGACCTCTGCGTAACCTCTTCTGGACTTCCTCGCGCTGACATGTGAGACCGCCCGGACCACGGGTAGGCGTGATCTATGAGTACAAAGACCCCAGACAGGCAGCAAGCACATCCGGACGGTTCGGCGGTCGCGCTGGCGGCACCGGATCGCCGGGGGCCCGGAGGGGTTCCGGCGCCGGCCCGTGCCGGGCGCCGGTTCACCCGTCAGTCGGCCGCGGGCGACGTCGTGCTGGCTTACCTCGCCAGGCAGACCGCCCGGCTCAAGGCGCTCGACCCGCTGGTCCGCCGGGACGAACCCGACTCCGTGCACCAGATGCGCGTCGCGGCCAGGCGGCTGCGCGGCACGCTCCAGGCGTACCCGGCGATCCTGCCGAGGCCCGCGACGCAGCACCTCCGCGACGAGCTGAAGTGGCTCGGCGGAGTGCTCGGCGAGGCCCGCGACGGCGAGGTCCTGAGCGACTACCTGCTGACCCGGCTGGCCGGGTTGCCGCCGGAGCTGGTACTCGGCCCCGCCCAGGCCAGGACCAGGGCGCACTTCGCGCCGCGGCAGGCGAGCGCGCGCGGCGCGGTGCTCGACGCCCTCAACTCGGCGCGCTACTTCACGCTGCTCGCCGACCTGGACCGCCTGCTGGCCGACCCGCCGCTGACCGCCGCGGCGGCCGAGCCCGCGGGAGAGGTCCTGCCGCGGGCGATCGCCCGGGCCTACCGGCGGACGAAGCGCCGGATGCGGCGGGCGCGGCAGGCGGCCCCCGGCGCGGGACGCGACATCGCCCTGCACGAGACGCGGAAGGCGGCGAAGCGCGCCCGGTACGCGGCCGAGGCCGCGGAGCCCGCGCTGGGCAGGAAGGCGCACCGTTTCGCGCGGCGGATGAAGACCGTCCAGTCGACCCTTGGCGACCAGCACGACGCCGTGAACGCGCAGGTGGCGGCCCGTGAGATCGGAGTGCGGGCGCACCTGGCGGGCGAGAACGCCTTCACTTTCGGCCTGCTGGTCGAGCGGTCGGCCGACGACTCGGCCACCCAGCAGGACCGGACGCGGCGAGCGTGGAAGCGCATCAAGCGGCCCAAGTCGCTCGGATAAAACCGTGGTGCCGGGACGCCAAGCGCCCGGCACCACGCCCCCCCACCCCCCCCCCCCCACGACTCAAAGCCCGTCAGCCCTGGTGGCTGCGCCAGCCCTCGTGGTAGTGCTCGCGGGCCTCCTGCGAGTACGGCACGGGCGCGACGGTGGCACGGACTTCCATCTGCCGGTGCGGCCGCTCGACGGACGCCTTCGGCGAACCGCCGTCCGGCTCGCCCCAGATCAAGGTAACCTCCGTGCCGACGGGGATCTCGGGGTCGATCACGCCAAGTGACAGTTCCTTGCGCTCGTTGTGGCTGTAGCCGCTGAACAGCGAGAGCCCCACGACCTTGCCGTCGAGCAGCACGCTGTCGTAGTTCGACGCGGCATAGTTCGAGATCGGCACGTCAAGGCCCTTGTACGGGATCTCGTCGGTGAACAGCGAGGCGGCGACCCTGCCCGCGTCCTCGCCGTTCCAGGCCAGCGTCACCTTGCGGCGCTGCGCCGGCTTGTCTAGCGCTTCCAGGGCCTCCCGGCCGATGAAGTCGTGGTCGAACCTCACCATGTGGCCGTACCCGAGCTCGTACGGCGTGAGGTAGTAGTCCTCGATGTTGTCCGAGATGAAGCTGCCGCCGATCGACCCGGCGAAGCCCTCGTAGCCCAGCGCCGGGAGCCACTCACGGTAGGGCTTGAGCTGGTCGCCGGTGTAGATGGCAGGCAGCGGAGAGGGGATCCAGCCGGACTCGATGGTGTTGGACGCGTAGGCGCGGGAGCCTACCGGCTCGATGCCGAACTCCTGGCCAGCCTCCAGGATCGCGTCGCGGATCTCGAAGTACTCCTCGTACGGCCCGAACACCTCGAGGCCAGGCTGGCCGGACATGCCGTGCCGCAGGGCGCGGACCCGCCGTCCGTTGATGTTGATGTAGTCCGTGCGGAAGAACCTGATGTCAGGGAACGGGCCGCCGTTGAGCTTCTCGATCACCTGCCAGGCGTTCGGCCCCTGGATCTGGAACCGGTACTGGGTGCGGGTGACGGCCTTGCCCATGGGGCGCGACGGCGAGCGGTCGTCGCGGACCAGCTCGACATCCCAGTCGCCGGTCTCCACGTGGAACTGAATCCAGTTCACGGTCGGCACGCGGCCGACGAACTCGTACTCGTTCTCCTCGAGGTGGAACAGGATCCCATCGCCGATCACGTAGCCGTCGTAGGTAGTCGGCACGAACTGCTTGGCCATGTTCGTCGGGAAGTTCTTGAACGTGTTGATGCCCAGGTGGGAGATCAGCTTGAGCGCGTCAGGGCCGTTGATATACACGTTCGCCATATGGTGTGACTGGTCGAAAAGCACGCACGTGTTCGCCCACGCGAGCTGCTCGTTCTTCCAGTTGCTGAACTCGGTCGGGACTACCGGGTATACGTAGGCCCCCTCCTGGGAGCTGCGCAGCAGCTCGACGGGATTGGCTGTCTGCAGCAGATCCTCAAGGCTTCGCTGCGTCATCGGTGGTTTCCCTGCCTTCCTTGGTCACTGCGTCCGATCCCCCGGGGGCCCGGGCCGTCCGGGCAGGCCGGATATAGCCTCCTGCGCCGGCGGCCCGATGACCATCATGTACCCCCGTAGTCACGCTGTCGCTGTTGCGTTCACCCGAATTTGGGCCGGCACTCTCGTTACCGGCCCCAGCCACCGGAGAGCGCGTCTCGGCGCCAGACCGCGCTGGTTACATGGCTGAACCGGCTGCGGGCACGCCCCCCGCGGGGCCCCGCCGCGGGCCTCAGCCGTGGTCAGACCACAAACGTCTGCGCGGTCAGGAGGAGCCGAGCATGCGCAGGCCGCGCTCGGCAAGCAGCGGCACCGCCGGGCCCACCTTCTCGTAGCCCTCCCCGACCGTTTGCCCGCCGAGGTAGCGGGCGTGCACGCCTTCGCAGATGACGGCCAGCTTCATCCACGCCAGGCCCAGGTAGAACGAGAGATTTCGCAGGTCCCGGCCGGTGCGCGCGGCGTAGGCGGCGGCGAGGGACTCCGCGGAAGGGAACCCGGGCTTGTCGGTCAGCCCGGCGGAGACCGGGATCTCACCGCGCTCGACGTCCCCGGGATCGTGCCAGTACGACATCGTCGTGGCGAGGTCAGCGAGCGGGTCGCCGAGCGTGGACAGCTCCCAGTCGAGGACCGCGATGACCCGCGGCGAGCCGCCAGCTGCCCCCGGCGCCCCGTCAGCCGGCACCGTCACGACCGTGTTATCCAGCCGGAAGTCGCCGTGCACAATCGTGCAGGCGCTGTCCTCGGGCGCCAGTTCCGCGAGCTGGGCCAGCAGTGTCTCCACCTCAGGCACGTCTCGCGTCTTCGACCGCTCCCACTGCGCTCCCCAGGTCCTGATCTGCCGTACGCAGTAGCCGCTATGCCGCCCGTAGTCGCCGAGCCCCACCGCGTCAGGCGACACATCGTGCAGGTCCGCGAGCACCCCGATCAGCGAGGACGCCAGCTCGCCCCGCGCCGCGGGTGTCAGCGCCGCCGTGTCCTCCGGCCTCCGCAGCACCGAGCCCGGCACGTCGCGCATCACGTAGAACGTCACGCCAAGGACGTCCGGGTCGGTGCAGAGCGCCAGCGGCTCCGGCACCGGCACCGCCGTCCCGAACAGCGCCCGGAGCACCCGGTACTCGCGCCCCATGTCGTGCGCGCGGGGCAGTACGTGCCCGAGCGGCGGGCGGCGGAGGATTACCGTCCCGCCGGGCAGCCACAGCCGGTAGGTGATGTTGGACAGCCCGCCGGAGATCACCTCCGCGCGCCACGGCCCGCCGTCGAAAAGCCCGGGCAGCGCTGCGCGCATCCACCGTTCGGTCGCCGCCGCCGGGAGCCCGGGCAGCTCCGGGAGATCCTCAGCCATTGGCCTGCGCCCGCCGGGCGGCCCTCTTGGCGATCGACATCCGGTGTACCTCGGACGCGCCGTCATAGATCCGGAACGCGCGCACGTCGGCGTAGATCCGCCCGGTCACCATCTCCTCGGAGATGCCGAGACCGCCGCACAGCTGCACGGAGCGGTCCACGATCCGGCTCACCGCCTCGCTGATGAACACCTTCGCCCGCGACGAGGCCTCGGTGGACTTGTCGCCTCGCGCGACCTGCCACGCGACCTGCCAGAGCAGCGCGCGGGCCGCCGCCAGCTCGATCTCGTTGTCGGCGATCATCTGCTGGGCCATGCCCTGCTCGGCGAGCACGCCGCCGAACACCGACCGCGTGACGCTCCTGGCCAGCGCGATCTCGTGCGCCCGGCGGGCCGCGCCGAGCCAGCGCATGCAGTGCGTGAGCCGGGCGGGCGCCAGCCGCACCTGCGCGTACCGCAGCCCCTGGCCGGGCTCGCCGAGCACCGCGTCGTCGGGCACGAAAGCGCCGGAGAAACTGACCTGGCAGTGCCCTCCCACCGTCTGCGAGTCGATCGTGCGCGCGTGCCCCTTGATCACGAAGCCCGGATTGTCCGCGTCGACCAGGAACATGGTCGCCCCGCCGCCGTCCGCGCCGGCCGCCATCACGATCGCGAACGCGGCCCCCAGCGCGCCGGTGATCAGGTGCTTCTCCCCGCTGATGAGCCAGCCGCCGGCCACCTTCGCCGCCGACGTCAGCAGCGCCGCGGGATCCGATCCGGCGCCCGGCGGCGGCTCGGTCATCGCGAAGCACGACCGCACGTCACCGTCCGCCAGCGGCCGCAGGTATTTCTCTCGCTGGCCGGCGGAAGCGATCATGTGCAGCAGGTGGATGTTCCCCTCATCCGGCGCGGCGCAGTTCAGCGCCAGCGGCCCGAGCAGGCTCCGCCCCGCCTCCTCGAGCAGCACCGCGGCCTCGTCGAACGCGAACCCCCCGCCGCCGAGCTCCGCGGCCGCCTGCGGCGCCCACAGCCCGGCCTCCTTCGCCGCCCGCTGAAGCTCCACGCGCAGCTCGTCATCGAGGCCTTTGGTGAACGCCTCTTGCTCACGCGGGATCACGACGTCGTCGACGAACCGGGTTATCCGGTCCCGCCACTCCTCGACGCGCGGCGTGAGAGAGAAGTCGAAGGCCATGCAGTCACCACCGTCCGTTCGGATAAAAATTCATTATCATCCCGAACGAACCCGCGGTGACTCCGCAACCTCAGCTGAGCCGGGAGAGAGCCAGCCGGGCGGCGTGGTAGCCGCCCATGCCGTGCACCGCGCCGCCCGGCGGCGTGCTCCCCGAGCACAGGTACACCCCGGGCAGCGGCGTCGCCCACGGGTGCGGCGAGAGCACCGGGCGCCGGATGTACTGAACGAACCCGGAGTGGCCGCCGGCGATGTCGCCGCCGACGAGGTTGGGGTTGTGGCGCTCCATGGCGGCCGTGTCGTGCGCGGCGCGCGCCAGGATGACGTCCCTGAACCCGGGCGCGTACCGCTCGACCTGGTCCTCGATCACGGCGGTCCTGTCCACGGTGGAGCCGTTCGGCACGTGGCAGTAGGCCCACAGCACATGCCGGCCGGCCGGGGCGCGTGACGGGTCGGCGACGCATGGCTGGACGGCGAGCACGTACGGCCGGTCCGGAAGCCGGCCCGCGCTGACCTCGGCCTCACTGGCGGCGATCTCCGCGAGCGTGCCGCCCAGGTGCACAGTGGCGGCCTGCCCGACCGCGGGATCCTTCCACGGCACCGGCCCGGACAGCGCCCAGTCCAGCTTGAACACACCGGGCCCGTACCTGAACCGGCGCAGCCGCTGCGCGTACCGGGCCGGGAGCCGCTCGCCGGCCACCGCCAGCAGCTGAGCCGGGGTCAGGTCGAGCAAGACCACCCGGGCCGGCGGCACGTCGGACAGGTTCGTGACCAGGTGCCCGGTCTCCGCCACGCCGCCGAGCGAGGTGAACCTGTCGATGAGGGCGGCGGTGAGTCGCGCCGACCCGCCGCGGACCACCGGCCAGCCGACCTGATGCCCGAGGGCGGCGAGCAGCAGGCCGAACCCGCCGGTGATCGGATCGCGCAGGTTGACCATCGAGTGCGCGGCGATCCCGGCCAGCAGCGAGCGGCCGCGTTCGCCGCCGAAGAGCACCCAGCCGAGCGTGGTGGCGGGCAGCGTGCCGAGCGCGCCGTACCTGGCGACCCGCAGCGGGGCGCGCGGCACCGAAAGCGGGGAGAGCAGGGAGTCGACCAGGCCGAACCCATCAGCCGCGGTGGCGCCCACGCTGTGCCGCCAGGCGGCCGCGTCCCTGGCGGAGCCGAGGCCGGCCGCCGTCTCCGCGAGGTCCCTGTGCAGCAGCACCGCATCCTGGTCGTCCAGCGGATGCGCCACCTGGACCGGCGGGAACGCCCAGTCCACCGGCAGGCCGAGGTTCCGGAACGCCGGGGACGCGAGCACCATCGGCAGCACCGTGGCGCACATGTCGTGGGTGAACCCGTCCAGGGTGAGCGCCGCGCTGCGCAGCCCGCCGCCGAACTCTTCCGCGCCTTCGAGCAGCAGTACCTTGAGCCCGGCGTCGGCCAGCATGATCGCGCCGATCAGGCCGTTAGGGCCGGACCCCACCACTACCGCGTCAAACCCGTCCGCCGCAGCCAACGACCCTCCTCGTTAGGTTGTGCCGCAGCATTACACGCCGTCGACTCCCCCTGCGGGAAGCGTACTGCCCCCACTCCTGGCCGGGAGCGACCACCACCAGTCGCAGCCCGCCGACCGCATGCCGATTGCGCAATCGACACTGATAGAGCAGGTCGATTGCGCAATCGACAGGTCGGTTTAGCGCGTCTCAGCCGAGGCCGGTTCTGCCTCCGGCAGCTCAGCCAGGTCGGCCGGTGCCTCCGCGCGCGGGCGGAGCGATACGTAGCTGAGCACGACGCCGACGGCCAGCAGGCCGATTGTGACCCACAGGCCGGTGTGGTACCCGTCGATGAACGCCTGCGACGCCGGGACGCCGCTGCGCAGCGCGACCCCCTCGCGGGACCGCAGCACCGCGCCGATCACCGTGATGCCGAGCAGGCCGGCCAGTTCGCGGGAGTTGTTGAGCAGCGCCGACGCGATCCCCGCCTGCTCCCTCGGCATCCCGTCCAGGACGGCGTTGGTCAGCGGCACGTTCATCAGGCCCGCGCCGACACCGAACAGCGCGAACCCTGGCATCAGCGCCGTGTACGTGGCGCCCGCGCCGAGGCGGGCGAACAGCAGCAGGCCGACGACCATGAGCAGCATGCCGAACGACACCGTGCGGTGCGCGCCGAACCTGCCCGCCACCTGCGGCGCGAGCGCGGCGGCGACGGCGACGAACAACGCCATCGGCACGAACGCCAGCCCCGCCTTGGTCGGCGAGAACCCGAGGATGCCCTGCAGGTACAGCGAGGTGAAGAAGTAGATCCCGAGGATGCCGAACGCCCAGATCATCATCGTGGTCGTGCCGCCGCTGAACTCCCGCGCGCGGAACACTCCCAGCGGCACCATCGGCTGCGCGGCGCGTCGCTCGACGGCGAGGAAGGCCGCGGTCATGATCGCGGCGACCGCGAACGAGGCCACGATCGGCGCCGACGTCCAGCCCTTGTCGTGCCCTTCGATCAGCGCGTAGACCAGCGCGGTCAGCCCGACCGCGGAGGTGACCAGCCCCGGGATGTCGAGCCGCCGCGACTCCACTCCAACCCGCGATTCCTCGACGAACGGGATCGCGATCGCGAACGTGACCACGCCGATCGGGACGTTGATGAGGAAGATCCATCCCCAGTGAATGTGCTGGCTGATAATGCCGCCGACCAGTGGGCCGACCGCGAGCCCGAGCGCCCCGACGGCGGACACGATGCCGATCGCCGCGATGCGCTCCCTGGCGTCGGTGAAGGCGTGCCAGATGATCGCGAGCGCGCTCGGCATCAGCAGCGCCGCGCCGAGGCCCTGCACGGCCCTGGCGCCGATCAGCACGCCGCCACTGCCCGCCAGACCGGAGGCGAGCGACGCCAGCGTGAAGATGGCCAGGCCGGTCAGGAAGATCCGGCGGCGGCCGTACACGTCAGCCAGCCGTCCGCCGACGAGCAGCAGCCCCGCGAGGACCAGCAGGTAGCTGCTGACGATCCATTCGAGCCCGGCCACCGACAGGTGCAGGTTGCGCTGGATCGTCGGGATCGCGACGTTGATCACGTTGTTGTCGAGATAGGTCATGAGCGTGGCCAGGCTGGCCACGGCCAGTACCCACCAGCGTGCTCGTGAAGTCATGGATCTCGGTCCTTCCGTCCCCGAACGCCCCGTACGATGTACCTGTATGCCGTACCTGTATGGCGTTCTTATACGTTGTACATGTCGTCATTGCCGATCATGACTTGTACGCCGTATAGTTGTCAAGTGACTTCTCCCAGGGAATCCGCCGTCGCGGATCGGGCCGATGGCGAGCGCACCCGGCTGACCAGGGCGGCCGTGGTGGACCGTGCGCTGCGGCTCGCCGACGCCGACGGCCTCGACGCCCTGACAATCCGCAAGCTCGCCACCGACCTCGGCGTCACCCCGATGGCGCTGTACTGGCACTTCCGCAGCAAGGATGAGCTGCTCGATGGGCTCGCTGAGCGCCTCTGGAGCGAGATCGACTTGACCGTCGACAACGCGGCGCCGTGGCCGGCGCAGTTGCGCCGCCTGCTCGAGTCGCTGCTACGGGTGCTGCGCGCGCACCCGGGCGGTTCCGAGCTGTTGCTGCACAGCGAGAAGCAGGGCGAAATGTCGGCCTTCGCCGGCGAGGCATGGGCCCGCGCCGCCGAGGTCACATTGGAGCTGTTGCGCAGCGCCGGGTTCGACCCGGATACCGCGAGCGCAATAGCCCGGTCCGCGCTGTGGACCGCCATCATGCTCGTGAGGAGCGAACCGGGCGCCGCGTGGCTGACGGAGGAGGAGAGGATCGAAGCCCAGCGCAAGAAGCAGGTTGCCCTCGCGTCGCTGCCGCCCGCCAAGTATCCCCGGCTAGTCGAGTGCGCGGTGCCGATGACCGCGTGCGACGACCCGGACCAGCACTACGAGTTCGGGGTCCGGCTATTCATCGGGGGCGTGGAGGCTATCGCGGCTGACGAGGCCGACGGCCTCCGTAGATGACGTAGTCGAGTTCTTTCCAGTACACGTCCACGCCCTCGAATCCGGCCGCGCGCAGGTAGCCGACCTGGCGGTCGAGCGGGATCATGTACCGCACGTGGTTCTCGTAGCGGAACTGTTCCTCGGCGGTCCGGTGCGCGCGTTTGTGCGCCGCGGACGGGTCGCGCCGGTCACCGGCCCGCAGCCACGCCTCCTCGACCACCGCGTCCGGAGGCTCCACCGGGTCGTAGTTGAGGTACCAGCCGCCGGGCGCCAGCTGCCGCAAGATCTCGGCGAACAGCGTCTGCTTCCGGTCGTCTTTGAGGTGATGGACGCTGAGCGAGCTGATCACCGCGTCCGCCGGGGCGGGGATGCCGGCGGGCCAGTCGCCTGCGCGCGTCAGGTCGAACTCGACGTAGGTGTAGCGGTCCTGGTACGGCGTTAGCTCCTGGATTCCCTGGGCCATCATCTGCGCCGAGAAGTCGGCCAGGATGGCGTGCGCCCGCGGGTAGTGGTCGAGGACGGTCCGGGAGGCGGCGCCGGTGCCGGCGCCGAGGTCGACGAACGTGAAGGGCTCGTCGGTGCCGAACGGCAGCAGTTCCGCCATCAGGTCCCGGTGCCCGCCCCGTCGGCGCTCCCTGTCGGCTTCCGTCGATTTCCAGAAGGTCACGCCAAGATCCGTCTTCCAGACGGCGGCGTTGGTGTCCTCCGAGGCGTTTTCGATGTCGGGCATGCAGCGATGCTAACGCCGCCGCCCTGTGGACCGGACGGCCGCTAGCCGTCTATGTTCTTCCTGATCTGCGGCGCGGCGACACCGCGGCGGTCCAGCTGCGCGCGCTGGCCGGCGCTCTCCGCCATCGGCGGCAGCCAGGTGATGTCCCAGGCCTGGGCCTCGCGCCTGGCCGCGTTCCAGATGTCGAAGCCGACCCCGCCAAGGGCTG
>Ga0335072_10011330_pt1 | contig 12776 bp, 6 predicted proteins | sample Lox_Sample_21_FD_206725 | JGI IMG/M metagenome (GOLD analysis project Ga0335072, IMG submission 206725) | Soil microbial communities from Loxahatchee National Wildlife Refuge, Florida, United States - Lox_Sample_2.1 | ecosystem: Environmental > Terrestrial > Soil > Wetlands | place: USA: Florida...
GACTCGATCTTTGTGGCCGCGCTCACCGAGGCGGATGTAACCCCGACGCCGCCTCTCTGGAATGCGCCGCTCTGGTCTGCGCGCCACCAGCAGGGCTGCGTGCGCTTCAGCTTTGTTCCCGCCGGCGGCATCCTGCCCCGCCAGTTTGCATGCGTGGAGCAGGCGCCCGATGCCCCCTCGCCGATGTTCTATTCGCTCCAATACGGCAATCCCGCTTACGCCAAACTGCTGCCCACCACCGATCCATCGATCCGCCAGGGCGCGGACGATGGCGGCGAGATGGGCGTCTACCACTCGGTTCTCGCGCCCCAGCGCGAAGCCGATCTCCTGACCCGCCTGGCCGAGTACATTCCCGTGGGGATGGAGTACGGAGTTCTTTATGAGAGTTGAAAGGAGCCTGTCGTGAGTTTCGACATCAGCCGCTCATCCTTCCGTCCGCGCAGGAATTTCCTCGGCGTCGTCATGCAGCAGGGCCGCGTCCAGCTCGACTCCGACTGGAACGAGTGGCAGGACGAATATTCACGCCGCATCCAGGCAGGCACGCTCGACACGATCGGCCAGGCAGTGTATCCAGCGTCGACGCCGAACGCCTTCAAGATCACGGCCGGGACCAATGCCAGCGGCAACACGCTCTACATCGGCGCGGGCCGCTACTACGTCGATGGGCTGCTGGCTGAGAATCACGGCCCGGAAACCGAGGCGGCATGGGACGATTCCCTCGGCGAAATGTCGGGTGCGCCCGCCTTCGCCACCACCGGCACCGCGCAGACAGACTATACGCAGCAGCCGTATCTGCCCAATGCGCAGCTCCCCGCTGCGGGTTCAGTCTGCATTGCGTACCTCGACGTGTGGCAGCGCGACGTCACCTACCTGGAAGATCCCTGGCTCATCGATCCGGCCGTCAATATCGACACGACGGGGCGGCGGCAGACCGTCTGGCAGGTGAAGCTGCTCAATCTTGGGACTTCCGGTACCACGCCTGACTGCTCGACGGACATTCCGTCGTTCGACGCGCTCTCTGCGCCGCCCGCCGGACGCCTGACCAGCGGGCTTGTGCCCAATGCCGCAAGCGGCCCCTGCTGTCTCTCGCCCAACACCGGCTTTACCGGGCAGGAGAATCAGCTTTACCGCGTGGAGATCCATACCGGCGGCACCCCCGGCGCGATCCCGGCGGCTGGCTATGGCAGCGCTGCGCTGTCCGGCGGAATCCCCACATTCAAGTTTTCCCGCGACGATGCGTCTGTGCAGACCAGCGTCTCGGCCATCGCTTCGGTCAGCACATCCTCGGGTGCGGTGAGCCAGCTCACCGTGGCCAGCCTTGGCCGCGATCAGGTGCTGGGCTTCGCCGTGAACGACTGGATCGAGATCACCGACGACGTTTACGAGCTGAATGGCGAGCCCGGCGAGATTTATCAGATCACCGGCGTCACTGCGGCCACGAACACCATCACCCTGAGCGGCTCCGTCTCCAGTCATTTTCCGCTCAACGGCGGCCAAACGACGCCTGACCTGCACACGCGCATCACGCGGTGGGATCAGCAAGGCCAGATCTACTCCACCGACTCCTCCGGCAATCTGACTCCCTGGTACGATCTCGCCGCGGGCTCGAGCGGGGTCATCCCCATTCCGCCCACCGGCTCGAGCGGTCTCGTGCTGGTTCTCGAAAACGGCGTCACCATCAGCTTCGACCTGAGCCCCGAACCCACCTCCGCCAATGAGACGGGCTTCCGCACGGGCGATTACTGGCTCTTCAGCGCTCGCGCCGCCAACGGCACGGTGGAGACGCTCACTGCGGCTCCGCCGCTCGGCATCAACCACCACTACGCCAAGCTGGGCGTCGTCACGTTTCCCACGGTTCCGTCCGATTGCCGCCTCGAGTGGCCGCCCTCGGCGAGCGGCAGCAGTTGCTGCTGCTCGGTCACCATCTCGCCCAGCACCCTCACCGGCGACGTTTCGCTGCAGAGCATTCTCAGCAGTTATCAGGGACTGTCCACCTCCGTCACCATCTGCCTCGAGCCCGGCACGTATGCGCTGCCCTCGCCCCTGTATCTCACCTCGGGCTTCTCCAACATCACCCTCGAAGCGTGCCAGCCCGGCACCGTAATTCTTCAGGCGCTCGCCGGCAACGAGGCTCAGTTCAACGATGGCCTCATCGTGCTCGATAACTGCGCGACCATCACGCTCTCCGGCCTCACGCTGCAGGTTCCGCTGTCTCTTTACTCCGCCACGACGTTTGCAGGCCTCACCCCAACCGCATTGCCCACCTCAGTGGCATCCATGGTCGCGAGTCTCTATGTCTCCGTCGGGATTCGCGTTGTGGGCGGCGAAGATATCTCGATCCAGGACTGCAACTTCGAGCTCGGCAAATCGAGCGCTTCGATCAATGACAATTCCGCCGTTTTTGCTGCCGGCGTCCTCCTCAACGGTTCCACCACGGGCCTTCAGGTGCAGAACTGCGAGTTCCAGGCGGCGAATTCCGACTTCTATAAGACCGCGCAACTCCGATCCCGGGGATTCTTTACCGGCGTAGCTATGGCTTCCGCCGTCTCTTTCACCACGCCTGCAGCCTCCGTGCCCGGCGCGCCCACAAACGTCTCCGGCGTGGCCGAGAATGTCTCCGCCGCGCCTGCAATCGGCGCGTCCAAAGCTGCGCCTGCCGCCAAAATGCAAGCGAAGTTGGCCGTTCAGACCGAAGCTGCAAAAACGAACGTCGGGAATACCGAGGCCACGCTCGCCGGCGTCAACAAGACCGGAGTCGAGTCCACGCTCGCCGGGGTCAACCTCGCCCCCAATCAAGGCTTGCAGAACATCGGAGGCGTCCTTCAGAACATCTTCTCGTTTGGAAACAACAGCTCAACCGCGCTCGCCGCGCAGGGCGGTACAGTGCTTCCCGCCAGTCTGGACAACGCGGTGATCACCGGCAACACCTTCCGCAATCTCACTTCGGCCGCGCTTTTGATGGGCGAAGCCGGCGCCCTGGAAGCCTCTGACAACCAGGTGCAATGCATCGCAGGATTCTGGGTGCTCGCCCCCTCGCAGACGCAGACGCTGCTGAACGATCCGCGCAGCCTTGCGCTTGTCGGCGCCACCGTCGCGCTCGGGATGCCGTTGCCGCAGAACGACAGCTCCTCTCCCGTTACCGTGCCTGCGGCGTCCCCTTCCGTTTTTCTTTACACCGGCACCAGCGCATCGGGTTACCAGGACTCGAACGGCAACACGTGGCTGCCCGACACCACCAGTGCGGTGCAAAATGTGACCATCGCCATCTCTCCGGCGCCGGGCCCCTCGACGGACTGGCCCTACGCGCCCAGTCCCGCGCCCACGATTTCGGGGACCAGCGATCCCACTCTCTATCAAACGGAGCGCGCCGGCCCGTCGTTCAGCTACACGCTCAGCGGCCTCAACTCGGGCTTCTACACGGTCACGCTCGATTTCGCCGAGATCTACTACACGCAGTCGCCCGACTCCGGCATTCGCGTCTTCGACGTCTCCATCAACAACGAGCAGGTTCTCACCAACTTCGACATCGGCGCCGAAGTCGGTCCGCTTTCAGCGCTGCAGGAAACCTTCACCAATATTCCGTCCAGCAACGGCCAGATCGTTGTGCAGCTCACCGGCACAAACAACGGTTCCGATCACAATGCCAAGATCAACGCGCTCTCGGTTGTCTCCGTCTCCAGCGGCGCGCCCTTTCTCGGTTCGGGCAATGAGAGCGACTCGACCCTCTTCTTCGACCAGCTCGCGCAGGTGGCGTGGCAGGGTTATTCCTCCACCAGCCTCCAGGCGCGCTGGCGCTTCGACGCGAACGAGATGCAGGGCCTCTCCGCGAGCGCCATCCTGCTGCTCGACGACGATAATCTCTTCAACGACAACTCCGGGAGCCTGATGCTGAACGGCAACCGCATTGACGGAGAGATTCAGGAACAGAATTACACCGACGCCGCGCTTACCACGGACCAGGCCGTGGCAGCCCGATCCCAGACGGCTGCAAGGCCACAAATCGCGCGCAGGTCTCTGATCAATACGCAAACGGCAGCAAAGGCGAGCCTGAATCTGCAGTCGGATATCTTTACCCACGAGCCCGCTTCTGTCTTCGAGTACTACGTCAACTACTTCTACTCCCTGATCTCCGTCAGTGCGGTGAGCCGCGCCGTCATCTCCTCCAACATGGTGAGCAGTGGCAGCGTCGCCGACGGATTCTATGGCGAGTGCCTCATTGTCTCCAACAGCACGGTGACCCAGGCATTTGTCACCATCATGAGCAATCTTTTTGCGGGCTATATTGACGTGCCGCTGCGCAACCTCAACGACACAACTCTGGACTACACCCTCCAGTCCTGGGAGTTCCTCAACACGACCGTCTGATCAAGAATTGACAGAATTGCAAACGCGCCGCCGGGGATCCGACCCGAAGGCGCGGTGCGTCGTGCGTCGTGGGAGCGCATACGCCGATGCGTCCAGAAAAAGTAACGTCCAAATCAAACAAAATAAATAAGAAACTTCGGTAATTCCTCCAAAGTTGCATATTGCGAGTGACTCAATATGTGTCAGTTTCAGAGGCACCCGAAGCCGGCGCCATCCACGGCCCCAAACAAAATGACAATCAGCCTGCTTCCGCGTGGAGGAGTAACGACACGAATATGGGGATAAAGAGAGTTTTCCGTTCGTTCCTGCAGGATGAATCCGGTCAGGATCTGGTCGAATACGCCTTGGTCGCGGCTCTCATCGCGCTCGTGGCTATTGCTGGTTTGAATGGCCTGGCTACCTCAATTAACAGCGAATTCACCTCGATCGGCGCCGTTCTGTAAGCCGACACCTGCACTCAATTCAACAACCAATCGCCCCGGCATAATGCCGGGGCTTTCTGTTTCGGAGCAATGCTTCCTCCCTTATTCAGCGTCCCTGACGCAGCGAAATCCCAGGGTGCCGGAGCGATCATAGCTGGGAGCCATAAGCAGCAGCTTGCCGTGGGTGTCGTTGCGATACGCCTGCGGGAAATACCAGATGGAGCCCTGAGGCTGGTAGTAGCTGCCGCCGCGAAGAATCGCGGCGCGGGTGTGGTCGTCGACGAATTCATCGGTCCATTGCCACACGTTGCCGACGAGATCCATGACGCCCCAGGGGCTGGCACTGGTGGGATGCGCGTCGACGTCGTCGGGCGCGCGCAGGCTTCGGCCCGTGTCGGGAGCGGGCACGGCGGAAGGGATCCAGTCGTTGCCCCAGGGATAGACGCGGCCGGGCTCCTGCAGAGTCGCGAGGCCCTCGGCGGCGAGCTGCCACTCCCACTCGTGGGGCAGGCGCTTCCCTGCCCACTTTGCGTAAGCGCGCGCATCCTCAAGAGAGACCCAGGTAACGGGCTTGTTTGCCCAGCCGTCGGGGTACATGCCGTTCTTCCAGTCCTTCAGGAAATTTCCGGAATCCTGCGGCGCGTAGTGGGTCCCGTCGAGGAACTTTTTGAAGTCAGCATTCGTGACGGGATATTTGTCGATGTAGAACGGGTGAATGTCGAGGCGATGCTCGTGGAAACGACGCGGTGCGTCTTCCCAGGGATACTGGACGTCGACACCGGCTTCGTCACCGCCTTCAATCTCGATGCCGCGCACGCGGAAGAGATAGCTGCCTCCGGGAATGAGGATCATGCCGTGCGGCGCCGCGGCCGCCGGCACCGTTGCGGAAATGTCGACGATCCGCTGCGGGAGGACTTTCCACTCGTGCGAATAGCTCGCAAGCGGCGCACGGGTGAGCGCGGCCATCTTCGTCATGAGTTGCTGGAGCGAGGACGGCAAAGAGGGCGCGGCGAGAATCATGCCATAGCCATGGGCTTCGATGGGAAACGAGAGCGTAGCGTGGTTGGCCGCGATTTCGGGAGTAAGTTCCCGGCCGTGGTAGAGATCGTAATAGTGCAAGCCGTCGCTGAAGCGCACGGTGAGCTGCGGGCCTTCGACGTTGTATTCGCCGCGGTTGACGACGGTGAAGAGCGTCTGATCGCCCAGGGGCCAGCGGCTGGCATAGACGCCGTAGCTGTGCGTCGGGAAATAAGGCTCCCAGGCGGAGCTAACCAGGAAAGGGGCGACGGCGCGCTCCATGGTGGCGACGCGGCGCGTGGCTTCGGCGTCGCTCGGGGTGATGCCGTTCCAGATGCCCCAGATGTTTTCCCAGCTCTCCCAGCCTTCTCCGTTGAAGAAGGCGAACTGCAGGTCGTCGGTCTTGTCGCGGTTCCAGCGGTCAGAGATGTTGACCTGATGGCGGGGCTCGAGCCAGCGGTATCGGTCGACCGTCGGCGCGAAGGGAAATTCGTACTGACCCCAGGTGAGCACATTCCAGGCGAGAGCCTCGTCGGAAGGTCCGTCCTCCGGCTCGAAGGCGAGGGGGTGCCCGATTTTTTCCGCGGCCAGGGTGAAGGCGAGCGGCACACCATCCTGCGTGTCGCCGTTGACGCCATCGGCGTCGATCGCCTTCATCTCCTCGGCAATAGCCTGGGGCCATGGCTCGCCGGGATCGCGCGTGCCCTGGTCCCACATCATCATGGGAAAGAGGACGCGCACGCCGCGGCGGTGAAAGTCTTCGACCATTCGGCGCACGCCGTCGAGCCCGCCGGGCATGGAGCGCACCATGTCGAGCTGGTTGCGGTTGTCAATTCCCATGTTCGGGTACGTGGACCAGATAAGGACCGCGTCGATACCGCCGTAGCGCTTCTCGAGATCGTCGAGATAGCGATCGACGGTGTATTTGCCCGCGACGGGATCGTAGAAATAGCGATCCTGCACCATCATCTGGGGCTGCATGAAGGAAGACTGCGCCCACTGGAGGGCGGGCAGCGCATAGCGCGAGGGATCGAAGCCGACACGGATGCGGCGCTCGCTGCGCCAGGCAGTCACGGCCCTGAGCCATTCCTCATGCTCGTCGCCGAGACAGGGGTAACCCCCGACTCCTTCCCAGGGCATGTGCAGGGTGAGGCAGTCAGGGGGCGGGATTTGCTGGCCGCGGGGCACGTAGCGGTCATCCTGCGCGCAGACGGCGCCGACATTGAGAAGAAGAGCAAGGGAGGCGACGGCTCGCATGAGATGCGAACCGAAGCGCGTTTGCCGATCTCGATCGCGAGCCATGACGATTATTTCGGCGAGAGGCCGGAGGGTTTACCGGATTCAGAGTTGCCGGGACCTCCGACGATCTGCAGCGTGGGAATGCGGTCGTCCATGGCGGGCAATGGCGGCAGTGGCGCGTGCGGCTCGGACTGATACCAATAGGCGACGGAATAAAAGTTGTCGGAGCGATGATTCGCGTGACCGTGTTCAATGGTGGCCTCAAAGGAGGTATTAAACGGGATTGGCGAATCGAGGTGGAAGCGGTAGACACTGTCGCGAGCGCCGGCCAACTCCTTGTCGACGACGGGTGCGCCGTAGAGGAGATAGGAGAAGCCCGCGCCGCCGAAATCCCATGCGCCGAGGAAGTAATCCTCGGTGCCGGTGCCGGTGGCGGGCGTTTCCTGCCCATCGATGAAGAACATGGGATCGCCTTCGCCCCACCAGCCATCCTGATTCTGCAGCACCGACATGGTGACGCCGATGTACTGGCCGCGGCCTTTGGCGTCCATCCAGACGTAGTTGTCTTTGCCGTCGAGATTGCGTTTGTAATTTACGAGCGGGTCGCCGTTCTCGTACCACTCATTCGTCCAGCCGTGATTCGGCTGCGCCTGGCGGTATTCGGCGTGGAAATAAAGCGTGTCCGCGGGAAGCGGATGCGCATAAGTGCGGTACTCGATGTTGTAGTAGACGCTGCCGGCGCCCTGCTTGCCCTCATTGGTGACGGTGATCCGCGCATGGTGACGGTAAGGCATCGGGAAAAAGCAGTTCAGCGCGTTGGCGTTCCCAACGGAAAGCACCGCGGATTCCCAGGTGTGGGCGACGCCGAGGCCGAGGCCGAAGAAATCGCCGATGGGGGTTTCGACACTGGGATCGGTTTCTCCGTCCCAGTACATGCGCAGGACGATGCGCTTGAGAAAGTAGGGTTCGCCGTCAGAGATGGTGAACCAGATGTGCGAGACCATGCCGGGACCGTCGGCGTCGAGAACGGTAAGCGTCTGGCCGGGATTCAGGGGCAGCGCGTCGGCATTGCCACCGGTCTTCTCTGCGCTCGAGGAAAGATGCCAGGTGTAGGTCTGCTGGCGGGAGATGTCGGGCATCCAGCTTTCCAATTGCGCGCGCGCCGGAAGCGCGGTGGCCGCGAGCGCCAGCACAAAGGCCGGCACAGATTTCGCAAAACGACGAGTCATCTTCATCCGAAAGCTGCTCCCGTACAGAACCGTTGGCGCGGCCGCAGATTATCTCCGTAACAGGTATACACGCATCGCCGGCAAGGGAAGGAGAACTGGAGGCCAAACGCAAAGAAATGTGTCTTCAATCGTTTGAAACCTGAGGTATTATCGACCTGCCGCGAAACCGCGTGGGCTGAGGGGCGGCGATTTGCAGGATTGCAGCGCAACGGTTCCGAGGAGGGTTTCCGTATGATTCGAGCCTGCTGGAGCACACTCATCCTGGCGGTATCGGTTGCGCTGCCGCTGTCAGCGCAAACGGTGACGGTGGAGACGGCGCCGAGCGACGCGACGAATCATTTCATTCCGCAGCAGACGCTGGGATCGAGCCTTGACCGCATCTCGGTGGAAGCGATCGACAAGGCGCTTACGCCGAAAGTGCTGGCGGCAGTGGCACCGTCTGGGTGGGAGCCGATCACGTACCGGCAGAATACCGAACTGGCGGTCGAGGCGTGGCACTGGAATCCGAGCGGGACCTGGAGCGATCCGGCGGGGCGCGGGTACTTTACGGGTTCGGCGCGGCCGGGCGAGCCTATTCGCTACTCCTACGGTTACTCATTGCCCCGACGCGGATTCACGCGCAACGACGGCACCGGCAACACGGGCTACTCGCGGCTCACGGACGGCGACAAGAGCAGCTTCTGGAAGAGCAATCCCTATCTGACGGAGAAGTACACGGGCGAATCCGACAGCCTGCATCCGCAGTGGGTCATCATCGATTTGAAGGAGAAGGACCTGGTTGACGCGATTCGTATCGACTGGGCCGCTCCCTATGCAAAGCGGTTCGCGGTGCAGTACTGGACCGGATTGGATCCGATCAGCAAGCCGACAGAGGGGGTGTGGGCGACGTTCCCCGCGGGCACGATCGCCGAAGGCACGGGCGGCGAGGAGACGATCCGTCTGACGCAGATTCCGACGGTGGTGCAGTATCTGCGCATCGAGATGACGGAGTCGTCGAACACCTGCGATGCAGATGGGCCGGCGGACCCGCGGAATTGCGTGGGATATGCGATTCGCGAGCTGTATGTGGGCACGCTGAGCGCGGACGGCTCGCTGCACGACGTGGTGCGGCACACGCCGGATCAGGATCAGACGACGACGTATTGCTCGTCGGTGGATCCGTGGCACACGAAAGACGATCTGCTGAGCAAGCGGCAGGCGCAGGTGGGCTTCGATCTCTTCTACACTAGCGGCATAACGCATGGGCTGCCGGCGATGATCCCGATTGCGATGCTGTACGGGCAGCCAGACGATGCGGCTGCACAGATCCGGTACATCGAGGCGCGGGGCTATCCCATCTCTTACGTCGAGATGGGCGAGGAGGCAGACGGCCAATATACGCCGCCGGAAGATTACGCGGCGCTGTATCTGCAATTCGCGGCGGCGATCCACCAGGTGGATCCGAAGTTGAAATTAGGCGGCCCGGCGTTTCAGGGGGTGAACGACGATATCGAGACGTGGCCCGATGCCAGCGGGAACACCTCGTGGTTCGCGCGGTTTCTGAATTACCTTCGCGCGCATGGGCGCATGCGGGATCTGGCGTTCTTCTCGTTCGAGCATTATCCGCTGACGCCGTGCGCGTTCAACTGGTCCGACTTGTACGACGAGCCGCAGCGGATCGAGCACATCGTGCAGGTTTGGCACAACGACGGCCTTCCGGCGAACGTACCGTACTTCATTACCGAATCGAATCTGTCCTCGAGTACCAGCGAAGCGTACCTGAGCAACTTCGCGGGGCTGTGGCTGGCCGATTACATCGGATCGTTTCTGACTGTGGGCGGAAACGGCGTCTACTACTTCCACTATCTGCCGCTCCGCGAAGATCGCGGCTGCGGCAACTCGCCGGGCGTCTTCGGCATGATGTCGGTCGATAAGGACTACAACATCGCACAGCCGCTGTCGCAGTTTTTCGCAAGCGAGCTGATCAATCGCGAGTGGATCGAGCCGGGCGCGCAGGAGAACACGATCTTCCCCGCCTCGAGCACGGTAAGCGACGGTGCAGGACACAATCTGGTGACGGCCTATGCGGATCTGCGGCCCGATGGGCAATGGTCGGTGATGCTGGTGAATCGCGATCAGGAAGTGGCGCATACGATTCACGTGGCCTTCCACGATAAGGAGAAGAACAGCACGACGGGATTTGCCGGCGAAGTGCATGCGGTGACGTTCGGGAGCGGGCAATATGCGTGGCATCCGGAGACAATCGAGCCCATGTCGCATCCGGAGCATCCGGACGAGCCGGTCATCGTGAGCGGATATGGGCACGCGGATCCGGATGGTCCGCCGAAGCAGGAGGATCTGCACGTCACGCCAGGCTCGGGCTTCGCAATCCCCGCCGCATCGATCGTGGTCCTGCGCGGAAAGATCGCGGTGGATTAAAGACGGTCCAGGTCGCAAACAAAAGGGGGGCTACGGCTGTCCAAACTCCAATGGCTGAGAAAGACAGACTTTCGCGACGTCGCCTGATTCAGCTCGTGGCCACGGCGGCCGCAGCCGGCGGACCGACGGTGCTGGCCGCGCCGATCGACGACACGAAGCCGGGCAACTGCGATCACACAGCCTGGGTCTCCGATGCGTTGAAGCGCATGCAGACGATCGAACCTGGAATGACGCGAGAGGAGTTATTGCGCGTTTTCAGCACGGAGGGCGGGATCTCGACGGCGCTGCAGCGCACATTCGTGAGCCGCGATTGCCCTTACTTTAAGGCTGACGTCACGTTCCGGAATGTATCCAGCTATGGAGAAGCGGACGCTCCGAGTGACTTTCTGGAAGAACGGCAAAGCGATGTGATCGTCACGATCTCCCGGCCGTATTTGCAATTCAGCGTGATGGACTGAGGCGCGTACGCAATTCCCTGCGCCGGGCGCCGGATTGCGCTCGCAGGATTTCAACCGCCTTTGCGGAGCCGTTGGGGTGGAGTAACAAGGGCGGTTCCAGTCGACACAGGGGCCACAGATCGCGGGTTTTTCCATTGCACTCTGCGAATGCCGGTGCCATGATCGCAATCAACCGATGCACCGGGAGGCACGGATGCGCCAGGCGTATCGAACCTTGCCGTTTCTGTTTGGGACCTTCCTGGCCGGCTGCTCCGTGACCACCGCGCCCCGGACAACGCCGGCAATTCAGTGGGCTGTGCCGGCTGCGATTTCGTACGGCACGCCTCTCAGCGCAAAGCAACTGGATGCAACCGCAAGCGTGGCGGGAACCATGACCTATTCGCCGGCGGCGGGCACGGTGCTGGCACCGGGAACGCACACGCTGCACGTGACGTTTACGCCGGCCGACCCAGGCCAATACGAATCGGCGACAGCAAGCGTAACGCTGTCGGTCGATCGAGCAACGCCGACTGTCACCTGGGCGGCTCCTGCTCCAATTGCCGCGGGAACGGCGCTGGGCGCGAAGCAGCTGGATGCAACGGCAAGCGTAGCGGGAACCATGACCTATTCGCCGGCGGCGGGCACCGTGCTGAGCGTGGGATCGCATACGCTCTCGGTGACGTTCACGCCGACGAACAATACCGACTACGCCACGGCTTCGGACTCGGTGACGCTGCAGGTGGAGGCTACGGGCGGAAGCTTATCGATTACGACGAGCGCGTGTCCTGGCGGAACACAAGGGACAGCGTATGCGGGCTGCACGATCCAGGCAGAGGGAGGGACACCGCCGTATAGCTTTGCGGTCAGCACGAGCGACAGCTATCCGCCGCTACCGGAGGGATTGGCGATCGACAAGACGACTGGGGCGATCGCGAACGCGGAAATCGGGGGTGAAGGCACGTACACACCGCAGATTGTGGTGACGGACTCGGCTGGGACACAAGCAACGAAGGAGATCAGCTTCGCGATCAACGGCAACAATGGGTTCCTGGCGGGTGTTTTTCCGTCGACGTCGATCTTCCACCATCGCGTGGATGCGGCGACGACCGGTCTGCCGGTCGACACTTCGCCGGCAGCGCCGATGTACAGCGGCTATTTGCCGGAAACGGTGAAGCCGTTCTTCGGGAACAACTCCGGGTATCCCTTTCCGAATGGGATTCCGGCGTTTGAGGTACCCTGGAATCAGGCGGACGTCGCAGTCAGCACTACGGTGTATCAGTCGTATTTCACGTCGGGGCCGATTCCGGCGATCGCTCCGGTGGAAGGCACGAGCCATTCCGAGGGCGACCGGCACGTTTTGATTTATCGCGAGGCAGGCGGCGGCCAGAGTCCCGCGCTCTACGAAATGTGGCAGGGGATTTATGAGGGGGGCCCGTGGACGGACTCGTCGAATGCGCTATGGCCCAACGCGAATGCCAATACTCTGACAGAGCAGGGCAAGGGCACGTCCGATGCGGCCGGGCTTCCAGTGGCACCGCTGCTGGTGAATGCGGATGAGGTGATCGGGACGGGCACGCCGAGCGCTCCCAACGGAACGATCAGGCACCCGATTCGATTCACGCTGAACCACATGGTGAATTACTGGGTGT
>Ga0335072_10011331_pt1 | contig 12776 bp, 12 predicted proteins | sample Lox_Sample_21_FD_206725 | JGI IMG/M metagenome (GOLD analysis project Ga0335072, IMG submission 206725) | Soil microbial communities from Loxahatchee National Wildlife Refuge, Florida, United States - Lox_Sample_2.1 | ecosystem: Environmental > Terrestrial > Soil > Wetlands | place: USA...
GCCACCCCAGACCAGATCGCCACCGCCATCGCCACCGAAATCGGCCGCACCGTCGACTACCACCCCGTCACGCCCGACGGCGCCACCCGCGCCGCCGCCATGCTCGCGGAACTCCTCTGAGGGCGCTATCCCCGGCACCGTCCGGGATGGCGGCCCAGGCGGAAATTCATGAATGGCGCCGGATGGGCGGGGAATTGTTCACGGCTATGCCCCGCACCGTGCTGACCGTACTCGCCGGCGTCGCGCTCGTCCTCGGCCTGAGCTCGTGCAAGGTAACGATGGCCCAGCCAGGCGCGCAGCCCGCTTCCTCACAGCCGGCCGTGCAGCCCGCCTCGCCGCAGCCGGCTCCGCCAGCTCCGTCGGCTCCGGCCGCCGGCCTGAGCGTGCTGACCGAGCCGCAGGCCGGGATCGGCCCGATCTACCGGCTCATCACGGGCGCACGCCACTCGGTCGACATGACCATGTACGAGCTGCGCGACCCGACGGCGGAGGCGGACCTGGCCGCGGACGCGGCACGCGGGGTGGACGTGCGGGTGATCCTGGACCGGAACCTGGAGCAGTCGCGCAACACCGCCGCCTATGACTACCTGGCCGCCCGTCACGTGCACGTGGTGTGGGCGCCGGACGGCACGACGTACCACCAGAAGACGCTCACCGTCGACGGCGCGACCTCCGTCATCATGACCCTGAACATGGTTGCCGAGGACTACCCCGACACCCGGGACTTCGCGGTCGTCGACACCGACCGCGCCGACGTGGCCGCGATCGTCGCGACGTTCGACGCCGACTTCTCTGGTCACGCGGTCCGTCCGCCGGACGGCGCCGATCTGGTGTGGTCTCCGACCAACGCCGAGGCGTCCGTTCTGGCGGTGATCCAGGGCGCGCGGCACTCGCTGGCCGTGGAGAACGAGGAAATGGACGACTCCGCGATCACCTCTGCCCTGGCCGCCGCCGCGCGCCGCGGCGTCAGCGTCACGATCACGATGACCACCGACCCCGAGTGGGACGAGGCCTTCAGCGAGCTGACCAGGGATGGCGTGCACATACGGCTCTACCCGGATTCGAGCCGCGCCCTGTACATCCACGCGAAGGCGATCGTCGCCGACGCCGGCCTGCCCGGCCGGCGGGCCCTGATCGGCTCCCAGAACTTCTCCGTCGCCAGCCTGGACTACAACAGAGAGCTCGGCATCCGCACCACCAGCCCGGCGGTGATCGCGGCCGTCAGCGCCGTGCTGACCCGTGACTACGCCCAGGCCACGCCCTATTCGCGGTGATCAGCCCCGAGCCAGGACCGGGGTGAACGAGGTCCACGTGTGGCCAGAGTTGGTGGTCTCGTCCATGGCTGGCGGGCCGCTGGTGGAGTCGCTGCCCAGTACCCAGGCAAACCCGGTCACCGGGCTGACGAAATCGAACTCGGTCCCGATAGCGGTGAAAGACCGGCCCTGAGTCACCGCGGTCCAGGTCGTACCGCCGTTCTCGGTCGTGTCGAAGGGTCCGCCGACGGCACCCTGCGCTCCGGCCGGCACCAGCACACCGTCCAGCGAGCCGAAGAACGTGAGCCGCGGATACCACCTGGCGCCCGCGGGCAGCGGCTCCGGTTCCCAGGTCTGCCCAAGATCCTGGGTGACCAGGAGGTGCGGTGCGCCAGGCCCGTCACCGATGACCACGAACCCCGTCCGGCCGAAGAACTGCGGCGGGTTGTACGCCTGGCAGCCGCTCTGGCACTGCACGCTGATCGGCAGCGGCTGTGGCGCCCACCGTGCACCGCCGTCACGGGTCATCAGCAGCACGTCCTGCGATGCTCCGGTGCACGAGCTGGCCAGCCAGCCGACCTGCCCGGTGGCGAAGGTCAGCCCGGTCTTGTCGCAGTCAAGTGGCAGGCCGCTGCCGCCGGTACCCGGCGGTGGGGCCTGCGCAACCGGTGACCAGCGCATCCCGGCGTCGGTGGTCCGGTACAGCCAGGCGGGATCTTGTCCCATCGAACCGCCGTTGCTCGCCAGCAGCCATCCGTCGTCGGGGCCGGCGAAGCTGAGCAGGCTGGCGGGGGCGGCGGCCCGGAACGGCGCGGACTCGGCCCACGTCCGGCCGCCGTTGGCGGTGCCGAACACGACCGTGGGAAGGGGCGGGGAGTCCTGCGTCGTCGCGGCGGTCACGGCCAGGTAGGCACGGCCGGAGCTCAGCGCGTCAAGCACCACCGACGCTTCTGGGGTTTTCAGCAGGGCGATCGCGGCGCGCGGCGCGATGTCGGTCCAGGTCCGGGCGCCATCCGTGGTTCGGGCCGGGACCAGGTAGCCGGCCTGGGTGCTCGACGGGTTCACCGTCCAGCGCAGCGCCCAGCCGGTTTTCGCCGAGGTCATCTGCAGCCCGCTCAGCCAGACCCCGGGCCGCGACGCGGCCGGTCGCGACGCGGCCGGCCTGGGCTCCCCCGCGGCCGGCCGCGCCCGCCCGGCCGGGCTGCCGCAGCCGGCCGCCAGCAGCACGGCGCACAGCGCACCCAGCGACATATACCGTCGCCGCCGTCGGCTTCCAGCCACGCCGCACCTCCAGCGACCGCGCTACCGGACACGCGCTACTGACTGAGACCGTCGGCGTACCCGGCCGGTTGCGCCCGTTTTCGTGGTGTTCGCTACACGTGGTCGGCGATGAGCTTCTCCAGGCGCTCGAACCGGTCGTCGAGGTCGTGCGTCGTGACCACGTCAGCGAGCGACAGGCGCACCGCCGCGAGCTCCCGGGCCAGGAACTCGGTGTCGGCCTGGGTCCGCGCCGCGACCTCGCGATCACGCTCGATGCTGGACCGGTCCCGGTCGTCCTGCCGGTTCTGCGCCAGCAGGATCAGCGGGGCCGCGTAGGCCGCCTGCGTGGAGAAGGCCAGGTTCAGCAGGATGAACGGATATGGATCCCAGTGCTTGATGCCGCCGACGATGTTGAGCGCCAGCCAGACCACCACGAACACACTCTGGCCGACCAGGTAGCGGCCCGTGCCGAGGAACCTGGCGGCGGCCTCCGACATCCGCCCGAACGCGTCCGCGTCGTACCGGGTGCCCAGGCGCGGCCCGGTGCCCCGGGGCGAGTTCAGGTCTGAGCGGTCACCGGGACGGATCGGCAGCGGCAGCATTTTCATGTGTCTCACCCTTTCGCCAGCCCGCGGGCAGGATCCGGTCCAGCACGTCGTCGACGGTGATCGCGCCGAGCAGACGGCCGTGGTCATCGCAGACGGCCACGCCGATGAGGTTGTAGGCGGCCATGCGCCTGGCCACCTCTTTCTCGGACAGGTCGGGCCGGACGAACCCGCCGTCCTCGATGACCTCCCCCACCAAGGCGGCCGGCGGCTGCCGCAGCAAGGCCTGGAATCCAATGTTGCCGAGGTATCGCCCGGTCGGGGTCTCCGTGGGGGGTTCACACACATAGACCTGCGCGGCCGCCGTGGTGGGCATCCGCGGGTCGCGGATCTGCGCCAGCACCTCGGCGACCGGGGCATCGGGCGGGACGATCAGCGGCTGCGAGGTCATCAGGCCGCCGGCCGTGGTGGCGTCGTAACGCAGCAGCCGGCGCAGGTCGGCGGCCTGCACGTTCTCCATCGCGGCCAGCAGCCGCTCCCGCTCCTCCTGCGGCATCTCGGCGAGCACGTCGGCTGCGTCGTCGGGCTGCATCTCCTCCACGACGTCCGCGCCGCGTTCCACGCCCAGGCTGGCCAGCAGCCGAACCTGGTCCTGCTCGGGCAGTTCCTCGAGCACGTCGGCGAGTTGCTCGTCGTGCAGCATCTCGGCCAGCTCCTGCCGCCGCGCGTCCGGCAGAGCCTCGACCGCGTTGGCGATATCCGTCGGATTCATCTCCCGGAGCTGGACCAGCTGCTCGGCGAGCGCGCTCACCTTGAACAGCTCCGGGTGCTTGTCCCACGGCACAATCGTCATGTGGCTGTGCCGCAGGCCGAGGCCGAAGGCCAGGCCCCGGCCGGGGCCGATGGCCAGGACCGAGACCTCCCAGGACGCGCGGCGGCGCTCCGACGGGACGATGCCCACGTCCACCACGGTTCCCGTTTCCACGCGCTTGCCGTGCAGGTCCGACGCCAGGATCTCGCCGGTCCTGCGGCTGAACCGCCTCAGGTCGACCGTGCCGCCGCGCAGGTGCACGCCATCGATCGAGATCTCCGCGACCCGGCCCAGGTTGACGAAGATCTCGTGCCGCTGCACGGCGGCCACCAGCCCGACCACCCACGGGGGGTCGCCGCCGGCGGCCGGCAGGATGACAACGTCCCGCACCCGGCCGATGGACATGTCCTCGCTGTCCAGCAGGGGCCGGCCGCGCAGCCTCGAGGCGAAAACGGGCGCTTCGCTCATAGCAGGCAGCCGGTCATAAATGTGGATGGCATCGGCCTGCCTCCTCGCGTCGCTCCGCCGTCTGGTCCCGGGCATGATCGTCTGCTGCCCTGCTGACCTAAAGTAAACGGCAGCGGAGGACGTGCTGCCACCCGGGCCATACCATGACGCTGTGCAGCCACCGGAACTGCGGGGCAGCGACCCGGGCGGGTTCGCCTGGGGTGTGTGGCACGACCGGACCCCCCGGCTGATCGCCCAGATCCGGGACGCGCACCCGTACGGGCCCGCGCAGCGCCGGGCGCTTGATGACCTGCTCCAGGAGATCTCCGCCGGGGTGATGCGGCCGCTCGGCCCGCACGCGCACGATCACGCGTCCTGGTCCGCGTGGGGCACCGGCCTTTTCGGCAGGCCCTGGCTGGAGGCGCCGTTCCTGTGGTCGGAGTCGTACTTCTACCGGCGGGTCCTCGACGCGACCGGCTTCTTCGCGCCGGGCCCGTGGCGCTGGGTGGACCCGTTCGAGCACCTCAAGGCGGCGGAGCTCAGCGATCCCGCGCTGGAGCCGGACCTCGCGGCCCTTGACGACGTCGAGCGCCTGCCCGCCGGCGAGCAGCGGCAGGCCAAGCTGCTGGCCTCGCTGTGGGGAAACCGGGCCGACCTGGGCTTCCGCATCGGGGCGTCTCCCGGCCTGCCGAACATGGACCGGCTCATCGCCGATGACAGCCCCGGCCTGTGGGCCGCGCTCGGGCCCGGCGCCTCGGTGGTCCTGGTCACCGACAACGCGGGCCGTGAGCTGCTGGCCGACCTGGTCCTCGCCGACCACCTGCTGCATCATGGCCTGGCCGGCGCGGTCACCCTGCACGTCAAGCCCTGGCCGTACTACGTCTCCGACGCGGTCACCGCGGACGTCGTGACGTGCCTGCGCCGACTGGCCGGAACGCTACGCAGCCCGCGGGATGCCGCCGCCCGGGTGCATTCGGCGATGGCGGACGGCAGGCTCCGGCTCGGCACGCACGAGTTCTACTGCGCTCCGTGGGACTACCGGAGCATGCCCACCGACCTGGCCGGTGAGCTCGCGCGGGCGACGCTCACCATCCTCAAGGGCGACCTCAACTACCGCAGGCTGGTCGGCGACCGGGCGTGGCCGCCCGACACGCCGTTCGGCGGGGTGGTGTCCTACTTCCCCGGGCCGGTGGCGGTCCTGCGCACGCTCAAGAGCGACGTGGTCACAGGGCTGAGCCCGGCCACGGTGGCCGAGCTCGACGCGACCGGGCAGCCCTGGCGCACCGACGGAAACCACGGCCTCATTCAGGTGGCAGGGACCGACTGGATCGCGGCGAGCAGCTCGGTCCAGTAGAAGGCCGCGGTGAAGAACTGCAGCGTGTCGCCCTTTTCGAGCATGAGCTTGCGGTACATCACCATCTTGCCGACGTCGTAGCCGGCCAGCATCTCCTGCCAGTCCGCGTAGCTGCCGGCCAGCAGGAACACCGCACCGGGCTCGGCGTCGGCCCGGCTGAGCACCGAGGCTGCGGTCACCTCGCCGGCCTGGAAATCCAGGGCAAGGGTGTCGCCGGCGGCACCGTCCGGCAGATCCCGCACGCTCAGCGCCAGCCGGCCGGTCACGAACGGCCGGATCATGTTGATCCAGTCCCAGAAGTCCTGCAGCTTGCTGGCCTGCCGCTGCTCGCCCGGCCAGGCGTTGAAGACGGCCTGGCACTCGCTGGCCCAGGCTTGCGTCATGAACGTGGCCACGTCAGCCCCCGGCCAGCGTCGGCTTGGCCATCGACAGCATGTCCTCCATGTCCGGCGGCAGCGACACCCCCACCATGCCGAGCTTGCGGTGCAGCTGGTTCATGAACAGCTCGGAGACCCGGTCCTCGTCCCAGCCGAGCGGCTCGTAGGCGATGTAGCTCGAGCGGGCGGCGCTCATCGTGAGCAGGCAGCGCAGCGTGTCGTGCAGGTCCTTGACGTAGGCCGGGTCCTCGGCGAGCAGCTCGCGCACGAACCGCAGGCCGGCCTGGACGTGACGGGCCTCGTCGCGGCAGGTCGCGGTGAAGCCCGTGTAGAAGGTGGGCAGCACCCTGTAGTCCCTGGCGTAGTTGAGGGTGATCTTCATGACCGACAGGGCCAGGACTCCCTCGATCCATATGACGTACGTGGTCGCGTACTTCATCTGCAGGTGCTTGTTGTACGGATCCCGGCGCAGATCGTCGGTCAGGTACGCGAGCAGGCCGAACGGCCCGACGAACGTCTCCTGGATGTAGGGCCACGAGCCGTCGAGCACCGCCATGATGCCGTCGCCCTCCAGGCCGACGACGTCACGGTAGAACCGGTCGAAGAACACGGTGTGCCGCGCCTCGTCCTCGAGGTGGCTGGTGAGGAAGATCTTGTAGTCCTCGGGAACGCCGAACAGCAGCGGTGCCAGCTCGACCGCGACCTGGCGCTCCCCGTGGTGGAAGCCCGACGCGATCGACAGGAACGAGTTGCGCGAGGCGTCGGTCATCCGCTCGGACCAGTCCGCCCTGTCCGGCGTGAAGTCGAGCTCGTTGACGTTCCACCGCTGCCGGAGGTACCGGTCGTAGAGACTCCGGTACCCGGGCAGGCGGGCCGTCGGCACGTGCACGTACTCGAGCACGTCGTCGATGTCGGCCCGCCCGAGCGCGGCAAGGTCGAGGCTTTCGATGCGGTCAAGCGTCTCTTCGGCGGTGCTCACACGACTCTCCCCGCTTTACCCAGCGCCGCCGGGAAAGCGGCGCTGGGTCCAGATTAGCTCTGGGCGGGCTTTTCGTCGTGGCCGCCGAATTGCTTGCGCATAGCGGACAGCGCCTTGTCGGCGAACAGGTCGAGCTGGCGGGAGGAGAACCGCGAGTAGAGCGCGTTGGTGAGGACTGGGGTGGGCACGCCCTCCTCGATCGCCGCGATCGACGTCCAGCGGCCTTCGCCGGAGTCCGAGACCCGGCCGGAGAAGTTTTCCAGGTCCGGCGACTCGTACAGCGAGATCGCCAGCAGGTCGAGCAGCCAGGACCCGATCACGCTGCCCCGGCGCCAGACCTCGGATACCGAGGTGGTGTCGATGTCGTACTGGTAGTACTCGGGGTGCTCCAGCGGGGCGGTCTCCGCGTCGGAGTCCTGCTTGCGGGTGCCGATGTCGGCGTTGTGCAGCACGTTCAGCCCCTCGGCCAGCGCCGCCATCATGCCGTACTCGATCCCGTTGTGGACCATCTTGACGAAGTGCCCGGCCCCGTTGGCCCCGCAGTGGAACCAGCCCTGCTCGCAGGTGGCGGGCTCGCCGGTGCGGCCCGGCGTGCGCGGGGCGGTGTCGACCCCGGGCGCGAGCGAGGCGAACAGCGGCGCCAGGTGCGCCACCGCGTCGTCGTCGCCGCCGACCATGAGGCAGTAGCCGCGGTCCAGGCCCCAGACCCCGCCGCTGGTCCCGCAGTCGACGAGGCGGACGCCGTGCTCGTCGGCCAGCCGCTTGCTGCGCGCGATGTCGTCGCGGTAGTAGGAGTTGCCCCCGTCGATGATGATGTCGCCGGGCTCCATCCGCTTGGCGAGCTCGTTGATCGTGTTCCCGGTGATGTCGCCCGCTGGCACCATCACCCAGGCCGACCGCGGCTTGGTCAGCTTGGCGACGAAATCGTCCAGGGACGACGCCCCGGTCGCGCCCTCGCCGGCAAGCTGCTGTATCGGGCCCGGGCTCCGGTCGTAGACCACGCACTGATGGCCGTCGCGCATGAGCCGCCGGACGATGTTGGCCCCCATCCGGCCGAGGCCCACCATGCCGAGCTGCCGTATCTCAGTGGCTGCCATTGCTCTCCCTAGTCTGAGTTGTTTTTGGGCAGCCACGGCTGGTGCCAGTCGGCGTGCCCGCGAACCAGCTTGGCGGCCCCCTCGGGCCCCCAGGATCCCTTGGCGTACGGTTCCACCGGCGGCGGGTTGTCGATCAGCGGCTGCACGATCCGCCAGGTCTCCTCGACGCCGTCCTCGCGAGTGAACAGATGGTCGTCACCGATCATCGCGTCGTGCAGCAGCCGTTCGTATGGCTCCAGCGGGACGCCGAGTTCCTCGGCGAAGGTCACGTCGAGGTGCACCGGCTGCCACATGCGCTGCCCGATCCCCCGCGACGCGAGCACGATCCGCATCCCGGAGTCCGGATCGATGCGCAGTATGACCTGGTTCGGCTCGCAGCTCGTAACCTTGCCGATGAACTGGAGGGGCGGGGGCCGCCGGAACACCAGGCGCACCTCGGTCGCCCGGGCGGCCAGCGCCTTGCCCGCCCTGATGTAGAACGGCACGCCAGACCAGCGCCAGTTGTTCACCTCCAGCCGCAGCGCGGCGAAGGTCTCGGTGGTCGAGCCCTTGGCCACCCCGGGCACGTCCAGGTAGCCGTCGTACTGGCCGCGCACGTACTGGTCCGGGTCGGCATCCGGTATCGAACGGAAGACCTCTGCCTTCTTGTCCCGCAGGTCGTTGGCGCTGGAACCGACCGGTGGCTCCATCGCGATCAGCGCCAGCACCTGCATCAGGTGGTTCTGCACCACGTCGCGCAGCGCACCGACGGGGTCGTAGAAGCTGCCCCGGTCGTCCACCCCGAAGTCCTCGGCCATCGTGATCTGCACGCCGGACACGTAGCTGCGGTTCCACACCGGCTCGAGCAGCTCGTTGGCGAACCGGATGTACTGGATGTCGAGCACCGGTTCCTTGCCGAGGAAGTGGTCGATCCGCAGAATCTGGTCCTCGGCCAGGTACTTGCTCAGGTCGGCGTTGAGCGCGCGCGCCGAGGCCAGGTCGTGCCCGAACGGCTTCTCCACGGCCACCTTGGCACCCTTGGTGAGGCCGGCCTTGCCCAGATGCTCGACCACGCAGGCGAACAGGCTCGGTGGGATCTCCAGGTAGAACAGCGGGCGCTCGACGCCGGACAGCTCCTTGGCCAGCTGCTTGTAAAGGCCGTCGTCGTCGAGATCGCCGCTCAGGTACGACATCCGGTCGGCGAGCCGCTTGAACACCGCCTCGTCGATCTTCTCCCCGGTGTCCTCGATCGACTGCCGGGCGCGCTCGATCAGCTGCTCCATCGACCAGTCCTGCCTGGCGACGGCGATCACCTTTTTGGCCATGCGGTGACGGGCCTCGAGCCGGTACAGGGCCCGGAATGTCTGCTTCCTCGCCAGATCCCCGGTGATGCCAAATATGACGAGCGCACCCGCCTGCGGAGCCTTTTCCCGTGCGTCCACGGCGTCCCTCCTACCCGGAAAATGGCGCTCACCGACAGGTGTCGTTGCCCCGCTCGACGCTACACCGCCCCGCTTAATAAACGGTGGCCAGGGGTTAAGAGGTACGGAGCCTGGCGAAGATCTCGGGGCCCCGGGTCTGCAGCCGCCGCTGGGCCCGCAGAACGCTGTAGCGGCACAGCCACGCCGCCCAGGCCAGGCCGACGGGAACGGCCAGCCAGCGCAGCCACAGGCTGTGGCCGGCGGCCCCGGCGAACAGCAGCACAGCAGCGGGGAACAGTGTGACCACCGGGATCACGATCAGCGCCAGGTGGGTCTTGAGAACCCGGGCGGGGCTGGGCCCGCCGTCGGCGTCCGGCGCGTTGACCGAGACGACGCCGATCAGCGCGAGCAGCCCGGCCGAGCCGATGATCAAGGCCGGCTCGCCGGCCAGCACCCAGGGCCACGACCAGGTCTGGCCGCTGATCACGGTGAACACGGCGGTGATCAGCAGGCCGGCCGGGCCGACCACCAGGAACCAGGCCCAGACGCGGCCGCGGACGTCGGGGCGCTCCGCGCCGGGCACGATCAGGGTCAGCCAGAGCGACGTGCCGTCGTCACCGTAGAAGTTCGTGAAGCAGGCCGCGGCGATGACGGTGAACAGCAGGCCGGCGAAAGGCAGGCCCTCGGTCTTGCCGCCGAGCGCGGAGATGACGCCGACCAGCACTCCCACCAGGAACGAGATCATGAGCATCACGCTGCGCAGCACCGACCGCGAGTACATGCGCAGTTCCTTGCCGATCACCGCGCCGAGCGGCGTGGACGGCAGCACCGGCTCCCCGGTTCTAGCGGCGTGCGTCCGCTGCCGCCCTCCGCCGGCCGACATCGTCAGCCGCCGGGCCAGCAGCGGCGGCCACGCCACCACGAGCACCACGATCAGCGCGACGAGCCCGCCGAGCGCGAGCGCAGCCAGGCCCCAGTCGCGGCGGCCAGCGGCGTCCACGGCGACCGCGCCCCAGCCGGACGGGAGGATCCTGACCACCGCGGCCAGCACCGGCGAGTGGCCGTCGGTGAGCCGCTTGGCGACGAGCGGCACCAGTCCCGACGCCAGCGACAGCAGCGTGATCGTCAGCGCGAGCAGGATCGTGCCGAAGTCACGGCCGCGCCGTGAGCTGATCGTCGGGCCGAACGCCGCGATCGCGACCGTCGAGGCGACCACGGCGAGCATGAGATCGAGCGCCGTCGCGGCCACCCCGGTGAGCGCGGCGGCCACACCCGACCGGGTGCCGAGGGCGATCAGTGCGGCGAACGCGATCAGGCTGAACACCAGCGAGACGTTCGCGAAGGCCGCACCGAGCATGGCGCGCGCCAGGCGTCCCGGCGGGATCGGCAGAAGCTTGAAGTAGTCCATCCGCAGCGCGGCGTCGTCGCCGGTCAGCAGCGGGCCCGCGATCCAGCCGAGCAGCCAGCCGAGGCTGAGCGTCGCGACGACGTCGGCGCCGGCTCCGGGGTACCGGTAGCGCACCAGCCCGGCCAGCAGCGTGGTGACCGCGAGCAGCGTCACGAGCAAGGCCAGCAGCGCCACGCCGATCCAGCGCCTGCCCGAGGTTGCCCGCCGCATGATCGCGGCTCTCATCTGGATCAGGACGCGAGCCACGACAGCCCTTCGGTGCCCCCGGCCCGCGCGCCGACGATGTGCACAAACGCGTCCTCGAGTGCCTGGCCGCCGCGCACCTCGTCGAGCGGCCCGCTCGCCAGCACCTTGCCCTTGGCGATGACCGCGACGTGGTCGCAGAGCCGCTCGACCAGCGGCATCACGTGGCTGGAGAAGACCACCGAGCCGCCCGCGGCCACGAACCGCTGCAGAATGGTCCGGATCGTCGCCGCGGACACCGGGTCGACCGCCTCGAACGGCTCGTCGAGGACGAGCAGCCTGGGGCTGTGCAGCAGCGCGGTGGCCAGCGTGATCTTCTTGCGCATGCCGGTCGAGTAGTCCACCACCGGGGCGCCCTCCGCGCCGTCCAGCTCGAGCACCCGCAACAGCTCGTCCGCGCGCTCCAGCACCACCTCACGCGGCATCCCGCGCAGCAGGCCCAGGTAGAGCAGGATCTCCCGGCCGCTCAGCCGGTCCGGCAGCGCCAGGCCGTCCGGCAGCACGCCGATCAGCGCCTTCGCGGCGACCGGGTCGGCCCACACGTCCCGGCCGAAGATCCGCACGGTGCCGCCGTCGGGGCGCAGCAGGCCCACCGCCATCGACAGCGAGGTGGTCTTGCCCGCGCCGTTCGGGCCGACCAGCCCGAAGAACGACCCCGGGGGAACCACGAGATCGATGTGGTCGACGGCGACGTTGTCCCCGAACCGCTTGGTCAGCCCGGCGAACTCAAGCGCCGGACCGCTCCCCCCGTTGGTCACCATGCGAATGTACCCTCAATGAGGCGAAACACGGACAGGAGAACCCATCGGTGACGGAGGGCAGCCAGCCACCCGCGGGCGTGGACACGACCGTCCCGACCGCGGCCCGGATGTACGACTACTGGCTGGGCGGCCACGAAAACTTCGCCGCCGACCGGGCAGCCGCGCTGAAGATCACCGAGGGCACGCCCGGGGTACCGGAAGCAGCCCGGGCCAACCGCAGGTTCCTCGGCCGCGCCGTGCGGTACCTGGCCAGGGAGGCCGGGATCCGCCAGTTCCTCGACCTGGGCGCCGGACTGCCCACCAACGGCAACGTGCACCAGGTCGCGCTCGAGGTCACGCCGGACGCGCGCGTGGTGTACGTGGACAACGACCCGATGGTGATCGCGCACGCGCGGGCGCTGGACCCCGGTGACACAAGGCCTGGATCCTCGGCGGCGTCGCCCGCAAGCCGGCCTGATCCCGTCGCGGCCCGGGGCGGTAGCCGGCTCAGGAAGCGGGCCGATCGGCCGCGTGCAGCTGGGCGTTGAGCGCCCCCCAGGTGTTCGCGCGGGGCCGCGCCTCCACGGTTCCGGTGACGCTGTTCCTGATGAACATCAGCCCGGACTGCCCGCTCAGCTCGCGCGCCTTGACCCGCTGCCCGCTGGACAGCACCGTCACGATCGTGCCCGCGGTGAGATACAGCCCGGCCTCGACCACGCAGTCGTCGCCCAGCGCGATGCCGAGCCCGGAGTTCGCGCCGAGCAGGCAGCGCTCGCCGACCGAGACCTGCTCCTTGCCGCCGCCGGACAGCGTGCCCATGATCGACGCGCCGCCGCCGACGTCGGAGCCGGCGTCGACGACG
>Ga0335072_10011332_pt1 | contig 12775 bp, 10 predicted proteins | sample Lox_Sample_21_FD_206725 | JGI IMG/M metagenome (GOLD analysis project Ga0335072, IMG submission 206725) | Soil microbial communities from Loxahatchee National Wildlife Refuge, Florida, United States - Lox_Sample_2.1 | ecosystem: Environmental > Terrestrial > Soil > Wetlands | place: USA...
ATTTGCGGGCCGCATTCCCTACGGCGATTATCTGGCCCGGTACCGCGCCGCCGACCTGTTTCTCGACACCCATCCGTACAACGCCGGCACCACCGCGAGTGACGCGCTCTGGATGGGCCTGCCCGTACTCACTTACTCGGGGGAGACGTTCGCGGCGCGGGTTGCCGCCAGCCTCCTGACATCGGTGGGCCTGTCGGAGCTCGTCGCGGAAAGCCGCGCCGAATATGAGCGGCTCGCAATCGAGCTGGCGGCTGACGCCGACCGGCTCGGCGCGACCCGGCAGGTGCTCGCGGCCGCCCGCTCCGGCGCGGCACTGTTCGACACCCCGCGGTCGACGCGCAATCTCGAAGCGGTCTATCGGCGAATGTACGAGCGGCACCGCCTCGGCCTGCTGCCGGAGCATCTGGCAAATGAGGTTCGACAATGAGCGGTTCGCGCATCTATCAGATCTACTATTCGGAGCAGACGCGCGCGGAAGTCGATGCGGATTTCCTGCCGCTCGACAACCTGGCGAACGAGCGTCCCGACTGGCGGGAATACTGGCCCATCCGCCGCTTCCTCGCGAGTCAGCAGCTCGAGGCGGATTGCTATTATGGCTTCTTCTCGCCGCGCTTCCGCCAGAAGACCGGCCTGACCGGGGCCGCCGTGCACGAGTTCGTGCAGCGCCATGGCGGCGCTCCGGACGTGATTTCGTTCTCGCCGTTCTTCGATCAGATGGCGTACCCGCTCAATATCGTGGAGCTGGCCGCCGTTCGCCACGGCTGCGCCGACACATTCTCGCAGTGCGCGGCGTTGGTCGCGCCGGCGTTCCGGCTGGATCAGAGCGTCATGAGCTCGCTCGACACCGTGTATTGCAACTACTTCGTCGCCAAGCCGCGCTTCTGGGCGGAATGGCTGCGGGCATGCGAGCAGATCTTCGACACGGCCGAGCAGGCGCTGACCCCGCTCGGCGAGGCCCTCAACCGTATGGTCATGTACGAGACCGCATCGGCGCCGGCCAAGGTGTTCATCATCGAGCGCATCGCCTCGCTGCTGCTCTGGTCGCAGCGCCACTGGCAGGTGAAGTCCTTCAACCCCCTAAAGCTGCCGCCGCTGTCGGCGAAGTTCGCGGCGATGGTCAGCGTGCCCACCCTGCTCGTGCTCGACTCGCTGAAGATCGCCTACGTGCGTACCGGCGTCGAGGAATACCTGGGTGCCTACAGACAGCTTCGCGAAGCAGCCATGACGCGTCAAAACACCAATCAGACGCAGATGCCGAGGTCCTCCCATGGCCGATGACGTCCGGGCGATAGCTTTCTATCTGCCCCAGTACCACCCCATCCCGGAGAACGACGCCTGGTGGGGCAAGGGATTCACCGAGTGGACCAAGGTGGTCGACGCCAAGCCGTTGTTTCACGGCCATTATCAGCCGCAGCTTCCGGGGCCGCTCGGCTTCTATGACCTGCGTCTGCCGGAGGTCCGCGAGGCGCAGGCGCAACTTGCCGCCCAATACGGCATTCACGGGTTCTGCTACTACCACTACTGGTTCAACGGCAAGCGGTTGCTGGAGCGTCCGTTTGCGGAAGTACTGGCCTCGGGCCGGCCAAACTTTCCGTTCTGCCTGTGCTGGGCCAACGAGAACTGGACGCGGCGCTGGGACGGACAGAACAAGGAAATACTGATCGCGCAGAACTACTCGGCCGAAGGCGACAGGGCGATGATCCGCGAGCTCATCCCGGCCTTCAAGGATCCGCGTTACATTCGCGTCCGTGGCATGCCGTTGTTCCTGGTGTACCGCGCGGGCGAGCTTCCCGACCCGAGGGCGACGGCGAGGATCTGGCGCGAGGAAGCAGTAGCCGCGGGACTGCCCGGCATCTACCTGTGCCGCGCGGAATCCATGGTGGAGGCCGTCCTGCAACAGGACCCGGCGCAGATCGGCTTCGATGCCGCCTGCGAATTCCCGCCGCACGGAATCCGGGTGACGAAAACCAACATCCCGGTCGCGGGGCTGGAGCCCGGGTTCACGGGATCCGTCTACGACTACGCGGAGGCGGCGCGGGAATTCGCCGCGCGACCCACTCCCGCCTATCGCCGCTTTCGCGGCGTGATGCCGTCCTGGGACAACACGGCCAGAACGGGGCGGCGCGCTTATCTCGCGCTGAATTCCAGTCCCGAGGCCTATAGGGCCTGGCTCGAGACGGCGGTCATTCGCACGCGGCAGGACACGCCGGGCGATGAAAAGCTGGTGTTCATCAATGCCTGGAACGAATGGGGCGAGGGCTGCCACCTCGAGCCCGACCGTCGCCACGGGCTGGCCTGGCTCGAGGCGACGAAGGCCGCCCTCAGCGGCGTTGCGCCCAAGATGAGCTTCGACCCCGAGGCGCAGACTCATCTGTCGATCTACCGACAGATCGACCGGCTCGCTCAGGAGCTCGGCCTCGAAGGCGCCGGCCCGGAAACCGTGCTCAGTGAGCTGTCGGCGCTGGTGCGCCGCCACAACGGCGATCTCGCGAAACGGGATGATGTCATCACCTTCCTCAACGAGAAGCTGGCTCGGGCCGCGCAGTGAGCGCCGCGCCCAGACCACGGCCCACCGTCCTGTTCGTCTTCGGCATGGGGCGATCGGGCACCTCGGCGCTGACCCGCGTGCTCTCGCTGTGCGGTGGCACGCTGCCAGGAGAGCTGGTCGGCGCCACCGAGGGCAATCCTCTCGGTCACTGGGAGCCCGAGAACGCTCTGGCCATCAACCAGGACTTCCTGTCCCAACACGCCTCGACATGGTTCGACCCGACGCTGCGTCTACAGGGGGAGATCGCCTTCACGGCCGCGCAGCGGTCCAACTACGTCGAGCAGATCAAGGCGTTCCTCTTGCCGCTGGCGGCAGCGCCGTTGATCCTCATCAAAGAGCCTCGGATCACGGCGCTCTCCGAGTTCTGGTTCGAGTCCGCCCGACAGCTCGGGTTGTGCGTCGCAACCGTGATCCCGGTGCGGCATCCGGAGGAAGTGGCGGCGTCGCTCGCGGCTCGCGATCAAACGTCACCGGAGCTCTCGTCTGCGCTCTGGCTCAAATACAATCTGCTGGGCGAGCGCGAATCACGCGCCCATCCGCGGGTGTTCGTGGAGTACGACGCCCTGCTGAGCGACTGGCGCGCACAGATTTCCCGCATTGGCGCGGCGTTGTCCCTCGATCTATCCGTGCGGGACGAAGCCGCCGTCGACGGCTTCCTCCGGCGCGATCTTCACCGGCAGCGGCACGGCGGCCGCATCTCAGAGCTCTTCGGCCACGGGTGGATCTCTCGGGTCCACGTGGCGTTGTCCGCGGCGGCACGCGATGAGCCGCTGGACACAGCCATGCTGGACGAGGTCTTTGCCGCGTATCGCGCCAGCGAGCGCGCCTTCCGGGTCGCCCTGGATGATTTCCGGGCGCGCCTGGCCGTGGACGTCGGCCGCAATCCCAACATGACCACGCGAATCGCGGCCGCCGCCGGCTCCCATTCGCAGACACTGCAAGCCTGCCTCAGGAGCGCTTGGTACGGCGCGCACAATGCCGACGTGGTGGCGGCGGGATGCGATCCCTACGAGCACTGGATGGCGTACGGCGCCAAGGAGGGTCGGCTGCCCTGCGAGGACCCGCTCGCTCTGCTGGAGCGCCTGATGCGCGAACGTGCCGCAGCGGAAACAGCGCCGAAGATCTGAACCGGCGCCGCTACTTCGCGAATGAGACGAACGCCAGGCAGTCGGTCTCGAGAGATCGCGCCGCCACCTTGACGGTCCTGGCGCCGCTTCGCATGAGAGCGTCCATGATCGGCTCGTGCCAGGCGATGATGTCGCTCCCGATCGCCGGCCTTGGATCGAACATGTATCCCGAAATCAGTCCGCCCCTGGCCGCCGCGGCAATGATGTTCCTCAGCAGCGCGTCGAACTGCTCGCGCCGGTGCTGGTGGATGAGCACCTCCATGCAGAGAACCACGTCGGCGCGCAGCCCTTCCGTGTCCGCGCACCGGACGAAGTCGAGGCATTCGAAGCGCCGCCGAGGAAACAGCCGGCGATTGCGTCCGACGATGACTTCGGACACATCCAGTCCCACATAACCCGGCAGGTGCTCAACCTGCCGCAGCACCTCATGGTCCCCGCAGCCGACGTCCAGCACGGTAGCCGGTGTCGTCTCCTGCAGGAACTCCTCGATGACCTTCTTCTTGTGCAGGAGATTGGCGCCGCGCGAGCCGACGCCGGAGCCCAGCCCGGGATCATCGGCATAGCGACGATTCCAGAACTCGCGGTTGTCGAACAGCTGGTTGTTCTTCGTCATCGCGATGACGGCTAGCGTACCCACGCGGGATTGAGGAATTTATCGAGATGATCGCGTGTCGACGGCAATGCGCGGATCACCGCGACCGCCTCGGCGATCCGCTCGTTCAACCGCGACAGGCCGGCTCTGACCCCCTCCGCCATTCCGTCCGTTACCAGGGTGCGGTCGGCGTTGAAGAGCTTGGGAAATTCCGGAATGTGCCCGGTGGTCAGATGCAGGGCATAGCAGGTGGAGATCTCACGCAGCAGGTGCAGAACGGTATTCACGTGCGGGCACAGATGCTCGACGTCCTCACCCAATTCCTCCATCGCCAGCGCGAACCCCACCTGATCGACGTGCACCGCCCAGCGCTCCAGCAGGTGACGGTTGCGCACCAGCCAGCCGGCCCATTTGCGCCATGCCTCGGCCAGCTCGCATGCGCGTCCTCTGGGCGCGACGACGATGCCGGCGGATATGTTGTTGATGTGTGTCTCCCGGACTCCCTCTATGCCGGTGAACAGGGCCATGCCCGGACGGTAAGGCCGGTCGAGGCCACAGGCCGCAAGGATGGACCTGAAGACCCGCGGCGGAGGATTGGCGTGATTGTTGGGAGCCGCGCGGACGCGGCCGCTCGTCAGGAGAAGGCTGGGATCGCCGACCCAATAGAGGTCGGCGTCGCAGACTACCGTGAAGTCGGCGTCGTGACCGCCGAGAAACGGTGCGATCTTGTTCGAATGGGGAGACCCCTCGACGACGGGAGTCGCCGCACGTACCTCGATCTTCTGACTCCGCAGCCAGTCGAGCAGATCGTTCGGCACATTGCCGACCACATAGACGAAGGGTCTGAAGTGATCTGGAAGATTTCGCGTCGCGCAAAGCGCCCACAGAACGGATTCCACGTAGAAGCGCGGATGCGCGTCCACCACGCAGCAGAGAGCAACGGTAGATTTGCGCATAGCGGTCATCGGCAGCCCGGCAATTTTCCGCAGTCGGCATCCGCCAATCCACGCTGCCCGTCACAGAGTTTGACAGAATCCCGCCGGGCGACGCCCCGAGCCCCGGGTGGCAGGGTCAATTTCCGCCGGCTGCGGCCGATAAGGAGGCCGCAAGGCTATGGTCAGCCGGGTGCGTTCATGAAGATTGTCCCTGCCGCCGAGTGTGTCTTTTACGTGGAAGAGCTGATCTCGACGGATCTATGCCGCACGATCATCGAAAACTACCATCGCGACCCGCGCAGGCACCCCGGCTACACCGTCGGCCACCAGGGCGAAACGAAGCTCCAGGATGAGATCAAGGTCAGTACGGACCTGGAAATCCCCAAGGCAGGTGCCTGGACGGCGGCCTTCGACGAGTTGAATCTCGCCGTCAACACCGGCGTCACGAATGTTGCGGCGCAGATTCCGTTGCTGCCGGCTTGGCCGCTGTGGTGGACGGGCTACAAGATCCAGCACTACCGGAAGAACGAGGGCCACTTCAAGTGGCACTTCGATGCCCTGGGGCCGGGCACCTGGCACCGTCAGATCGCCATGATCATCTATCTGAACTCGGTCGCCGACGGCGGCGAAACCTGCTTCCACCGGCAGAGTCTGCGGGTCAAGCCGGTTGCCGGTGCCGGACTGTTCTTTCCGACGTTCTGGACACACGCGCATTGCGGCGAGGTTCCCCGGTCGGAAGACAAGTACATCATCTCGTCATTCGTCAGCTTCGTCATTCCGCCCGCCGAGCCGAAGCCGGCGTAGCCGGCACGGATCGGTAGCGATCGAGGAAACGTGGAGAAATTGAAGGACGTCGTTTCCGGCGTCCGAAGCGGACGTCACCCAACAAAACGCCGCGCGTTGCGAAACAACCGCATCCAACCACTGTACTCGCCCGCATCGCCCGGTCGCCACGAATTCTGTATGTAGCGGAAGGACCGCTCCGGGTGCGGCATCGTGATGGTCACGCGGCCATCCAGGTTGCTGAGCGCAGCGAGGCCGAACGGGGATCCGCTCGGGTTGAAGGGATATCGGCTGGCGACGCTGCGGTCGTGATTGACGTAGCGGAAGCCGACCAGGCCGCTCCGCACACACTCCTCGGCTGCCGCCGGTGACTCGAACTCCGCGTGTCCCTCGCCGTGCGCGACCGCGATCGGCAGGAACGAGCCCTCCATGCCTGCGAGCACGACCGACGGAGAACGCAGAATCTCGACGAGCGCGAAACGGGACTCGTATTGCTCGCTGCGGTTGCGGACGAAGCGCGGCCAGTGCGCGGTGCCGGGAATGATGCTCTTCAGCGCGGCAAACATCTGACAGCCGTTGCAGATACCCAAGGCGAAAGTCTCCGGCCGGTCGAAGAACCGTTGGAATTCCTCGCGCAGGCCGGAATGGAAGAGGATCGACTTCGCCCAGCCCTCGCCTGCCCCGAGCACATCGCCGTAGGAGAAGCCGCCGCAGGCGACCATGCCGACGAACTCCGCCAGCCGATGCCGGCCGGCGACGAGGTCGGTCATGTGAACGTCGTAGGGCGCGAATCCCGCCTGGTCGAACACCGCGGCCGTCTCGGTATGGCTGTTGACGCCCTGTTCTCTGAGTATGGCCACTTTGGGCCGCGCTCCGCGCGCGACATACGGCGCGGCAATGTCCTCTTGGGGATCGAAGCTCAGTGCCACCTCGAGACCCGGATCCGCCGGCGCAGTCTGCGCCGCATATTCCTCGTCGGCGCACTGCGGATCGTCGCGCAGCCGGCGCATCCGCCACGAGGTCTCCGACCAGGCGCTGCGCAGATCGACCCATGACTCATCGAGCAACCGATCGTCGCCGACGTGGATTCGCACCCGCAGCTCATGAAGCGGCACGGCCACGCGGCTGGTGAGCGCCGCGAGTCCATGCCGCGAGAGGATTTCCCGTACACGGCTGTCGTCGGCGGCCTTGATCTGCAGCACCACGCCCAGCTCCTCGGCGAAGAGCTGCGCGGCCGGCGAGCCGCTCCTCTCCGGCAGCCGGATGTCGAGGCCGCAGTGACCGGCAAACGCCATTTCCAACAGCGTAGCGAGCAGTCCGCCGTCGGAACGGTCGTGATAGGCGAGCAGAAGGCCGGCATGCCTCAGCTCCGCCAGCGCGGCGGCGAGGCGCACCAGCCGTTGGCTGTCATCGAGGTCGGGCGGCTCCGCGCCGAGCTCGCCGTAGACCTGCGCGAGCGCCGAGCCCCCCAGCCGAGCGCGGCCCGCGCCGAGGTCGATCAACCAGAGCGCCGTCGGACCGTCTCGCGTCGACAGCGCTGGCGTGAGAGTACGCCGGGCATCGTCCACGGGTGCGAACGCGGACACGATGAGCGACACCGGCGCAAGCACGCTGCGGTCCACTCCACCGTCCTGCCAGCTGGTACGCATAGCCAGCGAGTCCTTGCCCACGGGGATGGCTATGCCGAGCGCGGGACAGAGCTCCTTGCCGACGGCGTGCACCGTCGCGTAGAGCGCCGCATCCTCCCCGACTTCCCCACATGCGGCCATCCAGTTCGCGGACAGGCGGATACTGCTCAGCGACGGCACGTCCGCCGCCAGGATGTTGGTGATAGCCTCCGCGACCGCGAGCCGCCCCGAGGCAGGAGCATCGAGTACCGCCACCGGCGTGCGCTCGCCCATCGACATCGCCTCGCCCGCATGTCCGCGATAGTCGGCGACCGTCACCGCCACATCGCTCACCGGAACCTGCCAGGGGCCGACGAGCGGATCGCGGCTCACCAGTCCGCCCACGGTCCGGTCGCCTATGGTGATGAGAAATGTCTTGTCGGCCACTGCGGGCAGCCGCAGCACGCGATACACGGCCTCATGCAGCTCGATGCGGTTGAGATCGAGCGGGCGCGGCGGCATCGTCGCGCTGCGCACGTCGCGCACCATGCGGGGCGGCTTGCCGAGCAGGACTTCGAGCGGCATGTCGACCGGGTCACCGCCGAGGAGCGGATCGGTCACGGTGAGCTGTCCTGTGCCGTCGACTTCACCGATGACGGCGTAGGGGCAACGTTCCCGCACCGCAATGGCCGCGAACGTCTCGAGCGACTGCGGTGGCACGACGACGACGTAGCGCTCCTGTGCCTCGTTGCACCAGAGCTCGAGCGGCGACATGCCGGGCTCGGCGCTCGGGATCGCGCGCAGATCGATTCGAGCGCCTCTATGGCTGTGCGCCACCGCTTCCGGCACTGCGTTGGAAAGTCCGCCCGCGCCGACATCGTGGATGAGGACAATGGGGTTGGCGTCACCCAACTCCCAGCAGCCGTCGATCGTCTCCTGCGCCCGGCGTTGGATCTCGGCGTTGCCACGCTGGACGGAGGCGAAATCCAGGTCGGCGCTCGAGGCGCCGCTGCCGACCGAGGAGGCGGCGCCGCCGCCCAGGCCGATGAGCATCGCGGGCCCACCCAGCACGATGAGCTTCGCGCCCACGGGCACGTCGGCTTTGTCGACGTGCGTGCGCCGGATGTTGCCGAGACCGCCGGCGATCATGATCGGCTTGTGATAGCCGCGCACCCTGCCGGGCGGATCACCCGGCACGACCAGCTCGAAGCTGCGGAAATAACCGCAGATCGCGGGGCGGCCGAACTCGTTGTTGAATGATGCGGCGCCGATCGGCCCCTCGAGCATGATGTCGAGTGCGGAAGCGATGCGCGCCGGAATCGAGGGTGGCCGTTCCCACGGCCGCTCGTACCCCGGAATGCGCAGGTTCGAGACCGAGAAGCCGGTGAGCCCCGCCTTCGGCCGCGCGCCGCGCCCGGTCGCGCCCTCGTCGCGGATCTCACCGCCCGAGCCCGTCGCCGCGCCGGGAAAGGGCGAAATGGCGGTCGGATGATTGTGAGTCTCCACCTTCATCAGGATGTCGATGGGCTCGCGGCTGGCGCCGTAGGCGCCGGTTCGCGGGTGGGCGAAATAACGCCATCCCTCCGCACCCTCCATGACGGCGGCGTTGTCGCGATAGGCCGAGAGCACGCCCTGCGGACTGCGCGCATGCGTGTAGCGGATCATCTCGAACAGCGATTCATGCTGCGCACGGCCGTCGATGACCCAGCGCGCATTGAAGATCTTGTGGCGGCAGTGCTCGGAGTTGGCCTGGGCGAACATCATCAGCTCCGCGTCGGTCGGATCCCGGCCGATCTGACGGAAGCTCGCGAGCAGGTAGTCGATCTCGTCGGCCGAGAGCGCGAGGCCCATCGCCGTGTTGGCCTCCTCCAACGCCGCGCGGCCGCCGGCGAGCGCGATCCGCCGCGACGGCCGGGGCGCCGAGTGAGCGAACAGCCGGCCGGCGTCCGCCGCGTCGAGCAACGCCATCTCGGTCATGCGATCGAGCAGCGCGGGGGCTAGCCGCGACAGCCGTTCGGGCCCGAGCGGCTGCCGGGCTGTGATCCGATACTCGATCCCGCGCTCGATCCGCTCCACCGCAGCGAGTCCGCAGACGTGCGCGATGTCGGTCGCCTTGCTGGACCAGGGTGAAACCGTCCCTGCACGAGGAACCACGAGCAGGCGCTCGGCCGCACGGCGATTGTCATCTTGTTGGAGCTCGGGGACGCGGGGCCCGTATGTCAGCAGTTGCCGCAGGATCCGCAGCTCGTCTTCGCCGAGCGGACGCGCCAGGGACGCAAAATGCACGAAATGCGAGACCAAGCCGGTCACTGCCGGCTCCAGGGCGGCGATGCGGGCGAGCAGCTTCTCGATGCGGAAGCCGGATAGTGCCGGGGCGCCGGGGAGGACGAGCAGCCGCCCGCTCATCTACTTCTTCTCTCCCGGGGGTGGCGAATACAGCGGCATGGGGAATTGCGCCACGTTGGCGCCGCCGGTCTCGAGGGCGGTGATCTTGCTCACCCCCTGCTTCTTGACCTCGTCGATCCGCAGCACCGAGTGCAGCGGCAGGAAGGTCCGCTTGACCCCCGTGAACTCGCCCTTGATGCGCTCCTCGGAGGGGTCCAGGACCACCGAAGAGCGCTCCCCGAACACCAGCTCCTCGACCTCGATGAACCCGAAAAGCTCGCCATGGCCGACCTTTCGGGCGTAAACCTCGTAAACCTTGCCCTGATTCACGAACATGATCCGGAAAATGTGACTGGCTGCCATGGCGCAGGTAGAGCCCGCTGCTAATTTGGGGGGGCCATTATATTGCCGGGCGTGCCGGGGAAGCTGCCGCGCCCGCGCAACGGGCGCGTATTTTCGCAGCAACGGCCACTTGACTTCGGGGCACCATGACGCTTCGCCTGCGCGTCGTCAGCGATCACCGGCGGCAGCTCGCCGAGCGACATACCATCATTTTCGGCATGAGCGGCGGCTCCATCGGCCGCTCGAGCGACAATGATTGGGTGCTTCCCGACCCCTTGCGCTACGTGTCGGCGCACCACGCCCGCATCCATTTTCGGGACGGGCACTTCTATCTCGAGGACCTGAGCACCAACGGGGTGTTCGTCAACGACCAGACGGAGGCGGTCGCAAAGCTCGGCTCGAGCGGCTGCAAGCTGAAGAACGGCGATGTCCTGCGCATCGGCGACTATCAGATCGTCGTCGCCCTGGATACGGAGACGGTCCCCGAGATACCCGAGCTCGACTCGGCAGCGGCCGTACCCACCAGCATTCATGCGCTACATCCCGTCGGGCGCGCAGCGCAAACCGACATCGGCGCCATGCTCGACCTCGAGGAGCTCCTGGTCAGCGACAATGCAGGCTCGGGCAGCTTCCAGCCCGTGAACGCTTACGGCCAGGCCATCTCCGGCTTCCCCGGGGGACGGGCGGCTGCGGTCGCTGCCAGGCCCGAGCCGGTCGCGGAGCCCAGTGACGATTCCCTGGCTCGCCGTATCGCGCGGCTCGCCAGGGCGGCAGGTCGGGATGCCCGTGGGGCCAGCGCGCCCGCGCTCTACGACGTGCATTCGGGACTGCAGGCATTCTGCCGTGGCGCGGGCATCGATCAGGAGAAGCTGCCCGCAGACGCCCAAACTCGCATGCTGCACCTCGCCGGACAGCTCCTGCGGGAGGCCCTGGTGGGCCTGAAGGACCTCGAGCGCTCCCGCAGCGAGCTTCACGACCGTTTCCGCATCGAATTGCCGCCACCGGAGCCGGACGATCCTCGTCCCTCGCTGGTGCGCCTCACAGTAGATGAGCTGCTGCTCGATATTCTGGTGCAGCACGAGAGCCGCAGCATCGACGCCGTGCAGTGGCTGCGGGAGGCGGTGGGCGAAGCCAAATCCCACGAGCAGGCCGCGGCGCAGGCCATGCGCGCGGCGTTCGTCGAGTTCCTCGACAGGCTCGACCCCGCGGAGCTGGAAGCCCGCTTCGAGCGGGCCGCGCGCCGCGGCAAGGCCAAGACGGCCGACAAAGCGCAGTACTGGGAGCTGTTCACGACGTTCTACCGCAATCTGATCGAGATGCCGGCGGACCACCTGCCGCACACCTTCGTGGAAGCCTTCGCCGCGGCGTACCGGGAAGCCGTCAAAAAGAAGCCCTAGCGGCGGTCTGCATCCAATCCGGCGCGGCGCCGCATCTCTCTTCACGAGCCGCAATCACTTATGCTGGAGAGAGAATGCACATCGATTCCCTTGTCGAGGCGACCGTCGCCGTGGCGTTCTGGGTATTCCTGACGGTGTCCGCCTACGCGGCCATCAAATACGATTTCCGCAAGCGCCAGCTCGCCATGGAGTCCCTTCGAGCCGCCATCGAGCGCGGCCAGCCGCTCGAGCCGGCCGTGGTCGAGCACATTCTCGCCCGACACTCCGGGTCGGCAGGCGAGGACGCCGAGGACCTGGTGCCGTACCTGCAGATTGGCGGCATCATCACGATCGCCGGCGGCATCGGCGTGTTCATCGCCGCATTCTTCGTCGGCCTGCAGTTCCCGATCGCGAAGCTGCCCATGCTCGGCGCCGGCGTCCTGGCGGTCTGCATAGGAGTGGGCTTGCTGGTTGCATCCCGGGTGCTCGGCCGCTGCGGCTCCCGCCGCGGCTCGCCGGATAGCGTGGCGTGACCGGTGAACTGTCGCGTGCAGCACTCGGCGCGGCAGCGGAGACGACCCTGGCAGGCCTCGCGATCAGCGGCGATGATTCGGCATACGCCGAGCTCGTGCGCCGCCGGCAATCCTCGATCCGGGACCTGCTGCGTCGTCTATGCCGGGATGCCGCGCTCGCGGACGATCTGGCGCAGCAATCGTTTCTGCAGGCCTGGCGCCGGGTTCGCACCTTGCAGTCGCCTGCCGCCTTCGGCGGCTGGCTGCGGAAAATCGCAGTCAACACGTGGCTGCAACACATCCGCGCGCGTGGCGATCACACAGTGGATCGGGTGTCCGAGGAGGCGTCCGAGCTTGACGATATTCCGTCGCGGCAGCCCACGGTTGCCGAGCGCATCGACCTCGATCGTGCGCTGTCACAACTGGCACCGGACGTTCGGCTCTGCATCGTGCTCGGATACGGAGAGCGCATGAGCCATCGCGAGATCGCCGATGCGACGAGCCTTCCGCTCGGCACCGTCAAATCGCATATCGCCCGCGGAGCGGCCCGGTTGCGTGAGCTGTTGAG
>Ga0335072_10011333_pt1 | contig 12775 bp, 11 predicted proteins | sample Lox_Sample_21_FD_206725 | JGI IMG/M metagenome (GOLD analysis project Ga0335072, IMG submission 206725) | Soil microbial communities from Loxahatchee National Wildlife Refuge, Florida, United States - Lox_Sample_2.1 | ecosystem: Environmental > Terrestrial > Soil > Wetlands | place: USA...
ACCCGGAGCTGTACTTCAAGAACGCCGGCACGAAGGTGGTGCCCATCGGCGGGCCTGGGACGTCGAGTACCGCACCGACCGGCTTCTTCGCCGATGCCGCCAACGGCACGCTGCCCAGCTTCAGCCTGGTCGAGCCAAACTACGACACGCAGTCGGAGGAGGATCCGCAGAACATCGCGGTCGGGGAGCAGTTCGCCGCGTCCGTCATCAACGCGGTCATGGCCGGTCCTGGCTGGCCGGGAACGATGCTGATCTGGACTTATGACGAGCACGGGGGTTACTACGACCACGTGCCGCCGCCGCCCGCGCTGGCGCCTGACGACATCCCGCCTGCAGTGCCGGCCGGCGAGTCGACCTACAACGGCTTCGCTCAGTACGGCTTCCGTGTCCCGATGGCGGTGATTTCGCCGTGGGCCCGCCCCAGGTACGTCTCACACCGCGTCATGGACCACACGAGCATCTGCGCGCTCGCCGAGGCTAAGTGGAACCTGCCAGCGATGACCTATCGCGACGCCAACGCCTCGAACATGCTCCACCTGCTCGACCTGCACCACCCAGCTTTCCTGAACCCGCCGACACTCGCCCAGCCGCTGCTCACTACCGATCCGAGTGCTCTGGCCTGCAGCACATCCGGGCCGGGAACCATCCCGCCGCCAGGATCTGTCACGCCGCCAGGGTCCGCACGGCCGCCGCGCTGGTAACTCCGCCCCGTTCCCGTTGCGTTCCGGTACATCGGGTCGGACGCGGGCGTTGGTCCCGCTATGCCTGTGGTGCCGTGGTCGGCTGGTCGGTCCCGCAGTACTTGCACTTGGTCGCAGCGGCGGGCAGATCGCTCGACAGGCAGGCCGGGCACGTCTTGACAGCCGGCGGGTCACCAAAGACTGTCACGCCGCGACGCGCCGAGACCACCTTGTACGGCACGACGATGACGAAGTAGATGACCGCAATGAAGATGACGAAGTAGATGATGGCCGAGATAAACGAGCCGATGTTCAGGAACGTGGCCGTGTTGCCCTTGGAGCCGAGCTGCCAGCCCAGGCCGACCGAGTGCGCGCCCTCGGCCCGCGCGACTAGCGGGTTGATGACGCTGGTGGTGAAGGCACTGATCAGCGTGCTGAATGCCAGCGCCACGATCAGGCCGACTGCGACCACGATCACGTCGCCTCTTAACAGGAAGTTCTTAAACCCTCGCACGATCGTTCCTCCCATGCTTGATTCCGGCGTTAGCCGACACTGCATCACAGACGTCACTCACGACGCAACGCCGAGGAGGTGTGGCATGATCCGGGCAGGGACCAGCGGCGGAGAGGTGCGATATGGACGTGCGCGAGGCGCTGTACACCACCAGGGCAATGCGGCGCGTGCGGCCCGACCCCATCCCTGAGGACGTCCAGGCCCGCATCCTTGACGCCGCCATCCGCGCGCCGAGCGGCGGCAACTCGCAGAACTGGCGCTTCCTGCTGATCGATGACCCAGCCGTGAAGGCAAAGCTGGGGCCGCTGTATCGGGACGCGATCAGCACCCTGTGGGAAAGCTTCTACCGCGAAGGGCTGGAACGCGCCAGATCCACCCCCGACGACCCCGAAAGCGCCTCGCTGCTGCGGGTGCAGTCGTCGGCTCAGCACCTCGCCGATCATTTCGAGGACGTGCCGCTGTTCCTGATCGCGTTTGCCCGCGGCGATAGTAGCGGCGGCTCAATCTTCCCGGCCGTGTGGAGTGCGCAGCTGGCGGCTCGAGCCGAGGGTGTCGGCAGCGCGCTGACTTCAGTTCTGGGAATCTTCCACGGCGACCAGGCGATGGAGATCCTCGGTGTACCGCCCGGGAAGGGCTGGACGATGGCCTGCCTGGTGTCGTTCGGCTACCCGACAGGTCGCTGGGGCGTGGCGCCACGACGGCCGGTGCACGAGGTGGCGTTCCGCAATAGCTGGGGAACGGCGGTTGGCTTCGAGGTCAGTGAGCCGCTCTGGTCGCCGTGACCGTGCGGAGGTGCAATTCCGCCCGGCCCGGAGCGATGATGAGCTGTGACGTTCGGGTCAGGCAGTAGCGATGGCCGCCAGCATGACCGCGTCGAGTACGTAGAGTTCGGCAGCCCGCGTGAGCGCGGACCCGGCTGGCTGACGCGGCTGGTGCTTATCTGCCTGGTAATCGTCGCCGTGGTGGTGGTGGTGGTCGGCCGGTCAGTTCACCGGCACGGCACGGTCGCGCAACCGCCGCAGCCGCGCCGGCTACCGCCAGTCAGGGTCGTCGACGTCGGCCATCGGCTACTCGGCGTGACGGCAGGCTGGGAGTTGTTCGGCCTGGATCAGACCGACGTCATCGCGATCCAGTTCGCGCACGGCAGGATAATCCGGACAGCGCTCCCCCCGCCTGTGGGCAGCGGACCGGTCTCCTTCCTCGTCGGACCACGCGCCGCGATCATCCGCCCGCTCGATAACGCGCCCGGCTACCTGGTGCCATATGGCGATCAGGCCCGGCCGCTCACCGGGACGCTGGCGGCGGGCGATTTGCTGCTGCCCGGGCCCAGGCCGTCGCAGGAGTGGGTGGTCGGCGGCAGTTCCAGCTCGCTGTCACTGGTGACTGCGGGGGGCCATGCGACCAGCGTGCACATCACGCTGCCTACCTCGGACTGGGCCGTGCAGTCGGCTATGTCGGACGGGCGGGGTGGAGTCCTCGTCTCGAGTATCGCCACCGGCGCCCAGTACGACGCGACCCCTGGCACGTTGCGGCGAGTCGGCGCCATCCTGGCGGCGGTCGGCCCGCAACGCTGGCTCGGTGTCAGCTGCGGTTCCGCGCGCTGCCGGAATGTCGTGATCAACCCGGCGACCGGCGCCCACCGTGTCCTGCCCGGACCGGCGCTGCAGCTGTTTACCTGGCCATGGCCGTTCGAGGCGGGGGCTGTCGCTCCCAACGGCTCCGCTGCCGCGGTCGTGGTGCGCGGCGGCGGCGACTCGGTTGCACTTGACCTGATCAGCCTCACCTCAGGCGCGGTCAGCAGGATCCCGGTCCCGGTCAACCAGAACTCATCGAGCGAGACGCTGGTCTGGTCGCCTGACAGCCAGTGGCTATTCGTCCTCAGTGCGGATGGCAAGCTGCTCGCGGTGAACGCGCACAGCCACAGAGTGCAGAGTCTTGGGGTTTCACTCCCCCGCTTCACCCAGCTGGCGGTCAGCCCGGCGGGCTAGTAGTCCAGCTGAGCCGAGTTTGCTCACTGTCAAGCCGTTGCTTGGCGCTCGCGCAGGATTGCGACTCCCTCGCCGTCGAGTTCATCGCAATAGGGCGCGCGGCCGGCCATGGCCATGACCAGTGCCAAGGTGGAGCCGGAAAGCTCTGGCCCTACACCGGCGGCGAAGGGACCGTCGGTGGCCGTCAGCCGCAGGCCGCGTACGCGTCCTTTGCTGAGGACGGGCAGATCAGAGCCCTGGTAGTAGTCGGCCACTGTGGTCAGGGTGGTGACAGGGTAGCTGCGTTCGATACCGAGCGGCCGGCGGATGTCCTCTCCATGCACGATGGTTTCGCCGAGCATCGCCACGATTGGAAGGGGCGGCTTAGTCGTGCTGGTGACCACCTGGCGGAATCGTGCGAGTGTCTCGGCCGGGGTGGCGCCCATGTGCTCGGCGAGCCGCATGGCTACCTGCCGGTCGAAGTCGAAGCGACAGCGGAGCACGCCCGCCATCCACCGCACGGGATTGAGGCTGGCCCCGGCAGTCAGGTGCGCGAGCACCTCACGAGCGGTGAACCGGTCACACAGCGACTGGGTAGCCCACCGCTGCTCGCTCAGATTCGCGAGGTCGGCGGCCAAGGCGGCCCGCTCAGCATGGATCAGCGACCAGGTGCTCATTAGCGGCCTCCTCGGCATAGTCAGGGGCGATCGGTCGTATGTGTTCATCGGTGAGACTGCTCAGGTCACTGTCCACGACTGCGGTGTTAGGCGGGTACCCGGACAAGCAAGGCACCCGGGCGTACCGCAACCGTCAGCGACCGGCTGGGAGCGATGATCTCGCCATCGACCTGACGCGGCAGCTCGGCGTCGGCGTGGATCTCAACCTGACGGGCCCGGTACCGCTGCATGCGGGAATCGTCATGACGGCTGCCCGCAATGACCCGCATGCCCACCTGGGCCCAGCCGAGTGGTCCGGTCGGCGCGAGGATGACAACGTCGAGCAGCCCGTCGTCGAGGCGGGCGTCGGGCATGATCGAGAATCCGCCCGGCAGCGCGCCTGAGTTCCCGACCGTCACCGATCTTGCTCGCCGGTTCAGCGTCACGTCGCCGTCGAGGCGCACGGTGAACGTGGCCCCCCGACGTAGCACCTGCACCGCCGCTGCTCCGGCGTAGGCCGGCCAGCCCGCTAGCCTCTTGGCCGCATCTGGCGTCGCACCCACTACGGCGGCGTCCAGCCCGATGCCCGCCATTGCTACGAACACTGTGCCATCGGCCGTGGCAAGGTCTACGCGCCTGTTCCGCCCCCCGAACGCCGTCCGGAGAGCTGCGTCCAGTTCGACGGGAATGCCAAGCGCCCGGGCAGTCAGGTTCGCCGATCCGGCGGGGACGATAGCCAGTGGAACTGACGTTCCGGCTAGCGCCTGCGCACACGCAGCAACCGTCCCGTCGCCGCCGACACACACAATGAGCTCGACGCCAGCCTCGAGTGCGCCGCGCGTGAGGCCATCACCCGGATCAGCTGCGGACGTGAGAAGGACTCGAGGGGGCTGCCATCCGTGCGCGGCGGCCGCCTGCGCGAACCGGTATCGCAGGCGGTCTACGCCACGCATCCGGGTCGGGTTCACCACCACAGCGGCGAGCCCGCCACCCGCCGCCGAACCGCCCGGCGTCATTCCCAGAACGGCCGGAACTCGTTCAATGGCCCTCCAGTTCGCCACGGCGATTCAGGCTGCACCCAGATCCCGGAGCGCCCGAATCGAAAGACGTGGCCGCCGAGACCTAGTTATCCGCCGGGGCCGAGTTATCCCACCGCGCCGGATCGTACCCGCCAGTCGCGCGCGGCGCGCCGCTTGGGCCAGCCGCAGCTCGGCGGCGTGGTTGCGCGCTTCCTTCAGCTGCAGGTCGGCGAGTTGCTGGATCATCATCGGATGCATCTGCATTGGCCTACTCCCAAGTCTCGCTAGCTGTGGTAATGAGCCGCCCTTCTGGGCCGGTCACCATCACGACGAACCGGGATCGCCCGCATGGACGCTTGCGGATCACCGTTCAGGATGTCTCGGCACCAATGGCGACCGAAAATGGGCCGCAAAAGTCACAATTCGGGCGTGGATTTGACGTTTTCGGTCGCCATAGTTTGGATCTGACGTTTTCGGTCACCACAGGGGTTGAACGTGCGCGGGGAATCGCGCCGACGCCGGCTACTTGAGTACGTCGGCAAGCAGCTGCTGTGCCTCGGACTGGATCCGGGCCAGGTGGGCCGACCCGCGGAAGGACTCGGCGTACAGCTTGTAGACGTCCTCAGTGCCGGACGGACGGGCGGCGAACCAGCCTGACTCAGTGACGACCTTGATCCCGCCCAACGGCTGACCGTTGCCGGGCGCGGTGGTAAGTCGCGCCAGTACTGGCTCACCAGCCAGCTCATCGGCCGCAAACTGCTCGGGCGACAGCTTGGCAAGCACTGCCTTCTGCTCGCGGCTAGCGGGCGCGTCGATCCTGGCATAAGCCGGATCACCGAGCCGGTCCGCGATCGATCGGTACCGCACGCTCGGCGTACTCCCGCTTACCGCGATGATCTCCGAGGCGAGCAGGTCGAGGATGATCCCATCCTTGTCGGTGGTCCACACCCGGCCGTCCCGGCGCAGGAACGAGGCGCCCGCGCTCTCCTCACCGCCGAACGCGACGCTGCCGTCGAGCAGCCCCGGCACGAACCACTTGAACCCGACGGGCACCTCGACCAGCCGCCGGCCGCAGTCGTCGGCGACCCGGTCGATGACCGACGAGCTGACCATGGTCTTGCCGACCGCGGCAGTCTCGGGCCAGCCATCCCGGTGCCGGTACAGGTAATCGATGGCCGCGGCCAGGTAGTGGTTGGGGTTCATCAGCCCTGCGTCCGGCGTCACGATGCCATGCCGGTCGGCGTCGGTGTCGTTACCGGTCGCGATCGCGAAGTCAGTCCGCCGCCCGATCAGCGATGCCATTGCGCTCGGCGACGAGCAGTCCATCCGGATCCGCCCGTCCCAGTCCAGCGTCATGAACCGGAATGTCGGGTCGACGACTGGGTTCACCACGGTCAGCTCGAGCTCATACCGCTCGGCGATCTCGCTCCAGTACGCGACACTGGCGCCGCCTAGCGGGTCTGCCCCGATTCGCACCCGCGCCGCCCTGATCGCCTCCAGGTCGACTACCGCAGGCAGGGCCGCTACGTACTCGCCAAGGAAGTCGAACCGGCCTGCCGCCCGCCGCGCCCTCGCCACCGGTATCCGGCGCACCTCACGCAAGCCATCCGCCAGCAGTTCGTTCGCGCGCTCCTGGATCGCCGCAGTGATCTGTGAGCCAGCCGGACCGCCATCGGGCGGGTTGTACTTGAACCCGCCGTCCTCGGGCGGGTTGTGCGACGGTGTGACCACAATGCCGTCCGCTAGTCCGACAACCCGGCCGTCGTTGTACGACAGGATTGCCCGCGACAGCGCCGGGGTGGGCGTATAGCCATCCCGGCTGTCGATCAGGATCTCCGCGTCGTTCGCGGCGAGCACCTCGAGCGCGGTGACCGTGGCCGGCTCGGACAGGGCATGCGTGTCCCGGCCGAGGAAGATCGGCCCGTTGATGCCAGCCGCGGCCCGGTGCTCACAGATCGCCTGGGTCGTAGCGGCAATGTGGTCTTCGTTGAACGACAGCCGGAGCGCACTTCCGCGGTGCCCTGAGGTGCCGAAAGACACCTGCTGCGAAGGCTCAGCCGGATCGGGATGTTCGCTGAAGTACGCCGTCACCAGCCTGGCCACGTCAACCAGGTCCGCATCCGTGGCCGGCTGACCTGCCCGCTCGTCCATCAGCCTCCGCCCTAGCTCGTCGGTGAGTACCCGGCTTTCTCCTGCACCGGCATGACGTCCGGAAGTTCAAGTGCCCCGGCTGACAGTTCGTAACCGGCACGCCGGGCCAGATCTGCGTAGACCGCCGAGCAGTCGGCCTTGACTCTCGCCTCCAAGTCGGCGTACCGGTGGGCGACCGGCATCTCCCCCGCAGCGCCGGCCCCGGCACTACTACCCCCGCTCGGCACACCACTCCCAGCCAGGGGCGGCTCGGAGTAGTCGAAGTAGTACTTCAGCTTGGCCTCGGTGCCCGACGGCCGCACCACGATCCGGTAATGGTCGCTGATCAACTCCAGCACGTCACGGGAGGCGCGTTCTCCCTCGGTCAGCTCCGCCCCGCTGGTGCCGTCCACCAGGAAATCGTGCCGCACCTTGACCGGCTCGCTGCCAAGCCGCTCGAGCGGCTCGGCCCGCATCGAGCGCATCACGGCCTTGATTGTCTCCGCGCCGTCCGCACCGAGCAAAACCAGCGACCGGCCGTACTCGATGTGCACGCCGGTCGCGGCGTACACCTGCATGAGGTAGTCCCACAGCGTCCGCCCCGTGCTGCGCATCAGCGCGTGCAGGTGAGCGATGAGGTATGCGCCCGAGGCGGCGTCCTTGTCTCGCAGGTCAGTCGTGGTCAGGTAGCCGTGGCTCTCCTCCGAGGCCAGCACCAGCGGCACTGGCCCGTCGGTCTCCGATTCGAGCACGTCCAGCAGCTGGCCGACGAACTTGAAGCCGATCATCAGGTCGTCGGTGACCTCGACACCCGACGACAGCCCTCCGATCACCCGCAGCACCCGGCTGGTCGCAACCGTCGTGATGAGGTGGCCGGAAAGGCGCGGCCCGCCGGGATCGGCGATCAGGAAGTAGGCGATGATCGCGCCGATCTGGTTCCCGGTGAGATGCCGCCACGATCCGTCCGCAAGCTTGACCTCGACGCCGAGCCGGTCCGCATCTGGATCGGTCGACAGGACAAGCTCAGCATCGACTGACGCCGCATACTCGATCGCCGGATCCGTGACGCCAGGGATCTCCGGGTTCGGCGAGCGCAGCGGGATCGGCGCGAACGAGCCGTCCGGGTACTGGTCGCGCGGCGTGTGCACCTGGTAGCCGGCCCCCGTCAGGGTCTCCCCCACATTGGCCAGGCCCGTACCGCACAGCGGGGTGTACACCAGCGGCACCATGCCGCGAGCCTCCGCCGACCGGCCGGAGATGACCGCGTCCCGGCTGACGTACATGTCGATGTACTTGCGGTGCACCTCGCCGGGCATCTCGGCGGCCGCGCCGAGGTGCGTCGCGACCAGCTCCTCAATCCTCGGGTCGAGCGCGACCTGTTCCACCGCACGGGACAGCGTCGAGTCGTCCGGCGGACAGTACTGGCCGCCGGTCGGTGTGTAGACCTTGAAGCCGTTGTCGTCCGGGTGGTTGTGCGAGGCCGAGACATTCAGTCCGCCGGCCGCTGCCAGGGCCCGGATCGCGAACGAGAGCTCCGGGGTCGGCATATACCCGTCAGGATCCTTGGGGGCGGTGAGGTACGTGTCGTAGCCGTAGACCGCGTACAGCTGGCAGGCCAGCAGGGCCAGGCTGCGCGAGCTGGTGCCGAGCAGCGACCAGTCCTCTCCCATGAAAGTGTGCAGCTTGTTGATGTCGCTGAATACCCGGGTGTCGTTCGCGACTACCACGGTCTTGCTTGAGGCGGAGTCCCCGCCCGTCCGCTGGAGGAACTCGCAATGTCCGGCAACCGTCAGGGCCAGGGTCCGCGGGTTAATCCGGTTAGGCCCGATGCCGACCCGGCCGCGCCTGCCCCCGGTTCCGAATGGGATATCGCAGCGGAAAGAGTCGACAATGAGTCCGAGCGGCGCGCGCTCGGCGAATTTCCGCAGCTCAGCGCCGTTGACGAAGGGCTGATCGGCCGACAGCCAATGGCCCAGCGTCGCTGCCGCTGCCGCGCCTCCGTTCGGCTGGGCAGCTATTTCGGTCAGGCGCTCATTGAAATCGGGGCCAGTCATGTTTCTCCGCAGACTGAGTCGCAAGTGGCAGTAGGGAACCAACCTTATGCGGGAACTGGCAGGCACCGGCTGTCGGCCTGGAGACTGACGGCGGCCGCGCGGGGTCAGGCTGGGCCGGCCACGGGCTACCCCGTTCCCTTGGGGTAAAGGTAGTCAATATCCGGGCACTGAGGGCCACCGCACGCAAATCGTAATGGAGTCGTCCTCGGCTTCCCAGGAGTGGCCTACGCCGCCGAATACGACATACGCGCCAGGCTGGTCCAGGACGATGCTGCGATCCGGCAACTCGACCCGGAAGCGGCCACTGATCAGGAAGATGGCTGCGGTCCGTGACTCCCCTGTCACCCAGTGCGCACGTTTGTCGCCGCGCGGGTGGACGCCCCACTTGATCTCGACGTCGCTGCTCTGCCGCGGATCGCCTGCCGGCATGAAATGGCCGAGCAGCCAGCCGCGATGCGCCCGAGCGTCGGCGTCCGCATAGCCGGAGTAGATCAGCGGTGCGACGATCGGCCCAGTGTCAATCCGCCCGGACTCGATCGACTCAGCCATGGCGCGTTAGGTTAGCCGGCCTGTCTACCTCGGATCGGCTAGCGTGCTACTGATGACGGACCTGATTACCTCCGGAGACAAGGTCTACTTCGCCGAGCGCGGTGAGACCAAGGCCGATCTGGCCGAGCACTACCTGCGCGTCGCCGAGCCGCTACTGCGCGCAATGGGCGGGCGCCCGGTTCTCCTGCAGCGCTTCCCGGAGGGAGCAGGCGGGCCGTCGTTCTTCCAGAAGCGGGTGCCGAAGAACAAGCCGTCCTGGCTGCAGACCACGACCGTGGCCACGCCCAACGGGACCACATCTGAGGCGCTGATCGCCGCCGACATCGACCATGTGCTCTGGGCCGTCAACCTGGGCTGCCTCGGCTTTCACGTCTGGCCGTACCTGGCCGCAGATCCTGCCCACACCGATGAGCTGCGGATCGACCTTGATCCGACGCCCGGCGTCGACTTCAGCCACATCCAGCGGGCTGCCGCGGAACTTCGCGTGCTGCTGACCGAGTCCGGCGTGACCGGGTATCCGAAGACCACCGGCAACCGTGGCCTGCACGTCTACATCAAGCTGCAGCCGCAGTGGGATTCGTACCAGGTGCGTAGCGCCGCCGTCGCGATCGCGCGAGAGCTCGAGCGACGGCGGCCGGACCTGATCACCGCCGCGTGGTGGAAGGAAGAGCGCGGTCAGCGGGTGTTCATCGACTTCAATCAGAACGCGCCGCACAAGACCGTCTTCGGTGCCTGGTCCGTGCGGGCCAGGCCTGGCGCGCAAGTGTCGACGCCAGTGAGCTGGGACGAGATCGGTGAGATCCACCCGGACCAGTTCACCATCGCGTCCCTGCCAGCCAGGCTCGATGCTGTCGGTGATCCGTGGCTCGGCATGAACGACGAGCCGCAGTCGCTAGAGCCGTTCCTGGCGATGAATGAGCGCGACCTCGCAGCCGGGCTGATGGATGCCCCCTGGCCGCCCGTCTATCCCAAGCAGCCCGGCGAGCCGCCGCGGGTCGCACCCAGCCGGGCTAAGAAAGCCTGATCCGCGTCTGGGGCTCCATGATCAGTGCGTGCTCCGCGAGCTCAGGCCCGGCCGAACCCGATCGTCGGATCCGGCAGGGTGCTGCGCAGGGTCAGGATCTGCGTGACCGTGGCCAGGAAAGTCGAGGAGCTCAGCGTTGCGCTGGTCAGGCCGCCTTCCAGACCTGCCAGGGCGTCCTCGCCCTCGGTCACAGTCTGGGCCGCGGAAAGGATCAGCTGCATGCCAGCTTCCGCCGCCAGCAATGACCGGGTCTGGATCGAGCCGATCGACTTGAGTGCGCCGGCGCCGATCGCATCGGTGATCGTCACGCCTGTGAAGCCCAGCCGACGCCGGAGCTGGCCTTGCACGATGACCGAGGACAGGCCAGCCGGCCGCGACGATCCGAGGTTCGGGTATTTCGCCCAGGACACCAGCACCAGCTTGACTCCGGCCGCTATGGCGGCCTGATAGGGCAGCTCATCGACGCTCTGCAGAGTCGCCTTCGAGAGGGTAATCGTGACCGGCACCTTGTCCGTGTTCTGGCTCGCCGTTGCGGCCCCGAGTCCGGGGAAGTGCTTGGCCGTCGCAGCCACGCCGACGGCCTGCTGTGCCTTGATGAAAAGCGATCCCAGCCTCGACACGGTCACCGGATTCATGCTGTAGGAACGCTGGAACTGGTCGTCAAAGTCACCAGCCTTGCGGTACACGTCGAGCACCGGCGCCAGGTTCACATTCAGGCCGAAGCTGAGCAGGTTCTGGCCGGCTCCTGTACCGGCCGCGGTCGCCGCCGCAGCCCGCTGCGCCGGTGTGGGGAGGGAGCCGATGGTCTTCTCCGAGTCCACCGGCGCCCCGGGTAGCCGTCTTACCTCGCCACCTTCCTGGTCCACCATGAGCAGCAGCGGGAAGTTGTGCGCCGGGTTCTGCGCCAGGCTGTTGTTGGCAACGAGCTTGGCGACAGCGGCAGTGAACTGGGCGGCGTTCTCGAAGTTCGAGCTGAAGAAGATGACACCACCAACCTCACCGTGCCGGATCAGCTTGAGCAGAGCTGACGGCGGCGTGAAGCCGGAATAGCTGTAGATGACTCGCTGGCCGGCCAGCTGGGCCGGGGACAGCGTCGAGGCGAGCGCTGCCTCCGGGCTCTGCACGACAGCCAGCGCCGCCGCGACCTTGCGGGCACTGGTGACCAAAGCTGGTGCGTTCCTGACTCCGGATCCGTCACCGGATGCGCGTCGCTGCGTAGCTGAGTGTGACGTAGCGCCAACCGGGCCGGCGCCTGCGCCCGCTGCGAACGCGACTGTGACGGCTGCGGCCACACAGGTGCCGCCGATTCTGAGCCATTGCTGCTGGCGCAACCGAGGATCGCCTCTTAGAACTTCGTCTTTGACTGTGTCAACGGACGCGGGCACCGCGCGTATACCCGGCCTTGCGTCCGCCGACACATCGTCAAGCAGGCAATGGATGCAAACTTTCGTTCCGCGCTTGCCTATCCGGCGCCCGGATCCCGTGTCCATCCGCGCATCGTCCTGGTCACCTCGATAAATGGCGAGGCCTGCAAGAACGCCCGTTCCTCGTCGTAGCCCTGGCCGGTTTCGTCACGCCCTTCGAGGTAGGTGTAAGCAAGCAGGCGATCGACGTGCGCCAGCCGCAGCCACGCGGCCGCCCGGCCGAGCAGCCAGGTGGCGACACCGCGGCGACGGTACTTCTCGGCCACGCAGAGGTTGCCGATGTCGGCCCAGCCGCCATGCCGCAAGGCTCGCTCGCCGTCGTCGAACGTCTCCACCTCGATGTAGCCGATAACCTCCTCGCCCTGGACAGCCGACAGGCGCGTCCCGGAGAGCCCGACCGACCGGCGGACAGTCAGGCCGGACACGGGCGGGTCAGCGGCGCGGCACAGGTCTTCGACGGCAGCCAGGAAGACCAGCTCAGTGTGCCCGTCATAGCTAAACCCCGCGCGCTCGTACAGAGCGCGAACGTGCGGCCATTGTTCGGGCACCCCGTATACGCCTGGCAATGGCAGGTCGCCGTCCGCGTACTGGCGCGCGACTCCCCAGTCGGCGAGCTGGCGGATGCACGCGGCCATCAGGTTCTCTGCCGCCCGCGTGGCGTCGGTCCAGTACGCGGAGCTGATCCTCGGGCCCTCGGGCCAGAACACCAGCCAGCTGATCTCGCCGGCGTTGCGGTACGGCGGGCTGACGCGCTCGGT
>Ga0335072_10011334_pt1 | contig 12775 bp, 9 predicted proteins | sample Lox_Sample_21_FD_206725 | JGI IMG/M metagenome (GOLD analysis project Ga0335072, IMG submission 206725) | Soil microbial communities from Loxahatchee National Wildlife Refuge, Florida, United States - Lox_Sample_2.1 | ecosystem: Environmental > Terrestrial > Soil > Wetlands | place: USA: Florida...
CGGATGATCCGTGCGCGATGAAATGGCTTTGTCGTAGCAAGCCTTGGCCCGCGCAAAATCGCCGTCATCCAGATAGAGCAGCCCCAGCTCCTCGTAATTTCCCGCCGACGGATTATCCAGAACCATCTGTTCCAGCTCATGAATGCGCCGCCGCCTCGGAAACATCTGGAACGAACTGCGCAGCAATCCCGCGTCGGGTACCACTTCCACCAGGATATAAACCAGAGCCCCGACCCAGTGAAACAGGATCACGAAGAGCCAGAAAAAATCCGGCCGCCGCCGGATGAAGTGAATGATCGCTACGATCCGCAGCGCGATCGCCCACCACGAAAATGCGAAGAAGAGAAACGATCCCATCGTGAAGACGCACTATAGCATGCGCAGCCCAGCGCTTCGGCCAGGCCCGCGGGTCTGACTTCCGGCTGGCATCAATTATTTTCTTAACCGCTATTTCTTGACTGCCGGAGTCGGCATTGCCGCAGGAGCGGCCATCGGAGCGGGCGCCAGGCTCTGTTTTACCGAAGCCGGCAACTTGTCCGCATTCGCCAGCAGCAGGCTCACCTGCCACATCTCGGTAGTCGACAGCGTCTTCTCGAAGCCCGGCATTCCCGTCATTCGAATTCCGCTGGAAACTTTCCAATATGTCTCGCCCGCAGGATCGTCCGTAACGCCAGTGCCCTCCATCAGCTTCGGAGGATGCGGGAACATCCCCTTCGCGATCGCCGTTTGCGGCACGCCCGGCAATCCGTGACAAACCGCGCAGTTCTCCTTATAAACTTCCGCTCCCGCCGTGTACGCCGCTTCATCGGCGGCAATCGGCACCGACTTCGGCACTTCTTTTTCCAGCTTCGCGTTCAGAGCCATCCGGGCAAACGTTCGTTCCAATGGCATCGGGGGCGCAGAGGTCGCCACCGGCGCCATCCCCATCGCGAAATATCCGTAAATGCAACCTACAAACACAACCACTCCAACGATCAGCCCAAACACGAACTTGCCCATCGGCTTCTCCTTAGGGAACTGCCTGGATTTCTGATGGTAACTCATCGCCGGACCTTCATGCTTCCGCAGAAACGTCACCTTCGCGGCGGGTTCGCCCGGAAGATTCCTCCTCTCTGTGATTGCGCTCCCTGATCGCGGCCCGCGCTTTTGCTACACTCAGCTTCGGCATGCTCACGCATCTGGAATGCACTCGTTGCGGCGAACGCTATCCCGCCGGCCGCCCTCAATCCGTCTGCCCGAACGACGGCGGAATTCTTTATGCGCGTTACGACCTTGCTTCCATCAAGCGCACTTTTTCCTCCGCCCATCTCGTCGGATGCGCTCCCACCATGTGGCGCTACCACGCCGTCCTTCCTGATGCCGACCCCGTTTCTCTTGGTGAAGGTTTCACGCCCATGCTGCCCAGCCGCGAATATCCCAATGTCTACATTAAAGATGAAGGCCTGAATCCCACGGGATCGTTCAAGGCCCGGGGTCTTTCCGCCGCCGTCACCATGGCGCGGCATTTCGGATTGAAGAAACTCGCCATTCCCTCGGCCGGCAACGCCGCCGGTGCACTCGCCGCCTACGCCGCCGCCGCCGGTCTCGAAGCTCACATCTTCATGCCGAAAGATGTGCCGATGGCCAACCGCATCGAGTGTGACTACTACGGCGCGCAGGTCACCCTGGTCGATGGACTTATCAGCGATTGCGCCAAGAAAGTTGCGGATCTGAAAGGTTCCGAGGTTTGGGAGAAAGACGGCTGGTTCGATGTCAGCACCACCAAAGAGCCCTACCGCGTCGAAGGCAAGAAGACCATGGGATACGAAGTCGCCGAGCAGCTCGGATGGCGCATGCCGCGAGGCATCATCTATCCCACCGGCGGCGGCGTGGGACTGCTCGGCATGTGGAAGGCCTTCGAAGAAATGGAAGCCCTCGGATGGATTTCCTCAGAAAAGTCCGGGTCCGAGCGTCCGAAGATGATCGTCGTGCAATCTGCCGGCTGCGCGCCCGTCGTGAAGGCATGGGAAGAAGGGAAGCCGTCGGTAGAAATGTGGCCGAACGCTTCTACCCTAGCCTCCGGCCTGCGCGTGCCCAAGCCCTACGGCGACTATCTGATTCTCGACATCCTGAAAAAGTCGAAGGGCACCGCCGTCGCCGCCACTGACGATGAGATCGTCGAAGCCACGCGCCATTGGGCACAAGTTGAAGGAATTTTCGCCGCTCCAGAAGGCGCAGCCTGCCTCGTCGCCTACCGCAAACTTCGCACCAGCGGATTCTTCTCGCCCGAAGATACCGTCGTTCTGTTCAACACCGGCAGCGGATTGAAGTATCTCGACGTTCTGGATTCTCGTGTGGCCGCGGGCGACTCGCCCGCGAAGCCAGCGGCATCAGCGAAACCCGCTCCACGCCACATCGCCGGCATCATCGGCCCGTATTGAGTAAGCCGTCGCGGCACGGCACAAAACATCTTCACGATTCCTGCGTCATCCCGAAGACCCGCGTCTTCTCCAGCGGGTCGAGGGATCTCGCGCGCATCACGAACAGCTTTGTCATCCTGAGCGGCGGTAAAATCCGGCGTTTCCGTTTCCCTCTGTGTCCTCTGTGGTTAAAATAACCTGATTTAATAAGTCCCATGACCGACCGCCTCTACTATCGTGACTCTTTCCTCTACGACTTCGACGCCGAGGTCCGCGAACTCACCGAATCGCCGCGCCCGGCGCTCATTCTCGACCGCACCGCGTTCTATCCCACCAGTGGAGGACAGATTTTCGACACCGGCTTTATCACTCCCACAAATCAGCCGAACGACGGCGCCAAGTTCCGCGTCACCGAAGTTGCCGACACCGAAGACGGCCGCGTTGTCCACTACCTCGAAGCCCCCATCAAAGACTTACAACCTGGAACCCGCGTTCATGGCCAGATTGACGCCGCCCGCCGCCGTGACCACATGCAGCAGCACTCCGGACAGCACATCCTCTCCGCTGCCTTCATCAAGCTCTTCGACATGCACACGGTCTCGTTCCACATGGCCGACGACTACTGCTCGATCGATCTCGATACCCCGAATCTCACCCAACAGCAGATCGAAGCCGCCGAGCGCCTCGCCAACGAAATCATTCTGGAGAATCACACCGTCGACATCCGCTTCGTCAACCGCGAAGAAGCCGCGCAACTCGGCCTCCGCAAGATCCCCGTCGCCGACCGCGATGAACTGCGCATCATTGAGATCAACGATTGGGATCTCTCCGCCTGCGGAGGCACGCACGTCAACCAAACCGGACAGATCGGCTGCATTCTTCTTCGCAAAGCCGAACGCGTCCGCCAGGGATGGCGCGTGGAATTCGTCGCCGGACAGCGCGCCGTTCGAACTGCGCACAAAGATTTCACCACACTCACCGAGGCCGCAGCGCTTTTTTCCGCCCACATCCACGATGTTCCACAACAAATTGCGAAGTCGCTCGACGAAATCCGCTCGCTTCGCAAGCAGCGCGAGCAGTCACAGGAAGAACTGGCCGAGGCCCAGGCCGCTACTCTGCTCGCCGAGACTCTAGAGCTCAACGGCCGCAGGATCATCGTTCGCACTTTTTCCGAACGCGATCCTGGCTCGCTCAAGCTGCTCGCGCAGAAGCTCACTCATAACGCTCCGAACGTGATCGCACTGGTGGCCGCAACCTCTCCGCAGCCGTCCATCGTCTTCGCGCAATCCGCCGGCTCTGCCTGCGATATGGGAGCGCTGATGAAGCAGACCATGGCCAAATTCGGTGGCCGCGGCGGCGGCAGCAAAGACTTTGCCCAGGGAGGCTTGCCTGCCCCGGCAGCCGTCGAATCCGCATTATCCGATGCCACCGCCAGTCTTCATCCCTGACCACCTCCGCGCTGTCATCCCGAACACACGCCATGCTCAGGTGAAGGATCTGGGCCTTCCGTGCGAAACGGCGCGGGTTTCTGCGCCGCTGCAATCGAATGCTGGGCTCGCATCCCCGTAAGAGTCTACCGACCACCCTATCGAAAATTCTTCCCGGCGAATTGCGGTGCTACAATCTGCTGTAAGTCATTCTTAAGTTGTATGAGGAGGTGCCTGTGTACCGCTTTGCACTGGTTCTTCCAGCCCTACTTCTATTCGCTGGTTCTGCTTTCACCCAACAAACAACTCCAAACACTCCGGCCCCCAAGAGTTCTTCTTACGCCGCCATTCCGGTCGAAGCCGCCAAGGCGCCCAATCCGGTCAAGGCCACACCCGAATCCCTCGCCCGCGCCAAACGCTGGTGGACCATGGATTGCGAAATGTGTCATGGCAAAACTGGCGACGGCAAGGGAGACACTGCCAAGGACATGAAGCTGAACATGGCCGACTTCACCGATCCCGCGACCTTCAAAGATCGCACCGACGGCGAGATCTTCTACGTTATCAAGAATGGTTATAACGACATGCCCGCCGAAGGCCCGCGCATCAAGGTCGAAGAAAATTGGGACCTGGTCAACTACGTCCGCTCTCTGTCGAAGAAAAAGGACGCCGATACGAAATCCGACGCCAAGCCAGACGACGCCAAGCCGCCGCAGTAGACTCTGGATCGAGGCCGCGCGGATTTTCCGCCGACGCAATCGGCCCCGGAAAAGCATGGGGCTGGAAAATCGCCCTCTAGCCGGCTCGCCGCAGCCGCCGCTGTGATTCCTCGTCATTCCCTGCGGTCAGCAATCCCACCACGCCTCGCAGGCTCTCCCATGCGGCGTCGTTCAGCGACGGCTCGGCGCTGACCAGTTCGCGGATCATCTGCCAGGCCGCCATGTTCAGCGCGCCTTCCGGTGGCATCCCCATCGCCAGCGACACCGCGCATTGCGGACAAAACGAGATCCGGCTTGCCGTCGACTTCTGTTTCGGCCGCACCCCCACTGTCTGCGCGAACATGTACACCGCGACCGACTTGTCTCCCGACTCAATCTCGCGCCTGCATCGCAGGCAGACTAATGCTTGCACGGTTGCCTTCCTCGCACCCCATCTGGGCTGAAATACGTTTACTTTCAGCCACCCTTGCGCCACTCGCAAGTATGAAGAAAGATTCCCGACCGGCTCGCCGCCCTTCCATCAGCCGCTATTGCACCCACACCTCAATAGTGAAGTCCTCACTCGGCGTCGATCCTTAAATTGCGTCATCCCGAAGACTCGCGCATTTTCCAGCGAGTCGAGGGATCTGGCGGACCATTGATGCACTCCGCGCAATATCCTTTGAAGAACGTCTCCGCTCGGGGTGACGCCCTTAAAACGGAAACCGATGGATTTTTCAGATTGAGGCGCCGCTCACGCCTTCATCTCCGTTGACTTGCCTCGTGATCCCACCTAACATGACCCGAACTTATGATCGGCAGGACCATCTCGCATTACCGCATCGTCGAGAAACTCGGCGGCGGCGGAATGGGCGTCGTCTACAAGGCCGAAGACATTTCCCTGGGACGTATGGTCGCGCTGAAATTCCTGCCCGACGATGTGGCCCGGGACGCACAGGCGCTCGAACGTTTTCGCCGGGAGGCGCGCGCCGCATCCGCGCTCAACCATCCCAACATCTGCACCATTTATGAAATTGGCGCCGACGGTGACGAGTCCTTCATCGCCATGGAGTTTCTCGAGGGCGCGACCCTGAAGCACCGCATCTCCGGCAAGCCCCTGGAGATTGAAATCCTGCTCTCGCTTGCCATCGAGATTGCCGACGCGCTCGATGCCGCCCACGCCAAGGGCATCGTTCATCGGGACATCAAGCCGGCCAACATATTCGTCACCGATCGCGGCCACGCCAAGATTCTCGACTTCGGACTCGCCAAAGTCACCGCATCCGGCAGCTCTGCAAGCCAGGCGACCGTCACCCGCACCAGCGAAGAGCAGCACCTCACCAGCCCCGGCACCGCTGTGGGCACAGTCGCCTATATGTCTCCCGAGCAGGCCAAGGGCAAGGAACTCGATGGCCGTTCCGATTTGTTCTCCTTCGGAACCGTGCTCTACGAAATGGCCACCGGCATCTCGCCCTTCCGCGGCGATACCTCCGCCGTCATCTTCGATTCCATTCTCAATCGCGCCGTCCTTCCCGCGCTTCGCCTCAATCCCGAACTGCCCGCACGCCTCGACGAGATTCTCGGCAAAGCTCTGGAGAAAGACCGCGAACTTCGCTACCAGCATGCTTCCGAGATTCGCAGTGATTTGAAACGCCTGCAACGCGACAGCGGTTCCGGACGCACCGCAGCCGTTCCGGTGGCCGACGCTTCCGCGCTAACTCAAACCCCGCAGCCTCAGAGCGGCACCGGCACGCCCCAAGCGGCCTCCAGCGCATCCTCTGCGCTCCCGTCGAGCGGTTCGGTCCTCACCGTGGCGGCGCGCCAGCATAAGTTCGGCCTCGTCGCGGGAACCTCTGTTGCTCTCCTGCTCTTGGCGGCCGCCGGTTACGGAATCTATTCTCTCCTCACTCGCTCCGGTCCTCTGCCTTTTCAGAATTTCACCGTCACGCAAGTCACGAATACAGGTAAAGCTGCGCTGGCGGCCATCTCGCCCGACGGCAAATACATTCTGAACGTGCAGAATGACAATGGCCAGCAAAGCCTCTGGCTGCGTAACGTCCCGACCAGCAGCGATACCCAGATCATCCCTGCGGCCCCCGGCATCTACCGCCATCTCGCGTTCTCCCCCGACGGAAATTACGTCTACTTCGAGAAGGCTGCCAACTCCCAGGGAACTTCATTCGATCTCTACCGGGCTCCGGTGCTCGGTGGAGTGCCCAAGGCCATCGTTCACGACATCGACAGCGACATCACTTTCTCGCCCGACGGCCAGCGCATGGCATACGTTCGCGCCAATAACCCCGAGATTGGGAAATACCGCTTGCTCGCCGCCAGCCCCGATGGCACCAACGAAACTGTTCTGCGCATCGCCGAACCCACCCGCGGTGGGAATGCCAATCACATCACCTGGGCTCCTGACGGCGCCCGGATCGCTTACTCGTTTCCTTCTTCCGGAGATGCCCTCGGCTATGTTGAGACCTTCGATCTCGCTTCCGGCAAGGTCTCTACCCTCGCTGCCCTCAAGAACGAGCAGGTCCACGAATTGAAGTGGCTGCCCGATGGCCGCTCTTTGCTTGTCGTTTTCGTCGGCAAAGGGCAACTTTTTTGGCGGCCGCAAATCGGATTGCTCTCCCTCGACGGCAAACTTCACCCCATCACTCGCGACACCAATGCCTACTCCACGCTGGCTCTTTCCGCCGACGGAAAGAATGCATCCACCGTTCAGGTAAAGAGCACGCGCACCCTCGCTCTGCTTCGCGCCGAAGACCTGAGCAAACCGGATTCCTCCAAGGTTCTCCCCGCCTCCGATCCGCAAACCGTGCAGTGGACGCCCGACGGGAAGTTGCTCGTATCCGACGGAGAGAAAATTACCCGCATGGATCCCGACGGCCAGAACGCCACCGTCCTCGTCTCTGATCCCACGGCCGCTATCATGGGGTTTTCCCCATGCGGCGACCGTTACCTGCTGCTCACCTGGGTCTACCACCAGAACAATGTTTTGATCATTTGGCGTACCAATGCCGATGGCTCCGCTCCCCTGCAACTTAGTTCCCAATACTTCGAAACCGATCCTGTCTGTACGCCAGACGGACGAACCGTTTACTTTCTCGACCGCCCATCGCGCAGGGTCATGCGCGTCCCCATCGACGGCGGAAAGTCCGAACCTGTTCCCAGCGCCCAGGTTCCCAACAGCTTCGCCTTAGCCAGCCTGAACTCTGTCTCCAGCGATGGAAAGGAATTGTCGCTGGTTGCCGATATCAGCGATCCCGTCACCCATCAGGCCCGCGCAGAACTGGATGCCGTCAGCCTGAACGGTGCATCCGCTAGCACACTCCGCCCGCTTCCCCTCGATCCTCGCTTCGGTTCAACGCGGATGCTTAATCCGCGCGTGCAACTGCAGCCCGATGGCAAATCCGTCCTTTATGTGATTAACGAGAACGGCGTCGACAATCTCTGGGTGCAACCTCTCGACGGCTCACCCGGCCATCAACTCACTCACTTCACATCAGAGTCGATCACCGACTTCCACTGGTCCCCAGACGGCAAAATCCTGGCCGTCGTTCGCGATCAGGACGTCTCCGATGTCATCCTGTTGCGCGAAACCACCAACTAAGCTCCGTCGTTGACATCCTCGCGCTCATCCCTAACAATGGCGTTCCACCGAAGGGAACCCGAATGATCCGACGCCTGCCGTTCTTCCTGTTCCTCGTTCTCATCACCTCAGCCTTCGCGCAGGATCGCACCAACGCGCGCTCCATGGTCATCTCGCCCTACGGCATCGTCGCCACCAGCCAGGTGCAGGCCTCGCAGGCCGGAGCCGAAATCCTTGCCCATGGCGGCTCCGCCGTCGATGCCGCGATCGCTGCCAATGCCGTGCTGGGCGTCATCGAGCCAGACATGAACGGCATCGGCGGTGATCTCTTCGCCATTTACTGGGACGCCAAGACTGGAAAGCTCTATGGCCTCAACTCCAGCGGGTGGGCTCCGCAGGCGCTCACCATCGATCACTTGAAATCCAAAGGCTTCGCCGAAATGCCCGCGACCGGCATCGATTCCGTCACCGTGCCCGGCGCCGTCGAAGGCTGGAACAAACTCCATCAGCGCTTCGGCCGCCTTGCCTGGAAAGATCTCTTCATTCCCGCAATCTTCTACGGCGAACACGGATTCCCCGTGCCCGAACTCATCGGCGCTGACTGGGGTCTATCCCCCGCCAAGCTGAAAAAGGATCCCGAAAGCGACCGCGTCTTCCTGGTTCACGGCATAGTTCACGGCGAAGCTCCGAAGGTCGGCGAACTTTTCAAGAACCCCGACATCGCCCACGCGCTTCGGCTTCTCGCCGAAGGAGGCCCGCAAGCCTTCTATACCGGAGAGATCGCAAGCGCCATCCTCGCCACCGAACGCGAGCTCAACGGCACGATGCAAGCCGGCGACTTGAAAGATTTTTCTGCCGAATGGGTCCAGCCCATCTCTACCACTTATCGCGGATGGAAAGTCTACGAACTCCCTCCCAACGGCCAAGGCATGGCCGCCCTTGAAATGCTCAACATCATGGAGCAGTTTCCTCCCGCGAAATCCGGCCCGCTCAGCGCCGAAGAGATCCATACCCGCATCGAGGCCATGAAGCTCGCCTACGCTGATCTCGCCCGCTACAATGCCGATCCCCGCTTCGCCAAAGTCCCCGTCGCCGGCCTGATCTCGAAGGATTACGCCAGGCAGCGCGCCCAGCTCATCAATCCCCAGCAGGCCGACTGCAACACCGAAGCCGGCATGCCTCCCTCGAGCGACACCACCTATCTCACCGCCGTCGACCGCGACGGCAACATCGTCTCGCTGATTCAGAGCAATTACTCCAGCTTCGGATCCGGCATCACCGTCCGCGGTATGGGATTCGTTCTGCAGAATCGCGGCGCACTCTTCATGCTCGATCCCTCCAAGCCCGACGCCCTCGCCCCGCACAAGCGTCCCTTTCACACCATCATTCCCGCGTTCATGGAACACGGCGACGATCACATCGGATTCGGCATCATGGGCGGCGCCAATCAGCCCCTCGCCCACGCCCAGTTCGTCTCCAACGTGGTCGACTACGGCATGAACCTGCAAGCCGCCATGGAGACTGCCCGCTTCACCGTTCGCAGCAACTTCGATGTCGGATGCAAGGTTCTCATCGAAGATCGCGTCCCCGCGGACGTGCGCGCCAAACTCGCCTCCATGGGACATCAGATCGAACTTCGCGGAGACTTCTCCCTCTACATGGGACGCGGCCAGGCCATCGACCACAACACTGCATCCGGGATCAACTTCGCTGCCTCCGACGCCCGCACCGACGGCTCCGCCGAGCCCGAATTTCCCCCCGGAATTCATCTCCCCGCCCAATAGACCGTCATCCTGATCCAGCTCTCTTTGCGCAGGGATGGACCTGGGCGAGCCGTGCCCAAGGTAGGCCGAGCATCGACTTGACAAATCCATACCATCACTTCTACAATTAGCACTCGTTAGGTGATACTGCTAACAGTGCCACCTATCCCAATTAACTCATAGGTTTACAAGACATTCAATTCAGCAGCACCCTCGAACGAATCGAAAGGAGTTTGAAAACCATGGCGAAATTTACACCCCTCCATGACCGCATCCTGGTGCGCCGTGTGGAAGAAGCAACCACCACTCGCGGCGGCATCATCATCCCCGACTCGGCAAAAGACAAGCCGCAGGAAGGCGAAGTCATCTCTACCGGCAAGGGACGCACCAACGACGAAGGCAAGACCTTCCCCCTGGCCGTCAAAGAAGGCGACCGCATCCTGTTCGGCAAGTACTCCGGCACCGAAATCAAGATCGACGGCGAAGAGTACATCATCATGAAGGAAGAGGAAGTGCTCGGCGTCCTCACCGGCGCTGCCGCTCCGGCCAAGAAAGAACTCACCGGATCGAAGAAATAGTTCTCAGCCGTCAGCTGTCAGCCATCAGCGAAACCGGATCCTGACAGGCAGCGGCCAGACGTTCCAAGCTGAGAGCTGATAGCCCCCAGCCAAGAAATCGCAGGCCAGTCCTGCACAGAATTCATTAAGGAGATTGAAACAATGGCAAAGCAAATCATTCACGGAGAAGAGTCTCGACAGGCGATTCTCCGCGGCGTTAATGTCCTGGCCGATGCCGTAAAGGTCACACTCGGCCCCAAGGGCCGCAACGTCGTCATCGAAAAGAAATTCGGTTCGCCGACCATCACCAAAGACGGCGTCACCGTCGCCAAAGAAATCGACCTGAAGGACCCGCTCGAGAACATGGGCGCACAGATGGTTCGTGAAGTCGCTTCCAAGACTTCCGACATCGCCGGCGACGGCACCACCACCGCCACCGTTCTCGCCCAGGCCATCTACCGCGAAGGCGTCAAGACTGTCGCTGCCGGCGCCAATCCCATGGCCCTGAAGCGCGGCATCGAGAAGGCCGTCACCATCATCGCCGGCAAGCTCGACAAGGAAGGCAACCGCGTCAATGGCGAACTCGACAAGCTGTCTAAGCCCGTCAATAACGACAGCATGATCGCCCAGGTCGGCACCATCTCCGCCAACAACGACGAGACCATCGGCAAGATCATTGCCGAGGCCATGAAGAAGGTCGGCAAAGATGGCGTCATCACCGTCGAAGAAGCCAAGACCCTCGAAACTCAGCTCGACGTCGTCGAAGGCATGCAGTTCGACCGCGGATATCTCTCGCCCTACTTCGTCACCGATCCCGAGCGCATGGAAGTCTCGCTCGAGAACGCCTACGTCCTGATCAACGAAAAGAAGATCAGCTCGATGAAGGACCTGCTCCCGCTGCTCGAGCAGATCGCGAAGTCCGGCAAGCCGCTGCTCATCATCGCTGAAGACGTGGAAGGCGAAGCCCTCGCCACTCTCGTCGTCAACAAGCTGCGTGGCACGCTCCAGGTCGCGGCCGTCAAGGCTCCCGGCTTCGGAGATCGCCGCAAGGCCATGCTCGGCGACATCGCCATCCTCACCGGCGGCAAGGCCATCACCGAAGATCTCGGCATCAAGCTCGAAAACGTCCAGATCTCCGACCTCGGCCAGGCCAAGAAGATCACCGTCGACAAGGACAACACCACCCTCGTCGAAGGCAAAGGCAAGCACGCCGAAATCGAAGGCCGCGTGAAAGAAATTCGCAGCCAGATCGAAAAGACCACCAGCGACTACGACCGCGAGAAGCTGCAGGAGCGGCTGGCGAAGCTGGTCGGTGGCGTGGCCGTCATCAAAGTCGGCGCCGCAACCGAAACCGAAATGAAGGAAAAGAAAGCCCGCGTCGAAGATGCGATGCATGCGACCCGCGCAGCCGTGGAAGAGGGAATCGTCCCCGGCGGCGGCGTCGCTCTGGCCCGTTGCGCCAGCGTGCTCGACAAGGTGAAGGCCGAAGGCGATGAGCAGATCGGCATCAACATCGTCAAGCGCGCCATCACCGAACCCCTGCGCATGATCGCCGAGAACGCTGGCGAAGAAGGCGCTGTCGTTCTCGGCAAGGTGCTCGAGTCGAAGGAAGCGAACTTCGGCTACAACGCCTTCTCCAACGAGTATGAGGATCTGGTTAAGGCCGGCGTGCTCGACCCCACCAAGGTCGTCCGCACCGCCCTGCAGAATGCCGGATCGATCGCCTCGTTGATGCTCACCACCGAAGCCCTCGTCGCTGAGATTCCTGAAAAGAAGGAAGCTCCGGCCCCGGGTGGACACGGCGGCGGCATGGGCGACATGTACTAAAAGCAGCTTCTAGCTATTAGCTCTTAGCTTCCAGCTAGATCGAAGCCCCGCTCGCCAGAGCGGGGCTTTTGCTTGTGTAGGGGCGGACGCATTCGTCCGCCCCAGCCCTGTCATCCCGAGCGGAGCGCCTTTCGCCGCGACCAGGCCCCAAAAAGCATTGTCATTCCGACGCACGAGCGTAGCGAGACAGGAGGAATCTGCTTCCCGTCCCTCTGTGATCCTGAGGGCGTCTTCTGCGCGAAGGATCTCCGCAGTCACGAGCCTTGAAAGGGCGCGGCTTCAGCCGCGCCACAAGTTTGCCAGATTGGTAGAACCGAAGCCCCGCTCTTGCGAGCGGGGCTTTTGCTTGTGTAGGGGCGGACGCATTCGTCCGCCCCAGCCCTGTCATCCCGAGCGGAGCGCACTTTTTGCCGCGACCAGCCCAAAAAGCATTGTCATTCCGACGCACGAGCGTAGCGAGACAGGAGGAATCTGCTTCCCGTCCCTGTGATCCTGAGGGCGTCTTCTGCGCG
>Ga0335072_10011336_pt1 | contig 12769 bp, 13 predicted proteins | sample Lox_Sample_21_FD_206725 | JGI IMG/M metagenome (GOLD analysis project Ga0335072, IMG submission 206725) | Soil microbial communities from Loxahatchee National Wildlife Refuge, Florida, United States - Lox_Sample_2.1 | ecosystem: Environmental > Terrestrial > Soil > Wetlands | place: USA...
CGAGCCGGTTCGTCGCCACCAGCGCGATCGCCGAGAGGACGCCGGAGGCGAGGGCGAGGAGTGCGGCGGGGTTGCGCAGAAGCTGCGGGCCGGGATGGATGGTGAGGACGACACCGGCGAGACCGATAAGGAGGCTGACCCATACGGTACGGCTGACCGGCTTGCGGAACCAGAGCCAGACCACGAGGGGGATGAAGAGCGGGGCGGAGTTCGAGAGGAGAGAAGCGTCGAGCAGGGGCAGCGAGCCGAGGGAAAAGAAGAACAGCAGCTGGCAGGCGGAGCCGGCAAGACTGCGAAAGATCTGAAGGCCAGCGCGCTGGGTGCGCAGGGCGGCCGACCCCATGCGGACGCCGGAGGGAACGAAACAGAGGAAGGCAATCGCGTACTGGAAAAAGAGCGTAAGCAGCGGCGAGACGTGATGCAGGGATTTGGTGACGGCGCCCATGACGGCGGCCCAGAAGAACCCCGTCACGATCAGAGCGATGCCGCGGCCGCGGTTGTGGCCGGCGTCCTGCGCGCGGATGTCGATGGCGGGCAAAGGCGATTCTCCGGGTCCGGATGCCGGTGAAAAGCAGAGTTTCGAGTTTAAGGCTCCAGCTGCAGGAATTCAGAACGAGGCGGCTCGTCGCCTCAAAGTCCAGCATATAGCCGACCTTTTTTGCGATGGAGGACGATTCCGATGATGCTGGTGGAATGCACCGCGGTAGCGGCCCATATGCCGGAGAGGCGCGCATCGGCGGTCGAGCCTGTCGAGGGGAGCGGAATGAGGAAGAACACAGCTGCTTCACGACGGCCACGCGATCTCCGAACGCAGGCCAGGAGCCATCATGCCGCCGCGGCGGATTTAATATCCCTCAGCTTACGGTAGAAGGTCGTCTTTCCGATACCAAGCAGGCGCGCCGCTTCGACCGGCCTGCGATTGGACCGCTTATAGGCAGCAAGGAGCATTGCCCGTTCCACCTCTTCGAGGCTGGGAAATGACTCGCCGCCGGCGACCGGAAGCAAATGCGCCGGAACCTTCTCAATCGAACGCGACTCCTGCAGTCGTTCCGACGCGGCGGAAATCAACCTGCGGGCCTGATCGAGGTTCCGAAGGCACTCCGGGTCCGGGCGGATGACGATCTTTTCCACCACACGTTCCACGACGTTCACGATCGGCGCGGGAAGTCTCTTGCCGCAGCGCCGGCACCTCGCACCGTCCGCCCACTGCGCCAGTTCACACTGCATACAACGAGTCTTTGCGCGTTCTTCGCACATCGGTTCACCTCTCAAATCTGTTAATTGTTGTTTCAGCCGAACAGGCTGAGCTGGATCGGCTGCTCGCCCGTCGCCGTGGCCGGCCAGGGAGGCGCATCCGGAAGTCTCTTCCCTCTCGCCGGCGGAACTAAATGAATACACTCGCCGAGTTCCGCCGCACCAATCGGAGTCAGCGCGCCGTCGCCTGGGCCCTCTTCGAATTCCTGTGGCGCATGCCCCATCTGCGTCGACCGTTCGCGATCGAGCTGGCGCCAGACCTGATCGGCAGATTCGCCGACGCCCGCCTTCTCGACCAGTTCCCGCGCCATCGCGGACATCAGATCCTCGTCGGCATCGAGCGACTGGAGGCCTTCGCCCGAGAACTTGCCCTCCATCATCAGGGCGACGAGCATCTTTTTGCCCATCAAGCGCAGGCAGACCTCCTGCATGGTCCCCTTGTAGGTGAGGAACTTCACCCGCACAGGGTGCCTTTGCCCGATCCGCCAGGACCGCCGGCTGGCCTGCCGGAGTGTATGGAGCGAATAGCCGGTCTGGTAGAAGTAAAGTGTCGGAAACGCCAGGAGATCGAGGCCCGTCTCCACCAGTTTTGGATGGCAGACGACAACCTCGACACCGGATTCAAGCTGCCGGTCGTACCACTCCTCCCGTTTTTGCGTTGGTACGGAAGCGCGAAGAACAGCAACACGCAGTCCTGCGGCCGACAACACATGTTCCAGCCGGGCATTGACGTCCTTCTCGCCCGTGTACGTCGCATAAATCTGACAGCGCCGGCCCTGCCGCAGTTCTTCCCGAATGTTTTCGATGAGAGCTGTTTCTTTGGGATAGAGGCAGTCCCGAGACAATTCCCGTGGGCTGGCGACAAGAAACTTGTAGTATTCCTTCGTCGCCGGATCGAGCGCCCGCGCCCAGATCTCGTCGAAACCGTACGGGTGATCGGGATAAAGCAGGAGCGTGTTCAGAAGCACGCTCATCAGGCTCTTGTTGCCTCGATGTTCCGCCATGGCATTGCGCAGGGCTTTTTCGAGTTCGTCGTAGGCCTCCGCAAGCTCTTTGCTCATGTCGCAGGAAAGCACGCTCTCCGTGTACGGCGGAAGGTTGTCTGCGATATCTTCAAGCGCCAGAAAGGCGGTCGTTGACATGAGGAACTTGCCAAACAGCAGAGGTGAGGCGCCCGGCTTCCGGACGACCTGCACGGTCTTCTTCGAAGCACGCGAGCAGGCATTATCCTCTTCGCGGATCTTCTCGATGGTTTCAAGAACGCCGTATTGCTCCTGAAAGCTCCGCCGACCCTCGCCCCCATACACGAATCCGTCTGCCGCCATCATCTGCGGTTCCATCCGGTAGAAGACGTTGAAGAGATCGTCGGCATAACCGCCCATCAGCGTTCCCGTGAGAGCCAGGAGGCGGCGTCCGGCCCGCGCCAGAACGCCAAGGGCATTGCCCTGCGCCGTGTCTCCGGCCAGCTGGTGCAACTCGTCGGCGATGGCGAGATCGAACCACCCTTTCATGTAGCGGCCGATAAACTCGACCGGCGCCATGCGCTGGATCTTCTTGCCATCCGCCTGCCACAGGGGCGAGAACAGCGATGTTCCGTTCTTCGCCCGCTCAATTTGTTCACTGATCTTCAGCTGGTCGAAATCCATCCGCGTGCGGCGTCCGCCTTCCGGATTCTCGATCGAGCAGCCTGTATCCGGATTAATGACGCCCCCGAGTTCCGGGCCGGACCTTGCGGTGAGGAAGGCGTGCCGCCAGAAATACGACAATTTGCCCTTGTCCTTCGGAATGATGAAGACAGAACACTGCGGGCAGCGCTGTCTCCACCCGTTCCGTCCCAACTGGCGTAACTCGGCGAGCGAGAGCTGCATCCCTTCGTACACGATCCTGCCCTTGCGAAGGCGAACCTCACAGACTCCGTGTGCCTGCCTGGGATCGCCGCCATTCCGCATGTCTTCAACCAGGAAGGCCCGCGCAAAAGGGATCGTCTTGATCGCCTCGCGCGCCCATTTCTTCGTGATGTGCGAGGGGCACATCACCAGAATGGTCTGCGCCTTGAGCACGTGCGCGACGCCCAGTGCCATGAAGGTCTTGCCCGCACCGCACTCGGCGACGATCCGCGCCGCCCGCGCACGCCGAAGATGCTTTGCAAGCCCACCGATTGCAACCGCCTGGGCCGGCAGCGCCGACCGCAGCAGAGTCGAAAGCTCTCTGGGAGCATTATCGGTCGTACTCTGAAGCGGGGGGAACGATTCGAGGATCCGCTCTCCGAGTTCCCCAGCCTGCGCCCTTAAGTAGCCGTAGATATCCGTTGCCTCCACAGCGCGCCTCCTGGATTGAATCTGTCTTGGATTGCCGAGCGAAATTGTGGTATCTGCGGACTTAGGCTGGAATCATTGGGTCATCTGAGCCAAAACTGGCAGAAGCGATTTGGGCGGATAGGGCCCGACATCGGCTCAAAAACGCTGGAAGCGCAGTGTGCCGATTTGTCACAAAACTAGATTCCGCTGCTGTGGCCAGCCATTCCTGGGGACAGCCCGTTTGCCGGGGCCAATCCCTGAATTACGCCCATGGATATGACGCAATTGCGGTGTGGGCGCAAAACTGAGGGATTGGACAACGACCAAACCAGCTAGACTGATGAAGAATCCCCACTCGTTCCAGGGCAGTCCCGAGGTCGGATTTAGCCGATGGCAGAATGATGTATTTCCATTTTCATGGGGGCCCAAGTGGCGCAAGATTTGATGTCTCTGGCCAGATCTCGTTTTCAGGACCTAACAAGCGCGGAAATACTGGCGATCAGGGCCGCCGCGGTCGGGGAAGTCGCCGCGTGCGGCCCAATCTCGGAATATGCCGACTCCCTGGACCCCTTCAAGCTCAACACCGATTGGTCACAGAGAGTGATCCGGGCCGATATTGTGCGCTGGCTATGCCTCGAGGGTGGAACAACGGAACTAGTTCCACGCAGCGGGATTCAGATCTTCGCAGCCAAGATTGTTGGTGAGCTCGATATGCAGTACTCGTCGACACCGTTTCCGCTCACTCTGCAAAGCTGCTTCATTCCAGACACTATCTCGTTCAAGAATGCGCGTCTCTCTTCCTTGATCCTCTCAGGAAGCCACGTTTCGCGAATCCTCGCCGACGGTTTAGAAGCGAAAAATAACGTTCTCTTGAACAACGGATTCGAATCCACGAGTGAAGTAGTGTTTCGAGATGCAAAGGTTGGAGGCGGCTTCAATACGACGGGCGGCATCTTCAGGAACCCTAAAGGAATGGCGTTAGGGTGCGACAGGATGCGTGTCGAGGGCAGCGTCTTCATTTCGCGCGCGGAAATAGGGATGCAGAGCCAGTTCTACGGTGAGGTTCGGTTTGCCGGAGCCCAAATCGGGAGCAACTTGGAATGTGATGGCGGTTCGTTTGAAAACCTCACCGGCCCCGCAATAATGGCGGACAGGATTACCACGAACGGTGGCGTGACCCTGAGAAACGGTTTCACGGCAAAAGGCGAAGTCCGCTTCCAGAACGGCAGTATAGGAACCGCCTTCGACTGTAGCCATGGCACCTTCTTCAATCCAGATGGCAAGGCATTGAATGCCGAAGGCGCACGAGTAGGCGGTAGCGCATTCTTCGCCGGACAGTTCACGTGTACTGGTAACCTCCATCTCTGGGGTTTTGCGGTAGATGGGGGCGTCCAGTGCCAAGCTGGGAAGTTTACGAAGATGGACCTACGCAGAGCTTCAATCAAAGGACCGCTCCGCTGGATCGATATAACCAACCCAGATGAGACGGATCTTGATCTTAGGGACGCAACACTCGGGTCGATCGAGGACATCGAGGAGAGCTGGCCCCGGTCGGGACGCCTGCATATTGAGGGCCTGAGATATGAGCAGTTCGTCAATCGACCGAACGACGTCGAAATGAGGTTGAAATGGCTGCGACTGGACACTTCAGACTCATCTCGGCCGTATCAACAGCTTGCAACGTTCTATTCTGAGCTCGGCGAACCTGCGATCGCTCGCCGAGTTCTGTATGAAATGGAGGAGAGACGATATCGTGGTCGCTCTCAAATCCTCGGCTTCCTGCTCAAATTGACGATTGGTTATGGATACCGACTTGGCAGGGCCGGCTGGTGTTTGGCTGGGATTTGGATGCTTGGATTCATCCTCAGTTGGAGCGGGTACGCGCACGGTCTTATCGTTCCCACCGACAATGACGCCTACAAGTATTTCGTCGTTCATGGAGAGGCGCCTCCGCAGTACCAGAGATTCAGTTCGGCAATCTACTCGGTGGAGCACTCAATTCCTGCGCTCAGCTTGGGCGTGTCGTCGGCATGGTCCGCCAACACCCCAGCGGATAACGTGCGGCCACGAATAGAACGAGGCCTCCGCTGGTGGTTCTGGCTGCAGACCGTTTTAGGATGGGCACTTTCGATCTTCTTCGTGGCTGGTCTAACCGGGCTGATCAAAAGTGGGACCTAGCAGTTGGCGGTTTGATCAAAAGCGCCCAGATGTCGTCAACGAACAAGGGCTTTGCTTCGACCTTATTCAGGCCAAACTTGCAGTCAGTAGCACGGACAGCACCTCCGACGGTAAGCGGTAAGTACCCGTTAGTCGACGTGGAGCCTGCGATTTTGCCGTTGGACCGTTAACCATTGACCTCAGGGACAAGTCGCTCATCGGCATCTAAGGTGTTGTCCCGCTTACGCCGCCCTCTGCGTCAACTTTGACTGAGGCTGCAAAGCCTCCGCAATCGTCCCGTTGGCCCATCGAATAGGGCCATTCGACGCTGGAAAGGAGAGCTTGCCCGGGCCAACCTCACTTGCCATCCATTCCAGCAATTCCTCGCACGTCGCAGAGATCACAGTAGCTATGCACCCGATGCTGTCCACGGGTGAAATACGTTTCTCCTTCTCCAAAATCCTTGTCATCGGCTCAGCCCACTCCGGCAGTCCTGGCAGCCCAAACCGATGGACAAGTGCCGCCCACACCTCGTTCGGCTCGGGCCGCAGCACAAAGGTTCGCGACAGCGACTTCATCCCACGCAGTTCTTCCGAGAGCGCGACCATGTGCCGGACATGCTGTTTTCTGCCGGGAATACCGATGCTTCCGCGACTGCAGATGGCCCCTTCACCCAAACAGATCTCCTGCATCTCCCCATCTGGAAAAGTGAGCCGAAATCGTGCCTGCTCGTAGACTGCGGCGGTGATGGCTCCGACATCCGAATCATTGCCAAACACGCTGAGAAGATGCGCCTCGTCATCGTCGCCGATGTAGTGGCTCACCCGCACCCGGATACGGGTGGCGATCTTCTCCGTGTACCGCTCATATTCAAGCAGCCCCATCCTCAGGTGGGCATTCTCCATCGCTCTCTCCCTCCTTCGGAGCGCTCTCGGTCAGCTTCACGGCTCTTCCGGTGGCAAAAAGCAGCCGGAGTTCGTTCGACCACTTCTCCCGCCGACGGATGATTTTCGTGTCTCCCTCCTCCTCATGGAACTCGGTGACATGTTTGACCGATCGCCAGCGAGCGATGTGCCTGTCCTCGCCCTGCCCGAAGACACCGTTCAGCAGCCCTGCGGTACAGAGCAGGCCCACGTGCCCGCCATGCAGCGGCGTGATGGGGCGGCCGATCGCCATGTCTTCGCTGGGCAACAAGACCTGCGCAGCCTGTTTCCACGCGGCGGAATGAGACAACAGGTCTTCGATCACGTTGTACGGCAATCCGCGGTAGGTTAGCGCTGCCTCGCCAGAGACGGGCACGACATACGGCTCGACGGTTCCTGAAGCAAGTTCAGACAACCACTCGTATCCGCCGTGCTGAGCAATTGCCCGTATCCGTCGCTGGCTCTCTTCGTGTGCCGTACCGCGGACATTCCGGCGCACACCGAACACCACAATCTGCCGGAACCGGACTGATTCCGTATCCGCCATACGAAACGCGCTAATTCTGGTGAAATTGGCGCTAAGAATGCCGGCACAGTCACTGAGCTGCTCGAAGGGGATAACGAACACCAGCACTCCGTGCTGGACCAGCCAGTGATGCGTATGCTCAAGGAAAAGCCGCTCCAGGCGCCGATTGCCGGTCAGATTGATCTCCGAATCATACGGCGGGTTCAGGTAGAGCAGAGAGAAACTCTCCACCTTCGCATGGGCGTCGAACACATTGCCCTGGATCATCCGAATCCCAGTCTTTGCGGCTTCCTCCGCACGCCCGGTGTCGAGTTCCACCCCAAATCGAAGTGCTGGCGCACCAGCCGTGATCACGTTGAGCGCCGTTCCTCTCCCCGCGCAGGGGTCGATCACAGAACAGGGCCCTGAGAAATTGAGCAGAGATCGGATGTTCTGAGCCTCAATCGGAGGCAGTGGATAGTAGCCCATCTTGAGACGGGCGGCGCTGCGGGCCATGGTCACCTCCTGCACCTGAATTGGGGGAGAGAATTGCCTGGATCTACGCGCTCACGGCTCTCACCAGAGCCAGACGAACCGGCTGCGCGCCTTGTGCCGGAGGATCGGGGCTACCATCAAGGATGGGTTCGAGACGTACAGCTCGATCGCTGCCGCACAGATGACACTGATTCGGTCGCGAATTGGAAACGGTCCGGCATCTCCGGCAGTAGACTGCATGTTTCAGCGGTATTGCACAGATGCCTCTGTCAGAGGAAAGTTCAAGCAATTTCGCCATGGGGATTTTGCGCCTCCTTCTTTACGGCCACCGTTCGTGAAACCCGGCCGCCGCTCTGGAAGGCAAGATCTGCATCCGTCAGCCGACGGATCCTGAACCGATCGACGCCGGCAGCCTCGATGATGAGTTCCTTGTGCCCTTCACAGAAGACTTCCGTGTCGATCAACCACGCCGCTGGCCGCCGGCACATGGAGCACTCGGTAACTCTCATGAGTTGACCTCAAAAACGAGAAGGGCCACGATTGCTCGCAGCCTCGCTGGTTGGTTGTCGGCGTCGCGATCAGGCGGCGGGCCTTCTCGATTGCGCCTCATTCATCTTCTCGACGAGCTTTGCCAAAGCCCCGAAGTTCTGGATTTCGTCCAGCCGCCGGATGCCCAGACTGTCCAGAATCCCGTAGAACTCGGTTTCGGCGATCTCCGCCGCCACACGGCGCACCTGCGCCATGCCGCGGACGCCGCTCTCCATCCACTTCAGCACTTCCTGCTGGACGCGCTGATTGGGGATGTCCCGTGCGGATCGCACCTTTGCCACGGACCCCAGAACGTTGCTGTAGAGCATCTGCCCGATGTCCCGGCGGCACGCCTCGATCTTGCCCGTGATGCTCGCGTCGAGCGGCCCCTTTTGTACTGAAGCAGTCCCATTGCCGCTCTCCGTCCGGGGTGTTCCGTTCTGGACCGGTGCTCGCCGCTCGCACTCAGGCAGCGCCCAGGACGGAAGCGCCGGGATTTCGCGCGGGTGCTTGTATTCATCGAGATCCACCCACATCTCGGCGAAGTTGTAGAAGTAGCGGCCGAGGCCGAAACAGCTACAGGCCCGCTTGAATGCCTGCGCTTCCGCCGACGTCATTGCGTTCTCGTCGTCTGCCCACTCCTCGCCGCTCCCGCTGTGCGCTCCTACACCGGGGATCGACACCACGCAGGTCACAAGCACCTTTCCGGTCTGGATAGGCTTGTCCTTCTTCATCCGGGTGATCGGGGAGACGGTGTGAACGGAGTATTCCCGCGTCCAGCCTCCCGCTGTGAAGATGTGGTTCAGGCGATCCGTGTAGGCGCGCGGATCGGCATAGGGCGTCACGCGGCCCTTGCGGCCGTCTCTCGAAGTGGCGGCAACCAGCCACTTCACCTCTTTCGAAGCAAATGGTTCCTCCAGACGCGCCAAGGCGTCTGTGGCTTTCAGGGAGTTTTCCATGGCACAACCTCTCGAAATCTCAGGATGTGGATTGGGTGATCAATCAGACAGGCCGCGCATAATAGGCCAAATCAGCTTTGACGCCCCGCCAGAGGCTCGGGGTAGATCACGAGAACGTCACCGATCCATAGCTAACACGCACTGGTGAACGTCGCCTTCTGCGACAGGATGATCGCAATCGGCTGGCGATGAGGCTCTGACAAGACGCGGGAAGATTCGCGTCCACATGCCCGTTTCCCGGGAGCTATCTCGGCCCGCTCGGGGAGCGCTGACCCGCAGGTGGTTATACTTCAGTTGTATCCTGCGGTATCTGCGGGCAAGACATCATCGACGGCCGAATCCGCACCAGTGGCCGGATCTGGCCCGGAAAGGGAACTTCTGCGCGTCAGGCGTGCAGAAAGTGGATCGATGGATCTCCGGCTAAAGGCACTCAAATCGCTTCAGCAGCTCATTTGTCTGGCCGCCGCAGCGGTACTGGCTTTCGCTCTAACTCCGGATCGATCCCAAGAATATCTGGCGGCGCTCAGAGAGTTGGAGCACTTCCAAAAGGTCTCGCTTAGAGACTACCCAGCATATGTGAAGCAGCAGTTAGCGGGACAAGAAGATGCAAACCGTGCGATTCTGCTGAAAGCTGTTGAGCGTGCGCACCTGTCCTTTCGCCGCCCTCTAGTATTCTCTGAGCCGATAATCATGGATGCTCCGCCTCAGGGCGCTTACCTCCGTCTGCGTGATTTCGAGGAGTTTGTCACAGCTCGACATACGGTGGGAGTTTGGCTGTTGGATGACGAACAGGAAGTTGGCTCGCAGCTTGCGAAGCAACTGAAGGAGAAAGTACATCAGCCGGTCACTCTTACCGGGATATACGCAAGCTCCGGTAGCGGAATGACCATCGACAATGTCCCGATTGCCGACCCTGTTGTGCTCCACAACACCCCGAACTCAGAGAGCCTTCAATTCCTTCTTTACAGTGGCCTACCGATGCCCCCATCGATCTACTTCTCAGTAGGTTGTGTTTTCAAGCCCAGCACGAATTCGCATCTCGCACTCGATTGGCTCAGGTCAGACGAAAACGGGAAATATCTGGTCACAAACTCCGGTCTCGTTTTTCCCAAATTGAGGCCATTTTGGGCCCGAATCGCCGACATGGGAGCAGACAACGCAACCCTATTCTTGCAGGAGCGAATTGAGGCGACTACGCGCGGAACCTTGAACTTTTTCGGGGTGTCGGTTGATCGTGATCTTATCCTTTTTGCTGGGCCAGCGGCCCTCTTCGGGCTAATGCTCTTTTTCCTGCTGCACCTGAGGCAAGTTAACGAGGCGACGTCATGGGAGGCACACGAGGTCGAATCCGCCAGAGACTATCCTTGGATCGCTTGTTTCCAAGGCCGTCTCAGTGGAATAGCGACTTACGGTTGTCTCATCGTCCTGCCTATTGGTTCAAGCCTCCTACTTCTGCTTGAACACGGCGGCTTGGAGGACCCCTCGACGTGGTTGGGCGCGGGACTGACCCTTCTCGTGACCGCGGTCGCCATCTTCACTATTCGGGCAATTCACGGATTTCGCGAGCACCTGCGAGACGGAGAAAGTTCTCTCCCGAATGTTCCGAACGACCAGACGAGGACCGCCGCAAAGGTCTAAGCTCCAGCGCGACTGGCGTTGTGGATTTCGAGCCAGTTCTCCCCTGCGGAGTAAAACGGTTTCGTACGAAACAGTCGGCCAGTGTACAGGAATCCGGGCGGCTTTCAGTCCACTCAAAATGGCACGTCATCATCCGTGATGCCGAGCCCGTTGAAGTCCTCAGCAGGCTGACCATTTCGCCCACTGCGTGACGACCGCCGGTCAGAGCCGGATTTCTCAGAGCGACCGCTCTCAGACAGCAGGCTGATGTCGCCCACTACAATCTCGGTTCGGTAGATCTTCCTGCCGCTCTCCTTATCGTCCCAGGAGCGCGTGGTGAGCCGTCCTTCCACGAACAGCTTCGACCCCTTATGAACGTAATCGCGCAGGATCTCGGCGCCGCGCGCGTACGCGACAAGATTGTGCCATTCTGTCCGTTCCTGCCACTCGCCCTGTTTGTCCTTGAAGCGCTCCGAGGTCGCCAGCGAAAGCTTGGCAACCAGCGTTCCACCGTTCGTTGACGCAATCTCCGGATCCTTGCCGACATTGCCCAGCAGCAGGACCTTGTTCACCGTCTTGCTCATGATTTCCTTCTCCTTTTCCCGCGCCTTCGTCGTTCCGGCGCGAACACCGTGTTCTTAACTGAAAACGTGTGCGATGGCCTTTCGCAATTCCTCAGGCGCGTACTCATTCCCCGTGTAGCGAAAGCATCTTCCCTCGGCGTCGAGGTTCAGGTAACGGCGCGTGTCGATGTGCTTGTAGAGGTAGAGTTCGCCGGATCGGCCCATGAACATGAAGTGCTCGCACAATTTCGGCCCAAGCACCAGTTCCAGCGGCGCCCAGTCCGACTTCATGGCCGCTCCTCCGCCTTGGCCTCGACAGCCTTTGGAACCTCCTCGAACATTTCCCCGAGCAGGTAGATGGTGGTCCCCGTGAGGCACATGACCATCACGTAATCGAAGACCCTGAAGTCAATTCCTGTTCGGCGTATGAGGACCTCCGACACAACCGCGGCATGCAGAAGGATCACGAAGGACGCCGCCCAGAGAGCGTGGCGAACGACGCGATGCGCAGCGACCTGCTCCCCGTGCCTGCGGACTTCCAGCAGTACGTAGATTGCGAAATATGCGCAGAATACGTACCACTCTTGCGCAAAGACTTCGACGATGCCCTTCAGCGCGAAATGCATGTCCTCCCCCTCTGGAAGATCACTCGTATTCCCAGATCGGCCGCCGGTCAGCCTTCGATGAACATTCCGACATCGGAAAGCCGGCGCAGCAAAACCAGTGCTCCAAGCACTGCCGGGCCGATGGCCAGCGCGTTGATCAGATCGATGTGCCGGAGTTTGCGCTCGAGACTGGCCTCTTCTTCGTCGCGTCCGATTTCGAGTTCAATCCTGAGCCGGACAACCAGAAGGAGTGAGACGACGATGGCCGCCACTGCAACCGGCGGATTCGCAACGTTGTGCGAGGCGACGCCGATGGTGAAGAGCGTGAGGCCGAAACAGCGCAGCCGTTCGTAAATCCGCGGATGATGCCAGTCAATCATGCGGACACCTCAACCAGCTGCGGCATTGCTGCTGCCTCCAGCAGATGCGAGTGACGGCATCCGCAGCAGCACACAGCCTCAGTCACCTTGAGTGCTGCGTCCGTCCAGAGCGGCCCCGGCGGCCCCGGTTCGCCGCTGCGGGTCAGAAAATGAGGAATGGCGCCGCCGCGGAATGCCGCGTCCTTGCCCCACAGCTCGGTTTCAAGGAACCCGTTGCGACCGAGAAAGAGAATCGCGCTCCGCAGTTCCGCGCGCCTGCCGTCCCTTTGTTCGAGCCAGTGTGTGGTAATCAGAAGATCGTAGGTGTTCTCGAATCGGAACATCTCGACACGCACGAATTCATCGCCCACGATGACGGCGTGCATACCATTAGGCAGAAAGTTCTGAACCCGTTGCAGCCAGGTAACCGCACAACCATCCACGCCGACAAAGCCTACGTAGTGGCCCAGGAGTTCCACCGCGCCTCCCGATTCCTCGCCACGAATC
>Ga0335072_10011338_pt1 | contig 12769 bp, 9 predicted proteins | sample Lox_Sample_21_FD_206725 | JGI IMG/M metagenome (GOLD analysis project Ga0335072, IMG submission 206725) | Soil microbial communities from Loxahatchee National Wildlife Refuge, Florida, United States - Lox_Sample_2.1 | ecosystem: Environmental > Terrestrial > Soil > Wetlands | place: USA: Florida...
GCCGCGGTCTTCGCGCTCACCGTACGTCCGGTAGGCGATCGCGGCCCCCTCGACGTCGACCACGCCCTGCTTGGCCGGCGTGCCGATCGCCGTCAGGAACCACTCCGGCGGCTGGTCAGGATGGCCAGGTGCTGCTGTCATGCACAAAGCGAACCAGACATGCCCGCCCAACGCACGCTCCGCCCCCGGCCGTCTGTCCGCCCGCCGTTGCGTGGCTTGACAGAACCTCTCTCTAACGGCTATCTATTTAACCGTTAGGGAGGTGCTCGTGCAGCAAGAAGTTGTGCTGGCCATGCTGGCCAAGGAGCCGTCGCACGGCTATCAGCTGCGTGCGCGGCTGCGGCAGGCACTGGGGCCGCTGGGCGAGGCGATGAACGACGGGCAGGTCTACGTCACGCTGACCCGGCTGGAGAAGGCCGGCCTGGCCACGTCGGAGCAATCGGCCGGGCTGCCCGACCGGCCCGACCGCAAGGTGTACGCGCTGACCGCGGCCGGCCAGCAGCGCGTCGCCGCATGGCTGGCCGAAGTCAGCTGGCCGCGGCCGGATCTGGCGGAATTTCATCTCAAGCTGATCGCGGCGGCGGCGGCCGGGCTGGCCGACCCGCTGTCCATCGTCGACGCCCAGCGGCGTGAGCTGCTGCGGCGGCTGCGCGACGCCCAGCGGGCGGCGCTGGCCGAGCCGGATGGTTCGGCCGCCGGGCTGCTCCTGGAGGGCATCGTGCTGCGGCTCCAGGCCGACCTGCACTGGCTGGAGGCCTGCGAGCGGAACTGGACACCCCGCTTGACGTCCCGGAAGGAACACAGATGAACGAGACCGGCGCGCCGGTGCTGCGGGCCCGCGGGTTGCGCAAACAGTACGGCAAGGGCGAAGGGCTGGTCCGCGCGGTCGACGACGTCGACCTGGAGGTGGCCAGCGGCGAGACCGTGGCGGTGACGGGTCCGTCCGGCTGCGGCAAGTCGACGCTGCTGCACCTGCTGGGCGGGCTGGACCGGCCCACGGCCGGGGAGCTGTGGCTGACCGGCCAGCGCCTCGACCGGCTGGGGGAGCGGGCCCTGGCCCGGCTGCGGCGGGACAAGGTCGGGTTCGTGTTCCAGGCGTTCCATCTGATGGACGAGCTGACCGCGGCCGAGAACGTCGAGCTGCCCGCGCTGCTGGCCGGGCGGTCCGCGCGGTGGTCCCGGCAACGGGCCCGGGCCCTGCTGGAGCAGGTTGGGCTGGCCGACCGGGCCGGTTTCTTGCCGTCGGCGCTGTCCGGGGGCCAGCGCCAGCGGGTCGCGATCGCCCGCGCTCTGGTCAGCGACCCGCAGCTGGTGCTGGCCGATGAGCCGACCGGCAACCTGGACAGCCAGGCCACGATCGAGGTGCTGCGGCTGCTTGAGAGCCTGCACGCGGCCGGGCAGACGGTGGTGATCGTCACCCACGATTCGCGGATCGCGGCCACCGCGGACCGGATGATCTCCATGCGCGACGGGTCGTTCGTGGACGAGACCAGGCTGACCGGCGGCAGCACCGGCAGCCTCGGGACCCTGGCCGGGCTGAACGGGCTGACCGAGTGAGAGGGCTGAAAGCCATGGGCAAGATCCGCCTCATCGGCCGCCTGGTCCGCCGGGACCTGCGCCGCCATCCGGGACCGGCGGTGCTGCTGGTGCTGGCCATCACCGCCGCCACCGCCACGCTCACCCTGGGTCTGGTCCTGCGCGGCGTCACCGACCAGCCGTACCAGCAGACCAGGGCCGCGACGAACGGGCCCGATGTGGCGGCCATGATCTTCGGGTTCAGCCCGCTCTCGACGGCGCCGGGCAACGGACCGCCCAAGCAGGTTCCGATCAACCACGCTCAGATCGAGGCCGAAGTCAGGACGCTGACCCACGCGCCCGGGGTCACCGGCCACAGCGGGCCCTATCCGGTCGCCTCGGTCGCGCTGCGCTATCGCGGCCTGGTCGCGCCGGTGGAGGCCGAAGGCCGGGCCCAGGCGCCGGCCTCGATCGAGCAGCCGAAGGTGATCACGGGGACCTGGGTGCGGCCGGGCGGGGTCGTGCTGGAGCGCACGTTCGCCGAGGCGCTCGGGGCAAGCGTCGGCGACCGGGTCACGCTGGATGGCCGGCCCTACCAGGTGGTGGGGATCGCGGTCACGGCCGCGGGCCTGCCGTACCCGAACATGTGCTATTACCCCGGCGGCAACTGCGTCTATGACCTGCAGGACAACGCGATTCCGTCGGACGCCAGCAACGGCTTCGCCTGGGTCACCGAGGCGGGCGCCCGCTCGCTTGGCTCGGCGAAGGCGCCGCTGTCGTACTTCCTGAACCTGAAGCTCCGCAACCCGGCCACGGCGCCGGCCTTCGCCAACCGGTACGGCAACAAGGCGTCGTTCACCGTGCCGACCCTGATCCCGTGGCAGGCCATCCAGACCGGGTCCGGCCTGCTGGTACAGGACGAGCAGTCCGTGCTCTCGCCCGGGGCCTGGCTGGCCGGGCTGCTGGCCATCGCCAGCGTGGCCGTGCTGGCCGGCGGCCGGATGGCCGAGCGGATCCGGCGGGTCGGGCTGCTCAAGGCGGTCGGCGCCACCCCGGGCACGGTCGCGCTCGTGCTGCTGGCCGAGAACCTGACCCTGGCCCTGATCGCCGCGGCGGCCGGGCTGGCGATCGGATGGGGGACCGCCCCGCTGGTCGCCAGCCCCGGCGCCGCCCTGGTCGGCACCCCCGGCGCGCCGGCGGTGACCCTGCAGATCGTGGCCGAGGTGGTGGCCGTGGCCCTGGTCGTGGCGCTGGTCTCGACGCTCGTGCCGGCCATCCGCGGCGCCCGGACCAGCACGGTCAGCGCGCTGGCCGACACCGCCCGCCCGCCGCGCCGCCGGCCCAGGATGATCGCGCTCTCCGCGCGGCTTCCGGTCCCGCTGCTGCTGGGGCTGCGGCTGGTCGCCCGCAGGCCGCGCCGGGCCCTGCTGAGCACGGCCAGCGTCGCGGTCACCGCCGCCGGGATCGTCGCCGTGCTGGCCTTCCACACCAGCGTCCACCTGAACGGCTTCGGCGAGTCGGGCGGGCTGGGCAACCCGGTGGTCGACCGCGACGAGCAGATGCTGACGGTGCTGACCGTGGTGCTGGTCGCGCTCGCGGTCCTGAACGCGGTCTGCGCGGCCTGGGCGACGGTGCTCGACGCCCGGCACGCCTCGGCGCTGGCCCGCGCGCTTGGCGCGACGCCGCCGCAGGTCACCGAGGGGATAGCGGCGGCGCAGGTGCTGCCGGCGGTGCCCGGCGCCCTGCTCGGCATCCCGCTGGGCATCGGGCTGTTTGATGTCGCGGCCCAGGGAGCCGGGGTGGTGGTCCCGCCGGCCTGGTGGCTGGCCGCCGCGGAGATCGGCATCCTGGCGGCCGTCGCCGTGCTGGCCGCGGTGCCGGCCCGCGTCGGCGCCCGCCGGCCGGTCTCCCCGATCCTGCAAGCGGAGACCGCCTGACGCCATGGGCAGGGTCTGGCTCATCGCGCGCCTGGTCGGCCGGGACCTGCGGTACCGGCCGGGCCCGGCGGCGCTGCTGGTGCTGGCGATCACCGCCGCCACGGCCACGCTTACCTTGGGGCTGGTCCTGCACGGGGTTACCAACCAGCCGTATCTGCAGACCCGGGCCGCGACCAAGGGGCCGGACGTGGTGGCCCAGATGGGCGCGCCGGCCGCTGGCCCGCTCGCGATCGCGGCCCAGGTCAGGACGCTGACCCAGGAACCAGGAGTGACCGGCTACAGCGGGCCGTACCCGGTCGCCTCGGCGGTGGTGCGGGCCCGCGGCGTGACCGCGGACGTTGAAGCCGAAGGACGGGCCCAGGCTCCGGCGTCGCTCGACCAGCCGGAGGTGACCGCGGGGAACTGGGTGCGTGGCGGAGGCGTCGTGCTCGAGCGGACGTTTGCCGAGGCGCTCGGGGTGAGCGTGGGCGACCGGGTCACGCTCAACGGCCGCCCCTTCCGGGTGGTGGGGATCGCGGTGACCGCGGCCGGCCTGCCGTACCCGAACCTTTGCCATCCCCCCGGCGGCTGCGTCTTTGACCGGCCCGGGCCGTTCACGGCCACCGACATTGGGTTCGCCTGGGTCACCGAGCCGGATGCCCGGGCGCTCGCCTCGGCGCAAGCGCCGCTGTCGTACCTCCTGAACCTGAAGCTGGCCAGCCCGGCCGCAGCCCCGGCGTTCGCCAGCGAGTACGGCAACAAGCCGTCGCCCGGCTCGCCAGTTCTGATCCCATGGCAGGCGATCCAGAGCGGGGATGGCCTGCTGGTTCACGACGAGCAGGCCGTGCTCTCACCCGGTGCCTGGCTCACTGGGCTGCTGGCGATGGCGTGCGTGGCCGTGCTGGTCGGCGCCCGGATGGCCGAGCGCACCCGGCAGGTCGGGCTGCTCAAGGCGGCCGGCGGCACCCCGGGCACGGTCGCGGTCGCGCTGCTGGCCGAGAACCTGACTCCGGCCGTGATCGCCGCCGCGGCCGGCCTGGCGATCGGGTGGGGGTCCGCCCGGCTGGTCGCCAGCCCAGGCGCCGGCCTGGTCGGCACCCCCGGCGCGCCGGCGTTCACCCTGTCCATCGTCGGCGCGGTGGTGGCCGTCGCCCTGGTCGTGGCGCTGGCCGCGACGCTCGTGCCCGCCATCCGCGGGGCCCGGACCAGCACGGTCAGCGCGCTGGCGGACGTGGCCCGGCAGCCGCGGCTCCGGGACGCGCTGACCGAGCTCTCGGCCGGGCGGCCGCTGCTGCTGGGGCTGCGGCTGGTGGCCCGCAGGCCACGCCGGGCCGTGCTGAGCGCGGCCAGTCTCGCGGTCACTGCCACTTGGATCGTCGCCGTGCTGGCGTTCCACGCCATGGTCCGCGTGAAGACCGCGGGCCTGTCGCATGGGCTGGGCAATCCGGTGGTCGACCGGGACGAGCAGATGCTGATGGCGCTCACGGTGGTGGTGGTCGTGCTGACGGTCCTGAACACGCTCTGCACAGCCTGGGTGACCGTGCATGAGACAAGACTCGTGCCGGCCCTGGCCCGGGCGCTCGGCGCGTCGCCGGACCAGGTCGCGGCCGGGATCGCCGCGGCGCAGGTGCTGCCGGCGGTGCCCGGCGCCCTGCTCGGCATCCCGCTGGGCATCGCGCTGTTCTCGACCGCGGCGCACGGGGCTGGGGTGGTCGTCCCGCCCGCCTCGTGGCTGGCCGCCGCGGTGTCCACCACCCTGGCCGTGCTGGCCGTGCTGGCCGCGATCCCGGCCACCGCCGGTGCCCGCCGGCCGGTGCCCCCAATCCGGCCAGCCGAAATTCCCTGACCCGCGCTCGGGGGGGCCGGGCCGCCGCCAAACGCCGCCAAATCGCGCCATTAAAGGCCACCTTCTGGTAACCCCATGCGCGGAAAAACGCGCGATGATAGTCGTGTCAGATGCGTTCCGCATCCGGCGGGGCGCTCTGCGCGACGCGATCGTGGAGGCGCGCCATGACCATCGGCGAGACCCTGGCGAAGGCACGCCGCGACGCGGGTCTCACGGTCACCCAGGTCAGCGAGCGGACCCGGATCAGGCAAGCCATCATCCAGGCCATCGAGCGTGACGACTACACGCCGTCCGGCGGTGACTTCTACGCCCGCGGCAACATCCGCGACATCGCCCGGGTTGTCGGCACGGACCCTGTCCCGCTGATCGCGGAGTACGACGCGACCGTGCGGGCGCCCGTTGAGATCACCGCGGCGGAGGCACTGGAACCGACGATGCCGATCCGGGCGGTCGCGCCGCGCCGGACCAACTGGACCGCGGTCCTGGCCGTCGTGCTGCTGGCCGCGTTCGGCTTTCTCGGCTACCACCTGGCCTCATCCCCGGCCGGGCCCCAGACCGCGGCCCCGGCGGCCGAGTCCGCCCCGGCGCACCACGACACGGCGCGCACCAAGCCGAACGGCCACCCCGCGGCGCACCCCAAACCGACCGCCACCCATACCCCGTCACCGCCGACCACCCTGACCCCGGTCAGCGTGGTGGCGTTCGGGCCCGATGGAGCGGCCCAGGGCGACAACCCTGAGCTCGCATCGCTCGCCATCGCCGGCAACCCGGCCAACCCGTGGAACACCGACTGGTACGCGACCCCCAACTTCGCGGACCTGCAGGCCGGCACCGGCCTGCTGCTGGACATGGGCCGGCCGGTGACGATCACCAGCGCCCAGATCACGCTGGGCAGCATCCCCGGCGCCGATCTGCAGCTGCGCACCGGCAACGTGCCCGCGCTGGCCGACCTGAAGACCGTGGCCACCGCGAGCAACGCGGGCGGCGTCGTGCAACTCCAGCCGACCGGGTCGGCGCCGTCCCGCTACTTGCTCATCTGGTTTACTCAGCTCCCGCCCAACAACTCGGGCACCTACCAGGCTTTCGTCTCCGGCATCAGCCTGAAGGGCCAGGCCTGAGCTAGCGGTGGTCGAGCCGGTTCTCGACCATGTCGTGCATGCCGTCGCCGAGAAGGTTGACGGCGAGCACGATGAGCACGATCGCGCAGGCCGGCGGCCAGAGCTGCCACCAGTAGCCGTTGAACAGGTTGTTGATGCCGGTGGTGAGGAGGTCGCCCCAGCTGGTGGCGGGAGGCGGCACGCTTAGCCCGAGGAACGCTACCGCGGCGTAGATGAGGATCGCGTCCGCCATGCTCAGTGTGGCGGTAACGACCACCGTGCCCGTGACGTTGGGCAAAAGGTGGCGGAAGACCACATGGAGGTGTCGTGCGCCCATGTGCCGGCTTGCATCTACGTAGTCGCGGGTGCGCAGGCTGAGGACCTCGCCTCGAACCAGCCGTGCGGTGGACTGCCAGCTTGCCGCGGTGATCGCCAGGACGATGATGGTCAGGCTCGGCGTGGTTATCGAGGCCAGGAGCACGACGAAGAACAGGAACGGGATAGCGAGCAGCGCGTCAACGATGCGCATCAGCAGGGCGTCAACAATTCCGCCGATGTAGCCGGAGATCGCGCCCCAGATCATGCCGAACGCGGTGCCGAGGATGGCCACGGCGAAACCCACTTCGAGCGTACTCTGACCGCCAACCATCAGCTGGCCAAGTTCGTCCCGGCCCTCGGGGGTCGTGCCCAGTGGGTGGCCGGCTGACGGCGGCAGGTTGGCCAGAATCAGGTTGGTGGCCGTTTCGTTGGGGTGGTAGAGCAGCGGGCCGGCGAAGCTGAACAGGGTCAGGCCGATCGCGGTTGCCAGGCCGGCCATCGCGAGCTTGTTCTGCCAGGCGATGCTGAGCACGCCGCCTAGCCGCCGTGCTGGCAGGTCCCCGGCTTGGGCGACCGGCGGCTCGGGCGCCACCCCGGTGCCCGGTGGCAGCATGCCAGTGGGCAGTTCAGGCATAGCGCACCCGGGGATCGATGATCGCGTACCCGATGTCGGCCAGCAGCGAGCCCACCACGACCGAGGCGGTCACCACCAGCACCACGCCGAGCAAGACTGGGTAGTCGCGGGACTGCGACGCGTTCCAGAACAGCAGGCCGATGCCGGGGAAGTTGAACAGCTCCTCGATGATCAGGGCTCCTGAAAACACGTAAGGCAGGGTGAGCCCGAGGTTCGTTATGGTGCTGCTGAGCGAGTTGCGCAGCACGTGTTTGACCAGCACCCGGCGCCGCGAGTTGCCCTTGGCGCGGGCGGTCCTGACGTAGTCCTCGAGCATGTTGTCGATCACTGATGAGCGCATGTACCGGCTGTAGTAACTCACGTTGCCCAGCGTCAGCGCGGCTATCGGAAGGACCAGCACACTGATGTCGGTCGGCAGGCTGGCGCCGAACGCGGTCGCGGTGGACGGCAGAACGGGCAGGTCGAGGCTCAGCAGGATGATGAGGATCACACCGAGCAGGAAGTCCGGCATCGCGTACAGGATGAGCATGGATGCGCTCAGCGCGTGATCGTCAGGCTTGTTCCGCCGGTAGCCCTGCCAGAGTCCCATCGGCACCCCGATCGCGACCGTGAGCACCGACGAGATCCCGACGAGCAGCAAGGTGCGCGGCAGGTAATGGGCGAGCAGCCCGGCAACTGGCTGGTTCAGCTTGTAGGAGAAGCCGAAGTTGCCCTCCAGCAGGTGCAGCAGCCAGATGCCAAACTGCACCGGCAGTGGCTTGAGCAGACCCTCGGTGCGTTCCAGCTGGTCCACTGAGTAGGTCGAGGCCCGCGGCCCGAGTTGCGCGCGGACCAGCCCGCCCGGCAGCGCGTGCAGGATGACGAACACGACCACCGAGACGATGAGCATGACCAGGACGGCTTGGAGGAAACGGCGGATCAGGTAGCTGAGCACTGGGGCCTGCTCACTTGCCCGATGCGGCGGGCACCGGAGACGGCCTGATCATTTGGTGTAGTACCAGTACTCGGGCATCTCGTTGGCGAAGACCTGCTGCGGCTGCCAGCCGTGCAGGGTGTCTTTGACCACCGAGATCTGATTGTCGACCGTCGGGAACCACAGCGCCGCGATGTTCCTGGACAGGTAGTTTTCCTCGGCGTACAGGTAGCTCAGGCCGGTATTGGTGGTGGCTGCGACGATGAGCTTGTCTGCCTCCGGCGAGGAGTATCCGCCCGCCCAGTAGCTAGCGCCGGTCTGGAAGATCCCGTCGGCGGATGGGTAGACATCGCCCTGGCCGTAGTTCCACATCCAGTCCGCGTAGATCAGGATCCCGTAGTCGCACGGGCCTGGCGGGCAGGTACCGCCGATGGAGAACATGGTGGTCTCGGTCTGCGGGTCCAGGGTGACCTGCACGCCCGCGCTTTTCGCCGCGGTCTGATAGGCCTCCACCTCCGCCTCGAGGCTCGGCTCCCCGGTCGAGTACATCAGTTTGAAGGCAAGCACCCGGCCTGCCGCGATACCCGCACCGCAGTCTGCGGTGCCGGTGCCCGCGTGCTTGCACACCAGGTAGCCGTTCGCTCCTGGCGCCCAGCCGTGCGCCTCGAGCAGGCGGCGCGCCGCGGTTACCGAGTACGGGTCCGGGTCGGTCTTCTGTTCCGCGCTGACGTACGGCGAGCCTGGGAGGTTCGGCACCGGGCCGTACGTGTACTGGCCATACCCGTGGAACAGGGTTGTCAGGTAAAGCGGCTGGTCTACCAGATGCTGCAGCGCCTGGCGGACGTACAGCTGACTGACCAGCGGGCCGTACGTCGGGCTGGTGTAGCCGAGTTCGGCCCACTGCGAGTACTCCGGGGCCCATGGCGCGATCGTGAACCCATGGCTCTCCAGGTACCCCTTCAGCCCGTAGTCGTCGAGCGGCAGGTACCCATAGTCCAGGATGCCAGACCGCAGCGCGTCCACTTCGGCGGTCTCATCCGGCTCACTTTCGATCACGACGCTGGCCAGGCGTGGCTTCACCGGACCGGTGTACCTGGGGTTTGGTTGCAGCGTGGTCTCGAAGGTGACCTGGTTGTACCCGGTCAGCCGCCACGGACCGTCGACCGTTTGCCAGAGCGGACTGGTCGCGTACGTGGACACCTTCTCCGCCTGCCCGTACAGAAAGGCCCATACCTGCTTGGCTCCGGCTGCGGTCAGGTCGTAGTCGCTGACCTTGCCGGCCAGGCTGGTCCTGTCCCACGCCTGCTGCGGCAGCGGGAAGATCCAGGTGAGCTGGTTGTCGTCGTACCACTGCTGGCTATAGGACTGGTTCAAGTGCAGGACGACCTCGGTGGGGCTTGGGTAGCTTGCGCTGCGGATGTTGTCCGGCATCTCGCCCGGCACGTACCAGGCGTCCTGCGACTTGCCCGCCCGCACCAGGTTCAGGAAGAATTCGACATCCCGGGACGTCACCGGCTGCCCGTCCGACCACAGGTAGTGCTTCAGGTGGATCGTCACCGTCTGGTTGTGATCCGACCAGACCGGGGGGTAGGCCAGGCTGAGCTGATCGTCGATCGTCGGGCTGGTGCCATCGCCCGCGAAGTACAGGGGCCGGTACAGCGCCTCCTCGACGTTGAGATCCCACGGCTCGTTGTTGACCTGGTTCTCGATCGGGAAGATCCAGCTGAAGTCCTGGCCGACGGCCAGCGCGAAGGTAGCGGTCCCGCCCTTCGCCGGCGGGCCGGACGGCGACCCGCCGCTCTTGAGGCTGCCGGTGCATCCGGCCGCGAGCAGGCATACCGCGCCGGCCGCCGCCAACAGCGCGCGAGCCCGACGGGTCTTGCTTCGGCGGCATTTCCGCTGAGCTGATCTTTCCCGCCGATTCAGCGCCACGGGGGCGGCGGGAGACAGCCACGCGGATCGTCTCGGAGTCATGGTTCCTCCTCGCGACGTCTGAACTATCCGGCCGCCGGGCAGCGGCCGTTTATCTGTCGTGATGGGTGTCCGTGCCGTCCCGCTCGTAGGCAAGCTGGCCGCGGACCCAGGTCTGCTGGACCGATGCGTCGCAGATCTCACCGGCCGGGAGCACGGACAAGTCAGCGTCGACGATGGCGAAGTCCGCATCGAGGCCGACGCGGATCGCGCCTACCCTCTGCTCAAGTCCATTCACCCTGGCGCTGCCCGAGGTATAAGCGGCCAGGGCCGGTCCCAGGCCGATGCGCTGCGCGGGCAGGAACGGCTCACCGCCACTGCCGCCCACCGTGGCCGGGAGGCTTCGGTTGACGGCTACATGAACTCCCCACAGCGGGTCTGGGCTGCTGACCGGCCAGTCGCTGCCCGCACACAGGGCAGCACCGGCCTGGAGCAGCGAGCGGAACGGGTACTGCCAGCCGGCCCTGCGCTCACCCAGGAACGGGATGGTGAGGTCGTCCATCTGCGGCTCGTGCGTGGCCCAGAGCGGCTGGATGTTGGCGGTCGCCTCGAGCGCCGCGAAGCGTGGGATGTCCTGCGGGTGCACCACCTGGAGGTGGGCAAGGTGATGCCGCGCCCTCGGCTCGCCGTTGTGCTGCCGGGCGGCCTCAATCGCGTCCAGCGCGTGGCGGACCGCGCGGTCGCCCAGGGAGTGGAAGTGCACCTGGAAGCCCTCCCGGTCCAGGGCGGTCACGAAGGAGGGCAGCTCGGCCGGATCGATGAAATCAAGCCCGTCCTGGCTGGTCTGGCACCCGTCGCCGTCCAGGTACGGCTCGAGCATCGCGGCCGTGTGATTTTCCGCCACGCCGTCGAGCATCATCTTGACGCTGGTTGCGCGGAAGCTGCCGGCCTGCCCGGCGCTCCGCCGATACAGCAACTCAGGCAGCTGTTCCAGCCCTTGATGCCGGTCCCACCACAGGGCGCCGACGACATTCGCTAGCAGCGTCCCTGCCTGCGCGGCGCGCAGGTAAGCGGCAGCCGGGTCGGCCTCATCCGGGTTGCGGCCGACGATCGCGTCCTGCCAGCCGGTGATCCCGAGCGCCAGCAGGTACTTCTGGGCAGCGAGCAGGCCTAAGTAGTAGTCCTCCTCGGTCGCGGGGGGCAGCAGCCGCGACACCAGGAAGGCCGCGCCCTCCTGCAGCATGCCGACCGGCTCTCCGTCAGCATCCCGCTCGATCCGGCCGTCCGGGGGGTCCGGCGTGCGGGCATCGATTCCGGCGAGCGTCAGCGCCTTGGTGTTCACCCACGCCCCGTGCCCGTCACGGTTCGGCAAGAACACCGGCCGGTCGGCGACCACCTCGTCCAGCTGGTACCTGGTCGGGATGCCGCCAGGGAACGCGGTCATTGCCCAGCCGCCACCGATGATCCACTCCTCAGCTGGGTGACCTCGGGCGTAGGCGGCGATGATGTCGATGTAGTCGGCCGCGCGCTCGGCCGCATGCAGATCGCAGCGCCGTAGCTGGTAGCCGGCGAAGACGGGGTGCGCGTGCGCGTCGATGAAGCCCGGCAGCAGCGTTCCCCCGGCGAGGTCCACGGGCTCCGCAGCACCTGTGCGGGCGGTCTGACCGACCTCGGTGATCCGGCCGTTGCGGATCCGCACGCAGCTGCCCGCGGGCAGGAATCGGCTGCCATCGAACACCGACCCGTTGCGGAACAGGATCTCGCCGGCACCGGACTGCATACGGCCTCCTTCTCAGAGTCCTCCAGCAGGCGGCCTGGCCGAACCGTACGACTGGGGCAAAAGCTTTGTCAATGACTATGACAAAGCCTTGGGTAGACTCCTGATGCGCCGTACGGCGGCGCAGGACCCGGCTGGGGGGAGCAGGATGACGGCAGCAAGGGTCACCAAGCGGGCACAACGCCCCCGCTTGCGGCGCGGCAGCCTGACCCGCGAGAAGATCGTCAGCGAGAGCCTGCGGTTGCTCGACTCAGAGGGAATTGCCGGGTTTAGCCTGCCGAAGCTCGGCCGCGCCCTCGGAACGGACCCGACGGCCGTCTACCGGCATTTCGCCAGCAAGGACGCCCTCGTGCTCGCGATAGCCGACCGGCTCATCGAGGAGTCATCGGCCGGCCTGGTGCCGGGCGACTGCTGGGTGGACACGCTTACCGAGAGCACGCGCCGACTCCGCAACACATACCTGGCGCATCCGGCGGCCGCCTCCCTTTCGTCCTACCGGACTACCCAGGGCCCCGCGGAGATGCGTATTGTCGATATCACTATTGGCGCCGTGCTTCAGGCTGGGTTCGAAGGCGGAGAAGCCGCCAAGGTCTACCGGGCGATGGGCGAATTCGCCCTGTCCTGGGCGGGCTGCGAGGCGGCATTCCTCGCCTTGGACGAACGGCTGCAAAAGAGCGACATGGGGGCGTGGACCAGCGCCTACCTCGCCGTCGATCGCGAGAACTATCCGCATATCTGGCAAGTCCGCACCGAGCTTCCGGAAGTCGATGACAACGAGATCTTCGAGACCATCCTGGCGTTCGTCATCGGCGGACTGAAACAGCGCGCCCCCCGCCGATGTC
>Ga0335072_10011339_pt1 | contig 12768 bp, 15 predicted proteins | sample Lox_Sample_21_FD_206725 | JGI IMG/M metagenome (GOLD analysis project Ga0335072, IMG submission 206725) | Soil microbial communities from Loxahatchee National Wildlife Refuge, Florida, United States - Lox_Sample_2.1 | ecosystem: Environmental > Terrestrial > Soil > Wetlands | place: USA...
CTCAGCGCTGATCAACGGCGAGCCGGAGGGTCAGGAGGCCTGGGCGGCCATCGCTCAATACAACCATTTCCTGGTCGAGCATCGGGAGTTGTATCACCAGGCAGAGCCGGTGGCGCGGATCGCCTTGGTCTCCGCGGAGCCTCACAACCGATTGGCCGACGAATTCCTCAAGCAGAGTGTCTTCTTCGAGACCAAAGTGGTCGCGCACCTGGACAAGGGAATCCCCCTTGACCACTTCAAGGTGCTGGTGATGCCCGCTGACCTGCCCAAGCTCACCGCCGAGCAAAAAGCCCGGCTGCATGCGTTTGCCGCCGGCGGGGGCGTTATCATCAGGGCCGGAAAGGCGGAGCCGGGAATTGCAGCGCGCGCCGAAGATGCCGCAAGAGGGCCTCGCCTCAGTTTAGAGCCGCGCGGTTACGTGTTGGGCCAGTTGACTCGGAGACCCGATGGTCGAACCTTTATTCTTCACTTGCTCAACTATGATCACCAGGCCACGGCAGAGAACGTTAAAGTCCGGCTGGACCTGAGCGGGCTCGTCCAAGACCTCAGCCACTGGGAGGTAAAATTCCTCTCGCCGGACGCGGTTCAGCCTCAGATGGCTGGCCTTTCTCTGCACGGGAGCGTCTGCGAGTTCACTCTAGGCCGGATCGATCACTATACCGTGGTGACTCTCTCGGCCAGGCCGGGGCCGTAGTTTGAAATTGGCAAATTTGGCACAGACATGTCGGAAATCTTACGTAGCATTCCATCTGTCGCGGCACGCTCGGGGTATCGGCCTCTCCAACCGTTTGTTAGAAGCAGGCGGACATCTGTTCTGAGACGCAACACTTTGAATCAGCTAAAATATTTTCCATCCATACCGTCCATACCGTGATCAGGGCAATTCGAGTGAATCAACGTTTCTTTTGTGACTCATGTTCCAGATGTGATAAAAGGTAAGTAACGGTAAAGACGTCGGTTTTTGACATCTTATTGAACGCAAAGAGTCTGTCCGAAAGAGCCTTTTCGAATCCCACTCTCCGCCCCATCAATCTTTCTTTGTCTCTGTGGTGCGCGGACAACCTGAAGCCACTCTTGAATTCGAGGCAAATCTCGGCAGGCTCAGATTTGTACAGCTTGGCTCCATTTTGGCTCCAATAAAGAGGACAAAATCAGGCAGGGAAGTGGTGCTAAGCCTTGTAAAATCAACAGATAGCTCTGGGCGACTACAGCCCTGAAAAGGCTGGCGTCGGCGGTTCAACTCCGTCCCTGGCCTAACCCTTGGTGCAATAATTGAAGCCTGAAAGGTTGCAGTCATGAAGAGCAGGCAGGGTTACAAGGGCTACGTTATCGTGCACGGTCACACGAGCTAAAGGATGGGGGATTCTCCGCGGAGTTGTCCATTGAGGAACACGATGCGGATGGTGTCCTGGAAACGGAATTCTACCTGCCAGAAACCTTCTCTACGCAAGAGTCTGCGATCGAGGCCGCAATTCGGGCTGGAAGACAGAAGATTGACGCGGGTTTCGAGCGGGGATCGGCCGTCGTGAATGGCTGAGGCCGCTCTTCCAAGAATGGCTTCTCAGCCAGAGAACACATTGTGGATCTTCCTCATAATCCGCTCGGCCCACTGGATGCTCGCATCGGTGAGCTTGTCCGTCCGTGGGCTACCCCTGTGGCGTCCCGAACAAGTCGTCCGCTGTCTGCATGTGCAGGCTCGCAAGAATTGCCGCCAGGATTCCAATCACTCGCTTTCGGCCTTCGTCCGTTCGCGAAGCATAGCATATTCGCCTTCTGTTCGCTCCATCGAATGGAGCCTGCAATTCTGACCTGTCGAGCAGGGCAGTCAGAGGGCGAGACCCGATGAGGATGCTGCAGCCAAAGGTAGTACAACGGCCTGCAATGGGTTGAGACCCTGGATTCGGGACTGAGCCGACGATATTCGATCCCTCAATGTGGCCTCAATCAAATGAAGCGACGATACAGTCTCAAAGACTTTCGTGACCGTCGTAACCTTTGCCCGGCTCTGCAAATCCGGCACAATTCAAGCTTATGGCTACCTTTGCAATCGTCCGCCGTGCCTCCACCCGGCGGCCCATCGCCCCTGGGCATCGCGTCACCTTTCGCAACGCAAAAGCCTTCTGTGTTCATGTGAAACACGCATCACCGTCAACGCGGACGATGAAAGAACAAGCACTCGCAGAAATCAAAGCCGCGTGGCAACAATACCGTGCGACTGAGAAGTACGGGCTGGAATTCGGCAAGGTTTGCTGCGAGTGGCGTGACAAGTTCGGACAAAAAAGGACAGGACCTCTCACTAAGGGGACTGGGTTGGCTCAGATTCTGAGTCAACTCAACCCGCCATGTAAAGAAGGTAAGGCATATTACTGGATGAACCAATACGAAATCTCCACTGGGGCGAAAACAGCACGCCCTGAGAAGCAGAAGCCTGAAGCCCCTCTGCCGTGGACACCCGAGAACGAGAAGCGAGCGAATCGCTCTGATCCGATTGGTTGCATGGACAAATACAGAGCACTCGCTAAGAAAATGCTTGAAGCTGGGTACTACGAACTCCTCAAAAAGCAAGCTGCAGACCAAAGTCATCTCTGGGCAGCGAAAGATTGGGCAAAGCTCAGACTCGAACTCGGAGACGCTCTGTGAAGATCGAGCAGGGGTTCTTCGCGAGGATCGACGAGCGGCTGGCGAGGCTCGCAATCATCGAAAAACATTATCTTCATCGACCGTGCCCCATCTCGTGGGCGTGGGGGATTGTCGTTGAAGACCGGCTCAAGGGAGTGTTGACAGTTGGTAGGCCGTGTTCGAGAACGGTGTGCGAGGGTGTGTGCGGCAAAGAAAGGTCGGCCGACGTTTACGAGCTAAACAGGCTTTGGCTTGACGAACGTCTCCCGTGCAATTCTGAGAGCCAATTCATCGGCTGGTGCTTGCGAGAATTGCGAAAGACAAATCGGAACGTAATTCTGGTTAGCTACGCGGACACGAAGCCGTCAGAGGGAGCACCGCAGGGACATTTGGGAACCGTGTACGCCGCGACAAACTGGATTTATACGGGGACCTCGACGCCGTTCGCAGACAGGGTGCGTGGCGAGATAATCGAGCGTAGCAGCAAGCACCGATACGTGTTCTTTCTGAACGCTGCTGACAAAAAGCTCCTGCAATGGGAGACGCTTCCGTATCCCAAGCGATCAAACGGCGGCAACCGTAGCGAGAAAGCCCATCTCAAAAGCACTTGCCGCTACGAGTTCTTGCCGTACCTCAAACCGCCAGCAACCGCCTCGCTTCACATCAATTCTTGATCCAATTCCACTTCTGGCTGGGTGAGCCCCGTTTGTGGCTCGCCTTCGATCCCTCCAACGGGGAACTCTCCGAACATCGGATTCTGACTGGGCTTGATTACGAGAATCCCTTCCTCAGTTACCCGACGCACTGTCCCGCCGCAGGATAGGGTCAGCAGATCTACGAAACGGTAGACGCTCTGCGGGGTTCGCAGCACAGGCCGCAATTTCCGAATGGCCTTGAAAAAGACCTTCTGGATTTCCTCTTCGGTGGGCTCCGCCAATTGCTCGTTGAGGCAATTTGTGCGGGGCTGGATGGAACCTATGTACTTCTGTACGAGCCGATCCGCAGTTGCCCGAGGGATTTGGTGCTCCTTCAAGAACATCGACCACCGACCATTCCGACCCGGCCTCGCGAGCACTTGCTTCATCTCGGCAAGATGCTTGCCCAGTTCGGTACGGAGGCTACGAAACTCCCGCGTTTGATGCTTGATCGAGGTTTGGAAATCACGATGAACTTGCCAAAGCTGGATGATCTCGGTGGCCAAGGCACCTTCGTCCTGCGATGGATTATCTGCTTGAGGAGTCTTGGAGATCGGAGTGTCCAAGAAGACTGGTGTGTGAACCTGCTCTGCCGTTTCCAACATAATCGCCTCACAAAACTGAAATGTAGGGAGCCAATTGAACACCCGTGGGCGTCGGTTGCTCCTACCTAGACAATTAGAATTGGAAAAATGTGGACGATTAGCGATCTGGGAATGGGACCATCCTTAACCAACCGCGGAGAACGTCGAAACATTCCCTGCTGGCCGTTCACGTCCTGCGTTTCGGGAAGAATATTGCTCCCTCTAGCAGGTCGGCCTCAAACTCCGCAAGCGTGGGCGGTTTCTCGGCGTTGCCACGCTTTTCATGGGGAACGTCCAGCCGTTCCTCAGCGATGTCGCTGAATTGGTTGTCGTATGCGGAGCCGAGTCGGGCTCGTGCGACCGCTTCGTCGCATTCACTCCCAAACATGTGTGACATTTATGTTGTTATCCCTTCTTCAGTGAATTGGGTGCGTGTAACCGCACGCTCATCGCCAAAGCGTGCATTCTCATTACTTGCAAAACCCGGACAGACGGCGTGCGACCACTTAGTGTCGCCGTCCTCCAAGACGATCCACGTGCCGACCTTGATGTAGCCGCGGCAACGCGGGCAAACCGTCGTGTGCTTAGCTTGAATACGCCAGTAATTGTTCATCTGCTTCCTCTTCCTCTAATACTGCAAATTTGTCCCAGCCGAAGTATTCGCAAACGATGTCCCAAATCTCAGCCCCATCGGCGTCTTCGTAATGGTCAGGGTGGTAGACGACATCGGCGTGGACCCGCAGCGGGAACTCTGGCAATCCCATGATGATGTGTCCCGCTTCGATGAATGCGTCTTTGACAGCCCGTTTGCACTCTTCGGCCTTCTCAGCCTCGACATGCATATACAGAGCGTCATGATGGGGGGCAGCCAGTGCGTAACCCCAACCGTTATCAACTAACAGGACGCAGGCACACCGCAGCAGTTCCGCACATCCCGCCTGCTGAGGAAAGTTCAGGATGCTGTTCGCACTCATGTGTTCGGTCGATTGCCGCCACCCGAAATCCGTTTCCACGTAGCCGCGCTCTGCAGCGAACATGGCTTGGTCTTCAACCCACTGCCAATAGACTGCGTACCCCTGCTTATGGCGGTTGATGATTTTTTGTGCTTTCCACAGGGGGACGCCAAGGTATTTGCTGAGCGTTTCGCCGCCGACGCCATACTGGATCGCGAGCTTTGCGGTCTTGTGCTGGGCCCGGATGGTTTCCAGTTCCTTGTTGCTTTTGTCCCGTTTGGTTCCCTGAGGTACGGCCTCGGTGACGGCAGCAAATTCCATGTAAGAGTCTGCCCCAGACGAATAAATCCGCATCAATTCGGGGTCGCCAGAGAATCCAGCGGCCAGCCAATCCTCGGCACCCGTAACGTCACACGCGACCAGTGCCATACCTTCCCGCGGTGCAATCAGGTTCCGAACCCAATGCGGCCGACTGAGCAGGAAATCTTTCGCTTTGGGGTTGTTCCGTGACGTGACCGTGCCAAACATCCATAGCGTCGAGCGATTGAATCCGTCTTCGCCGAGTACGGTCTCGAAGCGGCTGAGGTTGTTCAGCGATTTCCGACACTGACGCAGGGGTTGGAGTTCGGGGTAGACATTGCACATAGCTCCGAAGTATTCGTCTTCGAGCATGGGGTCGCCGGACGGTGTCTCTTGCCACATCGCCCCGCGGTTGCCCACCGTGATGCCCTTGGAATCCAGCAACTCGCGGAACTTCGCCATTTTGAATACTGGCGTCGGCTTTTTCTGGGTCGTCTCCTTGCCCTCGACCACATACACGCCATAGCCGTGCGTCTCTTCGATCTTGTTGGCGATGCTGAGTTTGAGCTTCGAGGACTCGTTTTCAATAGCACGGAAGCGTTCGTGATCCACGGGGACGCCGTTATGCTCGAAATAAGCGTTTGCCTTGCAGTACCTGCCCCGCCAGAGGGCCTGTTCGATGTCCAGTTCAGGAATCATTTGGTGGCCCAACCAAACGGTCGCATTTACGTCCTCTTCGCAATAGGCGAGGATCCGCTTCTGGTGCTCTTCCATCGTGACGCCATCGGGAGGCGTCGTGCCGTTCTTGATGACGTAGTTACGCTCTTCGTCCTTGCTGCCCTTCCAGAAGTCCATCGGGTTGCCGCCGAAGTGAGTGACGGCATCCACCAAGCCTGTGCCAAGGTCCTTCAGGCAGTCTTTCCCACGCCACTTGCCGTTAATCATGTTCAGGAACTCGACGTACAGATCGATGCAATGATCTGGCAGTTCCCAACCGAGCGACAGCATGGTCTTCAGTTCCGAAGGCAGGTTATAGCCAACGAAGAGCGTGTTCTTGGGATCAGGGAACGGGCTGGCGGCCAGCGTATCGAAGAACATCTCGATCCGCCGACCTTTGTTGAAGCCGTGAGCGACCAGACACACTGGGCGTTGTTTTTCGCCCAGCAGTGCTACGTACTCTGTATCAGGGAAGTAGACATACGGAAAGCGATCTGGCGACAGCTTACTCATCGTCTCCGTCCTCGCGGGCAGCAACGCCCCCGCTCATGTAGTCGCTGACGATCTTGTCGTCCGCCACATTGATATTGGAATCGAAGGCGTCCATGAGCATCTGCTCGAAGGACGGCAATGACGCCCACTTGGGCTCGGGGATCGGCTGGTCAGTGATCTCCACGCTGTACGTCTGGCGAGCCTTGATGCTGCTCACGATGACGTACTCGCGTTTCGCCTCGTCGACGGCCTTGTTTGCCGCCTTACGCCACTTGCTGGACGATACGAAGACGTGCCACAGAAAGAATGTGCCGTCAGCACAGCCAGCGGTGTGAATGTCCATCAGCTTGCAAACGTTGCGGAAACGCTCTGGTAACTCGCCAGACTCGAAGAGTTCAGGGTTGATGTAATGGAAGGTGCCCTCGTTTTCGTTAACGAACACTGGCAGATTGAACGTATGGTAGGCAGGCGAAGGATGAACCTTGACGTAGATTCCCTTCGGCGGCTTTCCGAATTCGTAGCTGACTTGCTTTGCCTTGCCCGTGCGACTCGTCGAAGTCGTGCCCTTTTTGGCTGCTTCGGCTGCCTTGCGGCTAGCAGGTGCGAACATTGTTCTCGAGGACGTATTCTTCGTGGCGTGAGCGAGCACCTCGTTTGTCGCTTTACCATTTACGTGAATGACCGCTGGTGACTCGAAAGCCACATCAGACAGTCGTGTGAAATCTTGCTCGGGACTCGACATATCTACCTCTTACAACTTAGGGTGGCGATTCAAAACTGGAGGTAGCAGGCGGGTTGGGTCTGGTAACTGCGGTTTTGTTCGGGCGGCAGGGAAACCTCAGTGGGAACCTGCCGCCCTCGGTGACCTTTTTGGGATCAACGTCGCTAAAGATAGATACTGGGTTTTTGGAGAAGTTCTGGTTTATTTAGCAATTTTTTTCAGCCCAGTGTCTACATGGTAGGAGCCGGGTGGCGGGCCCCGCCAATCTGGCGAACTCTCAGCTCAATCCAACCAATCCATCTGATCGTCCAATCCTGCCAGACCGTTCTCTCATGGACATATAAATAAAGAGAAACCAGATTTTGTTGTTAAAGGGGTTGAATGATTGGGATGTTCGATCGGATTGACCAGGTGGATCGAGGAGAGCCTGAACACGAGCGTCCCACTAAGTCCTACATCCTCGCTCCAACGGACACGGTGAAACCGCACCGCTACCCCACACAACTTCGTGCCAAGACCATAAGCCGCCAGGCTTTGGACGCATGGTCACCCGCTGAGCAGCAGGCGAAAAGTGAATGATGCCAACTTTTTCTTAGGCCACGATTTTCTCAGGCGGGCAGTATTAAGGGGTATACACCCGCCGCACTCAATGGCATCGGGTGCGATGAGAGAAGGGCGGGCTTTCGTCCCTTTCCTGCCCTTCTCTCCGAAGTTCAGAAAAAGGGCTAAGGAGACAGATATGTCATTAGAGCATCTCAAAGCACGAATCGAAGACGACGCCCCCTACGGAAACATTTACGACTACTCCGACGTGGACCTAACACTTGCCGTATTGCAAGAAAAGATTGACAGCCTCACCTCCATCGACAAAGAGAAGCTGCGACTCATCATCGAGGAAGATCTGGCCCGAGGCCTAAAAAAGACGCAATGTATCACGACCAAGATTCACGACGAGATCAACGCGGATCTGGCGTGGGCATGGCGGATGTGGGAGAAGGAGTACGTCGCCGATGAGGAAAGACAAGGGGGGGCCGAGTTTTTGATCCATTGGTGTCGCCGTGTGTCAATCAGCCGCACGGTCAAAAGATTGATTCTGCCCCGCCTTGGAGCTAAAGCAGATAACAAGAGGCCCCATCAAAATTAGGTTAGGGCCGTTATCCGAAGGTCTCGATCAAGAAGCCTAGACGCCAGAATCTCAGCGTGGCAGAGAACCCCGGTATTGGAAAACAATGGACTATGGAACAGGTTGGGGTGATCCCAGCAAGTATGGTGTTTCGGATGGGTGGGAGTTAGTCGGCCCCGACCGATCGCAGAAACAACATTTCATCTTGCGTTGCAAAGCCTGTGGGTTTGCAAGCTCCTATATCAAATATCAGTTGGGAAAACCGCATGGATGTTCCGATTGCTGGTACGTCGAACAAATCATGCGTCGACCGCACCTTTGGCTGTGGCTCGCCCCATTGATCGGTGCTTTCGCCTTCAAGTCGGAGCGTACGGAGCTTGAGGAATTAGAACGAATGTACGCCTTGAACGACCCACGCCCGTGCATCCCCTAGGGGTATTGAAAGTGCGGGACACCCAAAAACGTCTCAGCGTCCACGGCCAGCCCAACTTTTTCGGGAAAAATACCCCGAAATTGACAGGGAAGGTTTCTCGGACTTGAGTAGTGAATAGTAGCGGGCGTCTGAGTTCGGCTCGCTTACAAGGTTTGTCGCCTCAGATCTCGTTCTACAACACTTGCGGGTTATGACTGGCATGGCAAAACCGATGTTGGTCTCGAAGGACAGATCGTTTGCAACAGTGCCTCAACATTTTCGGCTCGACTCCCATGCCCAGCGTGGGAGTGCTCCTTTCCGCTGCCATGCCGCTCGGGGTCTATGGGGAGGTCTGCTCCCAAGGACTGCCCAGCCTGATTCCAGTCGGCAGACCACGACCCAATCTGTTGCAATTCACTGCCGACGATACTAAGGTTCTTGCTGCGATACCAGACCAGAGACGGAGGAAATACATGTCTCGCAGGTCTGGTCAGAATGGTCGAATCGAGAGGAAAGGAAACGTACTATGTGCCCGGTTTTGGTTGGACGTTCCAGGACAGGCGAACCGAGTCTACAAAAGCGTTCGCATTTGCCCTGTGCACGGGCCGGGGAGCCTCAACAAATTCGAGCAAAAGCGACGATTAAAAGAGATCATCGCTGAGTTCGGAGCAAACTCCGAGGAGGTCTTCCGCGAAGCGGAAGCCGCGAACCTCGGAACTACGTTCAAGGAGCAAGCTGAGAGATGGTTCAAAGCAGTGCAAACACGGAAGCGGAGACCAATCAAGCCGCGGACCGCAGATGCGTGGGCAACATATCTCTCTTACATCAACGGACAGATCGGGGAAATGCCGCTTATGGCGGTGAACAACCTCGCAGTGAAGGAACTCATTGCGAGAATGGCCTCCGAAGTGAAGAAGGACAAGCCGCGTTTCTCCGCAAAGACGATCAGCAACTACGTGCAGGTTGTGAAGATGGTGGTGGCGTCAGCGGTCAACGATAAGGGAGAGGAGATCTATCCAGTGAAGTGGAACAGTGACTTCATGGATCTGCCAGAGGTCAAGGACCAGAGGACTCCTGTTTTCTCGGCCGAGGAGATCAGCACGATCATCTCGAAGGCTGAGGGGCAGTATCAAGTCCTCTATGCCTTGCTTGCTGGGACGGGTCTTCGGATCGAGGAAGCCTTCGCTCTCCAGGTGGAGGACATCGAACACTCTGTGATCCGCGTCCGCCACAGCATGTGGAACGGCAAGCTGTACTCGCCAAAGACGGCGGCTGGGCTCCGCGAGGTGGACATCCATACCTCATTGGCTGAGATGCTCCACAATCATCTAAACGGACGCTGTACGGGGTTCGTCTTCAGAAGTGCAGTAGGAACACCTCTGGCTCGCTCAAACGTGTTGCGGAGGAGCCTACACAAGATCTTGGGAAAGATGGGCCGCGAGAAGTGCGGCTTCCATGCTTTTCGGAGATACCGTGTGACTCATCTTCGGAAGCAACGGGTGCCAGAGGATCTGTTGCGTTTCTGGATCGGTCACGCCGACAAGAGCGTCACGGATGGTTACTCGAAGGTGAAGGAAGATGTCGAGTTCCGCAGATTCACGGCAGAGCAAGCAGGACTCGGTTTCCACACGCCCACTGTGGCACCGAAATTGCCAGTTGCACCCATTGCACCCAAAACTGCGGGTGCTGAAATCGCTCTAACTGCTTGAAGGAATTGGTCGGGGAGAGAGGATTTGAACCTCCGACCCCCTGGTCCCGAACCAGGTGCTCTACCAGGCTGAGCCACTCCCCGACTTTAATGCGCGCGCGGAAGGAATTGGATTGCGCCTCGCAGATCACGATTATAACATTCAGCGAAATTGCTTAGCCCCTAGAATCTGCTCACATTGCGTGAGGAAGTCCGGCGCAGATCGTTGATTGGGAGCCGCCGCAAATCGAATTTTTCAACGCCACGGTAAACTAGCCGCAATGGACCGGCGCTGCAGGTGTTGTCTGAATTCAAGCCTGCGACTACGATTAGGTGGTCTCCGGAAGTTTGCCAATAGCATTTCTCGAATTGTCATCATGAAACTTGCTATCAAAGCAGCCCGTCTGTACACACCAGCTGAGGAGATTGCTCATCCACTCCTTATTGTAGAGGATGGGCACATCGCCGAAATCTCTTCGGTAACGGCAAAGGCTGTGGCTCTGGATATGCGGCTGGTCGATTTCGGAGACGCGATCCTTACGCCCGGCTTTCTTGACATTCATATTCACGGAGGCGCCGGGCTGGACGTGATGCGCGCCTCGCCTTCCGAGATGCCGCGACTCGGAAAGTTCCTCGCGACCCATGGCGTGACGGGATATTTTCCAACCACCGTCGCCGCAGCGCTCGACGCGACCTGCGCTGCTCTGGAGCGCATGGCCACTGCGATCGAAGGTGCTGTCGATGAGGACAACGAGGTCGCTGCGCGTCCGCTCGGCATTCATCTGGAAGGACCGTTTCTGAGCCACAAACGCCGTGGCGTGCATCCACCTGAGTGCTTGGTCGAGCCGACGGTGCCGATTTTCGATCGTCTGTGGCAGGCGGCACGCGCACACGTGCGTGTGATGACGATTGCACCGGAAATTCCCGGTGCGATGGAGGTCATTGGTGAAGCGGCGCGACGCGGAGTTTGCGTTAGCATTGGCCACTCCGATAGCGATCTGCCTACGGCACGCAAAGCGGTCGAGGCGGGAGCACGGCACGCGACGCATACTTTTAATGCGATGCGTCCGCTCGATCATCGCGATCCGGGAATTATCGCCGAAGTACTCACCGACGACCGTCTCAGCGCTGACATGATCGTCGACGGGATTCATGTGGCGCCGGAAGTCGTTAGGCTCTTCCTGCGGCAGAAGGGCAGCGAACGCGCGGTACTGATCACCGACGCGATTTCCGCGACCGGCATGCCCGATGGCCGCTACCAGCTCGGCCCGATTGAAGTCGACGTAAAGGACGGGAAGTGCACCTCGAACGGCAGCCTAGCAGGGAGCGTTCTGACTATGGATCGCGCAGTACGCAACGTAACGAAGTTTTCAACTTGGAGCCTGCGGGATGCAGTGCGCGCGGCCACGCTGAATCCGGCAAAGGCCTCAGGGATGAATCAGGATCACGGAATTCTCACACCCGGCGCACGGGCGGATTTTATAGTGTTGAATGCGCAGGGCGAAGTCATGAAGACGATTGTCGGCGGACGTGGAATCTGAGCAATTGGAGTTGGAGTTGGAGTTGGAGTTTCTTTTCTAATTTGGCTTGCGCTGCTTCGAGTTCGCCATGTGATGCAGCAAGACTAGTTCATCCGCGCGCGAGAGGTGATCGAGGAAACTCTTTTCTGCGTTTGGATCGGTGTCGCTTGGGCTCTTTGAACTGGCGGCCTCACGCAGCTTGTCGCCGAGCTCTGGCTCGTTGTTCATGACCTGCGAATAAAACCACAAAAAGTGGCGCATCTGGTCGAGAGCCTGCCGCAGAGTTTCGATGGGCTCGGTTTCCGAAAGGGAGTTCAGAGCTTCCATCAGTTCGGGATCGCTCGGCGCCTGCATGGCAGCGCAGTTGAGTTCCTGCTGGATACGCCGCAGGTCTTCGGTAACGCGGGCGATGCGAAGGTGAAGATCGTCCATATCGTTTTGGTTCGTTTTTTCGGGAAAAATATCTTTGCGAGCCATTCTGTTCGCACTTCCAACATCTCATCGGCAAGGGCGAGCGAGTAGATGTCCCACGGGCATGCGCTTTCGTAATTCTCAATTACTTTGGTCTACGCAATAGTCACCAAAGCGATCCCGATCAGTAATGACGCGGTTTTCCGCCGCATTTTGTGATACAAACTCGCGGTGACTCAAAGCGCACCAGTACAGACTTCGAGTGAAGGATTGATTCGCGGCATTGGCCGCTGGAGCCTGGCGGCGCTGGTCGTGAACTGCATTGTGGGAAGCGGCGTGTTCGGCTTGCCTGCGGTGTTGGCAGCCATGCTAGGACGGGCGAGTGTATTGGCCGTTCTACTGGCAGTGGCGGCGATCGGAATCATCATGGCGTGCTTCGCCGAGGTTTCGTCGCGATTCGCGCAGACCGGCGGTCCGTATCTTTACGCGCGCGAAGCGTTCGGGCGTTTCATGGGCATCCAGGTCGGCTGGCTG
>Ga0335072_10011340_pt1 | contig 12768 bp, 9 predicted proteins | sample Lox_Sample_21_FD_206725 | JGI IMG/M metagenome (GOLD analysis project Ga0335072, IMG submission 206725) | Soil microbial communities from Loxahatchee National Wildlife Refuge, Florida, United States - Lox_Sample_2.1 | ecosystem: Environmental > Terrestrial > Soil > Wetlands | place: USA: Florida...
GCATGGCTTTCTGAATGACGGACAGGAGCGCGGAATTTTCTTTTGCAACCCCGATGCCGTACGGGCCGCCATTGATCGGGGGATAGTCGATAGCCTGGAAGAGCCTTCCGTTTCCCGCCACCTGGGCTATGTAGATCGTGTTCGGCGTATCATATAGGATGACGGCGAAGCGGCCGGTTCTGAGCGATTCCTCCTGCTGTTCGGTCGAGCTGCTGATGACGATGGCGACCGGTTCCTTGCCGGCGGCCTTGCAGGCAGCACTTTGCGATTCGGCGAAAGCTTGCTGGGTTGTGCCGGCCTGCACGCTGACGGCCTGGCCGCAGAGGCTTTCCGGGCCGGTGATGTGATCCGGATTGCCTTTCCGGGCCAGCATGGTGATGCCGGCATTGAAGTAGTCAACGAACGAGATGGTCTTTTCTCGCGGCTTGGTGTCATTCATCGCGGACATCGTCATATCGACCCGTCCCGAGCGAAGGGCGGGGATCAGGGCGTCGAACGCCATGGTCTGATATTCAACCTTGAGGCCGAGGGCACGGGCAAGGGCGCTGGCGAGGTCCACTTCGAAACCGATCGGCGTGCGGCCATCTTCTGCGTAGAAATCCTCTGGCTGCTGTTGCATCAGCGCGCCGACGATCAGCGTGCCGCGGTTCCGGATGGCGGCGGGGACGGAAGCGGCAAGCTCCTGATCCGTCTGGACGGAGGCGGCGACCGCCTCACCAGCTTCGTCGTCATGTGCAGCTGGGGGTGAGGCGGCCAAGGCGACAATGCTGAGAGGTGCCATTGAGGCGGCGAAAGCTCCAATGATGAGAATCCGGGCAAAACACTGCACTATCATCGCTTCCTCCCTTACGGTCGCTTATTGATATTGTGACGATCGATCTGGAGAATATCCATGACCGGGTGGCATGAGGGCGCTTCGGAATGAGCGCCGGCGGCATGGATTTTGGTGCTCAGCCCGCTGCGAGACCGCGCCCTGCGGTGAGAAGTGGGATGAAATTGCCTGACATGCCCCATGATACAAGAAGGAAACTGTAAGACACGCAAGGCTTTTCCTCATTATCAAGCTTGACTGGACATGGATATCTCCCTGCCTGCGCATGTTCAGGGGGATGTTCTCCTGGCGCTTTCAGGTGGATCGCTCATGCACCTGGCACGGAGCGATACAGGGGCTTCACCGATGGGGCCATCTTTTAAGGGCTACGAATGTCATAGCTAGAATTACCATTGTCTTAATTCGAAAAATTGAGAGACTGTATAAAGATTTCTTTGAGATCGAGATACTCCGCGGCGGGATTTCCTTCCAACATATTTGCGTGGCCCCGATCATGTTCGCAGAGAGCCGGGCACGAAGCGACTCACCAAAGCCTGAGGGCAAGTCATGACATTAATCGAGAAAATAAAGCGAGAGCATGATGACGGGAAATCATCACGCTCCGGATGATGTTATGAACCTTCTACCAAGCCCCGTTCGGTAAACAAAATGCGGTAAGCAAAGAAGAGAGGCTGTTCTTTCTTGAAAGAAAGAACCAAAGAACTTTTATCCGTTCGTTCGTAGTCCCTAGCCGGGGACGGGTCCGGAAAACGGAGAAAAGTCTTTTTGCTTTTTTCAGAAAAAGAAGTCTTATTCGTTTTCCCTTTGAGACTTCATCAAAGTGCATAACAGATTCTAGTGTCCTGAATCTGAAGTTTCTATCCACACTGTCCCTGGATGGCGACGGTTCTTTGGCAGGAGCGTTGGATTGACGCCAGGATGTCTTCAGCGGACTTGATCCATCGAAAAGGCTTGGGGTCTGCATTGCGGGCGTCGATATAGGTGTTGATCGCCGCCTCGAGTTCTCGGACGGAACGGTGCGTGCCGCGCCTGATCTGATCGTCGGTCAGCAGGGCGAAGAAGCGTTCGACCTGATTGATCCAGGATGCCGAAGTGGGCGTGAAGTGCGCATGCCGGCGAGGGCGCCTGCCGAACCAGCTTCGGATCAGCTTGGTCTTGTGGCTCGATGCGTTGTCCATCACGACGTGGACATCGAGATCGGCCGGAATATTCTTCTCGATCATGCCGAGAAAGCGCCTGAACTCGATGGCACGACGGCGCGTCATGCACTTGCCGAGGATGGTCCCCACCTTGATGTCGAGAGCGGCGAACAGCGAGGTTGTTCCATGGCGCTTATAGTCATGGGTACGACGTTCGGCTTGGCCGGACCGCAGCGGCAGGATCGGCTGTGTGCGATCTGGCGCCTGCACCTGGGACTTCTCGTCAACACAGAGCACCACAGCTCGATCTGGCGGATTGAGATAGAGCCCGACGATGTCGCGCACCTTGTCGACGAACAGCGGATCGGTGGACAGCTTGGAGGTTTTGCTGCGATGCGGCTGCAGCGAGAACGCCTTCCAGATGCGTTGGACAGTTGACGGAGCCAGCCCCGAAGCCCGGGCCATTCCACGCGAACTCCAATGCGTCCTTCCAACGGGCGGCGTCTCCAGCGTCGCCGTCGCTACGTCGTTGACCTTCTGGTCTGTGATCGTCCGCGGGGCCCCAGGGCGCGGTTCGTCCTGCAGGCCCTCGAGACGTTTCTCCGCGAAGCGCCGCCGCCAGGTTGCCACCGTCACGCGGGTGGTGCCGAGCCGATCCGCGATCGCCAGATTGCTGACACCCTCCGCTGCCAGCAGCACGATCTCAGCCCGCGGCGCATCCGCCCGGGCGATCTTGCGTCATCGTAGTCGCGACCCAAGCTCAACCGCCTCAGCTTCCGATAATTCAATCGCAACCGCCTTCGGTGACGCCATCGCACCGCCCCCTCCGCTGTCAGGCGCTCACCGAATCACCTTTGCACACAAGTGTCTAGTTATCTCTCGGTCAGGACATTAGCATCAGGGCAAGGTTCCGTGAACTCGGAAGCACGGCGCTTGCTGCCAGCCTGCCTCGCTGGATGTCGTCAGCGAGCGCGCGCGCAATCTGAAGGTAGACAGGTGTGTGAGAGGATCTGTCCAACAGCGATTTTCTGGCTGAACTCCCATTCAGGCGACATGATTCAGTAAACTGAATCAGGACGAGGGTCCAGGACGTGATAAGCTTGGAGATGAGCCTGGGGCTAGATCACGGGCCACGTGGAGGGGAATTCGGATGCGTCATCTTCGCCTGCCCACAGCTTTTCTGGCTCCTGGCGACCCGGAGAAACTGGCTCTGATGGACATGACGATCACTGACGTTCGCGCCGGTTACGGGAGCCGTTCCTTCAGCGTGGTTGACGTCGCCAGGGCGATCTTGTCACGGATCGCGAAGCTGGAGCCTCGCCTGAACGCTTTCACCGCGATCAACGAGAGGCTTCTCCAGGATGCCGAGAGCATCGATGCGGATTTTGCCGCGGGCTGCCACCGTAGTCCGCTGCATGGCATTCCCGTCGTTATCAAGGATAACATGAATGAGGCTGGCGTCCGCACCACGGCTGGCTACGCTGGCTTCGCTTCTGATGACCGCGTGGTGGACATCGTGCAGGGAGCATTCAACGGGCTGGACCTCGTGCCGGAAAAGGATGCCACGCTGGTCGCCAGGCTGCGCGAGGCGGGTGCACTCATCGTTGGTCGCAGCAACCTCCCTGATTTCGCTTTGGACGGCTTACGCGCTGATTCGAGTCATAACGGGGACACGCTGAACCCCTACGATGCGCGCTTCGCTCCCGGTGCATCGAGTACAGGAAGCGCCACAGCCGTTGCCGCGGGGTTCGGGATCGTCAGCCTCGGCACCGATACGGCGGGGTCGATCCTGTTCCCGGCATCGGCGCAAAGTCTGGTTGGTCTCAAACCGAGCTTTGGTCTGGTGCCGGGGGATGGCATCTATCCCGGACTCTCAAGTCACCATGACGTTGCTGGCCCCATCGCGAAGTGCGTGCGCGACGCGGCGATCCTTCTCGACGTTCTGCTCGGAGCGGCAGAACGGGAGCGTCATGAGGACGGACTGCGGAAGGGCGCGTTGGCAGGCAGGGCGATCGGCCTATTTGAGCCCGGCCAGTGGGCGGGCGAGCTCCAATCCGTGATAGCCGACCACTACAAGAGGATGGTCAAGGTCGTCGAGGGCTTGGGTGCCCGGACCATCCCAGTGGTTTTTGGCGACACGGACTGGAAAGCTCAATGGGAAGCCCGTACCTTTTTTGCGACCTGCAATTCCTACCTTGCCGGTGTGGACGCTTTTCTCGGCGCGCTTGGCGGTGACAATCCCTCCTCCCGCGCCGCCTTCAAGGAGAAAGCGGGATTCGAAATCGGCCTGGGAACAACGGCACCGTTGTTCGGTCTACTGGCCAATCCGGCCAGCAACGTGCCATCAGACGATACAAGGCTTGCTGCCGTCATCGGCCAAGCCACGGCGCTACGGGAACGCTATGAGGCCATTCTGGCAAGCAAGAGGATCGACGCGCTCTTCATGCCACGTTCGATTGCACCTCTACCTGATCTCACGGGAAATACACTCACCTATCTGAACGACCAGGTCGTTGGAACACAGGTCAACGAAATGGGTCTGCCCGCCATAACGGTTCCGGCTGGATTCCTCGATGACGGCCGTCCGATCGCCATCGACATAGTCGGCAGGGCCCGGTTCTCGGAAGCCGAGATCCTTGCATTCGCCTACGATTTCGAGCAAGCAACGTTGCTGCGTCGGTCGCCGGAGGGACTTTGACGGGCTCACCTCGCAAACAGCGTCGATTCACTGATCGATTATGGTGTGCGCTATCGCTCCAAGCTTCCGCTCTCGACGTCGCGCGCGGAAGGCTGTGTCGATGAGATCGCCAATGTGCGTATGGCCGAAGCAGCGTATGCAGTGGTCTCCCCGGGGAGCTCACTGCATCGCGATCGTTCGAACCGCGGTACTGGACGGCCGGTTCAAACCAGCAACCGATCTCCCTCTGGCAGCGTGACGGACCAGAACTTTTCCGCTCCCAGTCGTCGCCATCGCGGCGTGGACTTCAACTTGGTGTCTCAGCAACCGCGCGCGGTACTTTCCTTCGAGCCCCCGTGGCCCGATGGACGATAGAGCCGCTGGTGCCGCGCGTGCGAGCGTTCAAGGTGGGCGCGCATAGCCCGAGCGGCTTGCTGCGGGTTCCTGGCTGCAACGGCATCAAGGATCGCTGCGTGCTCGTGGGCGGAATCGCCGCCCTCGGGGGTTGCGCCCACCTTGAAGTAGACGCGGTAGAGGGTCACATGGGCGTGCAGAGCCGACACCGCCCGCCGTAGCAACTGGCTCCCGGAAGCTTCGGCGAGGAAGTCGTGGAAGAAAGCGTCCGCAGCGACGAGGGCCTGGTGGCGCCGGTAGTAGCCGCTGGCACTGCCGTCGGCGACCTTCACCATACGTTGGATACTGGAGCGCAGAAGCTGCATGTCGCTTGGCTGCACCTGCTTCGTCGCTGCCCAGACGGCCTTCGGCTCGAGCATCAAGCGGAGCTCGAAAAGCTGATTCACATCCCGGAGGTCGGGGAGCGGCGCCACGCTGAAACCTTGAAGGCTTCGGCGGGTGACCAGACCCTCGGACTCGAGGCGGACGAGCGCTTCCCGCAACGGGGTGTTCGATACCGCGAGCTCACGAGCGAGCTGATCGATATTCAACCGCGTCGAGGGGGCGAGCTTCAGATCCATGATCTGCTGCTTCACCACCTCGTAGACGCTGTCCGCCAGCACCTGCCGCGCCGGCAGAATGGAGCTGCCGGGATTGCCACTGTGCTCAGGCTCTCGGGCGGCGCTCCGTTCGGCCAGTCGCGAAACACCGGCGCGAACTGCGCGCCTCTCCCGCTGCCCGTACTCTCCTTCCACCATGAAGCTTCCCCTGTCTGCGAGCAATCAGCACTGCACGGGCCAGCGCTATCTTGACACTTTAGGCATCCCTTCGCAAAGTGGATCGTGCACGATGTTTGATTGCGCATATGCAATGTGCGGGCGCGGGGTCGGAGGCGGCGATGAGGGAGGCAGGCTCGCGGATCGTTGCAGCGCGGGCCCGGCTCTATGATGTCCCGGTGCTCACGCCGAGAACTGACGCCATCCAGTCGTTCGCCTCGCAGGAGACGATCTTCGTCGAGCTGACGACCCGGGACGGGGTAAGCGGGAGGGGGTACGCCTACACCATCGGCAGCGATGGGACCGCAGTGTTGGCGCTGCTCAAGGACCACCTGCTCGACAAGCTCATCGATCTCGACGCCGCGAACCCCGAGGCAATTTGGCGGCGGCTGCATGCGCTTTCCCGCTCGCTCATGGCGGGCCCGGTGACCGCACTTGCGCTTGCGGCGATTGACACCGCGGTATGGGACGCGAGGGGAAAGCAGCTCGGCGTTCCGCTATGGCAGCTCGCCGGCGGCGCTCAAGAGTCAGTGCCAGTCTATGACACGGAGGGGGCCGGCTTTACCTCAGCGTCGACGAGCTGGTGGCGGGCGCCCTCGACGCCCTCGCCGAGGGGCGTCGCGGGATCAAGATCAAGGTCGGCAAACCGGATGCCAGCGAAGACGTCGCCCGCTTGCGGGCAGTGCACGAAGCGATCGGGCCGGCGGCGGCGCTGATGGTGGACGCCAATCAAGGCTTCACCCGTGACGAGGCAATGCGGCGCGCCCGGCTCTACGAGCCCTTCGATCTCACTTGGCTGGAAGAGCCGATGGCGGCCGACGACATCACGGGCCACGCGCTGCTCGCCCGCTCGACCTCGATCCCGATCGCCGTGGGCGAGACGCTCCATTCGCTCGGCCAGTTTCGCGAGTATCTCTCGGCCGGGGCGGCAACCGTCGTTCAGCCGGACGTGGCGCGAATCGGCGGGATCACGCCCTGGCTGAAGGTCGCCCATCTTGCCGAGGCCTTTGGGGTTCCGGCGGCCCCGCGCTTCCTCATGGAGCTGCACGTGAGCCTGGTGGCCGCGGTTCCGAACGGGCGCTGGGTGGAGTGGATTCCGCAGCTTGGCCCCATCGCGACGAGCCGACTCGCCGCCGCAGAGGGCCGCGCCCATCCTCCGGCAATGGCCGGCATTGGGATCAGCTGGGACGACGAGGCGATCAGCCGCTTGAGCAACTCGTCCTGAGGTTGCTGCAGCCGACGCTGCGGACTGCCGCAGTTGAAACCGGAAGCGAGGAGGGAGAATCGAGTCCAGTCATCCGACAGAGTTCGAGTTTTGCTGAGCCAAGGCGCCGCCGTGCGCAATGAAGGGGGATACATCCATGATGAAACAGAGCTTGCTGTCACCGGGAGGGCGGTTGAGGGCGCGCGTGGTCGCCGCGGTCGCCAGCCTCGGCCTTGCCGCGATGACGGTCGCGGCGCTGGCGACGGCGTTCGCCGTGGCAAGTCCACCCGCCAACGCGCAGAGTTTTCCAAAATTACCCAAGTCAAAGATCAAGATCGCGCTCATTCCTGGCGGACCGAACGTCTACTTCGCGCCCTGGGCCGCGGCCGCCAAGGCGGAGTCAAAGGCCCTCGGGGTCACGGTGACGTACGTCGTGCCGCCGACCCCGACATTCGAGCCTTCGGTTGAGATGAGCACGGTCGAGTCGCTGGTCGCCAAGGGCTACAACGGCTTTGCCATCTTCCCGGACGGCGAGGCGTCGATTGTACCGCTCTATAATCGCCTCCGGGCCCGTGGCATCCCCGTCATCGACATTGCCGGCTGCACGAGCGACCCCACGCCCGCTCTGCTTTGCTTCGGTACGAACGTCGAGGCCTCGGCGAAGTACGAGACCGAAGTCTTGACGAAAGCGATGGGCGGCAAGGGGAACATCGCCTATCTGACCGGGCTGCTGACGGACGCCAACACCGCTCTGCGCGTGGACGGGGTGAAGGCTGGGGTGGCCGAGACCAACGGCCTGGTCCATCTTGTCCAGATCGTCTCCAATATCGACAGCCCGAGCGCCGCGCCGCCGGCGGTCGAGAGTCTGCTAGCCTCGAAAGGCAGCGAGCTGACGGGGATGCTGTCGACCGACTACTACCCCTCGGTCGCGGCCGCCTCCGTGCTAAGTAAGAATCCGCAGTTCCGCCATATACTCTTCATTGGGCAGGACAACGATCCAACGGTGATGAACGCATTGGCGAAGCACTATATTTATGGGACGATGTGGCAAAACTCCTACGGCCAGGGGGTCGTCGGCGCTCAGTGGATCTACAGAATCCTGGCGGACGGGTGCACGATCAACCCGAAGGCACCGTTCACCAAGGTCGGCAACACGAGCCGGTTCATCAACTCGGGTTACTTCTTCGTTGGCCAGGACGTGGCGGCGCAGTACGCCGGGGGGATGGAGAACATCCCGTCGTACACGAAGAAAGTGCTGGGCGAGACTGATAAGTTCCTGTCCTGCCCATAGCCGGGAGCCAAACGCCGCTGCCTGTGCCCAGGGTGCGGGCAGCGGCGTTTGGCCGAAACCGCAGTCGCGCGGACGACAATTCCAAGGGGAGCGCGCGGAAAGTCACATGAACGTCGCGTCATGCTGAAAACGAAAGCCTAGCCGGCTTTGGCAAGGCCGTCAGTCCGTGAAGGAGACGCCGGCTCCGGCGTGCGCCGACCGGGCGTTTTCGCCGGCACGGGCGCGCGCCTCGGCGACGTCCTGGGCAGCCAGACGAGCGCGCTTGGGCTCGTGATGCTGATCGCATTGACCTGGACCGCATTCACCACCATCGGCGGCAGCGGATTCCTCGGAAGCTTCAACCTCTACAGCATCGGTCAGCTTGCCGCGCGCGACGCCGTGCTCGGCATGGCGCAGGCGATGCTCGTCGCCGCCGCCCGGATGAATCTGGCGGTCGGCGGCATCGGTGCGGTGTGCACGGCGCTCCTCGGCTATCTCCTCGTCTCCGCCGGCGTACCGCTTTGGCTCGCTCTCGTGGTGGTATGCGTGGTCGGGGTGCTCGCCGCTTTGCTGATGGGTTTCGTCGAGCTGACGACCGGGCTCTCCAGCTTTGTCGTCACACTCGCCTTCCTCTCTGTCTATGGCGGTGGCGCGCTGCTTGCGACCGGCGGCCACCAGTTCCAAATCGCCTCCAGGGTGCTGACCTGGCTCGGCAACGGCACCCTGGTCTCAGCCGCAATCTGCCCACTCGTCGCCGTCGCCGTCGTCTGCGGCGCACTCTGCTGGCTGCTCTATTTTCGCAACAGCCTGGGGTGGAAAATGCTGGCAGTCGGCGCCAACGAGCGGGCAGCGCGGGCGTCGGGGGTCAATGTCGGTCGGGTCGTGCTTGCAGCCTACGGACTGTCCGGCCTGCTCTGTGCCGTCGCGGCGATCATGAACGCCTCCTATGAGCTCAACGTCAATGCCGGCTTCGGATCGGACTGGCTGCTGCCTTCGTTCATCGCCGCCGTGCTCGGGGGCGTGGCGCTGACCGGCGGCGAGGTGTCGGTAGGCGGGATCCTGCTCGCCGCGCTCTTCTACGACAGCCTCCAATCGGGCCTCACGATCGTCAACGTCCCGAGCTACTTCATCGAGCTTCCCCAGGGCCTCGTTCTCTTGGTGGCGGTGCTGCTCGATCAGGCGCGTCGGCGCCGGGCAAGGCCGCGCGAGCTGGCCCCACCCGCCGAGCCCGATACGGCTTCCGTCCCCTCATGAAACGGCTCCTCAGCGTGCAATGGGTGCCGCTTTTGGCGGCAACCGCCATCGCCGGGATTGTGCTCGGCTTTGCCACCAAGCAATTCGGGACCGCCTTCAACATCTACACGATCCTGCAAACGACCGCGATCTATGCTGCGATCGGGCTTTCGCAGATGGTCGTGCTGGCGGTCGCCGACATGAGCCTGGCCGTCGGCGGCATTGCCGCATTGGCGACGATCGTTGTGGGAGGCCTCTACGAGGCGCAGCATTGGCCGATCGGCGCGGCAATCGCGGCGGGAATGGCGCTCGGGCTCGCCTGCGGGTTGGTGAACGGGTTCATCATCGCCGGGATGAATCTTTCAGGCTTCATCGTCACGCTCGCGACCGGCACCGCCTTCACCGGGATTGCTTACGGCGTGACCAGCTCGATCCCCTACTCGGAGATCCCCCCAGTTCTGGTGAGCCTCGGCCAGGGGAGAGTTTCGTTCTTCTCCTACCTGCTGCTGCCGGCGATCGCGATGACTGTTGCCGTTGGCGCCGGCTTCCGGTGGCTGCCGATCGGCCGTTCGCTCCTGGCAGTCGGCGGCAATCGCGAGGCGGCGCTCCTTTCGGGGATTTCCCGCGCGCGCGCGATCATCGTCGCGCATGCGCTGTCCGGGCTGCTCGCCGCGATCACGGCAGTGATGTATGTCGGGGTGCTGCAGAGCGCGACCCCGGCGACAGGGGGTGAGTGGCTGATCATCTCCTTCGCCGTCCCGATCATCGGCGGCACGGCGCTGGTCGGCGGCGAGGCACCCGCCGCGGGCTGCTTCGTCGCCGCGATCGTGCTTGCGGCGATCAACGACGTCCTCATCGTGCTCAACGTCAACACCGAAGCGGTCGAGATGGCGGAGGGCCTGCTGATCTTCGCTGCCGTGATCTCCGGCAAGCTCGGCCAGAGCGTCGGTCGCCCGACGCTGATCGGGCCCAAGCTGCCGCAGGTCGCCCGCAGCGGCGGCGAAGGATCCGGGATGCCATGACGAGCGACAATGTTCCGCCGAGCGACCGGGAGGCAACACGGCCGACCTTCGCGCTCGAGGACGTCTGGAAATCCTTCGGCGGTGTGGCGGCACTGTCGGGCGCGTCGCTCAGACTTCTGCCGGGCGAGATCCACGCCCTGATCGGGGAGAATGGGGCGGGGAAGAGCACGCTGATCAACATCGCCACCGGCGTCCACCGCCCCGATCGCGGTCGCATGCTCATGGCCGGGCGGGAGGTGCATTTCGCGACGCCGGGAGCGGCCGCCGACCACGGCGTCTCCGTCGTCCACCAGGAGCGCAACCTCGTCCGGAAGTTCTCCCTTGCCGAGAACCTGCTGCTCGGCCGCCAGCCGGTGATCAGCGGCTTCGTGAGCTACCGGCAAATGGTTGCCCAAGCACGACCCTGGCTTGAACGCGTCGGGCTCCACCTGGATCCGCTCACCGAGGCGGGCCGCCTCAGCCCCGGCCAGGCACAGCTGCTCGAGATCGCCAAGGCGCTGTCACGACGCTGCGAGGTCCTGCTGCTGGACGAGCCGACCTCGTCGATCACCTACACCGAGTTCGAGCACCTGAGCGGGATCCTGACGGAGCTCCGCGACGCCGGCACCAGTATCGTGTTCGTGAGCCACAAGCTGGAAGAGGTCTACGCGCTCTGTACTCGGATCACAGTGCTGCGGGACGGCCGCAACGTCCTCAACGGCGCGCCGCTCGCCGCGGTCAGCCAGCACGAGATCGTGCGGGCGATGGTCGGGCGCCACATCGAGCTCTTCGCCTCCGGCGGCCCGCAACACCGGCGCGTGGGAGCGCCCCGGCTCGAGCTCAGGAACGTCGCGACCGAGTTCGGCCACCGCGGCATCGACCTCACCGTGCGCAGCGGCGAGATCGTCGCCCTTTACGGCCTCGTCGGGGCGGGCCGCACCGAACTCGCCCGCTGCATCGTCGGTCTGGGCAGGGTCACCGGCGGCCGGATCGTCGTCGACGGCAAGCCGAGCCGTATTCGCAATCCGCACGACGCCCTCAGCCGCCACCGGATCGGCTATGTCAGCGAGGACCGCAAGGACGAGGGCCTGATTCTCCTGCACTCGATCAGCCGCAACGTCGGAATCACCGTCTGGCAGCGGATCGAGCGGTGGATGGGCTGGATCTCGGAGCGGCGGACTCGCCCACTCGTCGAGCCCCCTCTGAAACGCCTGAACGTGAGGATGCACCGGCTCTCGCAGCCGGCCGGCAGCCTGAGCGGCGGCAACCAGCAGAAGGTGAGTGCCGCCAAATGGATCGCCGCCGAGGCGAAGCTTTTGATCTTCGATGAGCCGACCGTGGGCATCGACGTTGCGGCAAAAGACGCAATGCACCGCCTGATCGTCGAGCTCGCCGCGGCCGGCACGGCAATTCTCCTGATCTCGAGCGACCTGCGCGAGGTCGTGCAGCTCGCTGAGCGCATCCTCGTCATGGGAGAGTTCCGCCTGCTGACCGAGATTGAGAACAGCGGCGAGTACGCCCCAATCAGCGAACTGGTGATGCGGGCGATTACCCAGGCGACTCGTGAGGTGGAAACTGCGGGCAACAACGACGGCACCAGAGCGTCGACGACAGAGTGTTTCCTTCCCAACCACACGAACTGTGTGAACAGGGGCAATCATCGACGAGCGTAGACAAGGTGGCTTTTGTGCAAATAGCGTGACGAGCCAGAGGTTATGGCTAAGGGCGCGCAATGTTGTCGCTTTATTGGGCTGCCAGGACTGCATCCCAGACGGCTGGCGCACGTGGATCCTGAAGACGAACTGACTGAGGTTGAACTGCCCCTTGTGGATCCGAAGTGGCAGTTCGATCCCGGTTATGGTGATTACCGCGGTCTCGAACCGCTTGAACCCGAGCATCGGACCGATCCATAGCTTCTCCATAGCCTCACATCTCGATGGTCCTGCGCGATCAGATTGTTCAAGTACTTCGATGATCGCGGCTTGGTATTGGCAGGCAGCTCTCCGCCAGTCTTCATCTCGCGGACTGCGCGGTGCGATGCGGCGTAGCCATCCAACGTTACGGTCCGTGGGCTCGATCCCTGACCCTTGATCGCCTTGCGAAAGAATGCCTTGGCCGCTGCAACGTCACGCCGAGGGCTGAGAGACTGTTTGAGAATGCGCTGTGGTGAGTGGGTTCGTTCCAAGTTGGGGGCGCCGCAGGCGCCGGCCGGCGCGGCTTTCGAGAACCGGAGCGGAGCGGCC
>Ga0335072_10011342_pt1 | contig 12768 bp, 17 predicted proteins | sample Lox_Sample_21_FD_206725 | JGI IMG/M metagenome (GOLD analysis project Ga0335072, IMG submission 206725) | Soil microbial communities from Loxahatchee National Wildlife Refuge, Florida, United States - Lox_Sample_2.1 | ecosystem: Environmental > Terrestrial > Soil > Wetlands | place: USA...
CCGCTGAGTACTTAGAAGATAACTTCCTTCTATGTCATCACTAAATCACCACCTCGACCTTTCTGCCAAACAAGAGAAAGATGGTTGGGAACTCTAGCTAAGATGGCCACATGTTTTTCACGGCCTTCTACACATTCCCCTAGTAAATCGTCGAGAAAAGGAGCCGCTACTATTTTCACCTAGCCTATGGTGGTCATGAGGGCACGTTATGATTAGGGATAATCTTGACAGCCTTCATGCTATATAAGCTCTCTCAAGCTAGGATAAGGTACACATTCACAACTTTATACTCTTAACAAGCCCAATCTTGATACCCGTCTTCTCTCCGCCATAACCACCCCTTCCTTCCCCGCCCTTATAAACAGCCTTCATACTCGCCAATTTCTTCTTCTTCTCCTCAAACTTCTTCCTCTTCTTCACCCGCGGATTCCTCACGTCTTTCTTGCGCTTTGGTGCTAGCCCTTTATTTCTCTCTAGCAAATATCCAATCGCTCTCTTTCCGTCCTCACCTATTTCTCCTCCCACAACTCTGACTTGCTTGCCAGCTGCCTTCGCAGCGGCTATCGCTGCGTACCGCTCTGCTTTGTCTTCTTTTCGCTTCCGAGATGTTTGCGCTACCATGGCATAGTAGTCATCTTCTTCTCCGCGTACGGCATTTGCTACTTCCATGTCATTAGCGTTGTCATAGGCGCTCTTATCGCCGCCTAGTGTAGCTCCTCGACCATAATCATCAAGCTTCTTACCGCGCTTCTGCGCCTCGGCATTGAGTCGTGCCTGGCGGTCGCGCAGGCGTTCTCGATATGGTAGATCAGCATCTCCACCAGCATCTCGGCCTGCGTCAACTCGTCGGTTCGCCTTCTGTGCGATCTGCGAAGTATAGAAACGCAAGCTCTTTTTCTTGGCCACTTTCTCGGCGAGCGAACGTGCCGAAAGGGATTCTTCTTCGCCGAAGTCAGAGTCGGAATCTGTGGCTATCGGATTCGATTTGGTTGCTGGCGACTTGGAAGCAATTTTGGCTTGAGGGAGTAGAGAAGAGAGATCTTGAAGTTCTTCTTCCGCAACACGTATACGCTCGGTACGAGATCTTAAGGCTTCAGCAGCTGCGAGTTCGCGCGCACGCTCTTTTCTACTCTCTTTAGACTCAAGTTCTTGACTTAGAGGAGCTAAATTTTCATCATTGGCCGGTAACATGTCTCCTTCAGTGTCCACCGCATCTCCTTCTGGCTCAGTCTCTAATGAAGGCTTGAGATGCATCACTTTTAACCATAGCTGTCGGCACTGTAGCAAACTTTCCATTACAGTATGATCTCGAAGCTCCACGGGATCAAGAGCCGACGATATATTATTGCGAGCCTTAGAAGTGGATGCGAGAACCGCGAAGTACATCGTAAGAGCACCCAGGTATGCAGCCAGGGCACGTAATTTGACCATTGCTAAACGGCGGCCGCTTTTCATAGGGCTTTTAGAAGCAGCCATTGTTTCTGCCTCACGCCGGAGGTCCTCGAGGAGCGGTTGTAACTTGAGAAATTCGTTTGAAAGATATTCAAATTCAGGATATCGTGTTTTTAGTAAGCTCAACCTCTCCTCTGTACTCATATCTGCCGTAATTTCCACATCTTTAAGCACTTCCGTAACCACATCGTTATCGCCATCTGCATTACCTGCGTCAAGCCATTCATTTTCGTCAAAACCAAAATCAGCCTCTGACATCTTCTGTAATTTTTTCTGCTGTAACCGCTTGGCCTCCGCCTCCTCTTCAAGGGCATCTGCTTCAGTTTCGATATTGTCCGCATTGTAGTAATCGCGTTTGGAGGAGCCCCATCCGCCAGCATACTCATCATTCCCTTCAGGTTCTTCAGAGGCCGAATCGTCCTTGGTTTTCTCCTTGGTATTGCCAGTATTGTCATCCGCTTCTACATCATCTTCGTTGTCTTCTGAAGTGGAGTACCCGAGGACTTCTTCGTCTGAGGGCTCAAGCAGAGCGTCTTTAACCGATTAGTATAGGATCGATCCTGCCATAGAAGTACTACATACCTTCTTTCTCCCACCTTTTTCGCCGCTTTGCATCTGGTCCATCGTCGAGTAATATTTTGTCGCGGTTGATATGAAATTCGTCTTCGGAATCTGCGATATCCTCATAGGTACGAATCGGACCCAATTTGCCATCTTGGACGTCCAAGAGCTTGGATTCCTTCGAATGATAACTTGAGATCTTTCTTTTTTTGGCCATGATTGTAGAGTATCTACCGACAATTCACCACTTTTCTGAACTTCTAATTTCAGCGTCGGAACGGCAAAACAAAATTCCTTTTATCCGTTTGTACCTGCCCGAAAGAGGTAAAAGCTCATTTAAAGTTCAGGTCGGATTATCTGGACAAATCCTTTGAGGACTTGACAGCAATAGGTTGCTTATGTCCATTGATTTCTTTTATAAGTAAATGATTACAAGCGGTGCAGAGCATAAAGAGAAGCTCCGGCGAACCTTAAGCCTGTCCATATTTCCACATCCATGCCTCTTACGCCCTAAAAGATGACATTGGATCCTTCGTGGATAAATATTCTCTTACTGCTCTGCTGTTTCCTGTTTGGAGCATACGCAATGGGTCTCTTTAACTTTGGGAAGAATCACTTCCCTGTAGAAGGCAAAGTAGGAATAACTCCTCTCCTCCATCGCTCTCCACTGACGCGCTACAGACAATCCTTCTCACAGGGGCATCAGAAGGCATGGGCCGAAGTGTCGCGAAGATTCTTGCACAAAAGGGGGCAAATCTAGTGATAGTAGCTCGCAATGTTGAGAAGCTCGAGTCGGCTCTCCAAGAGATAAAGGTAATTGACCATCTCCTCGATATCGCTGGACCTGTACTGACCTCTCTCCAAGGCAGTAGCTTCCAGCCCCTCCCAACGCTTCCACTACCTCAGCGCCGACATTACCAAACCAAATGAAGCTGTCCGCATCGTCCGAGAAGTAACAGCCTGGAACAATAACACCGCCCCCGACACCGTCTGGTGCATCGCCGGCGGCGCCTTACCCACCCTCTTCCTCGACGCTACACCCACCCAACTTCGCCAACAAATGGACCTAAACTACTGGTCCCAAGCCGACATGGCCCACGCCATCCTCAGCGCCTGGCTGACTCCCGAGTCCATCGCCTCCGCCACGAAAGTCGGCGCGCAGCGCCACCTAATCTTCACGTCCACCTCCCTAGCCTTCTACTCCATCGCCGGCTACGGCCCCTACTCTCCACCAAAAACAGCCCTACGCTCCCTCTCCGACACCCTTACGCAAGAAGTCCTCCTGTACACGCCTTCCACTGTGAAGATCCACACTATTTTCCCAGGAGGCATCCAAACCCCAGGATTTGAAAACGAGTCCTTAACCAAACCGGCCATCACAAAAATTCTAGAAGCCGATGACCCGATCCAGTCCCCCGAGGTAGTGGCACAAAAGAGTGTCAAAGGGTTGGAAAACGGGGAGTATCTGGTAGTGGTGAATTTTCTTGCGCAGGCTATGCGTGGGTGCGCTTGGGGTGGGTCGAAGAGGAACAATTGGGTTACGGACACGGCGATGACGTGGGCAACGAGTATTGCGTGGATGTTTATTGGGAGGGACTTGGATGGGAAGGTGGTCAAGTATGGTAACGAGCATGGGCACCCGAGTGGTTATGCTAAGGCGTCATGAGGGAGAGATCATATAAAGAGCTCCCGTCTTAACTTATCATATTATAATATTATGGGTACTTTACCAGGAGGTTCATTTTCGATTCGGAAAAGAAGTAGATAGTTTGATAGTTCTATGCATTCATTACCTTAAATATAAAACCATAGACATGAAGTTCTCAGTTTCTAGCCTAGAATCTAGCTAACTCTTATACCTTACCAGCAATGCCCTGCAGGGTATTCGATCCCAACAACAACGCTCTTTTCAAATAAGCTCTAAACAGCGTAGGGAAATCTCGAATCGCATAACTATCCTGCTTGGCGCGGAAAATACCCACGATTGCCAGCGCATACAGCGCATATCGAAGCACAGCCTTCCGCCTCTTCCGCGCTAGACCTTGAGGCGTATATTTGAAGTTCCAGTCGCTCCAGGTTGGGAACATGCAGCGTAGACCGAACCAGATCTGCGTATATCTACCGTCCTATCAGCTCTAGAACTATAGACGTTAATATAAGACGCTACTTACGGGTAGATGGTCGAGTTCCAGCCTAAATCATCATGGTACCAGTTCTTGCAACCACCTTGGTTGATGACTGTCTTGTTGCATGCCTGTTGGATATCAGCGGCCCAGTCGAGCTCTGCCTGCTTCTTGAGCTCTGCCTCTGCCACGTCGCCTCTAATAATGGGTTTGATAAATTTCAAGCTCATCTCGACCATATTCTCGGATGCGAGGATAACGCTCGAGTGGCCGGTTACCGTGTTAGGACCAAAGATGGCGAAGAAATTGGGGAACCCATCCATGGCCATTCCCATGTACATCTGTGCGCCACCGCGCTCTTTGAATACCTCATTAAGTTTATGTCCTTCTCGGCCGACCACTGTGAGAGGGTGGAACCACTGGGTGGTTTCAAATCCGTTTGCAAGGATGATTACGTCCGCCGGGATTGTGACTTGATGATTTGGTGCTTTGACGGTTTCGTCGTTAGGATCCGGATACATGCGTTGAGGACCTAGAGTCACGCTCTTCTCGCCGATACTAGATAGTTTAAGGGTAGTCAATTCGATTTTCGGGTCGTTCAAGCTGGGAAACCATTTTGCGTCGAAGATTCGACGTTTGCCTGAAGTTCATTGGTTAAAACTAAATTTTCTTCATACGGATATAGCATGGAGGAAATAATTGAAGATTGTGGACTTACAACCAACCCCATAATTAGGGGTCAGGATTTCCCAATATTTTTGAGGTACCGTCTTCTTCATGTGCGCTATAAGATCTGCTTCGAGCTTAGCACGCTCTTTCTTGCTGAACTCTCCTGTGCCAAATAGCCGCCAATCATATTCAGCCCCAGCGAAAATCATGAATCGTAATCCTGCTCGAAAGCCGGGGATGTTGTTGTTGAGCCAAGGGCCCCATTCCGCCCAAGATTCTTCGCCCCCAAGTGGTTGTGGCCTTGGTACGACCCAGGGCGGGGATCGCATAATTTGCGTGACAGACTTGGCACCGTATTCATTAGGAAGTGTAGGAACAAACTGAGCTGCACTGCAGCCTGTGCCTACGACCACGACATCTTTGTCCTTGAGGTCGACATCATACTTCCATCGAGCCGAATGGAAGATCTCTCCCTGGAACTTATCCTTTCCTGGAATACTGTCGGGCCATAGCTTAGGCTCAACAAGAGCACCCACTGCACTTACAACGACCTTGGCTTTGATCTTCTCTTCGTGAAGATAGACAGGTTCTGGGCCCTGCTCGTTGAGCTTTTGCTGACGTTCGTGGGCAGATAAATCACCTGCGCCATTGGCCATATGCAAGAGGGTTATGTCCCAAATTCCTTCTTTTTCGATCCATCGGCACTCTTTCACATCGGTGTTGAGTTGGATCTTGTCGACAATCCTGTAATCCTCACAGACGCCCTGCAAATACCTTACAATCTCTTTGCCCTCCGGGTGGAATGATGTCCAGTTGGGGTTCTGAGCCCAGGAAAAGGAGTAGAATATTGCTGGTCTATAGTTGAGATCTGTCAGCAAGAGATGCTGTCTCACGACCGGTACAGAACATACACATCACAAGCAACACCAGGGTATCTATTGATCCACCATGTGCCTCCAATTCCAGACTGGCGGTCGAAGATTCGAAATTGATCGAACCCGAGCACCTCTTTGAGGCGGCATCCCATGGCAATGCCGGACTCCCCTGCACCAATGATAACTACTGGGTAATAGGTGTAGCTGTTGGCGTCATAGCTATCATCCTTGTGAATCGTAGAACCAAACATACTGAAATGTAAATAGGAGAGAGACCAGAGTGGCAGGAAGAAGCTAAGAAAAGAGTGGCAATGCTGTGAAAAGAGAAAAGACCCTTGAAAGGAGATTAATGAAACAATTGAACAGAAGGATCGTGTTTATGTACAGAACTACGCAAGGTACTACCCCCTCCTGCGCACTATTCCCGAGGATCATTGCTGCATGCCGGCCAAGTCGTGTAGAGGCGAGACACTGGAGCTCCAGCACATGCGGGGAAGCCGAGGCAAATTGTCAATTGAAACCCAACTTCGAAGAGTGTAGATGCCCTTTTAATGAAGAAAATTCTACTCAAATGGGTTTGATAGTATGCAAAGAGCCATAAGACGTCTATCTTGCCCTCCACGCATAATCTCAGCCAATCGACCTGTCTCTACTTCTGCGGCGAGTAGTCTACCCGCAGTAAGCTGCATCGTCACCACTATCGACAAGCTCCTGGTTGAAGACTTTAGACGCGAAGCTTTCATCCCGCAGGAGCCGCGATTGATCACCATAAGCGTTGATCTGAATGTCAATACTGCTGCGCATTGCAGCATCGCAGCGACGAGAAAATGGTTCATCCTCAAGCCAGAGGGCGGTCAAACCTTGAACATCGCATACCTTGAACGATATAAAGATGTCCTTCTTCCCTACGAACTTGTAAGCCCTAAGGCGGAAAGATCCAACTTTTTAACAGAGTCTGCCATCGAAGATAAAACTTTCCAGCGATTTCGCGCACCTCTCGACCTCCTCCTCACTGCATCTCGATCATCCCCCACCCCACGACTTTACATCGCCCAAGCTCAACTGCTCGACCTGCCCCAAGCTCTTCGAGACGACCTACCGACGCCGCTGGTAATTTTGAAAGCAGGAAAAGGAGACATATACGATGCGAATATTTGGATGGGCATCCCACCTACATATACCCCGCTCCACAAAGACCCAAACCCAAATCTGTTCCTGCAGCTCGCTAGTAATAAACTCGTCCGTCTCTTCAACCCAGATACTGGAGCCCCAATATTTCGGGATGTTCAAGAGAAGATACGTGGCCATGCAACACCAGCTTTCCGTGGGGATGAGATGATGCAGGGCCCGGAGAGAATTGCTCTAGAAGATGCTGTTTGGAATTGTCCTAGGAATACCGATGGCTTTGAAGTCGTGGTAAGGCCTGGTGATGCACTGTTTATACCAAAGGGATGGTGGCATAGTATCAAGAGCATTGGAGCCGATGTAACCGCCTCAGTACGTATCCTATCTGCTTTAGAGATGCATTAAATTAACATGACTAGGTGAATTGGTGGTTCAGATAGAATTCAACCAAGCACAATGGACGATAATTCGTACATGGGTTCCCAATCCAAACCGTAAGATGCTCAACAAACCAGCTCAGTTAGTCTGAACATTTGCCTTCCTCTCCTCCTTCCTTTCCGCTAAACGCTTAAACAGACTCGTATCCAACGGCAACCGCTCCCCCATCCACGTCGCCCTCTGCGTATGATTCCTCTCCTCCTCTGACCCCTCTCCCGTCACCGGATCCACCGTATTCGGATGAATCAAGGCACTCAGCGGCCCCCGATTAATAACCAACCAAGGGATAAAAGCGCCAAACTGCGCTGGTGTGAAGAGATTCACCTCAAACATGGCTACAGGATGTGGCCCAATGGGTCGCTCCCAGAACTTGTAGATGCGGAGTTCGGGGACTGTGGTTTTTATTAGATATATTCACATATAAACAAAAGAAAATATTCTTGACTAGGTAGTTATATAGCATTCTAGCGAAAGAAAGAAAGAAGCGTCAAAACTCACATTCCCTCCTAATCCTTTCCCACAATTCCCGCGCAAAGGTCTTCTGCTCGGCATTCTCCTGGAAATAATAAATATGCACATCACTGTCATCCCTTTTTATCAGCATCAAGTCCTGGCCATTGCGCTCTCCACATCTTTTACTTCCCCAGTGAAAAGTACATAGATCACGTGATACTCACAAACCGCCTCTTCTCCCTCTATCCAACGGCTCCACGAAGCGGTCGTAGCTCTCACTCAGCTTCCCATCTGGGTGCGGTGGGTTGACGTAGCTTTTCCCGTCTGCGGCTATTGTATCTGGTAGTTGCGGGAGGTCCCTGATGTGCGCATATGGCGCAAGGGGCGAGGGATAGGTGTAGTTGAAGGGATCTGAGGCCATACTGTTTGCTTGTACTTAAATTTCCCTTCTTAGATTCAATGAAAGTTTAAGATCAAGGGCTGTTCGATTGCCAAGTGATCCTCAAAGGCGGTTTAAAACTATTTTATATGAATGTGAATGGTATGATAGGTGTTGAAGCTTGCAGTTTGCTTAGAAATTCTAGGTCGCTAATATGTCAGCATTTCGGGGGTTGGATTCCACGGTTTGGCCGGTGGGATGGTGGCTTTGGGGAACGTCCTTCTGTTATTATATCTGTCTAAAACCATTACTATTAAGTATTTTATGGTTAATAAGCAATCCATACTCATGTTTTCTGGAGCCTTTTACTGTGTTTTCGAGTTCATAAGATGGGAGTTGCTGGATCTTGTCGCGGGGAGAGGTAATGTCGGGATCTGCTTCTTTATAATTGAAGTCTGATATGAACTGATTATGTTGCCAGGGACTTCCAGAAGCATGTAAGGAATGAAAAAGATGAACAAAGCAATGTTATAGTCCTGACCCTCCATATGGAGCTCTGTCGTCTCCTTGAATCTTCGCGTTACTAATGTTGACTCGATCGAGGAAGGCAAGTAGGAATAAAATCAAGAGAGGAGGTACAACATGAAGGTCGACTTTCCATAGAAGTTCTTCTCCCCAATAGGGTCGACAACATCAAGATAGCCATCAATCTTGTCAGCAAAGTTCATTGTGGATAACGCTAGCCTTCTCGTCGACTGCCAAACGAGTTGGTACAACAGGACCGCCCATCTTTGAAATATTAATGATAACAAGAGAAGTAGAGGACATCAAGGGTGGAGATCGACAGATATATAATGGACTGATATGCACAACTGAACATCACATGCGGGTTCTACACAACGTTCTGATATTCTGCTAGATGCGGGGAGAAGGTTAGCAGTCTGTGGGGGCCTTCTGCAAGAGAACTTAGCACGTGCTGAATCATATCGCTGGTTTTGATTTGGAATCTCGCGAAGAAATCGTATTCTGAAACTGGGTCATTATGCGCATCTCCTATAGCTCTTCGAACTTGCGTCTCGATGAGCATTGCGGACAAACCCCGCGGTTCAGGTCATTCTTCAAAATTATCTCCTCAAATATCCACTATTGTAGAGGGTGTTTTAGCGTGGCGGCCTCAAAGCTTGACAGTCGTAGCCGAATGGCCAATACAGGCATTCTCCTCACCAATCTCAGGTGCCGTTCTGCTCATACTTTGTTGACGTTGACTCGCCCAGCATTGGTGATAAAAGCGGCTCTGCCAGATTTGGCTAGGTGAGGATCTGGGTGTGATAATACAATGTTATCGACGATATGCAGCCGTTTGTCATCCCTCTAATTCGGTGTCGAAATCATGGCATTCGGCTTTATCTTTCTAAGCCCGTCATACCTCAGTCCGATACAAAATATTTGAGGAGTATAAAGACGTCAGCCTCTTGGTCAAGATAGAAATATTAATCGGGGTTTTTAATTCTACTGTAAAGTAATCGGACATCTACACAAAATTTTAGTACATTTTCTAGATACACGTCATTATGGCTGTGCAAGTCCCCGAGTCCGTGCAGAAGTCAATTGAGGCTACAAAGTCGAATATGTCAGGCTTGGCAAAAGTGGACTTAAAGTCTCCGTTCCTATCCTGGGAGCCATGAGCTTCGGATCGCCAGAATGGTAGGTCTCCTTGCTGTACTTTACAAATTGGCATGTTTCTAACATTTGTAGGGCTCCTTGGGTTATAGATGAAGAAAAGGTATACTTACAGTTCTTGATACTCTTTGATTTAGAAACTGGAGCCGCTGATACATCATAGGCGCTTCCTTTGCTTAAAGCAGCGTACGATAGGGGCCTCAATACCTGGGACACGGTAGGTACTGCTCTGGAAGCCTTATTATTTGTCTTTTATACTGCTGATGGCCTCAAGTACGAGTTGCTAATTGCTTGCAGGCCAACGTGTACAGCAATGGGGCCAGCGAAAAGATCATTGGAAACGCGATCAAGAAATACAACATCCCAAGGCATAAATTAGTTATACTCTCCAAGTGCTATGGTACGGTCGGTGAGGAGCATCAAGTGCGGGCGTTCTTATATCCAAAGGAGATGGCTAAGAGCAAGGACTACGTCAATCAAGGAGGTAAGGGCTTCTTCAACTCTTATAGTATGCTTGACCTCAAAGAATACTAGCAGCAAGCCAGGTCTCTCCCGCCAAGCCATATTCACAGCCGTAGAAGCCTCCCTCGCTCGTCTTGACACGCCGTATCTAGACCTCCTCCAGATTCACCGCTTTGACGCCAATGCCCCAATTAAGGAGATCATGGAAGCTCTGCATGACCTTGTCAAGTCTGGCAAAGTCCGCTATATTGGCGCGAGCAGCATGTGGGCGACTCAGTTTGCGCAGATGCAGTTCGTGGCGGAGAAGCATGGCTGGACTAAATTTATTAGCATGCAGAATCATTATAATTTGCTGTATCGGGAGGAGGAAAGAGAGATGAATAGGTATTGTGATGCGACGGGTGTGGGTTTGATTCCGGTGCGTATTCATTTCCTAACTATATTTTATTTGCAAATAGAAAGTTGACGTTGCCACAGTGGGCGCCTCTCAGCCGCGGCAACCTCGCGCGGCCTCATACCGAGTACGGCAATACGACGCGCTCCAAAGGCGACAAAGAGAGGTCTATGTGGAGCGGACTCAGCGAGACAGATATCTAGATTATTAAGCGTGTGCAAGAGCTTGCTGAGAAGAAAGACTGGAAAATGAGCCACGTTGCATTGGCTTGGATTAATAAGAGGGTTAGCAGTCCCATTATTTGTTTTAGTAGCATTGAGAGGATGGATGAAGCCATCGAGGCGAGGGGCAAGACACTGACGGAAGAGGAGGAGAAGTATTTGGAGGAGCTATATAAACCCAAGGCTGTTGTGGGCCATTCCTGATTTTTAGAACTGACGGGATGCGACATTATTTGAAGATGCCGTTGGAGCTCCATAGAAAATCCAGATGGAATGCTGGTTGAAGTGTTATTTGGACGACTATCAGTTTACCATCAATGGTACCTGGGATCAGTAATATCGCTGCTCAAAGCGGGACGTAAGGAGCGATCGGACCTTATTATTATGTTTTGTTTATGATTCGACGACCACAACGTAAGGAGACCGGCTAAACTTAAGTAGAAATGCCGATTCCCGCGCGTTCTCCAGGGTCCCAGTCACACCCCCACGAACTTTCGAATCGTATGACAAATAGGGATTGAGGATATGTTATACAGAAGACAAGATGTTTAGCATTGACAAACTGATAGAAGCTCATTATTGCAACTCCAACATTAGTGGGGTTGACTGGACGCTAGTCCCGCACTTCCCCGGATTCTAGTGCCTGGTCCAATCCACAACGCTAAGGCTGAGTTGAGTCCCTGGCTTGCAGGGCGTCACGCGAGTCGCTGTGGGAGCAACCCCGCTCGCTCGAAGCTGACAGAAGAACGAGGTCACGACACCCGCCCCTCTCAGAGCCTTTCCCCCTCATCCCATCTCCTTCGACTCTTCATCACACACTTCTGGTACCTGATCTTACCCAAACAATCAATCAACACCAAACTTACACTAACTACAAGCTCTCGTCCTGCAGCTGTCCAACACCTGCATAACAACAGCCTTATAAAGCTCGTATCGTATCTGATTGCCGTCCGATTCTTCCGACAGTATCCAATCGTCTCAGATCATCATGTCTGCCGATACCGCACCGCTCACAAAAGTCGACTCTGCTGTCGATGGTCTATCATCATCTCCACCCAAGGAGAAAGGTCACCGAAGAGCAAGCTCTAGTGCTACTGGTGTCTACAACATCAATGACCTAGGTATACCGTCTCCAGGCTAAAGCTAACAACTACCCCATCTGCTCTTGATCTTTGATTCAGGGCCTGTGATCGTTGTAGAATTTTGCTGACAGTGATATGCGAACAGAAAAGGAAGGAAAGGAGCTTGTAATAGCAAAGGAGACCCAGAAACTGAACTGGTATGATATGCCCACTCAGCCGCGAGCCGATTTTGTGTCAATGTTATCCTGTCGTAACATGACTAGGATAATGGCTGATATATGATTTATCAACAGGAAGATCAACACCTCGCCAGCATCGCTAGATGACAAAGAAACCCTCAAGAAAATGCTCACTACCCCACCCGTCAAGAAGATTGATCTACACTTCCCCCTCGGTCTCGAGGTCACTGCGCGGAATCTAAAAGGCGTGACAATCAAAGATGCGTTAGACGCAATTTATAAGCAGTATCGGAAGAAGGCAAGTCTCTCAAGTGCTTTGCAAACATCCAGCCTGACGGCAGAGCCCAAATATCAACTTAGCGGAGCTAATCAGACGTTTCCCATACATGTTATAAATCAATACTAATATATGACTGCCATTCTAGGCTGATGATGAACTCGAGAACCCTGTCCTTGCTGGATTCGAGTGGGATAAGGAGGAGTCATGGACTCGATTGATCGTACACACCAAAAAAGAAGGTGCACCACAGCCCAAGAAGAAGTCCAAGAAAGGTGGACAAGAAGAGGAAGTCTAAAACTTTGTCTCTCCTAATTCTCCGTATTGTGGCACGCATATTCGGGAATGTACTGTGCTAGCGTACTGCTGGCTGGAGGCTGAAATCGATCTTATCATAG
>Ga0335072_10011343_pt1 | contig 12766 bp, 10 predicted proteins | sample Lox_Sample_21_FD_206725 | JGI IMG/M metagenome (GOLD analysis project Ga0335072, IMG submission 206725) | Soil microbial communities from Loxahatchee National Wildlife Refuge, Florida, United States - Lox_Sample_2.1 | ecosystem: Environmental > Terrestrial > Soil > Wetlands | place: USA...
TCGTTGCGGCCTGTGAGAAGGCCGTCGCCCATGGCGCGGGGCGGCACATCCGCCTTGACGACCGCTCAACCTGGGACCGCGGGGCGTGGAATCGCTACATCGAAACGGCGACGCGGCTCGAACCCGCATTCATGCCGGACATGCTCCGCCTGATCAGGGACATCGAGCGGCTGGAACGGCTGGCCGCGCTCCCCGCGGCCTCCCAGGCGTCTGCGGCATGAGTGCCGTACCGCAGAACGGGGCGAATGAAGACATGCGAGGTAGCGCGCAGGCATCGCGCCGTCGCCTGTCCCCTCGGGTTGGTGCGCGGTCTAAACCGGTCTCCGTCCCGCTCCCGCATCCCCGCTTCGCCGTCCAGGCGCGCACGCGCGCCTGTCATGACCGGCGAAGCGCCTTCGGCTCGCGCCGCTTCCGTGTCGCATCGGGCCCCCATCGCGCATGCGCGATGGGAACCCTTCGCTCCCGCGCCAGCCGCGGCGCTCGGGGGCGGGCGGTCCCGACACCGGTTTCCGTTGACCGCACCCGAGGGAACGACGCCGGCACGGAGCCGGCGGCCGTCCCGAGAGGAACAACTGAAGGAATGAAACGATGTCCGGATTCCTCAACCGCGTCCAACTGATCGGCAACCTGGGTCGCGATCCCGAAGTCCGCACCATGCAGAGCGGTGGACGCGTTGTCACGCTGAGCATCGCCACATCGGAGAGCTGGAAGGACGAACGCAGCGGCGAGCGTCGCGAACGCACCGAGTGGCACCGCGTGGTGATCTTCAACGACGGCCTCGGCAAGATCGCCGAGCGCTACCTGGAGAAAGGCGCGAAGGTCTACCTGGAAGGCAAGCTGACCACCCGCAAGTGGCAGGACCAGTCGGGCGCGGACCGCTACAGCACCGAGATCCACCTCACGCCGTTCAACGGCGTGCTGACATTCCTGGATAGCAAGCGCGACAGCACGCGGCCGGCCGGTGGAGAGCCGGCCGGTCCGACCGGTCCCGGCACCGATCCCGACGACGAGATCCCGTTTTAGGGGCCGTGGCGGCGGGCGCCCGGTGTCCGCACCGGGCGCTGCCCCCCGCTTACATCCATCCAACAACCCTCGACGGGGAATTCCATGGAAGACCAGCGCATGCAGCACGTCTCTGCGGTCGGCGTCGCCGATTCCGTGCGGCGATGGCGTGCTGAGGCCGGGCACATCCGAAATTTGGCGACGCAGCGACGCTTGCAGCCCGAACAGCGCGCGGTTCTGCTGCGTGAGGCGGACGCCGCCGATCGACAGGCCCAGTGGTGGGCAGACTGTCTTGCCGGCAAAGGATGCTTAGCCCGCTGTTCACACGCTGAACCCGCATGATCGGCCGTGCATCTTCCTGCCATCTACCGCGAGGCCCGCCATGAGCAGCCGCAGATCAATCCCCGCCGGTGCTCCCGACCTGACCGTCGTCGTCGGCTGGGACAACCCGCTCTCGACGTTTTTCGCGCAGGTCGAACGGGTCCAGGATGACGACGACCCGCGCGATCCGATCCTGCTGTGGATTGGCAGCGCGGTTGGAGAAGTCGCCCAGGCCGAACAACTCGCCGGTCCGCTCGCGCCCTATGCCGAGCTGACATCCGCGATCGTCGAACAGCTTCGCGCTGACCGCGCGGCTGACGCTGATCGCGGTCCCTCCGCCCTGCAGCGCACAGCGCGCTCGATATTCGGGAGGCACTCGTGATCCGCCAATACTTCGCTCACACCCGCCGCGGCGGGTGCAATCCGCTCGGCGTCGGGGTAATCCCGGTCGGCGCGATCTTCTACATCCAGGACGAGGGATGGTGGCGCGACCGCTACCGTGGCGCGCCTATTTGCCGCAATCCCTGGATCGTCGAGGCCTTTCTCAACGGCACCCTGGCCGCGGCACGCCGGGATCCCAGGACCGGAATGTGGCAGGACCGCTTTCTTGCCGGCCGATACGACACGGCGCTCGTCCGCTCGCTCCGCGACGGACGCCGGTACCGGATCGCCGTCCGCGTCCTTATCCTGCATGAGGAACATGGCCTGGCCGCGCAACCCTGCGCGTATCCGGACCTGCCGAACACGCGGCTCTACCGCATCGGCGTGAGGCCCTCGGCCCGATACCAGCGCGCCGCCCTGGATGCCGGACGGCTTTGTACCCGTTGATCTCAGCCGGTCGCAGCGAAGCCGAAGAGGGCATCGGCTTCGGCGCGTTCATCCCGTGGCATCCACTCTTCGCCACGCCGGGCAATGCCCACTGCCCGTGCAACACCCTCCGCTTCCTCAACGCGCACATGCGCGACTAGAAGCCGATCCGCGGCGCACCTTGTCAGGGCTTCCGCCCTCTCCCGCAGCGGCTCAATCCAGAACAATTCACCAGATTGCGCACGTAGCAGCGCCTGCTGTGCCTCGGCCGCCTCAAGCCAGGCGTCATGCGACGCGCGGCACGCTACCACCGCGGCGGCAATGACCGGATCGAGCAACTCAGTGAGCATTGCAGCCCGCCCCGGTCCGCTCGTCGGCACCTGGTCCGCGATATGCTCAGCCGTTGCCGCATCGACATGCTCGCGCAGGCCATGCGCCGGCGGCTCCATCCCGAATGCCTCCGCGATGTTCAGCACCTCGCGCATGTCCGGCGCGATCTCGCGCAGCAGGTCCAGCGTCGGGCGGGCGCGGCGCTCGATCGGAAAGCGCAGCACATTCTTCGTCCCAGGCAGCAACTCGACTCGCATGGTGCATGCCTCCTATCGGAGCGGCGAAACCTAGCACGATTCGGGGGCCGCAAACCTGACGCGTTGATGATGCCACGTCTTCGGCGATGAGACCGGCTTCAGGGCGTGCGGATTGAGGCAGCAGGTCAGGGCACGGCGGTGTAATCGGGGTCCCTGTCTGCAGGAGCTTGCTCACAATCGCGGAGCCTACGACACGGCCGCGTCTCAGCAACCGTTCCGGTTCTCCTCTGTGTTCCGACCCCTGCGGGGTGCTTTCGTCTCCCGCGGTTGCCTCGGCCCCGTGGACAAACCTGATCCATAGGCGGATTGCGGCGAGCAAGACGACGCAGAGGAAGCCGGTGGCCGTGTGGTCGTATCGGGTTGCCACGCGTCGGCAGTTCTTGAGCTTGTTCGAGCTACTCGGCCGTTTGCATCGCACTTTCGCGCCCGGTGCGGTAATGAAAGGGACCGTCCACCCGACGGGCAGAGCAAGCGGAAGACGCCACCGAAGAAAGTCAATCATCGAGTGCACCAGGAATGGCAAGGGACGGCGAACGCGACGGCGTTCGTGCAGTGGCTTTCGGCACTGGGCAACGGCTTCTCGCCGCCACTTACCGCCGCGGCACTCTACGATCTCCTCGCGGCTGGTGGCGTCACGGCGACGGCGGAGGCGTTGCTCGTGGAGGATGGGCCGCCGATCGACGCACTCGGTTGCGCATATCAGCAGAATCGCCTGGCCATCGCACTTGAGGCCAACCGAGCCTGGCCTGCCGCGGAAATGTTCTTGAACGCTGCCTTGGGTAACTACCTCGCCCGGCTCGGCCCCAACAGCCGGCAGGACGCCATCGTACAAAGTAATCTGGGCCGCCTCTGCCACCAAATGGGACGGCTCGCAGAGGCTCGAGACCACTATCGCTCGGCCCTGATGTCAGCCTGCGTCGATCCTGGACCTGAGACCGACTTCACGGCCGGGCTGCTCGCAGAGAACGCATTGCTGCTCTACGACCTTGGCGACAAGGATGACGCTGCGTGCGCCTTGCGCAAGGCCCTTGCCGTCCGCCGGAATGCTCGCGGCGACCGGGATCCGGCAACGGCAGCAATCAAGCATCAACTTGCCTATGTGCTCCGCAATCAGAGCCAGTGGGTAGAGGCCGAACGACTGTATCGTGAGGCGCTCACGGTCTTCGAGGTCTATCCAGGCGCCCTCAACGATTACACGATCGCGACTCGGTCGGACCTGGGTGTCCTGTTGAACGAGAAGGGAGAAATCGAGGAAGCAGAGGCGTTGTTCCGCATGGCGCACACCGCCGCCCTCCGGCTGCACGGACCCACCCATCCTGAAACTGCACGACGCGCGGTCAACCTCGCTGCCTTGTTGACGGACAAGCGGGAGTGGCCTGAAGCTGACGCGCTGTACAAGGCTGCCCTGGAGGTCTATCTGCGCGATCCGGGTCCGAATGATCCGGAGACTTCGGGGCTCCAGCAGAGCTACGCGGTGATGCTGGCGGAACGGGGCGACCATGCCCGTGCTGAGGCGCTGTTCCGGGCCGCCATCGCCAGCCTTGCGGAAAGACCGGACAATCGACGGGTGTTGAGTGCATTCGCCAGCCAGAACCTTGCGGGCCTCCTCGTTGATGATGGGCGCTGGGCCGAGGCCGAGACTCTCTTTCAGTACGCTGCCAACACGGCCGAGGAGATCCTGGGCGAGGCTGATCCCCGCACTGCCGTCATTTGGAAGAATTTCGCGTTCTTACTTCGTCACATTGGCGGTTGGCAGGAAGCCGAGGAAATGCTTCGCCGGGCGCTCGCAGTCCAGACCCGTGCGATCGGGCAAGCGCTCGTCGGCAGCACGGAACGTAGCCGGCGCCGGATGTCGCGCGACATCAGGGAGACTTTGCTCGGTTATGTCGACGTTGTCCTGCGTCGGCCCGAGAGCGGCCAGCAGCACCCACACTCTGACGCAATTGCCGCCATCCTGCGATGCAAGCATCTTGAATCAGGCGTCGCCCTCACCATCCGCCATCCGTTCCTTGAGCAACATTACCCGGCACTCCGCGACCAGTTCGCCGCCCAGGCCGCCGCCGAACGCCGCCTGCTCGGCATTCAGGAGGATTTGCTGACGGCTGCACCTGGCTCTGAGACAGACGATTGCCAGACCGCCATCACCGCAGCACGTGCCGATCTCGACAGAATCGAAAGTGAGCTTAACCGGCAGATCCCGGAGCGAGATGTCGCAACCCGTCTTCACGAGGCGACAATCGAGGCGGTGAGCACCGTCCTGCCAGAAGGCGCTGCGCTCCTTGAGTTCTTCGAGTGGGCGAGCTGGCAGCCTTCCATTGGAAGCCGTCGGGTCGAATGGCGTTACCTGGCCTTCGTCATTACGCGGGACGGCGCATCGACAATGCTCGATTTGGGCCCGGCCAATGGCATCGATCATCTCGTGGCAGAAGCTTACCGCGCGGTTGTCGGCGACGGCCGGAGCCCGGGACGGGACCGCACGGTCGCAGCGCCGATGTCCGCGGCGCTCGCTGCCCTCTGCGAGGCCGTCTGGCGGCCGTTGTCGTCGATTCTGCCGGCCTCGGCCCGGCGGCTCTTCGTTTCACCTGCCGGCGACCTCGTCCGCGTACCCTTCGATCTCTTGCCGATGGAAGGTGCCGAATTGCTCGGCGACCGGCTCGACATCTCGTATCTTCCCTTCGGCCGCGACGTAATTCGCCATGGCCGGCTGCGACCGGCAGATCGCCCGTCCCTCGTCCTGGCTGCGCCAGACTACGAGATGATTGGCGAACCCATCGCAAGACGCGCGGACGACAGAACGTCCAAAACCCTCGCGTTTCGCTCGAAACTCGCCGACGATAGCGGGCCATTCACGCCGCTCGAGGGTGCGGAAGCGGAAGGTAGAGCAGTCGCCGCGATCCTGGGGGTCATGCCTACGATTGGGCGGAACGCCACAAAGGACGCGCTGATTTCCACCACCGCGCCCCGCGTCCTCCATTTGGCAACTCATGGATTTTTCCTACAGCGATTGGGTGAAGCTCGTTCGGCCGTGTCGCCGCTCGGCCTTGACATGCTCGCCGCTCAGGATGACCCGCTCTGGCGGTCTGGCCTCGCCTTGGCTGGAGCCAATGCCTGGCTTTGCGGGCGCGTCCTGCCCGACGCGTGCGGCAACGGTTTGCTCCTGGCCGCAGACGTGACATTGATGAATTTGACCGGCACCGGCCTCGTCGTATTGTCTGCCTGCGAGACGGGTATCGGCGAGCGGCGCGGCGACAGCCTGCTTGGCCTGTTGAGCGCCTTCACGCTCGCGGGTGCCCAGACCGTGATCGCAAGCCTGTGGCCGGTTCCCGACCACAGCACGCAGATCCTCATGGCGGTGTTCTATCACGCCCTCTTGGCGGGTGCCGACCGATCGGAGGCACTACGGACCGCAAAACGCGAGCTTCGCCAGACGCCTGCGACTGCTGCGCCAGCGCATTGGGCTGGCTTCATCCTCGTCGGAGAGACCGGGCCACTGCAGTGTCTATGAATGACACACCTGTCCCACCCCTGGCCCCACGTCGCCAGATGCGGCGGCTGTTCGCGGGCATCAGGACTCGATTGGGATTCGACCCAGTCGACCTCGCGTGGCGCGCGTTGACCCGCGCAGAGTTTCTCCATGATGCGGGGCGGATCGATGAAGCGGAGCCACTCTACCGCAGGGGGCTTCGCGTCTATGTGGCCAAGCTGCCGACAGACAACGAGAACGTCGCAGTCGCACGGCAGAATCTGGCCAATTTGCTACGCGATACCGGCCGATGGCCGGAAGCGGCGAGCCTCTACCGCGAGGCCCTTGATGGGATTAGCGCCAAAGCCGAGAAACACCTCCGCGTTATCGCCCTCCTCAAGCAGAACATGGCAATCCTTGCCGAGCGCCGGGAGGAATGGACGACTGCTGAGCGGCTCTACAGGGATTCCCTCTCGCTTCTGGAAAGCGATCCGATGCACAGTGCAACGGAGATCGCGCAAATCGAGCTCAATTTTGCCGGCCTCTTGCGCGAGATTGGCGAACTCACGGAAAGCGAGACTCTTCTGAGGCGCTCTCTTTCGACGCTGTCCCGAGAGTTGGGCTCGGAAAGTCCGGATGTCACCACCGCGCAACAGAACCTGGCAACGCTGCTTTGGACGACCGGACGGCGGGAGGAGGCGGAGGTGCTTTGCCGGAGCTCTCTGGCCACACGCGAGACCACGCGTCCTGCCGGAGATCTCGATATCGCAACGTCGCGACACACGCTCGCCGGCTTTCTCTTCGACCAGGGTCGTATCACCGAGGCTGAATGTCTCTACCGACTCTCTCTTGCGGACTTTGCCGCTCATAAGCCGCCGGTGCCTCTCGATGTCGCGGCAGCCGCACAGAATCTTGCCATCGTCCTTGAAAGCAGGGGTGATTGGGATGAGGCGGAAGCGCTTTATCGGGCGACGCTCGCGACCTACGAGGAACAACTTCCGCAAGATCATCTGGACCTCGCCGGTACACGGCAAAATCTGGCCGGGCTGCTCCGCGACCGCGGTATGTTTGATGACAGCTCCGCGCTGTTCCGCAAGGCGCTCGACGTCCTGGACACGAAACTGCCGCCCGGGCATGAGGACGTCGTACTCGCCCGCAGCAATTTTGCGACCGTCCTTCTCGAACTAGGCGACTGGCGCAACGGGGAATTGCACTGTCGTGAGGCACTCCACGCTCGCGAAGCGGCGGCGCCCGACGACGATCTCGTGTTGTCAACCATACGCAACAATCTCGGCATCGTCCTGGAACGAAAGGGCGAATGGCCTGAGGCCGAGCGTTGCTATCGCGTTTCGCTGGCCGTCCGCGAATCACGACTGAAGGCCGACCACGCCGACGTTCTGGCGACCCGCCTCAATCTGGCCGGTCTCATCAACAACGCCGGTCGTTGGGAGGAGGCTGAAACCGTATACCGGGCCATCCTCAGTGCAAGTGAAGCGCGCGATGGCGGCAATCCGCTTTTCTCGGCACTTGTCCAGAGCAACCTTGCCACTCTGCTTCGCGCCAAGGGCGCGTGGGAGGAGGCGGCGCAGATCAGCAGGGCGGCGCTCTTGACCCGATCGGCACGCCTGGGCATCGACCATCCTGACGTCGCTAGCGAAAAGATGAACCTCGCGAACACCCTTTCCGACATGGGCGAGACGCAAGAAGCCGCCGAACTCTATCGCTCGGCCATCGCCGTTCTCAACAAGGCCTTTCCGGAGGGAGCGTTCGATACCGTCATGGCCCAGCACAATCTCGCTTGCCTTCTGGAGCACGATGCGCCCGGCTCGGCCGAAGCGGAGGAGACCTATAGGCGCGCCGTCGAGGCTGCCCAATGCCTCGTGCCAGACGACCATCCGCAGCTCGCGACCTTCCGCCGTAATTACGCTCTGCTGCTGCAGCGCCGCGGCAAATCGGAAGCGGCGACAGTCCTGTTCAAGCAAGTGCTCGCCAGCTTCCGCCCGAGATTTGGCGGGCCGAGTGTCGAGATGGCGCTCGCGCAGCAGGATGTCGCTGACATTCACGCCGACGCGGCCGAATGGGTCGAGGCGGAGCGTCTGGCACGGGCCGCGCTCGACAATTGGGATGCGATCCTGGACCAGGCATTCATGGGGAGCAGCGAGACCAGTCGGCGTCGGATCATCGCCGAAGCGCGGCAATCCTTCCTATTCTATCTCGACCTCCTGTTCCGCACGCCCGAACCCACGCCGCTGCAGATCGAGCGGGCGTTCCGTGGCTTGCTCCGACGAAAGGGGATCGACAGCCAGGCGGAGAGCGCGGCCCACCGTGCGCTGCGCAGCGGAGCCTATCCCGGCTTACGGTCTCGTCTCGATGCGCTCGAAGCGGTGACGCATCGCTTGGCGGGACTTTATCATGCGCTTGCAGGACTCGGCGCCGGGGCCATCGCCGGTCTGCCGGAGTCGCTCGAGAAGACAATCGCTGCAGCGGAGATCGAACGGTCGTTCCTTGAGGCGGAGCTCACACGCTCGATCCCCGAAATGAAGCTGTCAGCGGCGCTTGACGCAGCGGACAGCATCGGCCTGGCAGGGGTACTCCCGAAGGGAGCCGCAGTCGTCGAATATTTTACGTGGTATTCCACGGCCCGCGGCGGATTCGATCGCCACTATCTCATCTTTGTCGTCGCTGCAGGCTGGTCTGGACCGCGCTTTGTCGACCTTGGGGCGGCCAAGGCAATCGAGATGGCCATCACTGCCTTCCGCAGCGAGATCTTGCCGTCGCCAGTGCGCGCGGCGCTGGACACACGCGGCCCCGGAAGACCGCGGGAGCAATCGACCGTTCCACGGAGTGGTGGCCGTCTTCGGGAACTGGTCTGGGATCCGGTGCTGAGCCTGCTCGGCGAGTCGACAGAGACCATCTTCATCGCCCCCGATGGTGAGTTGGCACACCTGCCCTTCGATCTTTTGCCGACAAGCCACGGCGGGCTTATCGGCGATCAGTATCGGCTTTCGTTCGTGTCTTCCGCCCGCGATTGTTTTCGGTTCGGGCAGCCCGGCCGATCAAACGGCTGCCCGCTGATCGTTGCCAACCCGGCCTTCAGCCTGGCCGAAGCCAGTACCGTCACACACCAGTCCGACGACGAACGCGTGGTGTCTCGACCCACCGGCTTCGCCACCCGATCCGAAAATGATTTGCGGGAAACACACCTCCGTTTTGCGCCGCTGCGCGAGGCTGAGGAGGAAGGCCAGACTCTCGGGCGGCTTCTTGGCGTGGAACCGCTCGCCGGCCGAATGGCGACGAAGCGCCATGTCGTGGATGCCGTGAGCCCAAGGATATTGCACCTCGCAACACACGGCTTTTTCGTGCCCTATGAAGATCGTGCGGCGGTTCCCGGCACGACGGCTCTTCCCTTCGCGACGATCGAGGATCCGCTACTGCGGTGCGGACTCGCCCTTGCCGGCGCAAACGACTGGCTCGACGGCCGGCCGCTTCCCGACGAAGCGGGCAATGGCCTGCTTCTGGCCGACGACGTACGCCGGATGGCCCTGTTCGACAGCGAGTTGGTTGTGCTCTCCGCGTGCGATACCGGCCTCGGAGAGCGTTTGGGTGACAGCTTTCTGGGTTTGGTGCGGGCTTTCGTGGCGGCCGGGGCACGTTCAGTGCTGGTTAGTCTATGGCGCGTCGACGATCGAAGCACGCGGATGCTCATGTCAGTCTTCTACGAGAAGCTGCTCGCGGGCGCGAGCCGAGCAGTCGCGCTGCGCGAAGCGAAGCGGTCGCTTCGCGAGAGCGCTGAAACCGCGGCTCCACATCATTGGGCTGGCTTCATCCTCATGGGCGATCCTGGTGCGTCCGCCTCAGAGTCTTCAGGTCTGGCGGTCAAGCAGAATAAGTGAGATCCGGCGAATGACGTCACTGGCTCCCGAGCAGCTCCTTTCCCGCGCACGATACCAGGCCAGTCACCCATTTGCAGATTGCCTGTCCATTCCGCCGGGCAGGAACACTTCCCGCTTCGACAAGGTGAAGGGCGCCGGCATATTTCGTGGTCAAAGTCGGTACGCAACCCCGACCTATGCCGAGGTCATCGCAGAGATGAAGCGGATTGCGGGCCTTTACGGCATATTGGCCGAACTGCCCAAGAATTTTGAGCAGGTGCTCGTCAACCGACGCCAACAGCCCGGATCAATATCGGAACGACATGCCTATCTGCTGGCCGCCTCGTTCGGGCTATCGACCGAGGCGTTCGCCGCTCCTGCCGAATGTTTCGAGAACGTCCTGGACTTCGCCCAACGTCTGCGCGATACGCCGGTTCGCATGTCGGACGAGACCTACGACGTGCTCCTTGCCTTGGTCTCGCGGTCCGCAGACAGCCCACTTCTTTCGTTGGCGCCGACGGAAACCAGAGCACCCGGCCGGGAGAAATTCTCGCCAGCGCCGCTCCTTCCTTGTGACGAGCAGATCTCGGTCGCGATCGACATCCCCCCGGCGTTCCAGGATGGCTGCAACATCTTGCTTCTCGAGCGTGATGCCAATAACGATGTGTTCTGCTATTGCCCGTCATGCTGGCTGCCAGTGCGTCCAACTGGATTCTCGGGCGCCCGCGTAACGCTGCCGGCTGACGGGGCGATCCGCGAGCAGCTCAGCGTCGGCGTGAAAGGGCGCAGCACGTTCGTGGTCGTCCTGACGAAAGGACCCGACCCCGTCGCCCCGGCCCAATGGGGCTTTGACCTTCGCAATATCCGAGGCCGACTTCGCCCGCTGCTCGATGTGCTTGCGCAGCGCGCCCCAGAGACTTGGCGTATCGCGAGCGCCGAGGGCAACGTCGTGTGACCCTTTCATCTTGTCCTCGTTATCCCGCGGCTTTGGCGCACACGACGCCGCGCCCGCCAAGCCTGCGTAAGGAGGATTGCTGCCAGCAGGGTGCCCAAACTCGCGACGAGCGAGAGACTGACATTGTAAGTGGCGATGCCATGCATGACCCAGATCAAGTTCCCGGCGGCTTGAAGCCCGGAACGCCACGGCGATTGACCCAACGCGCGTCGCGGGTCGCGCCAGTTCGCAGCGATCTCGGGTGTCATCGAGACCAGGATGAGGGCACCGGCTGCCGCAGCGGTGACGGACGCGATGATCGGCGGCATCACCAGGCCCTCGCCAGCTTGAGCTTCGTGACGTGCACTGTCAGAAGCTGGCGCACTGTGTCATCGGCTTCTGCCATGGCATAAAGGTGAGCGCCTCGATCACCGAAGCTGGTGATCCGTGGCCGCAGGAATCTGGTTGCCACGAAGCCGGACCGCCGCAGGGCGGCGTAGCTAGCCCAGTTCAGCTGACCGTCAGGCAGAATCCGAACCGCTGCCAGCAGCGGGGCATCGCCGCCGTCCACGTCCCGGCGATCTTCCAACGCGCTGCGGACTAGCCGCCCCGCAATGCCGCGCCCCCGAAATGCAGGAGCTACTGCGAGACTGACGAGCCAGCCATGCGAACTGCCGTGATCGAGGAACGTGGCGACGCATCCGGCCAACTCTCGGTCGACATAGGCGAGGGTGAGTCGGGCCGACGAGTTCAAGGTCAAATTTTGGTCGACCCTGAGCAGATTTTGTCCCGCAACGGGCTCCGCGACGACGGTGTCGACGAAATCCGTGGCGGCGGCGAGTTCTGGGTCACCATTGCGGGGCGAGCCGCTCGTGAAGGAGATCGTGCCAGTCGGCGACGAATGGCGCGCCGGGGCAGTGTGTTTCAACAGGCTGGGCATTGGTTCTCTCCGGCAACGAGGCAGCGCCCTATCGGCTGCCAGTCGATGCGCGGATCCTGTCAGCGCGCGTTGAGCGAATCGATTTGGCCGGGGTTTGCCTGCAGTTTGTTTTGGGTTTGCCGGCCAGCGTGCCTGTGGAGCTGGCAGCCGTAGGTCGAGGCGGTCGGGCTAGGATCGTCCTGCGGCGACGGCGGGGAGCTATAGGGGCAACAGGGGCATGCACGTGGTTTTCGTTCAAAGTGCATAACCCAAACATGATTCCTGAAGCGTACCGGTTGCAGCAACTGACTTCGCGGCAACGGTTTCCTGTGCAAGGGCTGGGCGTGCCCCCCGCTCCGCGGGCGTCGGGCTGAGGTCCTCTAAGCGGGCACAGAAGCCCGCCAAAGAGGACGCGAGCCACGCAAAGCGGCGCGTCTCGCCCCATTCGGGCTACCATCCCTCACGCATTGGCTCGGCGTCATTGCCACAACGCAAGCGGCATACGCTGTTCCAAGGTCAGTGTGCCGGCTCCTCAACCCCCCTTCGGGGGGCACGCGACGGGACGTCGACCTCGCAGCCATGCGTCCAGCGTAACGGCCAGGGCGGCCCGGCCTCAAGGCCGCATTCGACCAAGGTGCCCTCGATCACGAGCGGCCGAAGGCGGCCGGCCCTTCAGGCTGCGTGACCAAGGGGCCACGCACTCGTGACCCACCCGACCATCTCGGCCAGCGGCCTTGACCCCGAGTCGCCCCGGCCGTTGTGCGGATCGCAGGGCGGGACGAGGAAAATGTCGTCCTCCCGCCGCTTTCGTCGCCGACCGGGGCCTCGCCGGCCCCGGACCCCGCAGGGCGCTCAAGAAAA
>Ga0335072_10011345_pt1 | contig 12764 bp, 9 predicted proteins | sample Lox_Sample_21_FD_206725 | JGI IMG/M metagenome (GOLD analysis project Ga0335072, IMG submission 206725) | Soil microbial communities from Loxahatchee National Wildlife Refuge, Florida, United States - Lox_Sample_2.1 | ecosystem: Environmental > Terrestrial > Soil > Wetlands | place: USA: Florida...
AACACGGGCAGCGATTTCTCCCAGCCATCCTTCAACTTGCCCGACTGAGTCCGCTCGAACTCCGCCGCAAGTTCGGGAAATTTGCTCTTGTACCCGGCAAAGAGCGCCTTCCACTCCTGCTCATATTTCGCACCGCGCTCCAGGATCGTCGACCAGTTCTTTTGCGCCTCTTCCGGCACGTAGAAGAACTTATCCGCCGGCCATCCCAGATGCTCCTTGGTGGTGATTGCATCCTCCGGGCTTAATGCCTCGCCATGTACTTTGTTCGTACCCGCCAGTGGACTGCCATAACCGATCACCGTACGCACAGCGATCAGTGAAGGCTTGTCTGTCACCGCTTTGGCAGATTCGATCGCCTTCGAGATCGCGTCCAGATCATTGCCGTCCGCCACGCGCTGCACGTGCCAGTGGTAGGCCTCGAAGCGCTGCTCGACATTTTCAGTGAACGAAAGCTCCGTCGGGCCATCGAGTGAAATCAGATTGTCGTCATAGAGAAAGATCAGCTTGCCCAGGCCCAGTGTTCCGGCCAGCGAAGCAGCCTCATGCGAGATGCCCTCCATCAGGTCACCATCGCCGCAGATCCCATAAGTATAGTGATCGACAATATTGTAGCCGGGCCGGTTGTAAACCGCAGCCAGATGCTTCTCCGCCATGGCCAACCCGACGGACATCGCAAGTCCCTGGCCCAGGGGTCCGGTCGTCACTTCAACGCCATCGGTATCGCCGCGCTCCGGATGTCCCGGCGTCCTGGAGCCGTACTGGCGAAACTGCTGCAGGTCCTCGATGGTCAAGTCGTAGCCGGAAAGATGCAGCGCGCCATACAGTAATGCGGAGGCGTGCCCGTTTGAGAGTACGAAACGGTCACGGTTTGGCCAGTGGGAATTCTTCGGATTGTGCCTCATATACTTGTGAAACAGCAGATACGCCATCGGCGCATCACCCAGCGGTGCGCCCGGATGTCCGCTCTTCGCTTTATCAACCGCGTCTACCGCCAGAAAACGCAGCGCATTGATCGACAACTGATCCAATTCACTCATAAAAGCCTTTCTTCTCTCCAATAACGATTGAATCTCTTCCCGTTACTGGTTTGCCTGATTCTCCGATTGTGAATCGCTGTCCAATGACTCAATGGCCACATCGAAATTGCGGCCTTCCCAGCGATTTTCTTCCGTCCAGAAAAGGGTAAATGAAAGCTGGCTCGTTTGCTCTGCCGTGGTTGGCAGGTCTGCGAATGATCCGACGAAGCCGAGCGCCGTCGAATCGATCGTAGTATTTGTTTTCCACTCATCCGCCGACCACACGACGCGAAAATGTTGTTGGGCAATGATGCGCAAGGTGTATCCGGGCCGAATACTCTTGAGCGGGCGTCGCAGTTTGAAGACTTCAATATGTGAATGAGTGTGGCCCTTCGCATAACGCCGCTCCACTGGTGGGATGCGGTCAAAAACCTCCCCGTCAAACGCTGAGCGCAACAATTTAAGATACTCGGCGTGTGCCCACACCAGTGGCATAGCCGAGCCCGCCGGACCGCCCAGTTTCAGGCCGTACGCATCCGGCTTGTCCCATATTTGTTCCGGCAGCATTCCGCCCTCAGACGCAAATTTTTCATACGTCGCGATCAGCGAACTCACGTCGCGCCCCGCGGCTAGCTCATAATGGGCGCGTTCTCCAAGCAGCAGAGGCCATGCACCGCCTTCACCAAAGCCCTGGAAAGGCCCTCCATCTGCGCGCTGCCCGTAGCCGTCGTGGTTATAGCGCTTCCAGCATGGTCCCTTGGGAGTCTCGACCTTCAGCACATAATCCACCACCTTCAGCGAGTCCACGATTAGTGGGTCATCCGCGCACCGCACGCCGTAGCGCACGAGCTCCAGAAACCCTGCGTCGATAATCTCCCTCGCCTCGAACTCCGTCTGCTCTCCCGGAGGCCGGTTGGGGATATGCACCATCTCGCGCCCGCAGCTTTCGTGCGCGTAAGGATCGCCGCATTCCGGCGGCCGAATCCGCATGTAGTGCCGTTTCACCTCAGGATGCAGCACGCCGTTGTTGGTTACCGTCCAGTCTTCCAGGTGCCCCTCAATCCAATCCGCATGCTCCTCAAGAAACTTTGCCAGCTCAAGTGACCCGTGTGCGCGCATCATCTCCGCCGCACAGATCAGGGCTGAAATCACCGCCGCCAGAGTCGAGGGCGAATAGCCGGGATCTTCTTCCCACCGCTCCTGCTGCGTCACCGGTGCGAAGCGCACAAGGAAGCCCGCGCCGCGCTCAACAAAGGGAAAGACGTCGAACTTGGCCAGTCCGTCCATCTTCCATAACCGCCACGCCAGAATGATCGGGAACGCAACTTCATCCAGTTGGATTCCTGTCCAATACGGCGTCCCGTTCACCCAGAAGTTCTGGGCAAAGCCGCCATGAGGGTGCTGCGTGCAGGCCAGATAAACCAGTGCGCGACGCGCCGTCTCCACGCGTCCGCAGGCCAACAGCGCCGTCGCGCTCTGCACCATGTCCCGCGTCCACACCAGGTGGTATCCGCCCAGGTCGTCGTCGCTCTTGGCATAGCCCCACGGAATCGACGCCGACGCAATAAACGCGCCGGCATAGGTCTTGTCTTCATGCGCCAGCACAACGTTGTGGCTGATCTGCAGCAACCGCCCGCGGTCCTGCGACTGCGTCGCCAGCTCAATCGGGGTTGCTGCCCGGTGCCATTGCTCGATGAAGCGCTTCAGATGCTGCTCAAACGGAGTCGCCAGTGCGCCCATGGTTGCGGAAAGCGCCGCGTGGTGGCCCTCGCCAAAGCCGATTGCAACCGTGAATTCGCGATTTTCTGCCGCCTTGATCTCGCCCATCACTGCTACGTTGCCGTTTAACGCCGACCCGAATTGCCAGTCCATCGTGAAGTCCTGCTTCAGGTCCTGCCATCCATCGCTTGCGCCCACATAACCACAGCTCACCTGGGAAAAACCGCAATCCGAGGCCATGGCCACCGACGAGCCATCCTTCCACGCGATCAGCACCCGTTTACCCGCAACATCCACCACGCGCGCCGAGTTCCCTGCCCCGCCGCCGTCCACGTGCGGAGACATCAGCGCATAAATCTTCAACCTGGATACCAGGTCCTCATCGCCGTCCAGCCGTACGCGCATCAAGACCACTGGATAATGCGGGTCGCTGATGATCTCCTTCGTCAGTGTGTAGCGCTTGTCGTGGTCGGACGATGTGATCCTCACTCCCAGCGCATCCGAATCGATATAGGCAAACTCGTGATCCAGATCGCGCCTCTCTTCGTGAAAGAAAGTTTCGCCATCGGTAACCAGAAACTCCATATCCCGCGTCTGCGGACGGTCGATCGTCGGGTAATAAATCTCGTTCAGAATGCCGTGCGAAACGGTAAACCATGCCCGGCTTGAAGCGGCATATGCCGTGCCCACCGAGTCCTTAGCGCTGGAGGTCCAGCGCGGCTCAAGGCCGGGCGCGCCGAAGGCGTTTCCCTGCTGGTCCAGCCACAAATATTGTGGTGCGGTATCGGTCATGCAGCTACACCCCCGAGGATTGCTTTTGGATCAGATTCAAATCTCGATGGCATGGTTACACATCTTGCCCCGCCATCGCCTCAACGCCCGGTTACAAAACCTGCCGGTTCGCATCCGGATCAGGATGAAACTGCACCTCATCCATGGCGTGCGTAATCTCGCTGTTCTTCATAAAATATTCCCACACAAAGCCCGTGCGTAAATTCTCTGCCATCAGCACGCTGATCCCCTGGTCGATGCCAAGAATATCCCCGGCAAACCATTTCGTTTTGGGATTGAACGCGTCCACAAACCCGTATCGGGTATAGACGCTCTCGCCCATCTCCTTCTTCATGCTCAACAGCACGTGTGAACACTCCGGTGGCAGAAACGGCAGCGACCCCGCGGTTGCGCACGGCACCAGCGTCCCATCCAGCGGCCCCATCGACGGAGGCCCGCCCCACACGCGATATCCGTCCTGCGAATCCGATGCCGTAATCCCCCACATATCCTGATCGATCCATGGAAATTTGCGCCCCAGCACGAGACACCACAGTTGATGGCACCGCGTGGCCGCAATCGAATTGGTGAAGTAATTCGTATGCAGGTCGCGCTTGTTACGGAAGTCGCACCACGCATGGGCATATTGATGAATGAAGAGCGGGGCAACTCCGCTGATATATTGAATTCCGCCGTATTCGATCACAGGGCGCTCCAGCGCGTTCCACGTTTCCGCGGGAATCGCATGCGTAGGCGATCCAATCGCCATCAGGTACATCAGCAACAGCTCTGCATAGATATCCCAGCGATGATTCAGAAACCCCTGATCCGGCAGCCAACCCATCGAGAGCGTTGTTCCGCCGTTCATCATCCACTCCCAGTCGATGCGTCGGTAAAAGGTCGTCGCCAGCGCCTCAATGCGTGCATTTCCTGAGAAATACTGGCGGCACAAGAGTACTCCGCAAAGCAGCAGCGAAGTATCGATCGACGACAGCTCGCTTCCGAAGAGTCGCTCTCCGCTCTCAATGTCGATGAAGTGGTAAAGGAAACCGTGTTCGTGCGGGCACTCTTCCAGCAGAAAAGCCAGCGTCTTTTCCACACGCTCTTCGCACAGATTGGGAAGCAGGTAATTCCGCTTCGCAGCAATGCACAACGCGCTCAGGCCAAAGCCGGTTGCGGCAATGCTCGCTATGCGGCTCAGCGAGGGACCAACCACCGACGCGTGGTCCCTCACCAGCCCAGTCCTCGGGCTTACCTCGTTGTAAAAGTAATCACAGCCCCTGCCCTCAAGATCGTCCAGCAGAGCCTCTGCCTCTTTCGGAATCTGAGTCAGCGGGCGATTGAAAAATACGCCCGGTCCGTGTGGATACTTTTGCGCCGCTTCGCTTTCAGTCTTCGGCTCCTGCCCGGGCATTACCGGCGGGGCCTGCTGCTGGTTCTGGAGTCCCGCGGCAAGCGAGGCCGCCGGCGCGCCCAGTGCGAGCACGCCCGAAGCTCCTGCAGTTCTGAGCAGTTGTCTGCGAGTTATCTTTGAGCGTGCCAAAACGGATTCAATACTTAACAGATGCAGCTGCCGCCAAAGCGGTCTGCTATTCTCCGTAGTCTATCGAAATGGCTATAGGGTTTTCACATATAGGCCGGCAATACGCTTTTCCCCCGCCCGGCGAGATGCACCTCTGCATCCCCCGCGCGCATCAACTATTATCAGTAGCGCATGCTTATTCGAGTCCCGCTGGGACCCGCGCAAAGTTTTCAGCAACAGCAACCGAAAGTGAAGGAGAACTACCTTGGCCTACGAAGTTCCACCTCTTCCCTACGATTACGCCGCTCTCGAGCCCCACATCGATGCCGAGACCATGAAGCTGCATCACGACAAACACCATCAGGCCTACGTTAACAACCTTAACGGCGCCATTGAAAAGCATCCAGACTTGGCCAAACACACTGCCGAAGACCTCCTGCGGAACCTCAACAGCATCCCGGAAGACATCCGCACGACGGTCCGTAACAATGGCGGCGGCCATGTCAACCACAGCATGTTCTGGAACATCATGCAGCCGGGTGGCGGCGGTGAGCCCACCGGCAAAATCGCCGCGCAGATTCGCAAGGACTTCGGCGACTTCGCAGCTTTTAAGAAGCAGTTCAACGAGACCACCGCCAAGCAGTTCGGTTCCGGCTGGGGGTGGGTGATCTGGGACGGCGCAAAGCTGGCTATCGTCACCACAGCCAACCAGGACAGCCCCCTCTCGCAGGGCAAATACCCCATCCTCGGCAACGACGTTTGGGAGCACGCCTACTATCTCAAGTATCAGAACAAGCGCCCGGACTATCTCGCCGCATGGTGGAATACGGTCAATTGGAACGAGATCAACAAGCGCTTTGAACAGGCTCAGAAATAGCCCCCCATAACCCCATGAAAAGGCAGTCCTACCAGGCTGCCTTTTCCCCTTTGTTTACAGGTCTTTTTCGCCCTTTTTTGTGCCCCTCAGGCATGCTACAATAAGGCATAGATCAAGGGCAGAAACCCGTTCACTTTCAGGCTTTTATTTGAGGTTGAACCCTCCCCGGTTCCGCAGCGTGATCAGGGCTTCCGCTCATTGGAGTTTCATGCCTCAGACAGACCTAGAATCCACGGCAACCCTGGCGATTCCCCAAGCCGAACCCGCGTCCAACGGAAAATCGAACGGCAGCTACACCAGCGACAACATCAAGGTCCTCGAAGGCCTTGAAGCCGTCCGCCTGCGTCCCGCCATGTATATCGGCTCGACCGGCGAAATGGGTTTGCACCACCTCGTCTACGAGGTGGTGGACAACTCAGTTGACGAGGCCTTGGCCGGCTACGCAAAGAAGGTCGAGGTCGTCATCCATATCGACAATTCCATCACGGTGGTCGACGACGGCCGCGGCATTCCTGTCGACGAAATGACGCTGGACAACGGCGAGCGCCTGCCTGCGGTGCAGGTTGTGCTCACCAAGCTCCATGCCGGAGGCAAATTTGACGCCTCCACGTACAAAGTTTCCGGAGGACTTCACGGCGTCGGCGTCTCCTGCGTCAATGCCCTCAGCGAAGCCTTCGATGTCGAAATCTGGCGCGAGCACACCTATGAGCAGGACTATGCGCGCGGCATCCCCACCTCCAAGCTGCGCAAGACCGGAACCACCAAACGCCGCGGCACCAAAATTCACTTCCTGCCCGACCGGACCATCTTCACCGTCACCGAGTACAACTACGACATCCTGGCCCAGCGCCTGCGCGAGCTCGCCTTCCTCAATAAGGGACTCGAAATCACCCTCACCGATGAGCGCACCACAGATCCCAAGACCGGCGAGGCCAAGCGGTCCGACTTCAAATACGCGGGCGGCATCGCCGAGTTCATCAAGCACATCAACCGCGGCAAGCAAACCCTGCACGATAAGCCCATCATGATGGAAGGACTCCGCGACAACGTCGATATGGAGATCGCCCTCCAGTACAACGACAGCTACTCTGAGACCGTCTTCTGCTTCGCCAACAACATCAACACCGTTGACGGCGGCACGCACCTCTCCGGCTTCAAAACCGCGCTCACCCGCACCATCAACTACGCTGGTCAGCAGATGGGCCTCTTCAAAGATGTGAAGGAAAACCTCTCAGGAGACGACGTGCGTGAGGGCCTTGTAGCCGTCATCAGCGTCAAGCTGCCGCAGCCCCAGTTCGAGGGCCAGACCAAGGGCAAGCTGAACTCCGATATCGCCGGCGTGGTGCAGGCGCTGGTCAATGAAAAGCTCGGCATGTTCCTTGAGCAGAACCCGCCCATCGCCAGGCGCATCATTAACAAGGCCATCGAGGCCGCTCGTGCTCGCGAAGCCGCGCGCAAAGCCCGTGACCTCACTCGCCGCAAAGGCGCGCTCGACGGTGGTGGACTGCCCGGCAAGCTCGCCGACTGCAGCGAGCGCCAGCCTGACCGCTGTGAACTCTATCTCGTCGAGGGCGAGTCCGCCGGAGGCACCGCCAAGCAGGGCCGCGACCGCCGCTTCCAAGCCATTCTGCCCCTCAAGGGAAAAATTCTCAACGTCGAAAAGGCCCGCTACGACAAGATGCTGGGCCACGAGGAAATTCGCGCCATGATCACCGCCCTCGGCTGCGGTATTGGCAAGGACGACTTCGATCCTGCCAAACTCCGCTATGGCAAGATCATCCTGATGACCGACGCCGACGTCGACGGTTCGCACATCCGTACTCTGCTGCTCACCTTCTTCTTCCGCCACATGAATGAGCTAGTCAAGCGCGGACATGTCTACATCGCGCAGCCGCCGCTCTTCAAGATCAAGAAGGGCAAGTTCGAGCAGTACATCAAGGACGAACGTGAATTCGTCAAGGTCATGGTCAAACGCGCCTCCGAAGGCATGATTGTCCGCCACGGCGAGAATGCCGAGAAGATCGAGGGCGCGGCCCTCACCCGATTCATGAGCCAGCTCAATGACTACCTCGGCTTCTTTGACAAGGTAAACAAGCGGCTCCGCAATGAGGAAGTCACCGCGTTGGTCGCTCGCCATGAGCTCGCGCACCGCGCCGACTTTGAGAGCACGAACGACAAGGCCCCGAAAAAGCTGAAGGACCTGCATGACGCGCTCGCTGCAATTCAGAAGAAGTACCAGTTCAAGGGCCTTTCGACGCCTGTTCGCGACGAAGAGCACCAAACATGGTCCTTCAGCTTCACCGACTCCCAGGGCGCCGAGCGCTGGATCAACTGGACCCTCGCTTCATCGCCTGAGTACCGCCAGATGGCCTCAAAGTTCGCGCAGATCAAGGACCTTCTCGAACCACCATTCCTCATCGAATACGCCTCGAAGTCCGCAGCCACGCCTGACCCCGAAGAGACCGAAGGCGAAACTACCGGCGAAGTAGAAGCAGGAAAGCCCGCGCCCAAGCGCTCCGGTCGCGCCTCTCTTGAGCCGGTCGAAAAGCAGACCGCCCATGAGTTGTTCGAGTACGTCATCGAGCAGGGTCGTCGCGAATACCAGGTCCAGCGCTACAAGGGGCTGGGCGAAATGACCGCTGAGCAGCTATGGCAAACCACCATGGACCCCGAGCGCCGCACCCTCCTGCAGGTTAAGCTCGAAGACATCGCCGAAACCGAGACCATCTTCTCCACTCTCATGGGCGAAGACGTCGAAGCGCGCCGCAAATTCATCGAGGAAAACGCCCTCGATGTCAAAAACCTCGACATCTGACCTCATTCCCAAGGAATGAGGTCATCCTGAACGATGCGCAGCGAAGTGAAGAGCTTGTCCTGAGCGAAGCGAACGGAATCTGCTGTTCATTCATCACAAAGGGCGGCCCATCCAGCCGCCCTTTCTCATTTTCCAAAACACCGCCGCTTTTGCGTTACAATACTCTCGCGCCTATGACTGCCTCCGGACGCTGACTTCGGCACCTCAACAACGCACGATTCCAATCATCGTGCGTTCAAGTGTGCCCGGTAAAGCCATCCAGCTCCGGAGAACTCACGTGAACACATCTGACATCTGCACCCCGCGCCTTTGCCTCATAACCGTCACGCTGCCGATGATGCATGCGGAAGAAACAAGCCTCTTCGACCTCGCACCGCTCATCGACGCGCAAATCCCATCTCAATGGCCACCAGAACATCGCGAACCACACGTATTCGAGTTTATGAAGCGGCAACACGCCGAATCCCCTCACACCCTCGGCTGGCACCGCTATCTGGTCCTGCGCGCCCGGCCTCGCATCCTCATCGGCACAGTGGACGGCCACCTGCGTAGCCCTTCCGAAGTAGAGATCGGCTACTCCATCGTGCCTGCATGGCAAGGCAAAGGTCTCGCCACGGAAGCTGTGCAAGCCTTCATCGCCTGGCTATTCGCCGGCGACACTCTGGCCCGTATCACCGCGCAGACCTTCCCCGACCTCATCCCATCGGTACGAGTACTGGAGAAGTGCGGCTTCCCATTGGACGGCCCCGGAGATGAACCCGGCACAATATGCTACCGTCTGGGAAAAGCGCGCTGGCAAAGCCTGCATTCGGAAACCGGCTAGACTCCGAGTGCTACCTTATCCTTAATGCCCCTGCTCGAAGCCCGTCACCTCTCCAAACATTACGGACACGCCGCCCCCGCCGTCGACGACGTGTCCTTCACCATCGAGCGCGGCCACACCCTCGGACTCGTCGGCGAATCCGGCTCCGGCAAATCCACCATCGCGCGCATGGTCATGGGTCTCATCCCGCCAACCAGCGGAGACGTCCTCTTCAACAACACATCGCTCACCGGACTCCCGCCGCGCCAGTTGCGCCAGCTTCGCAGCCGCCTTCAGATCGTCTTCCAGGACCCCTACGCCGCCCTCAACCCGCGCATGCGCATCTGCGACATTGTTGCCGAGCCGCTCATCATCCACCACGCTGGCCCGCGCTCCGAACTTCGCGCCAAAACCGTTGAGCTGCTCCGCGCCGCTGGCCTCGATGAGTCCGCATTGCCCCGCTACCCGCACGAGTTCTCCGGAGGTCAGCGCCAACGCATCAACATAGCCCGCGCCCTTGCCCTGCGCCCAGAGCTCATCGTTCTCGACGAGCCGCTCTCCGCGCTCGATGTCAGCGTCGCCGCGCAAATCGCCAACCTGCTGCGCGATCTTCAGCGCGAGTTCTCGCTCACCTACCTCTTCATCTCCCACTCCATGCCCATGGTGCGCTATCTCTCCACCCGCATCGCCGTTCTGCATCACGGTCGCATGGTCGAGTACGGAGACGCCGCCCAGATCTGCACCGCCCCGCGCGAGCTCTACACACAAACCCTGCTTGCCGCCACGCCGGAAATCCGCATCGCGTAGCGGTCAAATAAGATCAAACGAGTATGCACGCTTCGTCGCTCTTTCATTTCCCTGCCTGGCGTTACTCTCTGCTCGCCTTCGCCGCATTCCTCGGCGGATTCATTAATTCCATCGCCGGAGGTGGAGGCTTCGTCGCTTTTCCCACTCTGCTCAAAAGCGGGCTCCTGCCCATTGAAGCCAATGCCACAACTACGGTAGCCCTCTGGCCCGGCCAGTTCACCTCCATCGCCGGATACCGCGAAGAACTGAAGAAAAATCTGCGCCTCGTCCTCCCCGTCGCCACCGTCGCGCTCATCGGAGGCTTCGCCGGAGCCTGGACCCTCCTGCATAACAGTCAGAAATCATTCCTGCATCTTGTGCCTTATCTGTTTCTTCTCGGTTCCACCAGCTTCGCCATCAGCGGTCCCGTCTCGCGTGCCGTCAAGCGCCGCACCGAGCAGCATCACGGCGAGGAGCGCGTTCTCCTCATCCCGCTTCTCATTGCTCTGCTGTGCATCTGCTATTACATCGGCTACTTCGGTGCCGGAGCCGGCCTTCTCACCATGACCGCCCTTGCCTTCTGCGGAGTCGAACGCATCGCTGAGATCAACTCCCTCAAAGTCGTCATCACCACTGTCGCCAACGGAGTCGCCTGCGTCACCTTCATCCTCCACTCAGCCGTCGCTTGGCGCGACTGCTGGTTTATGATGATCGCCTGCGCCATCGGCGGATACACCGGCGCGCGCAACAGCCGTCGCGTCAGCGACAAGGTCCTGCGCCCCATCATCATCGTCTTCGGCTTCTCGCTCGCCATCTACTTCTTCCTGCACAGCAGCGCGTTTTGATGCGCGCAACTTGCAACTGCGGGACAATAGAGAGAGAGATCACGAAGGCAAAGACAGCATGAGTCACGAAGGCATCCGCATCGTCAGCAAAGAGCAGCTGGAGCACGAAGAGCGCGAAGACCGCGAACTGCCCCTTGAGCAGCGCCAGCCCGCCAAGGTGCGCGTACACAAATCTGAAGGCACCGGCCTCGAAATCGACTGGAAGGACGGCCACCGCAGCGCCTGGAGCTTCGTTTGGCTACGAAACGCCTGCCCTTGCGCCACTTGCCACGACGAGCGCGAAAAGGCCGGACGCGCCCCCGGTGAACCCAAACCTGAGCCCGCAACACTGCTCCCCATGTACCACGCACCGGCCCGCCCCGAATCCGTCAGCCCTGTAGGCAACTACGCCCTGAACTTCGTCTGGAACGACGGCCACAAAACCGGAATCTACTCCTGGGACTTCCTCCGCCGCCACTGCCAATGCGGAGAATGCCAAAAACCTCAGCAAGAATAGCTCCTCTGGCAAGCAGAGAAATAAACCATCAGCTGCGTCTACTTCATAAGCAGCAACTTCACTTTACCAATTCATCCAACCTTGCATCATGCGGCGGAATCTCCGCCCTCAATTCCCACTCCCGCTCCACCAGCGCCAATGCCTCATCCGCATCCCGCGCCACCAGAATCAAATCCCGGTGCGGCCGCTTCAGAAATCCCTCACTCACGCAGTGATCCAGAAACTCCAGCAGCCCGTCATAGAACCCTCCCGTGTTCACCAGCACGCACGGCTTCGCATGGATCCGCAGCTTTGCCCAGGTAATCACCTCGATGAACTCATCCAGCGTCCCGTAGCCGCCCGGTAGCGCCACAAACGCATCCGCGCGCTCCGCCTGCAGTGCCTTGCGCTCGTGCATCGTGCGCACCACATGCAGCTCTGTCAGCTCTCGATGCCCGATCTCCCGGTCCATCAGCACATCCGGAATCACGCCCATCACCGCGCCGCCCGCCGCCAGCGCCGCATCGGACACCGCGCCCATCGCGCCCACCGTCGCGCCGCCATACACCACGCCGTAGCCGCGCTTCGCAATCTTCTGGCCCATCTCACGCGCCGTCGCCAGATATTCCGGCTTCGCCCCGTCCATTGACGCGCAGAATACTGCAATCCACTTCTTTCGCATTTCCACCATCGCAGAACCAGTCTAACCGCCGTCCCTCGCACGATTAAAATAGAAGCAGGACTCCCCATTGCCGCATTTACACGACCAACTCAATCCCCAGCAGCGCGAAGCCGTCGAAGCCATCGACGGCCCGGTGCTCATCCTTGCCGGAGCCGGCTCCGGCAAGACCCGCGTCATCACGCACCGCATCGCGTACCTCATTCAGCAGCGCGGCGTCGCGCCAGACTCGATCCTCGCCGTCACCTTCACCAACAAGGCCTCCGCCGAAATGGCCGAACGCGTCGAAAAGCTCATCGGTCACACCTCGCTCGCCAAGCCGCTCGTCGCCACCTTCCACTCCTTCTGTGTGCGCATGCTCCGCCGCGATATTGAAGCACTGCGCGTCGGCGGCGAAGGCCTCACCAAGAGCTTCGCTATCTACGATGAGTCCGACCAGCAGGCCGTCGTCAAAGCC
>Ga0335072_10011349_pt1 | contig 12760 bp, 8 predicted proteins | sample Lox_Sample_21_FD_206725 | JGI IMG/M metagenome (GOLD analysis project Ga0335072, IMG submission 206725) | Soil microbial communities from Loxahatchee National Wildlife Refuge, Florida, United States - Lox_Sample_2.1 | ecosystem: Environmental > Terrestrial > Soil > Wetlands | place: USA: Florida...
ATATCCAAGCCGGAAGCCGACTTTCACGAGATTGAGGAACTGATCAAGCGCGAACCCTCGCTGTGCTACCGCCTGCTCCGCTATCTGAATTCTCCTCTGCTCGGCGTGCCCTCCCCTATCGCCTCGATCCGCTGCGCGCTGAACCTTCTCGGAGAGCGCGAACTGTTTCGCTGGATTCGTATGGCGACCACGCTCATCATGGGGCATGACAAACCTTCCGACCTTGTTCTCTCCGCGCTCGTGCGCGCTCGCTTTTGCGAACTGATCGCCCCCAGGATCAAGCACAACGAGGCCGACCTTTTCCTGATGGGGATGCTTTCACTGATGGATGCCATTCTTGAGATTCCCATTGGAGTTGTGGTCGATAAGTTATCGCTCGATTCCGCAATCAAAGCTCAGCTGATTTGCGGTAAGACCGGCGAACAAACTCCCCTTTCCGCAATATACGACCTCATGGTCGCGCGCGAAGCGGGGGATTGGGAGACAGTTAACAAGAGAGGAAAGCAGCTTAACCTATCGCTCTACTGCGTAGACAAAAACTACAACGAAGCCCTGCGCTGGGCGCATGAGGTGACCAGCGCGGTGAGCGAGTAATCGTTAGCTGAAACAATCTTCCGTGTTGGCTGCGCAGGAATAGGAAAAACTCGCGCCATCGTTGGCGCGGCGCTCTTCGCATCGGTCGGCCTAAAACCGCCTCCTCATGCCGTCGATGGTAGATGAGAGATCATGAGCAGCCATGCGCATGCGGCAGGCAAAGAAAAGTCAGCCCCTTGCATTGCCCAGCAGCCTATTCTGAACGCGGATGAACAAACGACTGGCTACGAACTTCTGTTCCGGGAAAATTCCGGGTCCTCGCTCTACTACCCGATTGCTGCGCTAAATTGAACTTTTGAAGGTCGGCCGGCCGGGTAAGTCCTGCACTTCCCATTCCCAAATTCCCTTCCTAAATAGGAAAAACCTTGCAAGTGGGCGTTTCCCCTCTGCTACCATAAGGTATCCCTCATGTAAGTCGCCGTTTGGCAGCACCTTACTGAGGAGAGGCTCCTTCAAAATTGGCCTTCGGCGTGCATTTCAGCTAAGTGGAAGTGGGTTCCTCGAACCGTCTCCCGCAGTCCTGAAAACTGCCGTTTTCATGGGGTTCAACGCTTCTGCCGGGTAGCATCCGGCAGCCGAGTTCTATTGAGGTGCCGGATATGGCTTCGCGTACGCAGTTTGCGGTTTCCGATCCTAGTTCCTCGCCATCGACGCCAGCAAAATCGGGCGGTCCGCAACTGGCTTCTTCACGGCCAAGTTCCGACCTCACTCTCGGCCTGCTTCCCGAACCGCGCACGCGCTGGGGACGATTCGTCGTGAGCTACGGCATGCAATCCGCGGTGATGACGCTGTTTGTTATCGCGGCCATTGCGCAGCCTGCCATCCTCGTATTGCCCGTGCATGACTATCATTTCATTGGACTGGTGAGCACTCCGGCTCCTGTTCCGGATAAGCCCGCGCCGATTAAGGACTTCACGGTGCCCAAAATAGTCGAGAAAATCGCGCCGCCAGTTACTCCTCGCCCACAGGCGCTGCGCGTACCCGCCGAGTTCGTCCAACACAAGGAAATCGCCCCCGACATTCAGCCGCCCAAGGTAGCCATGGCGCCCGCCCAACAATCTCTGCCGGATGTAAAGCCGATCATCCCGCGCCAACTGGTTAAGACGAATGTTTTTTCCAATGGGAGTTCGGCGACGCCGACCATGGCAGCTGTCCCGCCGAAGGTTCAGACCGGCGGGTTTGGCGATCCTAACGGCGTTCCTGCGCAGGACAATCATGGGCGTCCCGTAACCATCGCCCAGGGTGGCAGCTACGACATGCCGAGCGGCCCGGGCTATGGTAACGGCACCGGCGGCGCCCGCGGAGTGCGCGGCGTGGTAGCGAGTGCTGGGTTCGGCAATGGTGTCGCCACAGGCGACGGCTCCGGCAAGGTATCAGCGTCGCACGGCACTGTCCGTCAGGCGGGCTTTGGCGAAGCCGAGGTGGCCGCGAAAACTCCAATCAAGAATGCGAGTCTCGAGTCCAGAGCAAAAACCATTCCCGCTGAGATCACCTTCAAGCCCCGCCCCGCTTATACCGATGAGGGCCGCCAGTTGAAGATCGAGGGCGAGGTTCTGCTCAACGTGATCTTCACCGCGAATGGACAAATCAAAATCAGCGGCGTATTGCGGGGACTCGGCCACGGCCTCGACGAATCCGCCATTCGCGCCGCGGAAAAAATCCAATTCAAGCCTGCGCTCAAAGACGGGCAGCCGACCGATTTTCCGGCGGTGTTACATATCTTGTTCCAGCTCGCATCATAGTTAAGAGCCGGTTCATTCGTTCTGCTGTAAATTTAGGAGAGACAAAACCAAGAAAATGACACGCTCCCCCGTGGCAGTGTTTCTATCCATTCTTCTTACAGCGGCCTTTCTCGCCGCTCAGGCGCAGCCTTCTGATCCGCAACTTTCCAGTCGCGACGCCTCGGCGCAACCAGTTTCATCCCCGCCAACCTCGGCCGCCACTTTTGACCAGGTCGTCGACCGCGCCATCGAGCGCGAGCATTTCTTCATCGCGCAGATGAAGCAACTTCATCCCCTCGTAGAGACCTACATTCAGAATCTCAAGCAAGACAAAGACCTGAACGTACCGGTTCCGGCCAGCGACGTATACTTCCTGGGCCGTCTAGACATGAGCAGCGGCTCTCCCGACGACCTCACTTTCAAATCGCCAAACTCCGAAAAGCTGCATAAGCGCATCATGGAGAAGATCAATGGCAAATTTTTCTCGATGTACCTGCCGCTCGGCTTCGCCCAGATGGCGATTCTCGATCAGGACTTTCAGCGCAAGTATTACGACTTCACGTTTGTCCGCCGTGAGTTCCTCGGCGAAATTCGCTGCATCGTGATGGACGTCGCTCCCAAGAAAGACGCGGGCGGAGGCCGCTTTATCGGCCGCGTCTGGATCGAAGATCAGGATTACAACATCGTTCGCTTCAACGGCACTTACACGTCTCGCTCGCGCAACACGTACTATTTCCATTTCGACAGTTGGCGGCAGAACCTGCGTCCCGGTCTCTGGCTGCCCTCGCTCATCTATTCGGAAGAGTCGGATTTCAAATCGTTCATGGGCCATTCCATGAACTACAAGGCGCAGACGCGTCTCTGGGGCTACAACCTCGACTATACCCGCAACTCCGAGTTCACCGAGATCACCATCGATTCCCCGCAGGATGTGCAGGACCAGAGCCAGAAGTCGCAGGACGCCTCACCGGTCGAAGCGCAACGGCAGTGGGAACGTCAGGCTGAAGTCAACGTGATTGACCGTCTCCAGCGCATGGGCTTGCTTGCGCCCGAAGGCGAGATCGATAAGGTTTTACAGACCGTGGTCAACAATGTACTCGTCACTAATAATCTCGACATCCAGCCCGAGATCAAGGTCCGCATTCTGTTAACCACGCCGCTCGAATCCTTCACTCTGGGCCACACTATCGTCCTCAGTCGCGGCATGGTCGATGTGCTTCCTGACGAGGGTTCGCTGGCGATGATCCTGACGCACGAAGTAGCGCACATCGTTCTCGGGCATCGTCTGGACACCAAGCTGGCCTTCAACGATCGCATGTTCTTCCCCGACGAGCGCACCTTCGAGCGCATGGACTTCGCGCGCGACAAGACGGAAGAAGAAGCTGCCGACAAGAAAGCGATCGAACTGCTGAACAACTCGCCTTACAAAGACAAACTCGCCGCGGCCGGTCTCTTTCTGAAGGCAGTTCAGGCGAGGGCTCCGCAGCTGAAAAATCTAATCCGCGGCCATCTCGGCGACAGTCTCCTCAATGGCGATGCAACCCGTATGTCATCACTGATGACCTCATCGCCGCAGTTCGATCCGAGGAAACTGGATCAGATCGCGGCGCTACCCCTGGGAGGACGCGTGAAGGTCGATCCATGGAGCGACCGGCTCGAACTGATCAAAACAAAACCCGTGGCCATCACGGCGGCAACCGAAAAGATGCCGTTTGAAGTTACGCCGTTTTTCCCGTTCCTCACCCGCTTCGGCTCAGCCCAGGCGGCGCCGGACAAGACCGTTCCCGTAACTCCCCCAGCGACTCCTGCGCCCGAAAAAACCGCAGCAGCGCCCTCAGGCCAATAGCCACTGCAGGAAGCTGTCCGGCAGGAACACGGGAGTCTTCGGCTTAATCTTTGGGAGTTGAATTTGGGGCGGGCAGCAGGATTATCTGGAAAGAATGTGAGGCAAGCGCAGTTCGCTACTGTCCCAGTTGGCTGCCAACCTGGGAGAACACCGTATTGGCGTTGCTACCGATCAGGCGCACCGTGCCAATCACAATCACAAGGATCACTGCCAGCATCACCGCGTATTCGGCAACGTCCTGGCCGTTTTCCTCATTCCACAATTGACGGATTCTGTTGATCACGGCTTTCTTTCTCCGATCTCTCGAGAGGCATGAGCTGCGTTCAGGCGCAGCTTGCCTTCGTATGTGTCTAAGGTATCGTTAGATCCCACATTCTCCCAATAGCACCCGCGTGCTCGGAATGGCACCTTAGTGCTATCACGAAAGTAATCGCTGGGGATTTCCCTTAGTCACCGAACGTTATTCCGCCTGTATATAGAGTGCCCATGCCGTTGCCAGATCCTGCACCACGTGCCCAAGCGATTTGTAGACAGTGATATCCTCCATTGACCGGCGGCCCTCGACCGCGCCCATCAAGACTTGGCCAATCTCCCCGACGATGTGGTCGTCGCCTACCAACCCAGCCTCCTTGGCCCGCAGAAACTCCGCCCCTTGCTCCAGCACCCCCGCGCGGCTATCCGCGATAAAACGCGACCGGATGACCAGGTCATTATCCACTTCCGCCGGTCCCGCCATGGCGGAACCAACCACATTAAGATGGGTACCCGGCCGCACCCACTCTCCCCGCAGAATCGGCTCGGCCGCCGCCGTGACTGTACAGATGATATCCGCCTCCGCGACCGCCTGGTCAACGGTTTCCACTGCGGCCACCGGCAGACCCAGTTCCGCTTGCGTCCGTTTCGCAAAGGCGCGGGAGCGTTCTAGGGACCGTCCCCAAACCACGATTGATTCGAGCCGCCGAATTTTGGAGATTGCTCGCGCATGCGTCTCGGCTTGTTCGCCGTAGCCAAGAAGAGTAAGGAATCGGGCGTCTTCGCGCGCAAGCGCATCTGTCGCCACCGCGCTCGCAGCCGCCGTGCGGATCGCAGTAATCTCCCCGGCGTCCGCCGCGCAAATCGGCGCGCCACTTTTTGGATCGAACAAGACGACGAGCCCCTGATGCGACGGCCTACCGCGCTCAAAATTCCCGAGAAAAACGCTAATCAGCTTCGCGCCGAATACTTCCTGCTCACCCAACGCACCGGGCATGATCCCGAATAGACGGTCCTCCGACAGCGGGATGATCGAGCGCAACAATTGTTTTGTTTCACCGCGTGACAATGCGATCATCGCATCGCGCACTATCGGAATGCATACCTCATACGTGAGTCGCCGGGAAACTTCTTCGCGGCTGATAAATCGCATAGGAATTCCTGCCACCGGCCCTGCGAAAATGTCTAACTGTTCAATTTCGTACACTGCTGTCTGCTGCCGGTCAATACGTTTGCCTCTCGGAACCCAGATCCACCGACTTAGCCTTTTCTGGCAGTGTTTTACGCGTTTGGAGGCGTGGCGTCTGGCTTGCACTTTCCTAGCCGAGGTACTCATCTCCGGACCGGGAGCTGCATTCGATGGAGACGATATTACAAGATCTGAGCCATGCACTGCGCCTCTTGCGCCGAAGCCTTGGATTCACATCCGTTGCCGTCCTAACTCTGGCACTTGCCATCGGCGCCACCACCGCAATATTCAGCGTGGTTTACGGGGTGCTGCTACGGCCGCTTCCCTACACTGAGCCTGACCGCATCATGGCCATCTTCGAGGTCAATACCAAGGGCACCTGGTCTCGCCTGGCCGATCCCAACTTCGACGACTTTCGCGATCAAAGTCACAGCTTCGAGGCGATCGCAAAGTACTCCGACAGTGTCTCCTCCGTCTCCGGCGGTTCCGCGCCCACTCGCTCGGCCGTGGCCTTCGTCTCCCAGGGCTTCCTGAACGTGTTCCGCGTTCAACCGATCCTCGGACGCAACTTCACCGACGCCGACGTCAAGAAAGGAGCGGGGCCGGTTGCTCTCGTCAGCCACGGATACTGGAAGCAATATCTCGGTGCCGCTCGCGACCTCTCCCAGCTTCACCTGAAAATTGATGACTTGATTTTCTCGGTTGTCGGCGTTCTGCCGGCGGGCTTTCAATTTCCCACGGACGCAGCCCTCTGGATCCCGGCCGATCGCAACGGCGAAAACGCAAGCCGGACCTCGCACAACTACAATGCCATCGCGCGCGTCCGCGACCATGTGAGTCCGCAGCAGGCGACTTCCGATGTCAGCCTGATCGCACGCCGCATCCGCAATGCCGCAACCGAACAGAATGACTACCTTCTCAAAGACGGTGTCGTCGTTCCACTGCAAGAGTCGATCACCCGCCAAGCGCGTCCCGCTTTGCTTGTCCTGCTCAGCGCCGTCGGCATTCTTCTCCTCGTCGCCTGCGCCAATGTTGCGAACCTGCTACTGGCTCAAGCCTCGGGACGAGCGCGCGAATTCGCTGTCCGCGGCGCCCTTGGTGCTCCGCGCGCCCGATTGATTCGGCAATTCCTGACCGAAGCCTTTGTGCTTTCAGCTCTCAGTGGAGCTCTCGGAGTCGCCGCTGCTTATCTTGGCGTAGAAGCTCTAGTCGCGATGGCGCCACAAAATCTGCCGCGCCTAGACAGCGTCGCGATTAGCGTCCCAGTGCTCGTCTTCGCTGTAGTGCTTTCGAGCGCGGTCGCCATTGGGCTCGGGTTATTCACTTCCGTTCGCGCAACACGGGGTGACATGCGCGAGGGCCTCGGCGAGGGCGGACGCGGACAAGTCGGCTCTCCAGGCAACCAGCGCATTGGCCGCATAATCGTCGTGGCACAGGTCGCCACCACGCTCGTTCTCATCGTCGGCGCTGGCCTGCTCGGCCGCAGCCTCTTGAAAGTGCTCGAAGTCAACCCCGGCTTCCGCACCGACAAAATCGTCACCATGGATATTTCAATTCCCTGGCCAGACTCGGACGATCCAAAGTTAAATGCCAGGAAGGCCTTCTTCTTTTCCAACTTAATTGATCGTCTCAAGCAGATTCCTGGCGTGCGCAAGGTCGGCGCAACCAGCGGCCTTCCGATGGCCGGCGGTCTTCCGGATGGTATGTTCGCCCTCATGTCTGAGAGTGAAGTTCCCAAGACATTTGACGGATTCGATTCGTTCTTTCGTCAGAAGGAGCGCGTTGGCACTGCCGATTTCGGTGTAACCACCGACGGATACTTCGAGGCGCTCGGAATTCCGCTTCTGCATGGACGCCTCTTTAACGACGGCGACGTCGCCGATGCGCCGCACGTCGCCGTCATTAGCGAATCGCTCGCGCGCAATCGCTGGCCTGGCCAGGATCCCATCGGCCACACCATAGAATTCGGCAACATGGATGGTGACCCGCGCTTGCTCACCATTGTCGGTATTGTCGGCGATGTTCACGAATACGGCGCCGATGCCCCTCCGCGTCCCACGGTGTACGTCAATCTGTTCCAGCGGCCGCACGCCGGAGACACCACCATCACCATGCTGGCCGACGCCCCGACTCCTCTCGTTACCTCCGCCGCCCGCGGGATTCTCCAGGAACTCAGTCCCGATCTTCCGCCGAGATTCCGCACCTTTTCCCAGATATACTCTGCGTCGCTCGGTTCGCGCCGGTTCAACTTGATCCTCATCGGCTTCTTTGGAACGATAACGCTATTCCTCGCGATCGCTGGTGTCTTTGGCGTGATGGCCTACTCCGTGAACCGGCGAAGACGCGAGATTGGCGTGCGCGTGGCTTTGGGTGCTAACTCCCGCGATGTACTCGGAATGGTCCTCGCCCAAGGTTTGCGCACGATTTCGATCGGGGTGGCAATCGGAATTGCCGGCGCGCTCATCCTCACGCGCGCGATTGCGTCATTTCTCTTTGGCGTGACGGCGACCGACCCATTGACCTTCGCTGCGGTGATTCTATTCCTGGTTTCGGCGACGCTCCTGGCGTGCTATATTCCAGCCCGTCGCGCCACGCGCATCGAGCCAATGACAGCTCTGCGCTACGAATAGTGATGAATAGCTAGGCGGAACTGCCGCACGAACAACAGACATGGTGATCGGCCAACGGCGACCGGTCACCGACTTTCAGATAATCGTCTTCAGCGGCAATCCCTGGTTCACAGCAAATAGAGCCAACTCCAGCCGCGTCGAGACCCCAAGCTTATCGAAGATATTACTCAGGTGGTGCTTCACCGTGTCTTCGCTGATCTTGAAATATTCGGCGACCTCGCGATTCGCATAGCCGGCGACGATGGCGGAAACGATTTCCAGTTCGCGCGGCGTGAGGCCGAATTTCTTCTGTTTCGATTCCTCGTTCGTGGTCTGCATCAGGTTGCGCAGGTATTGCACGAGATTCGAAACGCTCTCGCGGCCTACCCAGTACTCTCCGGCCATGACGGCATTGATAGCTTTGAGCAGGAGTTCGGTGGCGGAATCCTTCATCACCACGCCGCGCGCTCCCAACTGCAAAGCTTCGACAATCTGCTTCTTCTCGACCGCCGCGGTCAGGAGGATGATGCGCACCGGGCCGGCGGACTTGCCGCTGGCGCTCAGGTCGCGCAGCGCATCCAGGCCGGTGTGACGTGGCATCGCGAGATCCAACAGCAGCACATCTGGCTTGATCTCGGTCGCCAGCTTCACTGCCTCGAGGCCGTCGGGCGCCTCGCCGACAACTTTCATCTCGCCTTCTGATTCAAGGAGGCGGCGCAACCCATCACGGAAAATTGGATGGTCATCGGCGATCACGATGCGAATCGGAGTTTGACGTTTTTCCATGACTTATCCCTGACTTATGTTTATGAGTTAGTACTGCTCGTCCTTCGCGCCGGGGGAATCAGCACTTCAAGCCGCGCTCCTTGACCCGGGTTCGATTCTATCGTGAGTTCGCCGGCAAGCAAGCGCACTCTTTCGCGAATCACCGCCGGGCCCTTGCCGTTGGTGGCCAGTTCTGCTTCTGACATTCTCCCGGAAAAAGCAAATCCTCGCCCGTCGTCTTCCACCGTGAGACGCAGACTGTCCGTTTTCCGCGCCAGGCGCACCAGCACATGATGCGCGCCGCTGTGCTTCCGCACGTTGACCAGACTCTCCTGCACGATGCGGGCGAGTTCACGGCACACTCTCTGGGGAAGCTCGATGTGTCCGAGCTCGCTGACGAACGTTGCCGAGACTCCCGTTTCGCGCTGGAAGCGTTCCACCATGTCATGGATAAAGCCGAGCAGGCGGTCCGAGTCGACTTCGAAAGATTTCATCGCCTGCATCAGCTCCCGCAGCTTCAGCACTTCCTCGCGCAGCAGTTTTTGAATTCTCGTAAGTTCCGTGCTGACAGCCGGCGTTTGACCCGATTGCCGGCGGAGTACGTCGAGCTGCATCTCCACCGCAATCAGCGACTGGATGGCGCCATCATGCAGTTCGCGCGCAAAGCGTGCCCTCTCGACTGCCCCCGCCCTCTCCCGCAACCGCCGCATCAGGTACACGTTATAAATTGCCGGACCTACCTGCTGGGCGAACTCCTGCAAAAAACGCAGTTCGTCTTCCGGTTCACCCATCCGCCGCGGATCGAATACAAATACACGCCCCGACCACTCCTTGCCAAATAGGACGGACACGGAAACGACGCTCTGAAAATCTTCCGCGGCCGCGAACGCATTCAAGAATTGATCATTAAAATCGCGCAAGCGGTTGCCATTGCTGTCCAGGCAAACGCTAGAGAGACCGTTCGTCACAGCACCGCGGCCTTGGCCGGAATGCGATGAGAAACGTGGGGATACGTCCGTCCGCTCCGCGTAAACTGCTTCCGCTTTCGATTCGAAAAGATACGCTTTCACGCTCTCCGGCGCCGCTTCGCGCCAGCGCACCGGGCCCGGGCCACCATCTTCAGCTCGATTGATCTCCGCGAGAAACACCCGGTAGCTATGAGCCTCCTGCGACGCGCTTAGAACGCGACGCGCTCCATAAATGCTCAACATCTCGCCAAGAATCTGCTGCATCGTCCCGGTCAGCCCCGCCTCGACGCGGGTTGAACTCAACACGCGCGTGATCACCGCCCGTTCCGCGCGCACCTTTTTCTGATTCTGCCCCATGTAACCGAGCAGAAGCCCGAGTACCAGCAGGTACACCGAGCTCATGATCAACTGTTGCGCATTCAGTTCTTGAAAATTGACCGCCGACGGCAGATGTAGCGACGCAAGCCGGTGCCGCAAGAAGGGTTCCAGTCCCTCTGCGATGGCGAGATATTCAACCCACAACAGAATCACCGCTGCGGTCGCCGTCGCCACCGTCTCCCACAATCCCCAGCGATAGGCTGCCGCTGCCATCACAAACACAAAGAAGAGAAAAAAGGGTCCACGCTGGGCAGGCGCGAACATGGAAATCAGCACGGGCCACAAAACATCGACCGAATGCACCACCAGGCGGAACGCCATTGTCGACCGCGGACGCAGCCGGACCAATAGCATCACCAGCGTAGCGTGCGTCAGGTAGACGATCAGCAGCCATAGAAGCCAGCGGGAATACGTTCCGCGACCCGGCTCCATGACCATCGTGACCAACGCCGCGATGGTCAGCGCCACCCGAGCGCTCGCTAGCCAGCGCTCCGTCCGCCGGATTTCGCTGGCGCTCAGCGGTGCGCGGAAGCGCCACAGATCATAATTTTGCGCGAAGGCCCAGGGCACGTCTTTTCCGTTCGTAGAATCTCAACTCGGTTTTCTTAAGCAGACTATCTTACGCGCTTTCTATCGAGGAACGGAGGCTTGGCCCCGGCGAAACCGGACCCAACCATCGCAGGCAGTTGACCCTCGCTACGCATATAGAAGCGCCCGCGCCCATGATGCTTAACACTCTCTCTGGTTACCTCGGTAACCTCGGCGCCGCGCGGCAACCCCTTCATCGCTCTAAAATGGGGGTCGGAGTGTCTTTGTCTCGCCGCACGCAATTCTGGATCGTCCTGGGCGCCCTAACCGCCGCCCAAGTGGCTGCCTCGCTCCTCATGCGAAGAGGTGAAGCGCTGACTATTGCTAGCGACCTGATCCAGGGCCTGCTCCTGCTGGTCGCTACCGCAGCGTTTCTTCCTAAGACCGTCCGCGCTAATTGTGTCACCACCCATGCCCGCATCTTCTGGATTCTAATGAGCGGCGGTATGATCTTCTGGCTCGCCTATCAGGCGATGTGGAATTATTTCGAGGTTATCAAGCGCACCGATGTTCCCGACCCATTTGCCGGTGACGTCGTTCTCTTCCTGCACCTCGTGCCCATGATCGCCGCTCTCGGTGTGCTGCCCCATCTGCGCGGCGACGAACGGGATGAACGCATCCGCATGCTCGATTTCACCCTGCTCCTCATCTGGTGGGTGTTCATCTATGTCTATCTGGTGATCCCGTGGCAAACCGTGCACATCGACGAAGGTACGTACAGCTCCAATTTTAACTTCGCCTACTTGACCGAAAAGATGGTGATGCTCGCGTCTCTCGCCATACTCGCCTATACGGCGCATGGCGGATGGCGTCATCTCTACGCGCATTTCTTCGGAGCTACCGTCCTTTACGCGTCGAGCTCTTATTTTGCCAATTACGCCATCGGCCACAAAACCTACTACAGCGGTAGTGTTTATGACATTCCCCTGACCATCTCGGTCGCATGGATCGCCGCGATTCCCGTGCTAGCGACTCACTACGACCTTTCCGACCGAAAATCGTCAAAACCGCTGCTCGGTGTGGGCATCACCCGCATGAGCATGCTCGCGCTATGCACGTTGCCCGCGGCTGCTTTCTACGCCGAACTACACGGTCAACTTCCCAGTTCCGTGCGCGCGTTCCGCATCGTAGCCAGCCTACTCGCCACCATCGTGATGGGCGTGATGGTTTTCTGGCGCCAGCGGCTTCTCGCCGCCGAATTGAAATATTTCCTGAACAAGTCGCACCGCTCACTCGACGAATTACAGCTGCTGCAAAAGCAGCTCATTCAGTCCGAAAAACTCGCTTCGCTCGGCCAACTCGTCGGCGGGGCGGCGCACGAGATCAACAATCCGCTCACGGCGATGCTAGGCTATTCCGATCTTCTCAGCGCGTCGAATCTCCCCTCGGACGAAAAACATCAGTCGGCAACGATTAGCGAGCAGGTGCGCCGCACCAAAACGCTGGTCGCCAGCCTGCTGACATTCGCTCGCCAGGCGCCCGCCCGCCTTTCGCCCATCGATCCTAATTCCCTGCTCCAGACCGCCATGCGGCTGCTTGGCCCGCAACTTGAGGCGCAGGGTATCACGACCCGCCTTGAACTCCGCCCGGCACTCCCCCAAGTCCTCGCCGACTCCAACCAACTGTTGCATGTTTGCCGGCACCTCGCGGGACAAATCGGCGCTCAGTTCGATCGGGAATCGCATTCCGCCCTTCTAGTTCGCACCAGCCTCGAAAACGAGTGGGTTGTCATTGATTTTCTGACGGGCGCGCCATCCTTACATCGGCCCGTCTGCGACCAACTGCTCTCGTCCGAAGGTGGCAACAAGCCATCGACGCTTTCTTTGAGCGCCTGTTGCCGCATCGTGGAA
>Ga0335072_10011351_pt1 | contig 12759 bp, 11 predicted proteins | sample Lox_Sample_21_FD_206725 | JGI IMG/M metagenome (GOLD analysis project Ga0335072, IMG submission 206725) | Soil microbial communities from Loxahatchee National Wildlife Refuge, Florida, United States - Lox_Sample_2.1 | ecosystem: Environmental > Terrestrial > Soil > Wetlands | place: USA...
GGCTTGGGAATCGGCCTGTTCCAGTTGCGCGCCATGTCGCAGTCGGCCTCTTCCGCAGCCTCAGGGGCTACGAAGTAATTTTCGCGTCGCCTGTTTCTTTGAATGGATCGCGCGGTCGTCAGCAGGTCTGCACGCGTTCCTCTACCTTGTTAGCCCTTCGGAAGAACCACCATTTCACTTGGGAACCATTGCAGCCCGCGTGATCGCTTTCGCATCATAGCCTGGTGCGGAAGAAACCCAAGACCGAGACACAATCGGACTCTCTAAAAGGCTGGCACGAGATAGCTTCTTTCCTCTCGCAGCCTGTCTCAGTTGCACAGCGCTGGGCGCGCTTGTCCGGAATGCCAGTGGAGCGAAGAGAAAGATATATCTATGCATCCAGGCGGAAGCTGAACCACTGGCTTGAGCATGAGTCTGCCGGAGAACCTGTCCAGACTGTCACTGACCAAACTGATCTTGCTCCCGAGTTAAAGCGTGGCTTGTCGTATCTGCACCAGCACGACCGAGACATCCAGTGATCGTGCCAGGCAAAGGTCGCCGTAGATGGGTCATGATCGCTGGCCTGGCGCTCGTTCTCTGCCTGGGATTCCTCTTCTATGAAGCGGAACAACGCGAACAACCTAGCACTCCGAAGACTGCCCCGATTCAGGGCCCGCGGTAGCGGCGAACCCGCATATTGCGGTACGTCACTATGTATCGGCAAGACCTTTTGCTGCCGTTCAGCTGTTCGTCATCGCTTGGTGGCGAAGACACTGTAATTGGCAGTGAACTGATCGTTGGAAGTAAGGTTCAGCTTTTCGATACCCAGTCCGGCGAGATTCAAAAGCGGACATAGACTCCATTGATAAACAGAACGTATCGCGTCGTAGCGAACGAAGGAGTTGAGAGCCAGATTGATGGTTCGCAAGACGCTCGCAGGGCTATGCAGCTCCGGGATAATTTCCACCTTCGCGAACGGTTTCAGGATCGTCAGCAAACCGTTAGGTGTAAAACGCCAGCGCTCGTGCTCAACAAATCGGGGTACGCAAGCAGCGAAGCTCCCAAGGAAGACTCCATCGGGTTTTAGAATCGCGTGTATCTGCTGGAGGGCGGCACCAGGGTCTCGGAAATACTCGACGGTCTGCGTGGCGATCACCAGGTCAAACGATTCCGAAAGGAAGGGGAGCCTCTCGCCATCCGCAATCACGCTAACTGCGGGTGTTCTTATGAGATCGATGGCAATGTACCGCTTGAGATTTGGGAAGAGCGTTCTGTAGGGCTGATACCTTCCGCCGACATCAAGGATGGTGAGTCTCCGACCACCGAACCGTTGCGCCCACTGCGAAAAAATAAGCCTGCGGGAACGCAACACGAGGTAGCTGGGGTCGGAGAGAGAAGGGAAAAGACGATCGCGCGCTTCTTGCTCTATGTCCATTTCGGTAGAGCACTACCAACCAAGCCCGCATTGGAACGGCGCGGAATCACTGTCATCTTAATTCCACTGAGATGCCCAGAAGAATTGGGCAACGCTACAATCTTCTGTACCGTCAATCCGTCCAAAATGTCTGGCGTGATCGAAAAAACATGGAGCGGGAGACGGGGATCGAACCCGTGACATCCAGCTTGGGAAGCTGGCGTTCTACCGCTGAACTACTCCCGCTCAAACTCCGTTAAGATTATCATCCGTGCTAAGCCGGGACAACGGCACGATCAGCGTTGTGACCGCGAGCCAGCGAGCGCATTATCATTCCCCGCTTTCTGCTTCGCATTTCCTGTCGGATTCTGAACTACGCCCGAGTCTGGCGGGGCAGGCGTGATTTTCCCGGGCATTTCGTTCGTGCTTGGCACAAACGGCAGGGGATCGCCAAACAATGGCGCCGACAGAGATTCCGGCGCCGGATTCCCTGCCGGCCGAATTCCTTTGGCTTCGACGATCGACCATCGCCAATCTTCGTCCGGACCGGGCGTGATCCCTATATTTTCATGTAAGAAAGCAGTAGCAAATGGCTTGGTTTGCGTTTTCAGATGATAGAGGAGCGTCACGTCCGAGCGTCTCTCGATCGTCGGTGCGGATACCCCATCAGCCGCCGGAATCACTCGCGCCCGTGCTGCTACTTCCGCATTGTCTCCCGGTCTGCGTTCAAGGGTGAGTCCAATGGTGATCTCTCGCAGATCCCAGTCCGTGCCATTGACCACCTGGAGTTCAAGGCTGTCCTCCTGAATCGAACCTGGTCCATCGAGTTTCATTAATTCGTCGAGGGGCAAGTCTTCAATCAGCACCGGCTTGATCAGCAGCGCATTTGCCCGCCCGTCAAACGAAAGGCTGCACATCACGTCAGGAGACGTAACGCGCAATCGTCCGCCCGCAGCGTCAATTGAGATTGTTGCCTTGCTTTCGATCACAGGGCGAGCTTGTTTTGCTTCTACCATGGCTTGAGCAAGGTTGTCGTTATCGATCACTGCCGGAGTGGGCACCGGAGCTTGTGAAGCTTGTTCGTGCTGTTCTTGTTGGGCCTTGTTCTTGCGGAGATTTCGCGCCAGCTCGCCGAGCGACGGGCCGTCGTCCTGCGCCATTGCGGGCACACAGAGGAGTTGCGTCACCGCCGTCAACACTACGATTGCGATTCTCAGTTTCATCGTTACCGATCGCACACCGGCGTGGGCTCCACAGAAATTCGGTCGAATCGAGCGAAGTCCAGCCACACGTTGCTCAAGCCGCGACCCACACGGCAGAGGCCCAACGAGGCTAAACTCTAGTTTGAAGCGAGGCGTAACAGGAAGGAAGTTACCGAGTCAAACCGGAGTACTACGACCTCCGGATTTGGGAACCGAGAAGGGCCAGGACACGCTCAACTCGAAGGACGCGCAACGGGGGCGCACCCAAGCCCTTCCTACTCAAAAGCCCGAAACCCGCAAACGTTGGATGGGATCAGCTACCGGCACTGATTGACGCTTAAAAACCCAGCGCGCCACCGCAATTCCCAATGCCGCATAGGCTAAATGCCAAAATTTCATAATCCCCTCCCCACGCCGGAACCGACCTGGGGAGATTTCCTACAGGTCCCGTCGTAAGCTAACCCTACCCTTGCACTATCGGTTGGTACAGCCCACGAACGTGCCATCGCATAGCCTGAAAGGTCACACTGAAGTAATGGCGAATGAGTGCATTCTGGAAGGTGATGTGATCCGCCACGCCTTTTGCAAATGCTTAAGCCTTGCGGCTCAGCACTCGAAGCTATGCTGCGATCCATCCTCCGCCGACGACCACATCGGCATCGTAGAAGACCGCAGCCTGGCCCGGGGTGATCGCCCTCTGCGGCTCATCGAAGGTGACCTTCACGTTATCTGCTCCGTCAGCTTCGATCAATGCTGACGCTGGCTGATGCTTGTGGCGGATCTTGACCGCGACCCGCATCGGCTCACGGATGGCATCGGTCGAGATGAGGTTCACGCGGTGGGCGCGCAATGTGCGGGAGTACAAATCCTCGTCTCGCCCGACCACCACCTGCCGCGTGTCGTTATTGATCTGGATGACGTAGAGCGGTGAGCCAGTGGCCACACCCAATCCCTTGCGCTGGCCGACGGTGAAGTTATGCACGCCGGCGTGCTCGCCGATGACGGTGCCATCGGTCGTGACCATTTCGCCGCCAATTTCCAGGCGAGCCTCGGTTCCCTGCTCCGAGAGATAGGCGTCGAGGAAGCGCTTGTAATCGCCACCGGGAACGAAGCAGATCTCCTGGGAGTCGGGCTTCTCGGCGATAATCAGGTCGTACTTACGCGCCAGCTCGCGGACCTCGGGCTTGGTCAGTCCTCCGAGTGGAAACAGCGTACGGCTGAGCTGCTCCTGCGTTAACCCGAAAAGGAAGTAGGTCTGATCCTTCGAGCGATCGACCGGACGCTTCAGGAGCCAGCGTCCACCGGACTCGTAGAACTCGACCAGGGCATAATGCCCAGTGGCAATCTTCTCCGCGCCAATCTGCTGGGCCACGACCAGAAGTTGGTCGAACTTCAGGTGGTTGTTGCAGAGGCTGCAAGGGATTGGCGTTCGACCGGCCAGATACTCCTCCACGAAGGGCCGAACGACGTCGCGCTCAAACCGCTCCTCGTGGTTGACGACGTAATACGGAATGCCGATCGTGTCGGCGACGCGACGCGCGTCATATACGTCGTCGAGGGAGCAGCAGCGGCCGGTGACCTGCTGCGGCATGCCTTCGCGGCCGGCAAGGCGACGCTGGTTCCAGAGCTGCATGGTGAGCCCGATGACAGTGTGACCTTCGGCGTGGAGCATGGCCGCAACGGTCGAAGAGTCAACTCCTCCAGACATGGCAACGGCGATGGTTTCGGAAGACAAGCTCCTAGCTCCTGGCGACTAGCTTAGTCGCAGCGTGTGACTCAAGGCTCCCAGGTGCGTTGTCCCACACCGGCGACAACTCCCGCAAGCGTCCAACCGTCTCCCGCACCAGCCTGATGGCGAACTCCACATCCTCAGAGGTATTCTGCTTCCCCAGGCTGAAACGTATGCTCGCACGGGCTCGCTCCGGTGTCAGGCCCATGGCCAGCAAAACGTGCGAGGGTTCGATCGCTCCCGAAGAGCACGCAGCGCCGGTTGAAACCGCCAGACCCTTCAAGTCGAGGGCGATCACGAGCGCCTCTCCATCGATACCATTGAAGCAGAGGCTGGTAGTATTGGGTACGCGCCCGGAACCACCCGCATTCACAGTGACAGCTTCCATCTTCAGCAGTTCCCTTTCAAGGCGTTCGCGCAGTTCGGTGAGATCGTAATCCCCGCGCTCCAAGGCTTCGCGGGCGATCTCGGCTGCTTTACCAAGGCCAACAATTCCTGGGACATTCTCCGTTCCGGCGCGCCGCGAACGCTCGTGGCGTCCACCGTGCATCTGCGCCTCGAGCTGAGTGCCCTTGCGCACGTACAACGCGCCAATGCCTTGTGGTCCGTGCAGCTTATGGGCTGAGATGGTCAGCAGATCGCATCCAAGCTCGTCTACGCGCACGGGAACCTTGCCAACTGCCTGCACGGCATCGGTATGGAAGCAGACGTCTGCCTCCGCGGCAATCTTGCCGATTTCCGTGACAGGCTGGAGAACTCCAGTCTCGTTATTGGCCAGCATAATAGAGATCAACTTCGTATTCGGCTTCAGGGCGCGCTTGACCTCATTGGGATCAATAACTCCGCGGCAATCGACGGGAAGGTAGGTGACTTCCCAGCCTTCCTGCTCGAGATGCCGACAAGCATTCAAGACGGCGTGATGCTCGATGGTTGAAGTGATGACGTGGTCGTTGGATCGAGCGACAGGCAAGGCCCGCGCAACAGCGCGCTGCACAGTACCAAAGATCGCGAGGTTGTCGGCTTCGGTTCCGCCGCTGGTGAAGACGATCTCCGACGGAAGGCAACCGAGCAAGGCAGCGACCGACTCGCGCGCACGCTCCACGGCTGCGCGCGTCTCCTGGCCATGATGATGGATGGAAGACGCGTTGCCGTAATGCTCGCCGAAGTACGGCTGCATGGCCTCGAGAACCCCGGGCAGAACGGGAGTGGTCGCGTTGTTGTCGAAGTAAACCCGACGCATGTTGTGAATAGATTGTACTAGCTCGCTGGAGGATGACATTCGGAGAGGTTGAGAGAAGCGCGCGTTTTACACGAGGCGAAGTCGATGCGAGCTAGTGTTAACTAATCTGCAAACTGCACCCCTCCGGATAGTCTTTGAAAATAAGAGGGTTAGCGGGCGGCTTTCGCTAAGTCTTTGAGAAATAGAGGATTAGTAAGTTTTCTGAGCAAATATTTAAGTTATTGATTCTATGGGACTTGCTATAATACAGTCAGGCGCGAAGAAGGATACTTTGCAAAATATTCATTCTAAAGGAACGAAATTGGCAAAGTATTCGGGAGAAAGGAGTTAGGATCCAGGTACGGACCAGGTTGGCAACGCTTATTTCCGATAGGCGGCAACCGTCAGTCGGCAGCCCCGGTCGGCGATTTACTGGGCGCCGGCCATTTGGGCCACCTTCTCACTCAGCGTGAAATGCACCGAGGCAGTTCCCCCGGCCGAGACAGCGACTGACTTGTTCATCGTGATTGAATCTGAAAAAACGGGACGCTTGATGCGCATTTGCGTCATGACGTCATACATTGGGACCTCGCCGACCACACGCCAGCCTTCGTGCCAGGCCTGAATTTCGTAGCGCCCAGCAGGGACATCGGTCAGCTCAAAATTCCCTTCGGCATCAGTCACGGCATAGTAAGGGTTTGAGGCGACGACCAGTTCTCCGTTCATCCAGACGTGGCCAGCATTGCACCGCAGATCGACCATGCCTTCACGAGTCATAGGCCGGCTGATCTCCTGTCCTTGGGTGGTGAAGGGGAGGTTGTAGTCTTCGCTGCCCGACATGTGTACGGTGTGAAGGATGGGATCGCTGCTGCGCATTGTGAGCTTTGCATCAAGCGGCACCAGCAGGATATGCGGTTCATAGCGGCAGTTCTTTTGATTGAGGAATCGGCGCTCAAGTGGCAGGTCCATGGCTTTGCCTTCGGTGACATTCTTCAGGTAGACGACGGTGTTCGCAACACCGCCATTAGGAGAGACCACCAAGCGCTCCAGGTCGCGGTGCTTTTCACCGAGAGGGTCGCAGATCTGTAAGTCTTTATTGATTTCCGACGGGGTCAGATGAGGCAGGGCTCCCTGCCACTTGACCGTTCCGCGAATCGTCCCACCGTCCAGCACAGTGATTACGTGATAGTCGGACTGCGCGGCACAGACTGGCACGGCCAGCGCCACCGCAAGCATCACCACAAGGATCGAAATCGACTTCATAGATTTCACCTGATCGAGAATTGGCCTCAGAGGGAGTTGAAGCGACGAGGTCCAGGATTCGCGGCCCCACGACCGGAGGGATCCCTAGATTGCACGATATTGTTAAAGAAAGCAGTGACGCAAATGACTGGAGTTCACGGACTCTTGATCGGCGCCGGTAGGTGGTAGCGTCTTAGCACGAAGGTGGAACGGCTTCAACCGAACATCGAATCACGGGGATAAACCGCTTCAGCCGAAATAACGAAAATCGCTCCAGAACTCCGGCCAGCTTTTTCTGAGGTCTCGGCAAACGAAAATATCCGGATGATCTTCCGTTTCTTCGTTCTTGATCCCATATTGATTCCAGGTGTGCCCGGCAAGCCGGCAGGAAGCGAAATGTTCGTCCACGAAATGACGCGAGAGCCCGACCACAATCAGCGTCTCTGGGGGTGGATCGCCATATCCGCGTTGCCAGAAGGAATTGATGCCGCTGATCGCCCCGGGCAACCCATAGCTCGATCCATAGAGGTTGATAGCTCCCGCTTCTCCGTAGTTCGCCGCCAAAATTCCCAGACGCGGGCGCTCTTCGGCCGGCAGCGAATCTCGAATTCCTGCTACCGTCTGCACCAGCTCCGGCCAGCCAATTTCTTCCGGATAATCTCCCTGCAGGCTGAATGCCAGCCGTCCCCACGCCGAGTTCACGGGCGCGACTGGCAGGAAGAATATCGCCGCCACGGCAATGTCAACGACCAGGGCCGTCCATACTGCTATCCGAATCGCGGTCGCCCACTGGCCTCTTATTTTCGCCAGCCATTGCTCGCCCCAAACGCTCCCGGCCGCGTAAAGCATTGGGTAGGCAGGCGCAAAATAGTAGTCGCGCCCTTTGGCAATCACGAACAGCAACAAGGGAACCACATACATGTAGCCCAGCATTCTGAGCTTCCTACCCTCGCGCGAGACCAGACAAAAATACAGTCCTGCTATGGCCAGGGGAAACCCCAGCAGGGTCATTTTGATCTGGCCGGGAAACAGAAATCCATCCGTTCTTCCAAGCCGGACGTCGCGCTGGTGAATGTATTTGAGGAAATCATGCGCGATGAAATGATTCTGGGCCTGCCAGATCAGGTTTGGCAGCCAAATGAGGATGGAAAGGGCGACTCCAATCCACAGCCACTTGCTTTTGAGATAACGCCGCGCGGGGGTCAAAATCACGGCGGCAACAATTCCTAGGGCGAAGACTCCCATGGTGTACTTCGACATCATGCCCAGCCCGATGCTGATGCCAACTCCCATCCACCAGCGCGCGTCATCGCTCATCAGCAGCCGAACCACGCAATATGCGGCCAGCACCCAGGCCAGGTAATCGAACGACACGTACTGCATGAGGGCGCCGCCGCCCAAGCAGAACGGAACCGCTGCGGCCACCGCCACAAACTGCCCGCCCCTCCGCGCTCCCATGTGGCGCGCCATCTGTCCCGTCAGTACCAATGCGAGGGCCTGACCCACGGCAGCAAAAAATCGAAATCCCGGCAGAGAAGTACCGAAGAGAATCAATGACAAGCGTCCAAAGAAAGGAGTGACCGGAGGGTAGGCGACGTATCCCCAGGCCAGATGTCGAGCATCATCGAGCGTGGCCAGTTCATCGCGCTGAAATCCGTATCGGCGGCCAGTCAGCGCATGCACAAAGATGGTTGCGACAGCGACGTAGATGATAACCGCCGTCTCAGTGCGCCACCAGGGTATGACGGATACGTGCGTAGTCGAGCGCAATGCCGTATCACTGAGATGAGACGGAGCGGAGTCGGTTGTTGCCATCGCCAGCCGATCTTAAATGAAACCGCAGGTTACGTGGCCCAGAGTTGCGTACATACGGTGTTGATTCGCCAAACGCGATGGGGGTCGCGTTTTGAGGACAACATTTCTTGCGCGGGAAATTCAGCTTTCCCGTTAGACGTCGCGTCTCGAGTCTCTGGTTGCAGCCTGCCTTGAACTTTGTCGGGCTAACGTTGCCCGATCGAGACATACTTTTGTGGATACGCGGGTCCGATGTAATCCGCTCGCGGCCTGATTAGCCGGTTGTCGCTAAGCTGCTCGATGACATGTGCGGTCCAGCCGCTCACCCGGGAGACGGCAAAAATTGGTGTGAATAGATCCACGTCGATACCAAGCGTGTGATAAGTCGATGCCGAATAAAAGTCGACGTTTGCATTCAACTTCTTCTCCGCTTTGATGAACTGCTCGATCTTGCTTGAGTATTCATACCAGCGCGGATTTCCGCTCGATTGCCCCAGGTCCCGCGACATTCGCCGCAAATGCGTGGCGCGCGGATCCTCGGTGTGATAGACCCGATGCCCGAAGCCCGGAACTTTCTTTTTCTGCGCCAGCATTCCCTTCACATACTCCACCGGATCGGCGCCACCCTTATCGATATCCGTCAAAAGCTTGAACACGGCCTCGTTGGCGCCGCCATGTAAGGGCCCCTTCAGGGCGCCGATTGCGGATGTGATTGCTGAATGCATATCAGAAAGCGTTGCGGCGGTGACCCTGGCGGCAAAGGTCGAGGCGTTCAGTTCGTGGTCGGCATGCAAAATCAGCGCAATATCGAACGCGCGCTCTGCTGTCTCTGACGGTTCCTGGCCGTTCAGCATCAGGAGGAAATTTGCAGCGTGGGAGAGCGACCGATCCGGCTCAACCGTCTGCTTACCTTTGCGAATCCGGTCATAATTCGCCACCAGCATCGAAATCTGCGAGGTCAGCCGGATTGCCTTGTTCACATTGGCGTTGTGATCGTTTTGCGTGTTTTCGGGGTCGTAATAGGAGAGGGTTGAGACCAGCGTCCGCAGCACATCCATGGCCGGTACATGCTTGGGCACCAGTTGTAGCCGATAAATGATGGAAGCGTCCAGCTTCCGTTCTTCCGCCATGCGCTGCTTCAACTGCTTCAGTTCATCGGAATTGGGCAAATGTCCAAACCAGAGCAGGTAACAGACCTCTTCAAACGTTGAATGATCGGCGAGATCGTGAATGTCGTACCCACGATAGGCGAGTACGCCCTGCTCCCCGTCGATGTAACAGATGCTCGAGGTGGTCGCGACCACCCCCTCCAGGCCTTTGGGCGCGTGCAAACTAGTAACGGTAGACATGACTCCTCGCATGTGGCGGCAGGAACTTCCGTTGTCTGCTGCCCCACACGGCGGCAGAACAACCCTCTTTTATACGCCTATGCGCGAGCAGTTAACAACGTTGAGGGCAGGCATAGAAAGGTCAGAGGTGAGAGGTCAGGTTGCAGAAGTAACACTCATTCGGGCCAAATTTTCGCCGCAGTTCCTTCCAGGATTTGCGTCCGCATCTCCTCGCTCATTGGCAGCGCGCAAAACTCTTCAAGATTCTGCTTGATATCGGGCACTCCAGGTCCAGGCCAATCCGTGCCGAACAGCGTCTTCGACGCAATTTCACTCAACCGGGGGAAATATTCGAGAAGCCGTTTGGGTGGGATGCCGCTGATGTCCAGAAAGACGTTGGAATGCCGCCGGATCAGAAAAAATGCAGTCTCCATCCATAGCGGACGGCCCCCATGTGCCAGCAAAATGTTCAGCCTTGGAAAATCCACCGCTACATCATCCACATAGATGGGGTCGCCGTATTTGTTTCGCGCGCCGGGAAATACCGATGTTCCAGTGTGGATCATCACCGGAATGCCGTTCGCCTCGGCGGCACGGTAGATGATCTCCAATTCCTTCAACCCGCGCAGGTAATCATTCGGATAGAGCAGTTGATGCGGGGGATGAATCTTGATCATGCGAATCCCGAGCCGCAGGAGCTGCTCCACATCGGCGAGAATATTTTTCGTATGTCGCGGATGCACAGACCCGCAGGCAATCAGCCGGTGGGCATCGGCCTTCACATAATCTGCCACCCACTGATTAACGGCCGAGGTAAATCCGATCACCTCCGGAGCCACGTAGTTGATCAGCGCCGCCCGATCGACTCCGCAGCGGTCGAGATAGGCGAGAAACAGCTTGGGCGAGCGTGCGTATGATTCCAGTTCTTCGAAGTTCGGCCGCTTCGCCTTAATCAGCGCGAGCGCCTCAGGCCTGAACATCTCGTAGGGGTCGATATGGACGTGGCAATCAGTGATCAAAGGATGGGCCTCAGCTCTCGGCCGTCAGTTTCAATATAAAGGTATTTTGGGATCGATTGTGCGGGCCCAACCATCGATTCCGCCGCGCATCGACTGCGCTTTCTCGAAGCCCTGCTGCCGCAGCCAATTCGTGACCGTCAGCGACCGCACGCCGTGATGGCAAACAACAACAATGTGCTCTTCCGGATCCAGTTCCTGATGAGCACGCGTGGGCACGTCGCCCATCGGAATGAGCTTCGCTCCGTCGATGCGGGCAGTTTCGAACTCCCAAGGTTCGCGTACATCGAGCAACGTGAAAGCTGCGCCACTTTTCTTCAGTGCCTGTACCTGTTCTGGAGAAATTTCGAAATCGAGATTCATCGGCTTTAACCTTTAGCCCGGTTAGAGTTCAAGTCTTTCGCTGGGAATCTGGAAATCTGACCTCTTAACCTTCGCTTCTGCCCACCGTAGTCAAACTCGCGATAGCCGCCAGTGCCCATAGAGCGCCCGTTCCCAGTCGCGCGGTTCGCACATCGGCCTGTGGAATCGTCCGCCATAGCGTCATTCCAAGGCCTATGAAAAAGTTGATCAGGAGGATGCCAAAGAAGAATCGTTCGCGGAGACAGCGCGTATCGATCGCCAGCGCTCCGAGAAGGATGATCCAAACCAGGTAAGTTGCGGCCGTCCACAGATCGTGCGGCCACGTTAATTCGTTATGCGCGACGCGCTGGAACGAAACCCAGGCGAAATAGGTGCAGCCGAAAAATCCTGCTATTCCCCACAATGACGTGCGGCACATCAGGTGCGCCGAGCCTGTGCGTGATTGCACCTGCGGTTTATCGTTCAAGGTTTTTACCTGTCATCTCGACAGAGGGAGATCACGCCTGGTTACTTCCCCATCCACTTTGCCGGACGCTTTTCAAGAAAAGCGATGATACCCTCCCGCGCGTCCTCCGTCGAGACAAGTTCCTCCAGATAGATCTTTTCGGCCCGCGCCAGCCCCTTATCGAAATGGACCGCATCCCACGCATACATCGATTTTTTCGCATGCGCCAATGCCGTGGGACTCATTTGGGTCAATTCTTCAAGCGTAGTTTGAAGCAACTCCTCCAATCCCTCTGCGCGGGCGGAGCGATTTGCCAGGCCGATCGCAACTGCCTCTTCGCCTGAAATCTGGCGCCCGGTAAAGATCAATTCGCTCGCCCGCTTCTGTCCGATCAGCGCCGGCAGCGCCACCATGGCCACTGGTGGATAACAACCTAACTTGATCTCCGGAAAGCCCCAAGTCGCATCGCGAGCCGTATAGACAATGTCGCAAACCGCTGCCAGCTCTGCCCCACCGCCCAGGCACGCTCCTTGCACGGCTGCGATCGTGACTTTCCGCGATCCGACAATTGCGAGGATCAAGGCGTGGAACGTGGTCAGCATCTCGTGAATCCGCTCGGGCACATGCGCCTTGATGTCTACACCGGCCGAAAATGCGCGGCCGTCTCCCTCGAACACTAGGGTCGAGATGTCTCCCCGTCCCTCGAGTTCGCGGAGTGCGTGCTGCAACTGGTTCATCGTGGGAATTTCAAGGATATTCAGCGGAGGATTGGCCAATCGAACCCGCGCCACCGGTGGCTGGATTGAGGTCGCAATCTGAGTCATGAGATTCTGATCTTACCCGCGTTGGTGCCGGTCCGCAGTTTGGCCGTCGGCGCGGGCCTACGCGGCTCAAAGGTTAATCGCCGAACGACGTGGCTCGCCGATGGTTGCGAATGGGTCGCGCGCGCCCTCTTTCTCCTTGATCCATTTCTTCTCGTTGCGCAGGACGTCGAGGAGCAAGGCCTTGTCCTTAGCGGACGGCAGTAC